>WNFL01118605.1_pt1 | contig 13098 bp, 12 predicted proteins | sample 5400361 | NCBI WGS metagenome assembly WNFL01 (sample SAMN13153351, study PRJNA577476) | soil metagenome | isolation source: 40 cm soil on Douglas fir-dominated hillslope | place: USA:California | collected 2013-09-17
TCCTCGCGCTTGTTGCGCAGGAAGAAGTCGAACACGTGCTCGCCCAGCGTCTCGGCGACAAGCTCGCTGCTCTGCATGACGTTGCAGGCATCCGACAGACTCTGCGGCAGCGGCTCGATGCCGAGCGCGCGCCGCTCGGCGGGGGTCAGCGCCCAGACGTCGTCCTCGGCCCCCGGCGGCAGTTCGTAGTCCTCCTCGATCCCCTTCAGCCCGGCCGCGAGGATGACGGCGAACGCCAGGTAGGGGTTGCAGGCCGGGTCGAGCGAGCGGAACTCGATCCTCGTCGCGTTCCCCTTCTTCGGCTTGTACATGGGCACCCGGACCAGCGCTGACCTGTTGTTGTGCCCCCAGCAGATGTAGGCAGGGGCCTCACCGCCGGCTCCGGCGATCCGCTCCGGGCCGCCCCAGAGCCGCTTGTATGAGTTGACCCACTGGTTGCACACCGCCGTGATCTCGGCCGCGTGCGTGAGCAGACCCGCGATGAATGACCGCCCGACCTTGGAGATCTGGAATTCGCCGCCCGGGTCGTGGAATACATTCCTGTCGCCTTCGAACAGCGACATGTGAGTGTGCATGCCCGAGCCCGGATACTCGGTGAACGGCTTCGGCATGAACGTGGCGTAGACGCCCTCCTCGAGCGCGACCTCCTTCATGGCCAGCCGGAACGACATGACATTGTCGGCGGTGCTCAGGGCGTCTGCGTAGCGCAGGTCGATCTCCTGCTGGCCGGGGGCGCCCTCGTGATGGCTGAACTCCACCGAGATGCCCATGGTCTCCAGCATCGTGATCGCCGACTTGCGGAAGTCGTGCGCAATGCTGTGCGGGGTGTGGTCGAAGTAGCCGCCCTGGTCGATCGGCCGCGGCTTCGCACCGCCCTCGGGCCGCTCTCTGAGCAGGAAGAACTCTATCTCGGGGTGGGTGTAGAAGGTGAACCCCATCCGGCCAGCCTTGGCCAGCGCGCGCTTGAGCACGTACCGGGGGTCGGCGTGCGACGGTGACCCGTCGGGCAGCAGGATGTCGCAGAACATCTTGCCGACACCGGCCTCGTCGTCGCCCAGCGGCATCAGCTGGAACGTCGACGGGTCGGGCTTGGCGATCATGTCGGCCTCGTAGACCCGGGAGAAGCCCTCGATCGCCGACCCGTCGAAGCCGATGCCCTCGGCGAACGCGCCCTCGAGCTCGGCAGGGGCCACGGAGACCGACTTGAGGTAGCCGAGCACGTCGGTGAACCAGAGCCGGACGAACCGGATGTTGCGCTCCTCAAGCGTGTGCAGTACGAACTCTTCCTGCCTGTCCACGGGGCCAGTCTGCCCCGTCCGTGTTTCCGGGCGGTAACGCGGCACCACCTAAGCTAAAGTCGTGCCTCAGCTTCGAATCGCTCTCGCCCAGGTCGAGTCCACCGTCGGGGATCTCGACGGCAACGCCGCAGCCATTATCGAAGCGGCCGGCCGGGCGGCCGCCGCGGGGGTTTCGGTTGTCGTGTTCCCCGAGATGATGCTCACCGGCTACCCGGTCGAAGATCTCGCACTGCGGGCGTCGTTCGTCGAGGCCTCGAGAGCGGCGCTGCACCGGACCGCCGCCGAGCTCGCCAGGGCCGGACACGGTGACATCGCCGTGGTAACGGGCTATCTGGACCGGTGGGCCGGGCTTCGGCCGAGGGTCGGGCTCCCAGCGGGCGCGCCCCTGGACGCGGCGGCTGTCCTGCACGGCGGCGAAGTTGTCGTCACGTCGGCCAAGCACCATCTGCCGAACTACGGCGTGTTCGACGAATACCGGTACTTCGTGCCCGGTGACGTGCTGCCGGTCTTTCGCATCGCGGCCAGCTCCGGCGAGCCAGTCGATGTGGCGGTAGCTGTCTGTGAGGATCTCTGGCAGGACGGCGGGCCGGTGGCCGTCGCCCGCCAGGCCGGGGCATCGCTGCTTGTCGTCCCGAACGCGTCGCCCTACGAGCGGGACAAGGGCGACGCGCGGCTGGCGCTCTGCCGGCGCCGGGCCGCGGAGGCAGGCGCCCCGCTGGCCTACGTCAATATGGTCGGCGGGCAGGACGAGCTGGTCTTCGACGGCGATTCGATCATCGTCGGTGCCGACGGCACCCTGCTGGCGCGCGGGCCGCAGTTCGATGCGGAGCTGATCGTCGCGGACCTGGAGGTGTCCGCAGCCGGTACGGCACAGCCCGGAGATGAGCCGGCCGACGCCCATGATGGGACCACGATGATCATCCGCCGCGTCGAGCTGCCGGTCGTGGCTGGCGGAGCTGCCCGGCCCGGCGACCAGCGAGGTGACCCGATCTCGCCGAGGCTGAGTCAGCTAGGCGAGGTCTACGCAGCGCTGGTCACCGGCGTGCGCGACTACGTCAGCAAGAACGAGTTCCGGTCAGTGATCCTTGGCCTGTCCGGCGGGATCGACTCCGCGCTGACCGCCACCATCGCGGCCGACGCGATCGGGGCCGACCGGGTCCACGTCGTGCTGATGCCGAGCGGTCACTCATCCGATCACTCGATCGCGGACGCCGAGGACCTGGTTAAGCGCCAGGGGCTGCACGCCCGCACCATCCCGATCGCGCCGATGGTCGGCGCGTTCGAGGCCGAGCTGCATCTGGAGGGGCTCGCCGCGGAGAACCTGCAGGCTCGGGTGCGCGGCATGATCTTGATGTCGCTCTCCAACGCTGAGGGCCATCTGGTGCTCACGACCGGCAACAAGAGCGAGCTTGCGACCGGGTACTCGACACTGTACGGCGACTCGGCAGGCGGCTTCGCTCCGATCAAGGACGTGCTGAAGACACTGGTCTGGGAGCTCGCCAGATGGCGGAACGAGCGCGCCGCGCAGGCCGGCCAGGTCCAGCCGATTCCGGAGAACTCGATCATCAAGCCGCCCAGCGCCGAGCTGCGGCCAGGGCAACTAGACTCCGATTCGCTCCCCGACTACGCGGTGCTTGACCCGCTGCTGCACGACTATGTCGAGCGGGATCTCGGCGCCGCCGAGCTGATCGCCGCCGGCCATGATCCGGCGCTGGTCGAGAAGGTGATCGCGCTAGTCGACCGGGCCGAGTACAAGCGCAGGCAGTACCCGCCAGGGCCGAAGATCACGGCCAAGAACTTCGGCCGCGACCGCCGCCTTCCGATCACCAACCGGTGGCGGGAGCCGCTCAGCCGTCTGCGGAGTTGAGCGCTCGGCCAGAAGGCCGGATAATTGGACGGTCCGTGTGGACTGACCACATAGACCGACGATCCGTCGCGCCCGACCTGGCTGGTGGGCATGCAGCGGCTAGGGCAGGGTCTCGGAGGCAGGCTGTGAACGGCGAGAATAGGCCGGCAATCGGCGACTTTCCCGCTGGATCACGCATTGCCGGGTACCAGATCCAGGAGCTGATCGGGCGCGGCGGGATGGCCGTGGTCTACCGGGCGTCTGACGTGCGGCTGGACCGGCTGGTCGCGCTCAAGGTCCTCGCTCCCGATCTGACCAGGGATTCGGCGTTCCGTCAGCGGTTCATCAGGGAGTCGCGCTCCGGCGCGTCCGTCGATCACCCGAACGTCATCCCGGTGTTCGAGGCCGGCGAGGCCGAAGGCGTCCTGTTCATCGCGATGCGGTACGTCGCGGGCAGGGACGTGCGGGCCCTGATCGATCGGGAAGGCCCGCTGCGGCCGTCCCGCGTGGTCAGCATCGTCACCCAGATCGCCTCGGCGCTGGATACCGCCCATGCGCATGGCCTGGTGCACAGAGACGTCAAGCCGGCGAACATGCTGCTCGGCACCGTTGCGACCGGATCGGCGCCCGACCACGTCTATCTGTCAGACTTCGGGCTCAGCAAACTGTCGGTGTCCGCGATCAGCCTGACCGGCACCGGCCAGTTCCTCGGGACGATCGACTACATGTCGCCCGAGCAGGTCGAGGGCCGCGCGATCGACGGCCGGACGGACCTCTACGCCCTCGCCTGCGCGACTTTCGAGATGCTGACCGGCCGCCCGCCGTTCCAGCGCGACCAGGATCTCGCCGTCATGTGGGCGCAGGTCTCCGCGCCCCCGCCGTCGGCCCGCCAACTGCGGCGCGAGCTGTCGCCCGAAGTTGACCGGGTTATCGCGAAGGCGCTCGCCAAAGCCCCCGGCGACAGGCACGCCACCTGCCTGGAGTTCGCGGCCGGGCTGAGCGATGCCTGCGCGATCAGGCCAGGACAGAGCCAGATCCCGCCCGCAACCGAACTGGCCGCTGCCGTACCGCCGCAGGCAGCCGCCCATCCGCCGCTCAGCCCTGCCACGCCCGGCTACGAGGCGACCATCACCGAAGCCGTCCGGCCAGTAAGCGCGATGTCTCCCGGCCAGTACTCAAGTGGGCCGCCGGACCGGACCAACCAGCTGCGGGAAGGCTCCGGCTACCAGCAGCCGCCATACCGGGGCACGCCGCCCCGCCGGCGCAGCAGAGCCCTGCCCATCACGCTGAGCATCCTTGCCGTCGTCATCATGGCCGGGATCGGCGCGCTCGTTCTGCACTCGCGCAGCAACGGCGCGCACACACCGCCGACCACGCCGGTCACGGCGTCCGGCTCTGCGAGCCCGTCCCAGCAGGCCAGCCAATCTTCATCGCCCCCCGTGCTGACCAGCCCGGATTCGGTGGTGACCGCGTACTACGACGCAGTCAACAACCACGACTACGCCACCGCGTACCGGCTCAACAATGCGGCGCATAACAAGTCATACCCGGCATTTAAGCAGGGGTTCACTGGCACCCGGCACGTTTACCTCACGATCACCGGCGTATCCGGTGACCTAGTCAGCTTCGATCTCAGGGCCGTTCAGACCGACGGCACGGTCAAGACCTACACGGGCACCTACACCGTCCGCAACGGCAAGATCGCGCTAGCGAGCGTCACCCAGACAGGCTAGACCGGCGGCTGGGCCCGGTTAAATATCGACACTGGAGCCTGGTTCAAGCCGCGAGTAACCGCCGCCACGCTCGCCGAGCAGTGCCCCGGCCAGCGAACCCATCAGCGCGATCCCGTTGGCGCTCAGGACCTCGTCGTGGATCGCGTAGCTCATCTCCGGCCCGACTGCTCGGGCGTAGTCGAACACCTCAGACGCCTTGAGCCAGGGCGCGCTGATCGGCAGCAACAGCGTGTCGATCGGCTCACCAGGAATCGTGAAGGCGTCTCCAGGGTGGAAGAGCTTGCCGTCGACGGCGAAACCAATGTTAGGCACGACCGGTATGTCCGGGTGGATGACCGCATGATCCGTGCCGTACACGCGGATATCGAATCCCGCGGCTGTGAACGCGTCGCCGTGCCCAACGGTGTGGATCCGCTCGCCGAAGTCCGCGAACTGGGCGGCGACGGAGGCGTTGGTCCATAGTTCCAGCGCGGAGTCGGTCTTAAGCGCCGACCTGACCACGCCGCCGTCGAGATGATCGGCATGTTCATGCGTGATCAGGAGGGCATTAGCGCCCGCGACCGTGTCTTCTCCGCTCCAGATACCAGGGTCGAGCACGATCTGCTGGCCATCGCGCTCAAGCCGGACGCAGGAATGCCCGAGCTTCGTCATCCGCATTGCTGCTCCCCTCATCCGCTACGCGTAAGAACCTATCGCGATGCCATCCCGGTCAGGAGTTCATCGACCACGCGCCTGGCGTACCCGCGATCGGCCCGGTCATGACTCAGCCTCGGCCTGGCGAGGACTGCCCCGGTAAGCATGTCCACGGACGTCTCGATATTCGTGCCCTCGCGCAGTTCGCCGGTGGCCACGCCGCGCCGCAGCACGGCCCTGAAGACATCGCGGCGCGGCTCAACGACGGTCTCCACGTACCGCTCGATCAGCCGCGGGTATTTCGCGCCCTCACCAAGCAGCAACGCGAACTGCCGCACCCGGCGCGGGTCGACCGATTCGCTGCGCATGGCGTCAAGCAGCGCCACCAGGTCGTCCCTGACCGACTCTCCCCTCGGCTCGGGCAGCGGAGCCTGCAGGGCCGCGAGCGCGTCGAGCAGCAGATCTTCCTTGCCCGGCCAGCGCCGGTAGATGGTCGCCTTCCCGACGCCGGCCCTGGCCGCGACCTTCTCGATGCACAGGCCCTCCGCTCCCGACTCGGCGAACATTTCAAGCGTCGCGTCGATGATCGCGCGGTCGGCTTGCTCGCTGCGCGGCCGCCCGCGGCGGGTGTGGTCCTGCGATGCCTGCACGGACGTCATAGCCTGCGCTAGTCCTCCACCATGACGGCGACCGGCGCATGACCGGCCGCGATATCGGTGGCCCGCCTCGCGGCGCGCAAGCCAGGCATCCAGATGGCGATGAGAATCGCACCGGTAGCCGCAATGACGGCGGAGACCACCGTAGTCACCTGCATCGCGTGGACGAAGGAGCGCCCGGCGAGCGCCATCAGGGGCGCGCCGCGCTGGCCCAGATGCCCTGCCGCGGCCTCGGTCGCCGCGATCGACTGCGTCGCCACCGCCCGGCTAGCCGCGGGCAGCGCGCCGAGACCGGGTCCCAGCCCGGCCCGGTAAGACCGCGCCAGGATCGAGCCGAGCACGGCGACGCCGAGTGCCACTGCGACCTGCCGGGACGTATTGGTGATCGCCGATCCAGCGCCGCCACGCTCGCGCGGTACCACCGACATAACCAACTCGGTAGCGGTCGGCATCACGATCCCCATGCCCGCGCCCTGCAGGAAGAAGATGCACTCAAGCGCCCCAATCGGCGTCATTGTCGTCAGGGCGTGGTAGCCGATCACGGCGCCGGTCACCACGGCGAGCCCACCCGCGGCGACCGATTTGGCCCCGAACCGCCTGACCAGGCTCGCGCTGCGGTTCGACGCGACCAGCTGGCCGAGTGCCACCGGCGTCGTGAGCAGGCCGGCGTGCATCGGGCTGTAGCCGCGCACGTTCTGCAGGTAAAAGCTCATGAAGAAGTACACGCCAGACATCGCGAAGAAGTTCAGCCCGATCGCCGCCGCAGCCGATGACAGCCGCGGGTCACGGAACAGCCGGACATCGAGCGAAGGATGCTCGGTCCTCGACTCGTGCACGCAGAATACCGTCAGCACGGCGATCCCTGCCGCAACCGGGCCGATGACGCCGGGCTCAAGCCACGATGCCGCGTCGCCGCCCCTGATAATTCCGTACACGAGCAGCACGAGCCCGGCGATGGACAGCAGCACGCCAAGGTAGTCCACCCGGCCGGGGGCAGGGCTCTTGGACTCGGGGACCAACACGGCGATCGCGGTCACGCCGACGGCCGTGAGCGGCACGTTGATCAGGAAGACCGATCCCCACCAGAAGTGATCGAGCAGCAGGCCCCCGGTCACCGGGCCGACCGCGATGGCCACTCCAACCGCCGAAGCCCAGATGCCGATGGCCTTCGGGCGCTCTTTCGGATCGAAGACGTTGGTGATAATCGAGAGAGTCTGCGGCATCACCGCGGCGCCGCCAAGGCCCATCGCCGCGCGGGCCCAGATCAGCTCGGCAGGCGTCTGGGCATAGGAGGAGATCAGCGACGCCAGCCCGAACAGCGCCATGCCGATGATCAGCATCCGCTTGCGGCCGACCCGGTCGCCGATGACCCCGAACGTGAACAGCAGGCCAGCGAAAACCAGCGTGTACGAGTTGATCGCCCACTCGAGCTGGCTCTGCGTGGCGCCGAGGCCCACGGTAGGGTCGGCGATCGTCTTCAGGGCGACGTTCAGGACGGTGTTGTCGAGCACGATCGAGAACAGGCTGATGATCAGAACGCTGAGGACCACCCACTTGCGGCGGTCGGAAATCATCTGGACGGACCGCCTCACCCGGGTCATAGCCTGCTAATTACGATACGGAACGATATCGTATCGTAATCCAGCGGAAGCGGCCAGGAGGCCACGCCACCGGGTGAGCACTTGCCCTACCACTGGAAGTCGTCGCATGTCATCATCGAATCGTCCGGGGACGCCAGCGTGGCGCCACGAGACTTGGAGGATCACGATGACCGCAGGTCAAGACCAGTCTGCTGCCGCGCAGCCGACAGCCACCGAAGCCGCGACTCCCGCGCGGACCGGCGATCACCAGATGCTTTACGGTGGCGGGGGCACGCGCCGGATCACCGTGCGCGACCTTGCCGCGGCGAAGGCGCGGGCCGAGAAGTGGCCCATGCTCACCGCCTACGACGCCCTCACCGCCGGGGTGTTCGACGACGCCGGGATCCCTGTCCTGCTCGTCGGGGACTCGGCGGCCATGGTCGTGTACGGCCACGACAGCACGATTCCCGTGACCGTCGACGACCTCATCCCGCTGACAGCCGCGGTCGTGCGCGGCAGCAGGCGGGCGATGGTCGTCGCCGACTTGCCGTTCGGTTCCTATCAGGTCTCCGTCGAGACCGCCATGCGGACTGCGGTCAGGTTCCTCAAGGAGACCGGCGCACACGCGGTCAAGCTCGAGGGCGGCCACCGGGTGCTCAAGTGCGTCGAGGAACTCGTCGCAGCGGGCATCCCGGTGATGGCGCACCTCGGCCTGACGCCGCAGTCGGTGAACGCGTTCGGCGGCTACCGGGTACAGGGCCGCGGCGAGGAGGGCGAACGGCTGATGCAGGATGCCAAGGCGCTGCAGGCGGCGGGGGCGTTCGCCGTGGTGCTCGAGTGCGTGCCCGCCGAACTGGCCGCCCGGGTTACGCAGGCGCTGGCGATACCCACGATCGGCATCGGGGCCGGCCCGGACTGTGACGCCCAGGTGCTGGTCTGGCAGGACATGGCCGGCCTGAGCCCGCGGACACCGAAGTTCGCCAAGCGCTATGCGGACGTGGCCGGCCTGCTCGGTCAGGCCGCCAGGGCGTTCGGCGACGAGGTCGTCGCCGGGGCGTACCCCACAGCGGAGTACAGCTACCGCTGAAACCGCCTGAATCGACCTGGGATGGGCTGCCGGTCGCCGCGGACGAGCCGCACGGCGCGGCGATCGTCGTGCGCCGGCCAGAAGCCAACGGCGGCTGGGAGTACCTGCTGCTGCACCGTGCGCACCGTGGTCCGGCTTATGCGGGCGACTGGGCGTGGACGCCGCCGTCTGGCGCCCGGCTGCCCGGCGAGCCGGTGCTCGCTGGCGCGCTCCGCGAGCTGGCGGAGGAGGCGGGGATCACATCGGCCGAGCCGGTGCCGGTTGACCTGTCCGGCCCGTGGGCGATCTTCCTCGCCGAGGTTCCCGCCCAGACTCAGGTCCACCTCGATGCCGAGCACGACAGGTTCGGCTGGGTCCAGGCGGCGGAGGCGCTGGCCAGGTGCAGGCCGGCCACCGTGGCGGCCAGTGTCGCGGCAGCTGCTGCGGTGCCGCGGCACGATGTCGCATTCCGGCCGCTGACCCGCGCTGACCTGCCGGACATGATCGCGTGGCAGCGGGCGCCGCACGCGGCCCGCTGGTTCTCCGGCCAGCTCGACCTCGCCGGGGCCGAGCGGAAGTATGGTCCGAGGATCGACGGAAGCACGCAAGTACGGGTTCATGTGGTCCTCGTCAGCGGTCGGCCGTGCGGGTTCATCCAGCACTATCCCATCGCCGATCTCGCACCGGGTGACCAAGGCACCGCCGGAATCGACTTCGGGATCGGCGTCGCCGGACTCACCGGCAACGGGCTGGCCCCGCAGCTGATCTGGGCATATCTCGGCACGGTCGTGGCGCCGCGCTGGCCGGGACTGAAGGCGGTCGTCGCCAGCCCCGACGCCGAGAACACCCGTTCGATCCGGGCGCTCGCGAAAGCCGGCTTCACCCCGGTGGCTGAGACTGTTGCCGCCGCCAGTTCCGCCAGGCCGGAACGGCCCGAGCTGCTGTACGTGCTGCACCGGCTGCACATGCTCGGCCCCGGCCCAGGCCCCGGCCCCGGCCCCGGCCCCGCAGGCTGAACTCAGCTCGTCAGCTTGGGCAGCACGTCGCGACCGAATGCCTCAATCCATTCGGTCTGGTTCCGTCCGACGTTGTGCAGGTACACGCGGTCGAAGCCGAGGTCCAGGTACCGCTGGATGTCGGCCCGGTGGGCGTCAAGGTCGGAGGTGATGAGCATCCGGCCATCGAAATCCTCGGGCCGCACCAGTCGCGCCATCTGCTCGAAGTCGAACGGGGAGCGGATGTCCTGCTTCGGGAATTTCATTCCGCCGTTCGGCCACTCTTTGACCGCGTTGGCAAGGGCCTCTTCGTCGCTCGGGGCCCACGACAGGTGCAGCTGCAGGATCTTGACCTGCGAGCTCGGATCGCGGCCAGCCTCCTTGGCGCCCGCGTCGAAGCGGTCAAGCAGGCGGGAGCACTTATCGTCGGGCGCACCGGGGGTGATGATTCCGTCCGTGAGCTGGCCCGCGCGCTTAGCGGTCAGCGGGCCCGCGGTGGCAATGTAGATCGGCGGCGGGCTGTCGGGCATTGTCCACAGCCGGACCGTCTCCATCCGGTAGTACGTGCCCCGGTGCTTTACGTCCTTGCCGGTGAACAGCTTCTTGATCAGCTCGACGGCCTCCCACATCCGTTCGAGCCGTTCCGGTGGCTCCGGCCAGTATCCGGCGGTGACGTGCTCATTCAGCGCCTCACCTGATCCCAGTCCTAGCCAGTGCCGCTCTGGGTACATGGCCGCCAGTGTCGCCGAGGCCTGCGCGACGATCGCTGGATGGAACCTGAACGACGGGCAGGTCACACCCGGACCCAGATCGCCTCTGGTCCGCTCGCCCATCGAGGTCAGCACGTTCCAGACGAACGGAGCCTGGCCCTGCTGTGGCACCCACGGCTGGAAGTGATCAGCGGCCATCACGCCGCGGAATCCGGCCGCCTCCGCGGCCACCGTATAGTCCGTCACCTCCACTGGACCGAACTGCTCTAGCATCGCGGCATAACCCACGTGCGCCAGGCTCATCTCTGGCCTCCGAAACAGAATCGCTTTATTCGTAGACTCGCACAGTCGGGTGCTGGCGCCCGCGGCCGGTGGCGGGTGAGGCGACTGCCCGAACACAGATGCCCGAACACAGATGCCACCAAGTGCTGCGGCAGACCCTTCGTTCCGGCAGCATGGAACCCTGTGAATACCGCTCAGGTCGAGGCCCTGCGCACGCTGCTCGCGTCGTCAGGCTGGCTTGAGCGCACCAGGTACTTCGCCCGCGCCCTGCGCGCCCATTCGCGTACGCCGAACGGCCTGCTCATCGTCGGCACCCCGACCTTCGAGCCCTGGCACATGGCTGCTCATCTGGAGGACGAGAGCCGGTATGCCGGGGTGCCCGACCTGGCCCCGACCCTCATCCGGTGGGCACCGCCGTCCGACGCGCCGCCGCATCTGCGGGTCGGCATCGACCGGATCGAGCGGGCTGGCCGGGCCGAGACGCTGCTTGTCGTGGGCTCTGACGCCGCGCCCGAGACTCTGCTGGAGCGGGTCGCCGATGCCAGGAAGGCGGGGGCGGGCATCTTCGCGCTGGACCGCGGCGACGACGAACTCGACAGCCTGGCGCACGAGTCCCTCGCCGTCCGCCCGGCCCTCGACCCGGTCTCCTTCGACGGAGCTCAGCACCTCGTGAGCATGGCCGTCAGCGAGGCGGACCCGCTACCTGCCCGTTCATGGCCGGTGGATTCTGCGCGGCGGGGCAACCTGCGCGACAGACTCGCCCGCCTGCTCAACACCATCAGCGGCTCACTCGATACGTGACTGCTCACGTCGGTTCAGACCGGATAGGGGTCCGGCCTGACCAGGTAGCTGCGGCCGTGCGGAGCCGTCCAGACCAGAACGCCGGGTTCGGGTTGGGCCAGGCTCCAGCCTGATGCCTGTTTTGTCCGGTGATGGCGTCTGCACAGCGGGGCCAGGTTGCATTCGCAGGTAGCCCCGCCCTGGTCGAGCGGCACCGCATGGTCGGCGTCGCATCGCACGGCCGAGCGGCGGCAGCCGGGGAACCCGCAGGTCCGGTGGCGGATGTCGATCAGGTGCCGCAGCGTCCGGCCGGACCGGTACGACTGAACCTGACGTGCGTGGCCGCATCTGTCGCGCGCCAGCCGCGGGATCGTCACCGACACCAGCCAGGTGCTGGCGGCAGCCGGAGGTGGCTGGCCCCGGTCCGGCGCAGGCGCAGCCGTGCACCACGGCCCGCCCGTCCTGGCCGGTCAGGGTCAGGCACCACCGGGTACCCGGGCCCGGCCGCGAGCCGCTGCGCCAGGTCCCGGCAGGCATCGGCATCCACCGGCCCGAACCCGGCCACCTCGCCGGGCGAGTCGGAGCAGCCAGGCCACGCTGATGCAGGCATGGTCAAGGCCGGTGAGCAGCGCGCTGAACACCGCCGCCCGGAGCTGATCCATGCTCCCCGCGGCACCGGCGTCCTTGAGCGCTTGCGCGATCGCGGTGATCCGCTGGTCGGCGGCGATCACATCGGCGGATGGTAGCTCCGGGTCGGCGAGCGCGGCGTTGCCGAGCCCTCCTGCCATGCCTCGACCCGGGCGTCGCCTCTTGACAGCTCGGCCTACATGCCGCTTAAAGCAAGTCGCAAAGTTGACTGGGAGTACAGCCGGCATCGCGGCAGATTGAGCCTAGCGTTCCGGCCGGGAGCGGCCGATTGCCATGCACAGGCACACTGGTATGTCGGCCGTCAGGGTGATGCATGATGTGATGGCTGCCGCGGACTCGTTCGATCTGCCAGCCGTTCTTAACTAATGCCTTGACGATCTCCTTGCCGGAGAGCCGGATCGGCATCAGGCCGCATCCTCGACGGTTACCGCGATTTCCCTGGTCAGCTCGTCAGGAACAGGTCCGTCGCCGAGAGCGGCGCGGATTCCTTCGCTGAGGTCGGCAAGTGCGCTATCGAGGGTGTCACCCACCCCGTGGGCCCTGAGGTTCCCCGGGAGCCCGATCGCTCGTACTCCCCACGGGTACGCGTCGGTCACGGAGTCAGGATGGGGACGGCTGGGATCGTCGAGGATCTCGTACCGGACATGGATGACGGTCATCGGCGGGAGCCTCCCTTCGATTCCATAATGCCAGAGCGTCACCAGCTCGCCACCGCCGATCACCCGTCGAGCCCGCCCAGAGTTGACTGGTAAAGACTGGAATTTGCAGGAAAACACTGGAGCGCGGGACGGTGCTTCCGTGACCAAGGAACTGGAGGCGCTTGAGCGCCGGATCGAACGGCTACGTGCCGAGGTTCGCCGAGCTGCTGCCG
>WNFL01093974.1_pt1 | contig 13093 bp, 12 predicted proteins | sample 5400361 | NCBI WGS metagenome assembly WNFL01 (sample SAMN13153351, study PRJNA577476) | soil metagenome | isolation source: 40 cm soil on Douglas fir-dominated hillslope | place: USA:California | collected 2013-09-17
TAAACGCTTTCTTCCGTGACGTCCGCATGAGAGTTCTAGAGAACCTAGATCATTCGTCAGAGTGACGGCCGTGGGCACTGAGTGATTCGATCCTCGTGAAATCCCGTTGCAGCATTTCTAGCATGGCGCAAAAAAAAAAAAGACCTCAGTGCGGATCTGGGATGTCGGAGAAACATCTCTATACACGTACATCCACCAATTAGTGTACTTATTGTGGAAATAAGGGACATACGGGCGTTGTGCTGGTGTCCAGGTGTGATTGTCATTCTTCTCTACTTCCCTCTCCACATTTTCTACAAACAACCTCAGCGTATACGCCCGATTTGGAAGGTCTTGCAGGGTGATTTCTGTGTGTTAGCCAAAATGAGCAGTATGGATGTAAATTGAGGTGAGCGCCGCACGGTCTAGATGCAGGCTTGGATTCTTCGTCAGTGAGAATGTACACGGCGCTATCTAGCCGTTGAGAGTGCCCACAGGTTCTCCTTTTTGGGATCTTGAGTCCCCATATTTCCTCGATCACTTTGAGGTTGCGACGTGGGTGGGTGCGACGTGCTTGACGGCTGTCAGACGTGCTTCCAACGCAAAGCTAGATGCTCTCTGCCTGCACCGAACCATGAATACGTTGAATATCATTCTTATATTCCTTGTGTACAAACGCCTTTTCTCTCAGCACTAGATAGCGGGTTTTGCGTGGGATCAGCGGTGTGAAGCGATTCACCCGTCCCTCGCGGAGCCACATCCGTACCCGACGAGCTTCGTTCACCCCAAGATGCCCTCTCGACGTGGATACCACTGGCGACGACCAAACCATCAAAATCTGGGACTACCTTTCGAAAAGCGGCATCCAAACTCTCGAGGGACACAAACCTAACGTCTCCTTCACCGTGTACCAGCCCATTTTACCGATTATGGTCATTGGTTCCGAGGGCGGGACAATCTAGATCACTCCTTGAGTAACGCACGATTTGGGCAGCCAGATTCGACGTTCAGAAGCCGCCAGCTGCTCTACCACCATACCCCTTGCCCGTTGCCTTGCCTTCCCCTGTCATTCCTCCCGGCCTTTCTTGTACTGAAGCGACCCCAATGAGACTCCAATGACAGGAGAGCTAGTTCTCCCTTTCCCATTCCCCGCACTGCTCGGCGTTCTCCCTGAGCATGTCTTTGACGGGCCCGAACGCCGTACGCGCACTCTCACTGTCCCATGTGCCCCTTCCCTTCTTGGGGTGGAGCCGTACCTTCACCCCTTGGCGCCGTCCTGAGCCATCGCTGATCACAATCAATCTGACCGGTCCGAGCGGTTCGAACTTGTCTCACCACCGTTGATCAGTGAAGTCGATAGAGGTGGAGGGAACGGCCATGTCAATGTGCAATGTGCATGCTTGGTGGTCCGATTTTGTTGGACTTGACCCGCGGTTCTCAACTTCGCAAATTAACCCTCGGTGCACCCATGAACTCGAGCGAGGTCAAGAGCAGGAGCCACTTCTCGTGGTCAAATTCAGTGACCTCCACAAATGCAAATCGAGGCCCTGGATGGGCATCTGCAAATCGATGGCGATGTGGTCAAGGCACACCCCAAAGTGGTCTGTCAAGTGGCTGAAGAAATTCAAGACCCCTCTTGACCCCGTTCAACTAGAACCTATACTATGCGTCAATCCTTCTAAGTCTTTGGCCCCCGACCTAATTTTGCAACCTTCCCACCCTCTTTCCCCTCCAGTCACTCCCTCTTCCTCTCTCTGTTACTAACATGCCGCAAAGAAATGCCCTCGGTCGTTCTGTGTGTCTATTCCAATCAAGGAGCGTGAGCAGAAGAGGAAAAGTAATCGCTATCAACGAAGATACCGAGCATGCCGCAGACGGAAACGGGAATGGAGATGCGAGTATTACTGAGGTTCACCCAAAGTGGTCAGCTGTATCATGGACCCACTTGAAGCCAAAGGGCGTTAAGTTGGCCACACTCACCCCCTACGAGGCCCGCCACTCCGCTCTTGTTATTCATGACGCAATATCCCATCAGCCTCCGCACATGATCAGAAGGGTTACGAAGACCCGCCCGTGACGCTCAACGCCACCGAACCTTCCACTGGAACGCCATCCTGCATTTACGCATTATTGATATCTCCGCGTATATTACTCTGACAAATGTTGCGATAATAAACTGATCTCTGCCGCCAAATATTGTTGCCTCTTTCACTCCTTGAAGGACCCACGAGTGCAAACGGGGACGGAAATTCAAGAGTGACATATTCAGGTTCCGGCGGTTTCTTAGTGCGAGACTGACAACAACGAGAAAACCCCACATATTTGACACGAAAGGGTTGCATAAGATATCCGGACATCCTTGTGGGTAAATTGCCCCCAAGCAGATGGCATCTCACACAAAGGGAATTTGAAAGGGTTTATCAGACATTCGACGGCCCGACATTAAATATCAGCGGTCGCTTGCCACTGCTAAGGCTAACTTTGTCATCTTCTGTCGAGTCACGCACATCATTCCTATCCAGCGGTTAAACTATGATGCGTCACGAGGTGATGCGTGTCTTCCAACTAGACCGAGATCCGGAATTCCCGCGCGCCGTCCTGCGCGCAATACTCGCGGATTGATCGGGCTAAGACACGGCGAGGGGTACATGTATAGGATACGGCGTATATTATTTGCTTTCTAGAAAAACTTTCTAAAAAACAGAAGTCCGTATGTACCGAGGTTAATCAGGCAACCCGAGAAGCTCGTGGGGGATGAAACGAATCAATAGTGGGAATTTGTGAGGTACGAGGGAGATGACTGGGACACAGGAGCTGGAGAAATATACGAGCACGACATATACTTGATGGGTGTTGTGGAAGACGAAAGGAGGACACGAGATTTGGTGCGACGACTCAGTTGTAAAAGCGGGGCAATAGAACAGTCCATCGCTCCTGTCCGTGATTCTAGAGGTTGTACAATACCAGGACTCTAAAAAGGGCCGCTTGCATGACCGAAAACAATGTCGTCCATTCGTTCCATGGGCGGAAGGGACATTGAGGCGCTTGAGTATGTATGGGGGATGATTGTACATTACGACGGAAGAGATGTTAAACTCGACGACAAATCGAGACGGAAGAGGCAGAAATGGAATGACAACGATCAAGTAAGCCATGGGTGATGGAGCAATGTTCATCGTTGCGGGGCGACACTACACATACTGAGAGCCTGTGCGAGCTCTGGTTTCCATTGCAGACGTCTGATCGCCTCAGCATAGTCGACCCACTCTCTCGCGCGTTCACTAGATTCGAGCCAAGTCTCTTCGAGGGAGGTGACGTCGAGTTCATAAACGTGGTATATCGCAGTCGTTGTCTGTATGGTCGTGACGAAGCAGGTTACCGGGCCCTTGACGCCGGCTGGGACACGAAGGGTTGGTGGTAATTTCGCGGAGGGGAGAGCCCGAGAATAGATTTGTAACAATGGAGTAAGGACGGGTGCCATAGTTGTCATTGTCAGGTGGAGATAAGAAAGAGACGGGTCAGGTCAGTGGAATGTCCCACTGAGAGGCTGAAACTGTGTTGCGAACCTTCTTCAAGAGCCTCCCGTGAGGCCGCCGCCTCCAACGATGAGTCAGCCACCTCCCATCCACCCTTGGGAACTGTACATATTGGTGGTCAGCCCGGGACCAAAGGGAGGCGTTGTACGTGGCAAGAAGGTGGTCCGATACAATGGGGGCAAGGGAGAGGCCAGAATTGAGCCTATAAAAACGATGACTTACGTATCCATCGATCTGCACGCTTTCTGCTCGTGATGAGGAGTACTTTTGCGGCTTTGCGGTGGATAGGGATGGCGCAGCAGACGATGCGCGGTCGGGGACCGTCCTTTTTGCCCATTGGGATGGTAGATTAGGATGAGAAAACTAAAAAGTAGATGAAGCTGTTTGCGGGAGGACCGGTTGTTGATGAGCCAATACTGAGCCAGCTCCTCAGTAGAAAAACAGGTCAGCAGCGATGACCGGTGGCAAACGTATTCGGGGTCGAGGGAGTCTCAGAAGGCGCAATTAGGGATTGTTGATCGTTCTGTGAGGGGTCTGCGGGCTCTGCGGCACGCCGAGAGCGTACGCAGCGAGTCCGGAGAAGTGGACGGGTTCAAGATTTTTGGAGACGGTTTGGCAGAGCAGAAATCGGGCGAGCAGGATTTTTAAGAAGGGCAGGGCCAAAAAAACTAGGTACAACTAATACCGCGAGTTTGGCCGCGAGGCTTCTGGCCAGGACGCTGGCGTTTGCGGACGAACGTTCGTGTCCGCCCGTTCCGAGATTCCTATCTCACCAGCAGTCACTCGTATGACAGTGAATTCACCGAGGTCCAATACCAATCCTTCCATCCTCCTCGTCGTCGACAGCCCAGCCCTAGCATTCGAGTGTCCATCTCACTCACCGGAAGACTCCCGCTCCCGCTCCTAATGTAACATAATACACTCCGCTCACGTGCAGCCCATTTTTCTCAACACAACAACGAAACAACCAACTCGTTTCCTTCGAGACGCAATCGATCTCAGATCCACTTGCTTCTCAGCCCACGTTGGAGAGAACCCGCGCATACCCTGGCTGTCTGCCGCCCCTCTACTCACAGTGCAGCCTCCTCTACACGGGAGGTCCTTGTGCCCTGTGTCCTATTTGGGTAGAATCATCTCTTCTGATGTCAGTCGACGATGATTCGATCGCCACGATTGCCACAATTTAGAGCGCTCCGATCTGCAGGCAGGCGCGCTTCGAGAGTATTGTCAACGCTCTATCTATGGTGGGTGCGTAAGAAACGGAAAACACTTGATAGGTGGGTTTTCACGACGAAAGGAGGCTCACCTCGTCGGGCATCAGCCACTGTACCATAGCACTCAGAGTAGGGAGATGATGAGAAATTGGAAACCCACCCTTACGAACGTTGCTTTCAATAAAGAGAGTGTCGTCACGTTCATCCTCTGGAACGAGCTATCGTCTCCACCATCAGTGGAGAACAGTAAAGTAGATCTCTTGGCCCAGTGCGTTGCCGGAATACAACCGACCACACCTCAAAGATCCAAAGACCTATCCAGCCCACGAAGCTGACTCGAAAATCACTTCCTGCAGCCCAAGCAATATAGATGCTTGTTCCGCACAATGTAGTACCAATAGTTAAGTCCTTATTCACCCCATTGTGACAAATCGTAAACTATGGAATTTCTCGACCTCATACCAACCACTGAGTGGGCAAGGCGGGAGCTTTGAAGAACGATGGCGGTGATGGCGGTGACGGGCTGACTAAGAAAGGAAATTTTTACATAATTGCTTTCACCGTATCTTGTCCGTATCACTTTAGGTGAGAGTACGGAACCCCAACTACCACGACGGTATTCCTGCGCCGCCTTGCATCACATCGACGAGTCCCAGGGAGTGTACAATGGATATTCGGCTAAGAGAGTAATCTTCGAGCTTGAGATACATTTTCTGTGCAGCATGTTTCCAGGTAGAACAGGAATTGGTTTCCCTAACTCTTGATCCAATAACCTGCACAATGTAAATTACCAGTAAACCTATACCCTCAAAAAAGTAATTGTAGAAGTTCCAGAGGCGACTGCCTGTCGAGGGAAAGAAGAAGTCAAGAATCAGAACAAAGAAATTTCGGGTGAGAAATGCAACGTCTAGGTCGTTATTGCCAGCGAGGCCTTGCACTTGTCGTTTGCTCACGTAGGGGCACTTCCAATGACAAGTGCCAAAAATAAGCGAGCGACGATCGAACATCAGTATGGGGGTTGACGTCGGAGTTAGAATTCTCGAAAGTGTAACGGGCGGCGAGTATTGAACCCACTGTAACGATAGAATGAGTTCAATTGAATAGACAGAGAAGACTGGGATGAAGGACGAGAGAGTGAGACGAAGATCGAATTAATCCCAAGTTGAGATCCTGACTGGAGACCCGAACCAAATGGAAACATTACTTTTATATGATCACACATGAAGGGTTTGTTTAATTGGTACGTGGTCCGTAGGTGCGGTTGAGTCTCGAATCGTGAGAGCAACTTGGAAGCCCGAAAAGGGCTGAGGTTGAGGGAAACAATGGGATAATACCAGATGGAAACAGCATACAGCATGTATACACGCTAAATAGGGTAATGAGGCGTTGGGGGTCAGAAAAACAGGCATGGCGTTCATGCAGGGTTTGAGCCTAGAGCGCTAGGGCTCATTGGAAGCCAAGCGCGTTAAGAAGTCTCACTTCTGAGTTGCCAATTTTTTGTGACAAATGAAATGGTGTTCGACTGATCTTCTCGATATTTCTTTGTTGACAACCTGACAATCGCCTGAAGTAACTAATGAGGATGTAGTCTGTAAATGTGTTGAACACAGTACTACTAACATATTAGCGCATATGGTAAAAGTTTCAAGCTAGTCAGGTTCTTAATTTGGGAGATACAGTCCAAATAGTGAAGATTTGTGGGTTATTCATAGTAAAATGGGCCGTATTTTTCTCAACTCGTAGCGCCCTATACAAATGACTACACGGGTTCCTAGTACCTGGTGCGTGTAAACAACGAAGGACACCTCAAGAAAATTATATTATTCGTGTCTTTTTCACTAATATTTCTGTTACCCGCTATACTCAGCTTTCTCGGCGACAAAAGCATAGACAGGTACATGAAGAAGCTGCCTGGAGGCCGGAGAAGGGACATTCAAGGGAACTGCGCCAGAGGACGTAGACCCCGAACCGCGTCCCTGTATAACCCTCTTGGGTCCACCGGACCTCCAGTGGGGGGCGAAGCTAACGAGCGAGATTGGGACGCAAGTCTCCTATGCGTTTCTTGGTGGATGGTAGGGGGCCCCTCGATCCACATTTTGACGGCCGGTGGGGGTGAGGAAGATTGCCGTGAAGTGATGCTAGCTTGAGTAGCAGCAGGGACACTGGTACTTGGCAGGGATAAAAAAGAAGATTGTTTCGGATACCATCCAGGCTGAACGGCATGGGTGACTGGAGGACCACCAATATGGTTCGTATTCGTTGAGAATGCCAGTGAAGTGGAGGTGTCGGGATGGATGGATTTGGAGGAGGCTGGTACACCCCTGGTACGCCTCCACAAGAGAACACCGATCAGGGCGAGCACAGCCGCCCCCAGGAATGCACCGATCACCCCTCCTACGAGCGCCACGTTGCTGTTGCTGTTGCTGTTGCGATTTCTATTGCCAGCATCACTGGTTGTTGTAGTGGATGAGTCACCAAATGTCCGAGTTGTAAGTTTATCCCTTTGCACGCTTGGCTCGCTTTCGATCGATTCGGAACGGACACTTGCAACCCTCTCCAATGATGATTGCCTAGCGGAAATACTGTCGAGTACCCGGGAGCGCGAGGCTTGAACAGACAGAACAGATGCTACTGAGAGACTACTAAGAGCCTGAAAACAGTTGAGCAGCCGACATGGCACTCAGCCCATCGAAGACACTTACGGGGTTGACGCATGTTCCGCTGAGACATTCGTATCCCTCACCGCAGCAGTAACGGCCGCAGCATTTGCTGCCTATGGTACAAGGATATCAACGATAATGGTAACGGTTGACGATGGGATCCGGTGTACCTGCAGGACAGCAACCTAGGCAAGGAGATTATATTAGAAGCTTGTTCAGTAAAGGTAAATCAGACGACGAACCGTCGGGATTAGTGCAGCCGACTTGGCCTTCAATACAGCATGTGGCAGCGCCGACGCAGAAGGACCCTTCCCCACAGCATATAGTTGGAGAAGCGTTCTCGCAGCAGATCTACAGAAGTGTGTTGAGTAACGATTTTGTGTGTAATTAATGCGGGTGCGCATACAGGATGTGCCAAGGGGCAGCAGGGCGAAGGGTTTGTAGAGGGACATGCGGCGACGTAGCCAGGGTTGCAGGAAAGCTGATTCTCGCCGCGTCAAGACTATCACTAGCTAGCCCTGTGCTCCAGGAGGATGGCATACCTGCCGCGAGCCAAGCGCAAGATCCCTTCGGGAAGTCCCGTTACCTAGATATCCAAGCCTAGTTTCCATCAGGATGGACCCTTGTTTGAACTCGTCCCGATACGGGAGGGGTTCAGGCGTCGGTGTTGGCGACGGCCTTAGGATCTCTCCATATAGATCCCCATCTAGACCAGTTTCCGTTTCCCAACCCAAAGTACCGGACACAAATCTGAGACTGTGAAGAAGGGAAAAAGTGAGAAGAGACGAGAAGAATCTCATGTTGGAGGTTGGAGGGGACGAATACCACACCGCTCACACCACTCGTACTTAATCGGAGCTTATGGGCTCTTCTTTAAAGCGTCTTGGTCTTAGCGGGCGCTAATACGGAAAGCACGGAAGGATCGGTTTAGACAGGGGGCCTGGAGAGAAAGGATGCTGACTGGCTGGCTGGCAGACGCCGTCATAATGACATTAGGCCGAGACCCATGCCATCCATAGATCTGGTGGCTGAGACCGGGCATCTCCAAATTCGCATGAATCTGTGCGCCTTGCTATCCCCAATTCGGACCACAGATCGGCAGATCGGCAGTAGTTGTGGGCTCACCTCACCCACTCCATGGGGCGCGCTGTGGTGGCCTGTGAAAGGCCGTCCAATGGGGCATCGGCGGGGCCGCGGAGCAACGGAGCGGTATTGAATCCGCGGGTAACATTGTAAAACAAAAAATGAAGGATAGATGCCGTTTTGCTCTGCTGCAGAGTTCTGCCCGATGGCGACGGCCGAAAGTGACCTCTGTCAAACGTCTGTCTGTCAACCAATCCACCCGTCCGCCATTAATGCGACAAACCTACCAAACGGAGCTCATGACCACGCATATTTCACAGAATCTGGTACGTGAGGGCTAAAGGGGACAGCGCTACACCAGGCGGGTTTCAGGAGGTTTTTATGATGTATGCCGGTGAAATGCAATGTTAAATTTTAGTATATATTCCGATCTGTAAGTTTACAGGATTCTAGATCTAGAACGAAATAATAATAATAAATAACAATGCCCATGCGGAATACCCGGTATCTGTACAGAGGCGCTTTTTGTATGGAAGGGCCAGTCAAGACACGGGTTTACATCGTGTAGGGATGAATGGAAGATAGGTGTGTTCAGAACAAGCTACATGAAAAAGAACGGGCGGTATTGTGGCCAAATTGGCTGCTATCGCCACTGTTCCACATGATGGCCCAAATCGGCTTACACCCATCTACGGCCCCCAACCCTTAACAAGCCAGCCCTATCCTGCACCACCACTCGTTTGAATGTGCGACACTCAAAAAATATACAAATTACAAAATCGCAAACATCAGCCATATGGTATAATAGGATTAAAACGCGATTTAGTACGTACCCGCTCGATCTCGCTTCATTCAGCGCAGCTGTAAGCCTCGTTCAGGCTCAGTTTGTCCTCGGTGCGCTTTGTAAGCCTTTGAACTCTGGGTTCGGTCAATATATTGTGTCACCATCGCTAGCTTGTATTCGCTTCATTCTTCTCCTGTAAGCGCCACTCCCTGTTATACGCCTGGATATAACCAGATACTCCGCAACATGTGAATCCATCCTTTTTTAAGCCCCCCCCACACCTTACTACCGGATTTTACCTACGCGATTTGCAGCCCGTCACAGTCATTACAGTTACCCCCCTCGTCATCCCGGCGATGCGCCATCCCATGGCCATCATCGTGTAGCGCCTGTGTCTATCAACTAATGGTCATTTGCAATGTTTCTTTTTGCGACTCAATATCTTAATGGGCGGTATAGTTCATCGAACTATCAACGGCCAGCGACTCTCCTCATGACGTCGCTCCGCCTTCTAGTGACGACGTCAGTCCCACCACACGTCACACTTTGCGAATCATTCCCTCTTTACTGATTCTACAACCTATAGACGCGCCTTTTATTTCACTGTGGCATAGCAGGCGGCAGTTGTAGAGGACGAAGAGCTGTACCGGGGAGCCCGGAAGTGGGAGATATTAATACACGGGTGGCTTGCATAGGAAGGAGAAGTGATATGGAGGATATGTTGTTCAATTGCGAAGTTCGGAACCTCGACATCGACCTCTTCGTCAGGTCTCTGCATCTTCGTGATACGAAAACTCGTCAATATGCAGCTGAAATGAGATACAAATGCTAAGGCAAATGATATCACGCTACTTTCACAGAGATAAGTCTGTTCGTTACGCCGCAGCGACACAATGTTCTCGTCGGGGACTTGAATGACTTCGTTGTGCGTCAGCCACAGAGTACATTGTGTGTTATCCATAGTAAATGGGCTGCAATTGCCAAAGCGTAGCATTCTGTACAAATATCATACATGGTATTGAACTCAGTCCTGTAAACAACGAATAAAATCGCAAAAAGGAAATCGGGTTGTCCATGTTCTTTCACTAAGGTCGCAATGATCCAGTTTTCTCAGACACAGGAGGCTCATACACAGGAGGGGCAGTAGAATAACGAGGTGGAGGAGACGGCGCGACCCCAAATGCCTCAGAAGCCGAATAGGGGAAAGTCATGGCGGCGGCAGAGTCTGTAGGCCCTCGATGAGTATTCCCATGCGACCCTCTTGGGTCCGCCGAATCTTCAGCGGGAAGAGATCCAAACGCCAGTCCCCCGTAGATGTCTTGTTGGATAACGGGAGCCCTCTGGGTCCACGGATTGACATCAGGTTGGGTTGAAGCAAATTGCTGTGAAGCGAAGCTAGTTTGTCCAGCAGTAGTGGCTCCTCCTGACAAGGTGACAGGGGCCAATTGTCGTGGGTGACATCCAGGTTGAGCAGCATTGGTAACTGGGTGGCCGCCAATATGGTTCGAATTCGTTGGGAATATTAGTGAAGGAGGGGTGATGGGCTGAGAAGATGGTTGCTGGCTAAGTGACGGCCGTTGGCTTGTGAGTGACGCCCTCCTATTGCGCCTGTATAAGACGACCCCAACCAAGACGAGAGAAAGCACTCCAAGAACTCCTCCCACCACTCCTCCCACGAGCGTCGCTTTTCCACTGCCATTGCTATAGGTGGTTCCCGTACTCGCTGCGCTTTCCAATGATCGAGAAGACGCATCGGCAATTGAGCGCTCGGATTCGACAGATGCTACAGAAAGAAGACTAATTCGAGTCTGAGAACAGCGCACATAATGTGAGCAGTGGACACGGCGACTCAGTGCATCGAAGGCACTGACCACTTCGATGCACCCATCATTGCGACATTCGAATCCCTTCTGGCAACACCAAATGCCGCAGCATACGGAGCCTATTATGCAAGGAGTCAACGACGATTCATAAGCAGTTGGCTATGGGACCCGACGTACCTCCAGGACAGCAACCTGAAAAGGAGATCAGAGGCCTGAATTAAAAAGTAAATCAGAATACGAACCCTCAGGATTATTGCAAGGGACCTGGCCATCATTACAGCAGGTGGTAATACCGTTGCAGAAGGTGCCGATGCTACAGCACAAGGTTGAACGAGGGTCAGTGCAGCAAATCTATGGAAGGGAGCTGAGCAGTGAGCCAGTTTGGAAAGCGCGTCCACATACTGGATGCTCCGCGGGGCAGCAGGGCAACTTTTTTGTAAGGGGACATGACAGAACGTAACCAGCATTGCTGCAGGAAAGCTGATCGCCGCGTCAGGACTACCCCTTGCCTCAAGATGATCGCATACCTGCCGCGCGCCGAGCGCAAAATTCCTTCGTGAAGTCCCATTGGGTGGGTATCCGAGTCTGGTTTCCATCAGGATAGCTCCACGCTTTAATTCGTCCCTGGACAGGAGGGGTTCGGGCGTCGGCTTCGGGAGCTCTCCATACAGTTCTCTATCCACCCGAATTTCCACACGACCGGACGCTAACCCGATGCTGTGAAGAAGGGAGAAAGTGAGGAGAGAAGGGTAGAGTTTCATCTTGTAGAGAGGATGGGTGCCACCAGTGCTGTGCTACGGCTTGCGGCGCTCTTCCTTTTAAGACCATCAGTGTCCACAGTCTTGACGAGCGCCAACGTGGAGAGGGGGAGTCCGTTCACTCGGGGTCTTGAATGAGAGATGGGTGAGTCAGCTGGCGTACCCGAAGCCGTTCTCGTCGAGGGGCCAATGGGACAACCCGATTTGCGAGAATCTGTCATTTGCGGTGCTTGTACAGTGTAAAGACCAATCTTCTGCTGGCAATCAGCTGGCCCAAGTGGTGGATGCGAAGGGAGTTGTGGACTCATCTCACGGCAGCCGCTGAATTGGGCTCTAGTAGTCAATCTTGCTCAGTACACCTGCCAGAACAGTGAGGGACTTACTAGAGAGACTTTCAAGGGAAGGTTTGGAAGAATAACGGAGGTCAAGAACGATACTGTTTGGCCACGACCCACCTAGCTCGTGGCTCCAAGTGGAGGGATGCGAACAGAGTAAGTCACTCTGGTCGTCGCTCGTAGGTGCATTAGCATACTTACTAAACAATCAACACCCACCTGGATAGATTTGAATTATTGACACTTCGGTTTCTAGGTATGGTATACGGAGGCATACACAATGCCGAATCATAAGTGAGACAGGTTTTCCACGATAACATCGTTTCGTAATTTGGTTAGGTCCAACAGAGTTTCAGTCAGAATTCTAATCTACGTGCTGACGTGCAAAGGTCGACACTCAGAAATTTATACAAATTACAGAACCACAAAATTCAATCACATAATAAGATTTAAACGTCATTTATTATTTACTGACTCGGTCTCGCTTCATCCAGCGAAGCTGCAAGCCTCATTCAGGCTCAATATATCCTCGCTGTGCTCCCAAACCTCTCAGATATTGGTTTCGAACGATTACTGTATCACCACTTCTAGCTTTGGTTTGTTTCATTTCACATTGTGGACGTCTTACCCTGTACTACGCTGATATATAAAGTGGTACTACTCTATACAAATTTGGCAACCCCCACCTTACTATCTACTCGCATTTCAGCCCATTACAGTCACCGTCACCCCTGCGATCCGGTATCTCAACTGACACGGCCATTTACCTTGCTTGACCTTCGCACTCAATATCTTAACGGGCGGTTGAGCCATCGGCTATCAACGGACGACGGCTATTTACCCCGTCACCCCTGCGACTCTCCTCATGAGGTCACCCCAGGTGCATGCCTAACCAGCGCCGAGCCCTCTGGTGACGTCAGG
>WNFL01287157.1_pt1 | contig 13090 bp, 13 predicted proteins | sample 5400361 | NCBI WGS metagenome assembly WNFL01 (sample SAMN13153351, study PRJNA577476) | soil metagenome | isolation source: 40 cm soil on Douglas fir-dominated hillslope | place: USA:California | collected 2013-09-17
CGCCTTCGACGCACAGTATCCGCACCGGTGCGCGACGATCGATCCTGCGCAGCGCCACAAGATGGCCGAGCGCTATTACCAGATGCTGGTCAATCGCGAGCATGGCTCGACCGTGGTCACGCAGTTCATCGGCAACATCCCACTGTCAAAGGCGGAACCGCACCGTCATCTTTACGAGGAGGCGCTCATCTTCCTGAACGGCGCGGGCGTGGTTTGGACGGAGAACGTCAAGACGACCGTTGCCGCGGGAGATGTCTTGTTCCTGCCGCGCAAGCAAGTGCACTCCGTGCAGTGCACGACATCGGGTGGCTTCGACATCGTCGGGGTCATCTATCCCGGCGACAATCCGTCGATCAACTACTGAGCCACGCGCCGAGGGTCAATGCAGCGCCAGCGTGTCCCGTCGCCATGCAACGTCCTGCCATCGGCCGAAGTCCCGCAAGAGCTCGGGGCCGCTCGCTTGCCGCACCAAGGCGAGGTCATCGAGCCGCAGTTCCTCGAAGCTCCGCCGGAATCGCCCGCGATCTTTGACTTCTCTCGCGATGAGTAGGCGCCTGGTGCCCGGCGCGTAGCCCGCAAAATCTACGTAGCCTTCCTCGGGACTGTCGAGCCCCGGCGATAGCACATCGATCGTCCAGCTTCCAGCCCTTTCATGAAATACCCAGAGTTCGCGCCAGCTCTCGAGCGGCTGCACCGCGAGCACCAGCGCCGGGCCTTGAGGAATGGTCCGTATCGAGGCCATCCTCACGATCCCGTACGTGCAGCGCCGGATGATTGCGACGGCGCCCGCCCGACGTGCATCCTTCAGGGCAACACACGTTTGGCCCGGACTCCCTGGCGCCGCGCTGAGAGTCAGTGGTCCCGGCTGCAGTGCGGGCAACTCTCCGGCCCAGCGGATGGCACTGACCCGCAGCACCGCATCCACGTACTCGAGCCGCCGGTCATCACCCAGATCATTCGGATGCACGGCGAGCAGCTCCGCGAGTGCCCGCTCCGCCGCAGTGCCGGCGGGTTCGCGGCGGAGGTCGTGGGCATAGGCAAGCGAGGCCCAAACCCCAGCACGACGCGCATGCAGGCGGCTCCGCGTCATCGCGTTCAATTCGCCGACTTTGACCTCATCGAGCAGTTGGGAGCGTTCGATGTCGACGGATGCGCGCGGGACGGGACCCAAATCCGGATCGATGCATTCGGGCCGCGTGAGGCCGAGGACCGCGTGCGCGCGCTCCTCCGGCTGCGCCCCGGGAAGCATCAGAACGCGATGAAACAATTCGCCGTCGTAGCAGACTCGCATACGACCGTTGCGCTCTAAATTGCGCATGCGAACGCCGAACTGTGCTACGACTTCCAAGTGTGGGGCGAAATCGGCGAGATGGTCCGAGCTGCCTGACGCCTGATCGGCGAGCCGCTCCGCCATTTGGGCTATGGCATCGAAGGGCTCGGCCGTAATGGCCTGCGGCGGTACGGCCTTGAGATACGCCGCGCCGTAACTAATTCCGAGCGCCTCGGAACCTGGGCTCTCGCGCAGGAAGCGCAGCACGGCGAGAAGGCCGGGTGCAGTGGCCTCGGAGAGCTCGACCGGCCGGGCCGCGTCGCCTCGCAAGTATCCGCCCCGCTCGCGACGATAGTCGTAGACTTTCAGGTACCCGGCATGTTCCCCGCGGACCTCGAGCACATCTCCCTGCCATAGCCGCGTGAGCTCGGTGGCGCTGGAGCGCGGCGCCGCGCGCAGCGCAGCGTGGTCTTGGACCACGATGGCGAGCGTCGCTGCAAGGGCGAGCATCACCGGGAAACTCCCACCTGAGAAGTCACTTTGACCGCCGCGTCGTCGACGGCGGTCACCGGGCTCTGGTCACCGAGGAGGCTCGAGCCGATGAACTTACCCGCTGCCGGGAGCGGTGCAATGATGACCTGCACCTTATCGGATAGCTTGTCCGCCAGCGTTTTCTGGATAAGAAGAGGATACCGCGACACCAGCGCGCCCTCGCGCTCCATCTGGCCGGCACTCGCCTTGCCCACAAGATCAAGTCGATAGGCTTCCGCATCCGCGAGTTTTTGCCGCGAATCGGCTTCGCCCCTGGCCTCGATGCGGCGCGCCTCTGCAGCGCCCTCCGCGGTCCGAATACGCGCGACTTTGTCGGCCTCAGCCTCGAGCTGCCGTTGCTGGATCTGCTTCTGCTTGAAGGGCAGGATATGCTTCATGGTCTCCTCCTGCGCGCGCGCTGCGATGACTTGCTCTTGGCCGGCGGCTTCCGCGGCCGTTTGCCGCCGCACTTTGTCGGCCTCGGCCTCCAGCTGCTGCTGTTTGACCTGCGCCTCCTTGAGCTGCAAGGTGTAATGAATCTTTTCGGTCTCAAGCTCCTCGGAGAGGAGCTTCTCCATCCCGGCTCGATAGTCTGGAGGTAGATCGACCTTCCCCATATCGATCTCGCGCAACACGAGCCCCATGGCCGTGAATTTTGGCTTGAGCTCCGCGATGAGCTTCTCTTGTATCTCCGTCCGCCGTTGCGAAAAGATTTCTCGTACGGAGTAGCGGGCAAAGGTGGGATAGACGATTGACTGAACGGCGGGCGCGACGAGATCTGCGCTGATGTCGTCCGGAAATTCCTTCGACATCTGGGCGAGGCGAGCACGGTCCACGGTCCAGCGAACCGCGAGATCGACGCCGATCGATAGGCCCTCGACCGACTGAAAGGGGGCCGGGCCGGTCGCGCTCGCACTCTCGGCCGGCCGATACACCTGGTCGCGAATCGAGTAGCGTCGCACCTGATGGATTCCGGGCAGTACGAGCACCGTGCCTGCGGTGTAGACGCTCACCGATCCGTCGAGCGCGTCGGTGCGCGCCAGGACCTCGCCGCGGCGGACGGATTCAAATGGCGGATGGGTGCACAGACCATAGACGATCAAGACCAGGACGGCGGTAATCACAGCCCGCCCACGAAAGCGCCAGAGTCCCGTGGCCAGGAACCCGAGGGCTGCGACCACTAAACCACCGAGCCGGCCCAGCGGTTCGATGAGCCCCCGTCGCACGAACTCGAAGAAGGCATCCAAGCGGCCAGACATTTTTGCGACACTCCCATTTCAGAGCCGAATTGGCTCGACCGGAAGAGTCTCGCAATCCTTTGTGGCGAGGCCGTGGGGCAACTGTGGCGGAGTATGGCAGTGAGGAGATTGGCATCGCCGCACCCCAATCGAAGCGGTCACTGCCTTACAATCAAATATATCTGGAACTTCTAGGGTGAGAAAATGAAAAAGTCGGGCGCGAGCCAAGGCCAGCCAGCATCGGAGCTCATTTCGAAAAGAATCGCCGAACTCGGGGACTGGCGCGGGGAAACCCTCAGCAGAATGCGCAAGCTCATCAAGGAAGCAGACCCGGACGTCATCGAGGAGTGGAAGTGGATGGGCACTCCGGTTTGGTCGCACGACGGCATCATCTGCACCGGCGAATCCTACAAGAATGCCGTGAAGCTTACCTTCGCCAAGGGCGCGTCTCTGAAGGATCCGGCCCATCTCTTCAACTCGAGTCTCGAGGGAAACGTACGCCGCGCGATCGACATCCACGGAGGAGAAGAAGTTGACGAGTCCGCCTTCAAGGCGCTGGTTCGCCAAGCGGTCGCCCTCAACAGTTCCGGCAAGTCGAAACCTTCGAAGAAAGCGAAGTCCTAAGGGACAAACCGGCTGACGCCCTATCAACTCGCGCGCCATTTGCTCTGCCGCCGCCTCGGGCGGCACCATGAGAAAAGTCTTCGCAATCAACTACGTGACGCACGATGGCGTTATGCTATCACCAGGAGCGTTCCAATGACCCCCACCATCACCGCTTTTGAACGGTCGCCCGATCGCGGCAAGGGACTGGCGCGTGACATGCGCGTTCGCTGGGCGCTTGAAGAAGTGGGCCAGCCTTACGACGTTCGTCTTCTTTCGTTCAGTGAGATGAAGGAATCCGCGCATCGTATGCTTCATCCTTTCGGGCAGATTCCGACCTATGAAGAAGGCGATCTCGCCCTCTTCGAGACGGGGGCGATCGTATTCCATATCGCGGAGCGCCATGCGGGGCTGCTGCCAGATGATGCGAATGCCCTGGCGCGCGCGATCACATGGATGTTTGCCGCGCTTAACACGGTGGAGCCGCCGATCCTTGATCGCGAAATCGCCACGCTCGTGGAGCACGACAAGACCTGGTATGAGGAGCGCCTCCCTATCCTCGAGGATCGCGTCCGTGTACGGCTGGGCGAACTTTCCAGTCGGCTTGGCGATGCCGACTGGCTCGACGATGCGTTCAGCGCCGGTGACCTACTGATGGTGACGGTGCTGCGCAGGTTGAACGGATCGGGAATACTGGAGAAATATCCGAACCTCTCCGCCTATGTCGCCCGTGGCGAAGCGCGGCCCGCCTACAAGCGGGCTTTCGACGATCAATTGGCGGTTTTCACTGGCAAGCCACCGACCGGCTGATAAACGTCCGCTCTGGGCTCGAGGCGGTCATCGCGTTACCCCGAAATGTAATAGGTCCTGACCCTAAGGAGGTGTGCGTGCATGATTATCTGTGCCTCGACCTATCTTGCTTACACGAACGCGGGTAAGAGTTCCTAGGGGTAGCCTCTATTTGCTGTACGCGATGCGCGCGCCGGAGCCGGGTGGTACAGCCGCGGAGCGTCTGCGTGGTCATCGGCCCCTTCATCGGGTGGAAATCGTCCGCTTTGCCGCTACCGTTCCACGTCACATTGCGGCCCGGTTCTCCGGGCTCCACTCGATGAAGAAAAACTAAATCGACTTCAACATCTTCTGTTTGTTCCGAGGAGGTCCCTGGGAGCACAGTGTCACTCGCCCGGACGAATGAGGCCATCGACCATTCTACTCCCGGGCGGAGACGTGTATGAGTATTCGCAAGCAGTCACTCTTTCAAGGCGTCCTCGCACGAATCAGTCTCGGGACTGCACAAACGTCGCACGTAGCGAAAAGAAAGCCATCATGAACACATCAGCCATCGGACAATTGCCGCGTGTCGAGGCGGCGCTGAGCTACCTCGAGCCGATGAGCGGCAAGCCGCGCTCGCTGGAATATGCGCCGCCCCCGGGCGTACTGCGAACGACGGCCGTCCACCGGGATCACACGGTCACCATCCGCGATGTTCGCCCGTTGGCGTCGGCTCTCTCACTGGACCGTGAGGGATTTCAACTCGTCACTGCCGCGAGCAGCGTCGGGAATTTCTACGATCAAGAAGCGGTTCAGACCCGCTACTACGCCGAAGCCGTGTCATTGCTCGAGGCATTGACCGCTGCATCCCGAGTGGTCGTTTTCGACCATACGATTCGTCGTCGCATTCCGGGCGCGACTGACAGAACCACGGGGATTCCGCGCCAGCCCGTGCCCCGCGTCCACAATGACTACACCGTGAAATCCGGTCCGCAGCGAGTCCGTGACCTACTCGGCGAGGACGCGAGCGATCTGCTGCGCAGGCGCTTTTCCGTGGTCAACGTCTGGCGGCCCATCCGCGGGCCAGTACAAGATGCACCGCTGGCGATCGCCGATGCTCAAAGCGTCGACGGTGACGATCTCGTCGCGACAGATCTCATCTATCCGGACCGTACCGGCGAGATCTACTACGTGAAGTACAATCCATCTCATCGCTGGTTCTACGCCTCCGCCATGCGCCAGGACGAAGTGATGCTGATCAAGTGCTTCGATTCAGCCGATGATGGGCGTGCACGTTTCGTACCGCATTCGGCATTCGTGGATCCAACCACGTCCGCCGGCGCGTTGCCCCGCGAAAGCATCGAGTTGCGAACACTGGTGTTCTACGAGGAGTGAGATGCCCTATTCGGCAGTGCTTTCACCGAACGCTGGATAGTGCGCGTCCGTACCGGTGAAAGGGCGGGAGCGGCTGGTGATGTTCCCGTGCGACCGGCCTATCCTTGTCTGCGGTGCAATTGGCATTGTCTTCACAGCTGCGCGATATGGACGATTCCACGCCGAATGAGATAGACGTCCGAACGCTGACGACGCATCAGGTGACGCCTGACGGAAGTGCCATTTGCCTGAACATCGAGAATTCGGGCGGGCGGCCGATCGCATTGAGGTTGCCGAGCTTCTGCGTCGAGCAACTCTTGATGACCTTGCCCCATCTGCTGTCTAAAGCGCTACAGGCGCGGTACGGGGACGAATCGATGCGAGTAGTCTTCCCTCTCGGCAACTGGCGCCTCGAAGCGGCGGCTTCAGCGTCGGCCTGGACAGCGGAGCCCGCGGTGCTGCGGGCTATTCGGCGTGCATCGATCTTGCGATGACGTCGAGGAGCTCATCGTTACGGTCTTCGCTCAGCTCCCAGAACATCATACCGCCGAGGTGATGCTCCTTGACGTACTGCGCCTTGATCGTGATCGACTGCGGATCGTCGTAGGTGATGAAGGTTCTCGAGGTACTGTTCCACAAATAGGGCGACTTTGCGCGATCGTCCCAGTAGCGGATGAACCCCTGTCTGCCGATGAACTTGGCCGCGAGTTCAGAATAGTCGTGGGCACCTTCGAATCGCTCGTAGGGTTGCCTGAGCCCGTGATCGATGGGCTTCACGCCCGTGAAGCCTCGGCCGTAAAACGCCACGCCGAGGACGAGTTTGTCGGAAGGAATACCGGCCGCCAGATGCTGTTTGACCGAGGCATCGGCATATCGATCGGTGGGCAATGCCGTCGCCGCCCCGTACAGTCCCGCGTGATGACCTGTCGTCGGCGTCAGGCTGTTGAAGAAGTCGTAGCTCATCACGTTGATCCAGTCGAGATACACGTGGAGCTTATCCATTTCGCTGTGATCGAAATATTCGCGGTCCGCGGATGCGATGGTCAGCGTATACCGGCCGCCGCCGGTGCGGCCCTGAGCGGCGCTCGCAGCGTCCAGCTTGTCGCGCAGCACCTGGAGCAGCCGGGTGAAGTTCTGCCGGTCTTCGGCGCGGTATTTGATGCCGGCAACACCCTGCCCCGGGTATTCCCAGTCGATATCGATTCCGTCCGCGGAGAATTGGCGAAGCAACTCGACAGCACTTTCTGCGAACAGGGCACGTGAAGCATCCGTGAGCGCCGCATCGGAGAAGCCATCCGCCATCCACCCTCCGATGGAAACGATAACCTTGAGGCGTGGATTCGTCTTCTTCAGCGCGACCAGACGCACGAGACTGGCTTCGCCATCAGACACCACCGCCCGACCCGCCGGTGTGATCCGCGCAAACGCAAAGTTTATGTGCGTGAGCTTCTCGGAATGTATCACCGCGGGAGTCGACCAGCCCGCGACGTAGGCCACGATTCGATACGGGTCAGTCGCCGGCGCGGTTTTCCCGACCTCTGCTCCCAGAACTCCTCGTGTAAGGCCCGGCGTGCAAATGAGAACGCAAAGAAGAAGCGATGTGCAATGTTTCACGGCGACTCACGGTGCCCCAACCCAAACCCTATCATGAAGCAAATTCTGCGGCGGCGGGTGGATGGTTCGCGACGCATCTGCGGATCTCGCGCCTTTGTACGTCTTACTGTTTCTGGGGTCGACTTACCGCACAGGGACAGGGCAAACCGGATTGCGATTGACAGCCGATGCCATGAGTCGATATTCTGACCTCGCGCCAATTTGATTCTCAGCTTGCGGGCGCTCTATAAATTCTGCTAAAGCGAATGGCCGAGGGTTCCCCTTTGGCTGCTCCCGCAAGCCCGATCAGTTGGCGCCTTTGCAATCATCAAAGGTGCCTCATGCCCGCGGTTGAAGTCTTGAAATTCGGCAGTTCCGTATTGCGCAGTCCCGGCGATCTGCATGTCGCCGTGGACGAGATCTACCGGCGTTGGCGCCTGGGGTTTCGGGTGCTGGCGGTGGTATCGGCCTTCGAGGGCGTTACGGACATCCTCATGGCGAGGGTCACTAGTGCGCTCGGGTCCGGCGGAGCCGAGGCGACTGCGGCGTACGTGGCAACCGGTGAACAGCAGACCGCCGCGCTCCTGTTGGGATCCTTGCATCAGTACGGACTGCCTGCCCGCACGGTGCATCCACACGATATCGGGCTCGTGGCCGAGGGCCCGCTGCTGGAGAGCATGCCGGTGCGCGTGGAGACGGCCGCGTTTGAACGGCTCTGGCAACAAAGCCCCATCCTGATTCTGCCGGGTTTTTACGGCATCGACTCGAATGGCCGAATCGCACTCTTCGGGCGTGGCGGCTCGGACATGTCGGCGCTGTTTCTGGCCTCTGCGCTCGGGGGAAGCTGCCGACTACTGAAGGATGTCAACGGCGTGTTCGACGCCGATCCCGCGCGCAACCGCCTGGCACACCGATTTTCCGTGCTGTCCTGGGACACGGCTCTCGAGGTTGCAGGCCCCCTCATTCAACCGAAGGCGCTGCGCTATGCACAAGACAAGGCACTTTCCTTCGAGGTCGGGCGACCCAATGAGGCGGCCTGCACTGTCGTGGGTAGAGCCCAGGACGAGTGGGCGGTTCCGGCACCCGATGCCGAACCGTTGCGTGTCGTGCTGGTTGGCTGCGGTGTGGTCGGACGCGGTGTCTACGAGACCATTCGCCGCTACCGCGAGACGTTCGAACTGAGTCGCGTGCTGGTGCGCGATATCGCAAAATACCCCGATATTGAGCATGTCACCATGGACCCCTCGTGCGTGATCGACGATGAGGTGGATGTGGTCATCGTCTGCTATCCAGGCGCGACGTATGCTTATTCGTTCATGAGCGCCGCCTTGGACGCCGGCAAATTCGTGATCACGCCGAACAAAGCAGCCATCGCCGCTCATGGCACGGCGCTGGAGCGCTACGCTCGCGGCCCGGGCAAGCGGTTGTGGTACTCGGCGGCCGTGGGCGGCGCCCTGCCCGCGCTCGAAACCCTCGCGAGCCTTACAACTCCCGTGCGCGAGATTCGGGGGATCGTGAACGGCACGAGCGGTGTGGTGCTCGAGGCCTGGTCGCAAGGCAAGACACGGCAGGATGCGATCGTGGAAGCGCAGGCCGCCGGCTTCGCGGAACTCGACCCGACGCGCGATCTCTCCGGTCTGGATTCGGCGGATAAGCTCGCGCTCCTCATTGAAGCGGCATTCGCGGAGTGGATCGATCCCACCCGAATCGCGATCCGAGGAATCGAGTCGATCTCAGATCCCAATGGCTACAAGCTGGTTGCGCGCGCCACGAAGAACGCCGAAGGCATCAGCGCCTCGGTCGCGCCCGAGGCGCCGCCGCCGGGAAGCTTCTTGGGTCAAGCACGCGGCCCCGAGAATCGTCTCGAGATCGAACTCGAGTCCGGCGAGATCATCCGATTGCGCGCGCAGGGCGCGGGCCGCTGGCCCACGACCGCGTCGGTGATGGGCGATCTGCATGAAATAGCCCGGCTCGTCGACACCGGGCGCGATACGCACACCACTGCCGTGGCCCAGGGTGCCCGTGCCGGGGCAGGAGCACCGTGAATGCACTGCCTCGGCCCGGCTCACTCTCAACATCCACTGCGATCGCGACGGACACCCGCAGGAGTAACAGCGCAAGCCCAGGCCAGCCAGGCGGAAACATGGAGAACAGCCTCTGCACGACCTGAAGGGTGCCTTTCCTCCGGATTGGGGCGTAACCTATAGAGGGGCAGCGCACTCTGCCCTTTTCGGGAGATTCGTGCGGCACCCAAGGAGGCTGATGCTGCGCACTCTGAAGCGGGGAATTCTGGATGTCTGAATGTGGCAGCAGTTGACTTTCGCGCGCCGAGTCTCCGTGGCGTTGCGCGCCGAGGTTAGCCGCACCTAACAACTTCTAGCAACGCCTAACGCGCCACGAAGAGTTGGGTGGTCAATAATCGAAACGAAATGACGTAATCCTTCAAGAGCGACAGACTCAGAGCTCGAGCCCATTGGGCCCCCAGCACGCCACGGAGACGACAGTGTGAACGTCCGACCACTCGGCTCAACTTGGAAGTCGTCAACCGATCGCGGTGACTCGGGTTTGATGATCGCGGTTCAGGCGCGTGACCGACCGGCGTTCGAAAAACTGTACTTTGGTTACTACTATCGTCTGGTTCGCTTCCTGGCGCGATTCACAAAGCGCCAAGAAAATATCGAAGAAATTATCAACGATACTTTCATGGCTGTTTGGATGGGAGCAAAGGATTTTCGGTACGAATCCAAAGTGTCCACCTGGATATTCGGGATAGCCTACCGCACTGCGATGAAGCAGCTGAGACGACAGCGGCATGTTTCGTCCTTGGAGTCCGTCGGCGACTTGCGGGAGAGCGCCGACCCCAGCGCAGAAATTGACACCCAGGATTGGCTATCCTGCGTTTTAGGTCGCCTTCCGCTAGAGCAACGCACAATACTGACGCTTGCCTACCAGATGGGCTATTCCGTGAAGGAGATAGCGCGCATTACCGAATCGCCGATCGGCACGGTCAAATCGCGTATGTTTCATGCTCGGATAAAACTGCACGAATACGCACTGGAACTCAACAGCTGAGAGCGACGTCAAGCGTCCTGAGCCCAGGACACGCTCTTGTCGGCACCGGGTGGCACTACGCTGTTTCCAGCGCGACCCTGCGTGTCGGCGTGGTCACCCGGCGAGTAACCGAAGCGACGGCGAAATCGTCTTGCGAAGTGCGTGTAGTCGCGAAAGCCGCAGGCGTAGGCGATCGCGCTGATCGGCTCGTCGATGCTCAACAGCTTGCGGCGGTCGAGCAGGCGCGCGGCCTGGTTCAGCCGCAGCGAATAGATGAATTCGGTGCAGGTAAAGCCGCGCTGCGTAAAGAGCTTCTGCAGGTAGCGTAACGAGATCCCGGTTGCGGAGGCCGCTTCCGGCGGGCCAAAATCCGGGTCGGCGAAGCGATCCTTGATGAGGCGGCGGATACGCATGAACAATTTGCTCGCCGGACCCGACGACGGCGACGGCGACTCGGGCGGTGCAAACAGGGCGCCGAGCAGGTTATACACGGCCAGCTGCATGTAGGAATCGACCGGAGGGCACGCCGAGGCTCCCCCGTTCAGGGCCTCGAGAACCACCTCGTACAGTAAGCGCCCGGCCGCGGTGCCGCTGCGCCTGAAAGCTCCCCCTTGCGGCTCGAATCCGAGATGGGAAACCAGCGACTGGCGCGGGAGATTCAGCGACAGCCGCCGCACGCTCCCGCCCTCGGAGACGCAGGTGACGGGTCGGGCCACATCGATGAGCGCGATATCGCCCACGGCGAGCTGCACGCATTGATCGTTCTGGTAGAAGGTCGATCGGCCGGCGATCTGAAACACCGCCTTGTAATGGTCCCGCGCGTCGAGGCGCACATCCCGGTCGGTGCGCTCGAACCGATGCGCATCGCAACAGATTTCCACCGCCGCCAACCCGCTCACGATCAGACGGCGCAGCCAGCCGGCAGAGGTGTCGGGCGCGACTCCCGCCAGGCTGTGCCGCCCGTACAGAGGGCGCAGCATCGCGCTCCACGCTTCGTCATTCATCGGCACGGTATCGAGAAAATCATTGCCCTGACGCATTGCTGCCTCCATCTTGACCTGTACCGGACTATGCATGGGCAGCGCTACACGGACGTTTCATGTCAAGCAGAAGAGCTACGGCGGTAACACAAACGGCGACGACAATTGTCATACAGGACGATGGTCAACACAGGCGCGGCCTCTGTCACAAACCGCAGTCGCTCAATCCAGGATGGTCGTCAGGGCGCCGGCCTAGCGGCCAAAAGAACTTGCGATCGGAGTTCCTGATCGGCAGATCGTTGATGCTCGCATAGCGGCGCATCATGAAACCGTGCTCATTGAACTCCCAGTTTTCATTGCCGTAGCTGCGGAACCATTGTCCCGAATCATCGTGCCATTCGTAGGCAAACCTCACGGCGATTCGATCTCCGGTGAAGGCCCACAACTCTTTGATCAATCGGTAGTCCAATTCCTTCGCCCACTTGCGCTGAAGGAATTGGCGCACTTGCTCGCGCCCGACCGGAAATTCGGCTCGGTTGCGCCAACGGGTGTCCTCAGTATAGACGAGCGCCACCCGGTCCGGGTCGCGCGTATTCCAAGCGTCCTCGGCCAGGCGCACCTTCAGGGCCGCGGTCTCTTGCGTAAAAGGCGGAAGCGGTGGTTTGTTATCCATGGCTGATCCTTTGGAGTTTACTAAAGATGTAGACAACTCTGTCTACGTGACCAATATAGCTCGCCGAGACAGATCTGTCTACAATGCCGGTGTGGCCAAGATTGACAATAAAGGCGGAACCAATCTTCCGGCGCGCGAGCGCATTCTGCTGACCGCGCATGATCTCTTCTATCGGGAAGGCATTCGGGCCACGGGCATCGATCGCGTGATTGCAGAAGCCGGTGTCACCAAGGTCACCTTCTATCGGCATTTCCCCAGCAAAAACACCCTCATCTGCGCATTCCTGGAGCACCGGCATCAGCGTTGGATGGCGTGGTTCATCGAGGCGCTGCAGCGCCACGGCGGCGCAAGCCGCGGCAAGCGCTTGGACGCCCTGGTACCTACTCTGGCCGAGTGGTTCCGCGACGAGAGCTTTCGCGGTTGCGCCTTCATCAACAGCGTCGGAGAGCTGGGTGGCACGCTGTCCGAAGTCGTCGAGATCGCGCGGCGCCATAAGCAGGAGATGACGAGCGCCATTGCGGGCTTGTTGCCTGCATCGACGCGCCGCAAACAGGATATGGAAGCCGTCGCTTTGGCGGTTGACGGCGCAATCGTTCGAGCGCAGTTCGATGGGACGCCTGACGCCGCGCTGAAAGCGCTATCCAGAATCTTGAGGTCGATGGCGGCGAGTAGCCGCGGGTTGATCCCGCGAAATGGCTCGAGCCCCCCGATGAAACGTGAGCAAATCGTTATCGCACGCAGGCGCGGCTCATAAGTCTCGACAGCACAAGTGGATTGCGTCGCGCATTTTTTCCGAGAATTCTTGCCGCGAAGCGAGACTATGTTTCCAAGTCATTCCACATGCGCAAAGCATGTCGGCAATGGTCGCAGCACGTTTATCAGCGCCCTTTGTCTTCCTCGCAGACCGCCCCAGAACGGCTTTCTCGAGCTTCTTTTGAAACGAAGAGCGGCTTTTTCCAACAGCGTCGCCGAGCACGCGCTCACATTGAGCCAAAAGATCAGACGC
>WNFL01009658.1_pt1 | contig 13089 bp, 13 predicted proteins | sample 5400361 | NCBI WGS metagenome assembly WNFL01 (sample SAMN13153351, study PRJNA577476) | soil metagenome | isolation source: 40 cm soil on Douglas fir-dominated hillslope | place: USA:California | collected 2013-09-17
CGCCGCCGAGCCTGGTCTACGTGCCGACACCGCGAGTCGAGCCCGCGCCCGAGATCACGCTGCCGACGGGACGCTGGGCGCGCCACGGCAACGGGGTGGACTACCCGTACACGTGGGTGTGGGTGGGCCCCGCGCCACACCGCTGAGCCGACGAGCTAGACCAGCCGTAGCTCGCCAAGGACAAGCAGGAGCTCTTCCCGTGACGGGGTGACCCGCCCCGGCTCAGCCGCGCACCACGTAGCCGTAGCGGCGGTTGCTGCGGCCGATCCCGCGGCGCTCGTACTCGGCCTTGAGCTCGGCGAGGCGGCTCGGTCCCGCCAGCTCTGTGCGCCGGTCGTAGCGGTAGAGCCGCGCGACGTTCTCTCCGAAGATCGCGGTTTTCACCGGGCCGTCGGCCGGGCCGAGCGGGGCGAACCCGTTCTTCTTCTGCATCTCCTCGGGGATCTCGGCAGGAGCCGGGTCATCTCGTCGGGGCTCAGCAGTCTGATGACAGCCTCCTCAGGGCGCGGGCAGGCGGCCGAACAGCGTCTCGAGCGCGAGCCCGATGCCGAGCAGGCGCCGGTCGCTGCCCGCGGGCCCGTCCAGCTCGAGCCCCACCGGCAGGCCGGCCGCGGTCCGCCCGATCGGCACGGTGAGACCGGGGATGCCCGCGTTGCTGCCCGGATCGGTGTTCTGGATGAAGGTCGGAAAGGTCGGCACGTCCGCCCCGTTCAGCTTCGTGGTCTGATCGTCGCCCACCGGTGCGGCGGGCAGCGGGGTCGTGGGGAACACGAGCGCCGCGATCCCGTGCGTCTGGAACGTCTCGGCGTACAGGCGCTGGAGGGCCGGCCGGGTGGCGATCGCGTCGCGGTAGACCTTCTCCGGGATCGCGTCCTTCGCGCCGGGCACGATCGCGCTCGCGAAGAGGCCCTTCACGTCCGGGCTCGCGATGCGCTCGGCGAGCCCCTTGAGGTCGAGCGGAATCCGGTACCGCTTGAGGTAGCGGGTCAGGTCCACGTTGGCCTCGTAGAGGGCGACCGGGAAGCTGACCTTGGCGTTGAGCTCCGCAAGCCCGGGAATGTCCACGTCGACCACGACCGCGCCCTCCCCCCGCAGCCGATCGAGCGCCGCGGTCGCCAGCCGCTCGGTCTCCGGGTCGAGGTTCTTCCAGAACACCGCGCGGGGGACGCCCACCCGAAGACCGCTCAACGGGGCCGGGACCACCTTGTCGCGGGCCCCGGTGATGATCGTGTCGAGCAGCACCAGGTCGGCGACCTCGCGCGCCATCGGTCCCGCGGTGTCGCGGGTGTGGGCGATGGGCGTGATGCCCTCCTGCGAGTAGCGCCCCAGGGTGGGCCGGAGCCCGCTGATGCCGTTGAGCGCGGCCGGGACGCGCACCGAGCCGCCGGTGTCGGAGCCGAGCCCGGCCGGGGCCATGCGCGCGGCGATGGCATTGCCGGTGCCGCCCGAGGAGCCGCCCGCGATGCGCGAGGCGTCGTAGGCGTTGCGCGCGGGGCCGAACGCCGCGTTGTTGCTGGTGATCCCGAAGGCGAGCTCGTGCATGTTGGTCTTGCCGAGCATGATCGCCCCCGCGCGGATCAGCTTCTCGACGACCGGCGCGTTGCGGGCGGGCACGAAGGCCCGGAGCCCGGGAGTCCCCGCCGAGTTGGGGAGGCCGGCCACGTGGATGTTGTCCTTCACCACGATGGGCACCCCGTGCAGCGGTCCCGCGAAGCTCTTGCGGGCGGCCAGCCCGTCGGCCCGGCGCGCGGCCGCGAGCGCGTGCTCGCGCTCGAAGGTGATGAAGGCGTTGAGGTCGCGCCGGCGCTCGGCCATGTCCACGAGGGCCCGCACCAGGTCCTCGCTCCGGAGGGTCCCGGCCCGGATGCGCGCCGCCGCCTCCACCGCCGACAGCTCGGTCAGCTCCTGCGCCCCCGCTCCGCCGGGCATTCCGGTCATGGCCACGATGATCGCCCCGATCGCGCACCACGCGCCGCGCCGCCGGATGGTGTGCATGCGGCGATTCTGTCATACTCGGTCGAATTCCGGCGCGAAAGGAGCGACTCCCGATGGCGCGAGCGAATCTGAACGGCATCGAGATCGACTACCAGGCGAGCGGGGCCGGCCCCGTGGTGCTCCTGAGCCACGGCTACTCCGCCACCCGTCGGATGTGGGACGATCAGCACCGCGCGCTGGGCGACCGCTACCGCGTCATCAGCTGGAGCATGCGCGGGCACGGCGCCACCGAGAGCCCCGCGGATCCGGCGCGCTACTCGGCCGATCTCACCATCGCGGACATGAAGGCCCTGCTCGGCCACCTGGGAGTCGAGCGGGCGGTGATCGGGGGGCTCTCTCTCGGCGGGTACGCCTCGCTCGGCTTCGCGCTCGAGCATCCGCGGATGACCCGCGCGCTCGTGATCTGCGACTCGGGCCCCGGCTACCGCAACGCGGACGCGCGCGAGGCGTGGAACGCGCGGGCCCGCGAGCGCGCGGTGTCGCTCGAGACGCGCGGGCTGGAGGCCCTCGGCCGGAGCCGCGAGGTCCAGGAATCGGCGAGCCTCCACCGCTCGGCGCAGGGCCTCGCCCACGCCGCGCGCGGCATGCTCGCCCAGGAGGGCTCGCGGGTGATCGACGGGCTCGCGGGCATCCGGGTACCCACGCTCGTCATCGTGGGGGATCAGGACCAGCCGTTCCTCGCGCCCTGCGAGTACATGGCGAAGAAGATCCCCGGGGCGAGGCTCGAGGTGATCCGGGGCGCCGGACACTCCTCGAACCTCGACCAGCCGGAGGCCTTCAACCGCGTGCTGCTCGACTTCCTCGATTCGCTGCCGTCCGCCTGATTCGCGCCCCGGCTACTGCACCGGCGAGAAGGCGGCCGGCATCATGATCTTGTTGGCCATCGTGAGCAGCGTGTCGGCGCCGCCCGGGGGCGGCCACACCCCCATCTCGCGCGCCTTGTTCCGCACCGCGGTCCGCTCGTCCATGCTCTTGTAGGCCCAGATGTGGATGAAGCGGTTGGCCTCGCCGTGCTCGACGTGCCCGGCCAGCGCGATCGGCGACATCTTGACCCGCTCCTCGATCTTGGACTCCCAGCGCTTGATCAGGTCGGGGAGCGTGCCCGCCTTCATCGCGTAGTAGCGCATCTCGAAGAACGGGCCCATCTTGCCCGGCTTGAGGTCGGGCAGGAACGCGAACGGCACCACGATCTCGGACTGCATGGTCTCGATGAACTCGGCGATCTTGGGCGGCCAGTTGCCCGCCTTCACCGCCTCCGCCCGCAGGCGGTTGCGCTCGCTGATGTTCTCGTAGGGCCACACGTGGATGATCTCGTTCAGCGGCCCGATCTCGGTGTGCCAGAACGCGGCGAGCGGCGAGATCTTCTTGCGGTTCTCGTAGGCCTCGCCGAAGCGCTTCTCGACCTCGGGGAGGCTGCCCACCTTCACGCGGTACGTGCGGATCTCGTAGATCATGTCCCCACTCCTTTTCCACTGCGTGAGCTGCAAGCGCGGCGACTGGGCCGCCGCTACTGGGCCGTCCATCCTCCGTCGATCACCAGCTCGCTCCCGGTGACGAAGGACGACTCGTCCGAGGCGAGGTAGAGCACTCCGTAGGAGACCTCGTCCGGCTCGCCGTACCGGCCGAGCGGGATGCGCGAGACCATGTACTCGTAGTGCCCGGGGTCGCCGCGGCGCGCCTCGGTCATCGGGGTCACGATCGGCCCGGGGTGCACCGAGTTGGCCCGGATGCGCTCGCGCGCGTACTGCACCGCGGTCAGCTTGGTCAGGGTGCGCACCGCACCCTTGCTGGCCTGGTACTGCGGGCTGCTGCGCTCGAGCCCGACCATCCCGAGCTGGGAGGAGATGTTGACGATCGAGCCCCCGCCGCTCCGGCGCATCGCGGGGATCGCGGCCTTGGTGCCGAGGAAAACGCCCTTGGCGTTGACGTCCATGCCGTGGTCCCACGCCTCGGACGTCGTGTGCTCGAGCAGGCTGCCCCCGCCCACCCCCGCGTTGTTCACGAGCACGTCGAGCCGCCCGAAGCGCGACACCGCGGTGGCCACCGCGCGCTCCCAGTCCGCCTCGCTCGTCACGTCGAGGCGCACGTAGACCGCCTCCCCGCCCTTGCCCGCGATCTCGGCCTCGACCCGCTTGCCCTCCGCGTCGAGGATGTCGCCCAGGACCACGCGGGCGCCTTCCCGGGCGAAGAGGATCGCCTCCGACGCGCCCATGCCGCGCGCGCCCCCGCTGATCAGCGCCACCTTGCCCGCGAGTCTCACTTGGTGCCGAAGAGCCGGTCGCCCGCGTCGCCCAGGCCCGGGACGATGTAGCCGTGCTCGTTGAGGTGGCTGTCGATGGCCGCGGTGTAGACCGGCACGTCGGGATGCTCGCGGTGGAAGTGCTCGAGGCCCTCCGGGCAGGTCAGGAGGCAGACGAATCGGATCGAGCGCGGGGCGGTGGCCTTCACCCGGTGGACCGCGGCGACCGCCGAGTTGCCGGTGGCGAGCATGGGATCGAGCACGACCGCGTCGCGCTCCCCCATCTCGTGCGGCACCTTGAAGTAGTACTCGACCGCCTGGAGCGTCTTGGGGTCGCGGTAGAGGCCCACGTGGCCGACGCGCGCGCTGGGCAGGATGCGCAGCATGCCGTCGAGGAGGCCGTTGCCCGCGCGCAGGATCGAGATCAGCACGATCTTCTTGCCGTCGAGGAGCCGGATCGTGGTGGGCCCCACCGGGGTCTCCGCGGGAACCTCGTGGGTGGGCAGCTCGCGCGTCACCTCGTAGGCCAGCAGCATGCTGATCTCGGCGAGCAGGCTGCGGAACTCCGACGTGCTCGTCTCACGCTTCCGCATGAGACCGAGCTTGTGCTGCACGAGCGCGTGGCCGATGACGACGACGTGGTCCAGGGCTAGACCAATTCGAGCTGCGAGCGGCCCCAGGTCACGTCCACCTCGCGGGCCGGGCTGACCATCGCGGGTCCCTCGTCGGGGGCGGTCGGCCCCTCGCCGGCCACGGTGGTGCGGTGCATGACGCGGCGGTACTTCGACTCGTCCCACGGCCGCCCGCGGTGGAGCATGCACCGGTTGTCCCACATCACCAGGTCGCCGACCTGCCAGCGATGCGTGTAGATCAGCTCGGGCCGGGTGGCGGCCTCCCGCAGCTCGCGCAGGAGCGCGCGCGCCTCGGTGGTCGGCATGCCCACGATCTCGCACGCGTGCGAGCCCACGTAGAACGCCTTGCGGCCGTTGACCGGATTGGCGCGCACCAGGGCCTGGCGCACCGGCGGCACCTGGGCCGCGTGCTCGGGCGGCATCAGCCCGTCGTCCACGAGCCCCCGCGAGTACACGAAGCTGTGGATGGCCACCTTGCCGTCGAGGAAGCGCTGCATGTCCACGGGCAGGCGCTCGTAGCCCACCCGCATGCTCGCGAACTGGGTCTCGCCGCCCTCCGGCGGGATCTCGCGGGCGGAGAGCAGCGACGCGTGCGCGGGCACCTTCTTGAACGAGCTGTCGGTATGCCACATCTGATTGCCGGCGTTGAAGAGATTGCGCTTGTCGCCCGCCGGGATCAGGCGGCCATCCCCGTCCACGTTGGAGAGGTTCGAGATCTGGGGCGGGGTGCTCGCCAGGGTGTTGATGCTCCGGATGGTGGTCTCGAGCGGCCCGAAGCGCCGGCTGAACGCGAGCTGCTCCTCGTCGGTGAGGGCCTGGCCGCGGAAGAGCAGCACCGAGTGCTCGTTGAACGCGGCCGCGATCTCGGCGAAGGTCGCCTCGTCCACCGTCTTGACGTCGACGCCCACGATCTCGGCCCCGACCAGCGGGTGGAGCTTCCTCGTCGTCAGTGACATGGCGCGCCCTCCTTCCGGGGTCCCGATCATAAGCGAGCGGGTCGGGGGCCCGCAACCGCTTGCGCCCACTCGGGTGCCGGGTATGCTCTCAGCCGGGAGGCCCCACCATGTCCACCGTCTCGTCCCCGATCAGCATCGTCATCGACCGTCTGGCCCTTGGACCGACGGCCCCCGCGCGCGACGGCACGACCCCGCTGCGCACGCGGGTCGCGGAGGTCGTCGCGCAGATGGGCCCGGGCCCATGGGCGCGCCGGATCATCGCCGACGAGCGCAACCTGGTGACCCTCATCGCCTCCCCGCCCGGCGCCGGCAATCGCCCGCACTGGCACCGCGAGTTCGACGAGTGGTGGGTGGTACTGGCCGGGCGGCTCCAGTGGGAGCTGACCGGCGGAGTGGTGGTGGACGCGGCCAAGGACGACATCGTGTGGGTGCCGCGCGGCACCGTGCACCACATCAAGAACGTCGGGACCGAGCTGTCGCTGCGCCTGGCGGTGGCGATGCCGCCGGCCTGGCACTTCTATCACCCGTGCGAGCAGTGCGGCTTCTCCGACGACGGGCCGCGCGAGTGGTGTGCTTGAACCTCCCCCAGAACGGGTTGCGCCGGCGAAGCCGGCGCTCGAACGGAGATTGCTCGGACGCGCGCGTTGGGCGTCTTGCGGAGGCCCGCGCGCCTGCTTATGCTGTGGCGCACCACGTGGTACCAGGTAGCAGGGCACTGAAAGGGGAGCGTCTATGACGACGGCAGCGGGGCCCTCTCACGTCTATGTTGGAGCGGCGAAGTGGACCGGCGGGAGCAGGAGCGGGGTGTTCCGGCGCGGGGACGGTGACGCGCGCTGGGAGCTCTGCGACAAGGGCCTCCCGGACGACGTGCACGTGCAGGCGATCACGGTGCACCCGACCAATCCGGACGTGGTGTACGTGGGCACCCAGAACGGGCCCTACCGGAGCGTGGACCGCGGCGAGCGCTGGGAGCGCCTGCCCTTCCCCGAGGACGGCGGTCAGGTCTGGTCCATCACCGTGCATCCGAAGAACCTCCGCACGCTCTTCGCGGGCACCTCCCCGGTGGGGATCTACCGCAGCGACGACGAGGGCGCCTCGTGGCGGAAGCTGCCGAACGCGGTGCAGGCCGAGCGCGTGAAGATGCCGTTCGCCTGCCGCGTGATGCGCATCGACATCGATCCCGCCCAGCCCGACCACATCTACGCCGCGCTCGAGGTCGGCGGGGCCATGCGGAGCCTGGACGGGGGCGCGACCTGGAGTGACTGCAGCGGCGACCTCGTGAAACTCTCCGAGCTGCCGCATCTGAAGAGCCGCATCGTGAGCGACAGCGAGATGGAGGGCATGCTCGACGGCCACGCCCTCTGCGTGAGCGCGGCCGCTTCCGGCACCGTGATCCTGGCCCTGCGCATGGGCCTCTTCCGCAGCACCGACAACGCGGCGCACTGGAAGGACATGGAGGTCGGCCGGTTCTCGCCGCTGACCTACAGCCGCGACATCCGCGTGTCGCCGCAGGATCCCCGCGTGCTCTACGCGTGCCTGAGCCCGGCCGCGCGCAGCGAGGACGGCTCCGTCTATCGGAGCGCGGATCTGGGCGAGACGTGGACGCGCTTCGACCGCGGGGTCAAGGCCGAGAGCACGATGATGGCGGTGGCCCTCCACCCGCGCGACGCCGACCGCGTCTACTGCGTGAGCCGCACCGGCCAGGTCTTCGGGACCGAGGACGCCGGGCGCACCTGGCGCGAGGAACGGCTGCCCGACGGCGTCGGCGACGTCTACGCGATCGCCTGCGGGTGACCCACTAGCCCGCTCACCTCCGCCCCCCTCACCCTGCCCTCTTCCCTGAGGGGAGAGGGAGGGAGGGAAGGCTGGAGGTCGTGGACGAAGCAGCGCACGTCGCCCAGGTACTCGTAGTGCTCGGTGTGGGCCGGCAGCTCGGCCGCGTCGAGCCCGAGTGAGCGCAGCACCGGCTCGGTGAGGAGCGCGTAGCCGCCCTTTCGCCCCAACCCGTTCTTCAGGAGCCGGTGGACCAGGATGACCGCGGTGCCGGTCACCCGGTTCCGCCCACCCACCGTGTGCCGCAGGAACGGCCCATGGTGGACCACCATCTTCAGGTCGAGCGTGCCGGTCTGCTGACAGGCCCCGCACGAGCAGGTATCCGCGTCCTGCATCACCCGCTGCCGCGCCTTGAAGGCGGCGAAGGCGTCGTCCAGCACCTCGAGCAGCCGGGCTTGCGGGAGCGGAGCCCCCTCCCCGCCGAGGGCGAACACCGCGTCGCCCTCGATCTCCTGGATCTCGAGCGGCGGCGAGAGGTGGCCGACCACCTCGTCGAGCAGGGCCGCGATGATATCGGAGCCGTGCTCGAGCTCGGTGGTGGTGACGAAAGCGGTGAAGCCGGAGACATCGGCCAGGATCAGGAAGCCGTGGTCCGTTCGGTTGTTCATGCCCTGAAGACACCGCCCAAGGGCATGTGTGAAACGGACGGCGGGTCGGCTAAGTCCGCTCCAGGATGTGCAAACCTCGGCCTCGGTCGATCAGGTACAGAAGGCCCCGCCCATCCACCTCGACGTCGTTGCTGGAGACGCGGGCGTGGCCGGCGGGCGGCTCGGGCAGGAAATGGGCGACCTCGCGCGGGGCGTGCGGGTTGGCGACGTCCACGATCCGGAGGCCGTGGGCGAACCAGGCCACCGGGATCTCGGTGCCGGTCACCCGCTCGCAGGGCTGGTGGCAGCCGGTGAACTCGGGCTGCGGGTCGCCGTTCACCCCGGGCACCTGGAAGGTCGAGATCGGCACCGGGTGGCGCTCGTCGGTGATGTCCACGAGCCACATGAACGACGGTGGCCCCGGCGCGGTCTTGGCCACGTCCTCGTCGGCGGCCAGCATGATCCGGCGGCCGTGGAGCGGGAACGGCAGCGGCAGCGCGGTGTGGGTCGGGGTGATGTAGGGCGGGCTCCAGTCGAGCCCGGAGACGAAGCGGGGCTTCGCCATGTCCTCGATGTCGAGGATCACGAAGCCGCCGTGCCAGTAGCTCACGTAGAGCCGGTTGTCCGAGCGGATCGGGTGGTGGCAGCGGTGATGGCGCCCCGACCAGGCCGGCGTCTCCCCGCCCCCGGTCCATTGCCCGGGCATCCACCAGCGGCCGACCTCCCGGGGCTTCGCGGGGTCCTGGAGGTCCAGGATCATCACGATGTTGCCGACGTAGCCGTCCATCTCGGGGGAGATGTAGGCGTAGCGCCCGTCGAAGGTGAAGCGGTGCACGCCCGCGCCGCCGCACTTCCAGAACGTGATCTCGCGCGGCTTGCTCGGGGTGGACACATCGTAGATCACGAGCCCGCCGCCGACGCCGGCCGGGGGCTGGTGCGCGGGCTGGGCCTCGCGGTTCACGAGCATGAGCCCGTTGGCCGCGCGTACCTTGTGCGAGTGGGTCTGGGGCGGCACCTCGACGGTGGCCAGCGTCCGGGGCCGGGCCGGGTCGCTCACGTCCACGATGCTGGTGCCGTGCGGCGCCTTCATGTGGGCGACGTAGGCGATGGTCCCGTCGACGGAGACCTGGCCGCCACCCGGGCAGTCGAGCCAGGCGACCTGCTTGAGGCCCTGCACGCTCGGCGCGATCGCGGTCGCCATGTCGGCCGGAGCCTAGCAGACCGCGGGCCCGTCGCCAAGCCCGGCCAATTGACAGGCCCCGCCGGGGCGTGACACAGTTTCGGCAACTCGCAAAGGAGCGTCCCCATGGCCCTCTCCGTCGACCGGTCCGTGCGTCCCGAGATCAGCACTGCCTATGCGCGGCTCGAGGAGAAGATCCTGGAGCGGGACCAGAAGGGCGCCAGCGACATCTTCTACAACCTGGTGCGGGCGCAGGTCCCGCTCGCGGAGCTGGCCGGCCAGATCGTGCGCATCCACGCGCCCTACACGCACGTGCCCTACCACCAGCGCCTCGACGATGGTGTGCCGCGGTTCGTCAACAACGACCACTGCCTGCTCAGCTCGCGCGCCAGCCTCGACCTGATGCCCTTGATGCCGCGGGAGCTGGCCTACCTGCCCTACGCCCAGACCATCTGGTACATGCCGACCGGCCTCGATCCGTGGAACCAGCTTCTCGGCAAGATGCCGGGACACTACGTGCGGCTCTACGAGATCAAGTTCGAGGGCAAGCCGCCCCTGCCCGAGGTGCACTGGCCGGACCAGGCACCCCTGCCCATCGAGGGCACGTGGCCGGAGAAGCTCAACACGTGGCTCACCCTCGTGCAGCGCGGCGAGGTCATCAACGCTTATCGGGTCTTTCTCGGCCTGTGGGACGAGGCGGTGGACGACGAGGCGAAGCGCACCGCGCTGCTCGCCCAGCTCGTGTTCGCGGGACTGATCGACGTGCAGGATCGCGTGCTCCACAACCGCTCCTACACCACCGGCCACAAGTCCTACCGCGCCCGCGCGACCGTCGAGATCGCCCGCGCGGTCGGCTGGCGGAACGCGCACGCCATGCTCTACGCGGGCGTGCCCGACATCGCGGTGGGGCCGCGCTGGTACTCGACCTACGAGATGGGCTGCCTGGTCGTCCAGAATTTCCTCGACAACCGGGACCGCGAGCTGCTCGCCAATGACGCGGCGCTGACCCCGGTGGAGTCGCTCGCACTCCAGCAGGCGATCCTGAGCGGCCAGGAGCCGGCCTTCATCGACCTGATCGTGGCGCTGCTCAAGTCCGGCCGCGGCCACCGCCAGATCATCGACACGATCCAGCTCGCCTCCGCGCAGCTCATCATCGAGACCGGCGACGTCAACGCCTACTCGATGCCGCAGCACAGCTACGAGTACTGCAACACCGTGCGGCGGCCCATCACCAGAAGCACACCCCGGACAACAACCCGGTGAGGATCGCCCCGCCCAAGGGCGCCGACGCGCTGACCCCGGCCGAGGTGCTCAAGCGCCTCGACAGCGCGCTCGACGGCCTGCGGGCCTTCGAGGCCATGGACTGGGTCGCCGCCTACCTGCACGGCGACCACGACCGCGCGCCGCTGCTGCAGACCCTCGCGGTGGGCGCGGCCAAGGCGGGCAACGACCCGCACAACCAGGAGCTGGGCATCTGCCTGCTCGACGACTACGGCCACTCCACCGCGGCCGAGCGCGATCGCCTGCTCTACGCCTCGGCCAAGCACACCGCGGGGCATCGCAAGTACGGGTCTCACCTCGACGCGTGGCGCCGCTACGCGGATGCCTTCGGCCTCGCCCGGTCCTGAGCGCGCCTGAGCCTCCGGGGCCCCGGGGCAACACGGGAGGGCTCGCATGAGGAAGCTCGGAGCGAAGTCGTTCAAGAGCATCCCGGGCAAGTACTACAACACCCCGAAGGAGCTCTGGGGTTTTCGCAGCGACCGGGGTGACGGGTCCCCGCGGGCGATCGCGCGGGCGTTTCTCGAAGCCAACCAGGACACCCTCGGCATCTCGTCGGCGCTCGACCGCCTCGATGTGCGCCGCGTGATCCACGGGCAGGGCGCCGACCACGTCATCTTCCAGCAGCTCTGGCGCCGTCGCCGCATCCATCGCGCCTACGTCACGGTTCACATCGGCCGGGGCCGGCGCGTCTACCTGGTGAAGAGCCGGGCCGTGCCCGAGGACGTGCTCCGCGGCGCCGAGCCCGCGCGCCTCGGGAGCGCACGGGCGGTGCGGGCGGCGATGGCCGGCGGGGGGCGCGGCCGGGGGCGCGCGTGGGTGGTCGGCAAGCCGGAGCTGCTCTGGTACCCGGCCCGGCGCCTGTTGCATCCCGCCTGGCGCGTGCGCGTCCACCGCACGAAGCCGCGCTCCGAGCTCATCACGTACGTGCACGCGGTCACCGGGAGCATCATCAGCCGGTACGACAACCTGGCCGAGGCCACCGGGCGGGCGACCGTGTTCCTGCCGAATCCGATGGCCCGGGCGCGCGGTTTCGAACCGCTCAACGGAGACCGGGTGCAGCGCCCGCCCGCGGCCGCCTACGCCGACGTGAAGCTCACCGGCCTGCGGGGCAACGCGCGGCTGGACGGGCGGCGGGTCACCACGCGGCTGACCGCGAAGCGCTTCCGGAGCGCGCGGCTCGACTTCTCGGTGCCGAGCTTCCGTGCCGGCTTCGAGGAGGCCTCCGCCTACTACCACGTGAACGAGGCCATCGCGTACCTCGAGACGCTCGGCTACCGGGGCCCTCGCCGGCTCTTCGAGAAGCCGCTCGACGTGGACGCGCGCGGCACCCGCGACGACAACTCCTGGTACAGCCCGGGCGAGCGCACGCTGACCTTCGGCACCGGCGACGTGGACGACGCGGAGGACGGCGAGACCGTGCTGCACGAGTTCGGGCACGCGCTCCAGGACGCCATCTGTCCGGACTTCGGCCAGTCCCCGGAGGCGGCCGCGATGGGCGAAGGGTTCGGCGACTACTTCGCGGCCAGCTTCTTCGCGGCCAGGAAGCGGGAGCCGTACCTCGAGGCGGTGATGAGCTGGGACGGCGCCCTCGGCGAAGGGAACCCGCCCTGCGTCCGGCGGGTCGACTCGCCCCTCACCTACGAGAGCTTCGACCACGGCCCGAGCGCCGACGAGCACGACAACGGCCAGATCTGGTCGGCCACCCTGTGGGATGTCTGGAAGGCGACCGAGCGGCGCGTGGCGGACCGCATCATCGTGGAAAGCCACTTCCAGCTCGACGGCTTCACCACCTTCGCGCGCGGCGCGCGCGCCATCCTCGACGCGGACCGCAACCTCTACCGGGGACGACACGGCACGATCCTGAAGCGCATCTTCCGCCGGCGCGGCATCGGCCCGGTGGAGTGAACATGACCGCCGACCAATGGGGCGAGTCCGCGCGAAAGGCGGGCTCATTCAGGCCGGTAGCAAGATCCCACGAGCGCCGGGCCGCCGACGACCGTGGGATCTTGGTTGTTCGCGCCGGTTACGCGAAAGCCTCAGCGAACAGAATAGATCGTGATGTCGTTGGCGCCGCCGGGCCGAAACCCGGTCTCGGTCAGCGGGCCGCGCACAGGAGCACCCGGAAGGACATTGGTGTCGGGACGCCCGAATATCGTTCCGCACTCGTTGTTGGTCTTGTAGGCTCCATAGCCGGCGCCGGTCGCAGCTCCAACCAGGCCGCCGATCAACGCGCCCTTGCCCGCGCCGGACCCGCCGCTGGCAATGGCGCCACCGGCGGCGCCGAGGCCCGCGCCGAGGAGCCCCCCGATTGCCCCGGGCTTGGCGATACGCCAGACGCGATCACTCCCCGTGGCGCATTGAGAGGACGTGCTGGCGACCGGAACTG
>WNFL01094307.1_pt1 | contig 13087 bp, 17 predicted proteins | sample 5400361 | NCBI WGS metagenome assembly WNFL01 (sample SAMN13153351, study PRJNA577476) | soil metagenome | isolation source: 40 cm soil on Douglas fir-dominated hillslope | place: USA:California | collected 2013-09-17
AGCAACCTTGCAACCAACCACCCCTGTACATAGCCCATTGGTATCTCGTCCGGGAATTGGACTGGAACATCCCGACGGGGACTTGGTACCCACGCTGCTTAGCGTTTAGCGGCTCGATTTGAAACCCGTCATTCGTCGTGCCGACTGGCAGACTACGCGTACAGACCCGACTGTAAGCAATACCGAGACCGCCATAGATGCATGGACTGGACAACAACTGTGGAGGTAAATTCTTGTGGCCAAGGCGAGGCTCAAGTCAGGACTCGGATGACCCAGCCACAAGACCCACTTTTCTGGTCTTACCGTCATCCCATCGAAGAAATGGAGTCCTTGACTTTCGAACGTACGAACTCATCGTGAAAAGATGTAGCGGGAACACCCAGTCGGTCTTGTTCCCTTGATGTGAACTGATGGAACATTGGGGACAGAGAAGGACTTTAGGGCATCTCCCAATGTTCAGCGTCTCCACAAGCAGCCTGACGGCTCCACAAGGTCCTTCGCCCTCTTTACACCCTTGTGGTACCTCTGCGTCTTGCCTTGACAAGCTACTGCTATCAGCCCGCTCCTCTCCTCTCGGGTTACCCTATTCTGGCAAACGCGACGGGTTCAGAGACTTTCCAAGTGAAAACATCAATCAATCCGGGAGAGGGATACCGCAACCGATTGAAAATGCATCGGAAACAATAAGCGTCCCAACGGTGCTCCTGGCTAGGAGCCAAGGAGTACACGATTGCGCAGTAATTTCCGTAAGTGGGATTACATGTCCGGCCAGATGTTTTTCCTGCAGGAAACTTGTCTCCGGCAGCATACCAGCCCGGAGGAAAGCGAAACATGAACCTGGATCTTCGCGTGAGTCGACTTTGACATGTTCCCGGACCCCTGAATTTTGGGAGATCGGATTGCGTTGTCTGCCGTAGGTACCCTCAACTTCCTGCCGGCGACTGTGATTTCGGTCGAACCAAGGAACAAAGCCATTGGTTGCTCTCTCTTACATCCCCCATTTTGGTAGTTGGACAACCGTCACGTCAAGATCCTTCGATTTACCCTCGCCACAAGTGCAAAACATGATCGTAGAATGAGCAACTCCCTACTACCGTCTCCTCAGCACCAGAACTCGAATGAACACCCTTGTAAGACCAATCGACCCCATAAACCATACTTTCATGCTTCTCAAAGGTCCTTACTATCCTCCACACATCCCCCTCATTTCCATTCTCATTCGCATCACCATCCCCACCCATCACTCCCCTACCAAAACTCACAACTCGACAGCCAGCGTGCATGGCCCCAACTAACACCTCCCTCGTCCGCCCTCCTATATTGGATGGGTGAAACTTGACTCTCCACGCTCCCCCACCAACGTCCGCCTCGCACAACGGCCGCATCAAGTTCCGCGTGTCGAAGATCCGTACGGTGGAATCGTACGAACCAACTGCGAGTTTTCCCGGTTGGTGAGGTGAGGTTTGGATAGAGGTTACACCTCCGGAGAAACCGCGGCAATTCTTCGATACAGGTGCTGGTAGTGAGCCGGAATCATCGGAATGGGAATGGGAAGGAGAATGGGGGGAGGGGAGAGTGCGAACGTCCCAGCTTTTTAGGGCAAGGTCGTCCCCGCCTGTCAGTTTTGCATACGTATAGTCAGAATCGTCAACCAGCACAGTGTTGAGAAGAAGAAAAATGTGTGTTGTGTGTGTGTGTGTGTGTGTAAAAAAATGAGACGTGGACGTACCACTGTACACAATATTTCTGTCCCAATAATCCCACGCGGCAACCCAAGGTTCGTATTCGTGCGCGTACCAGCGGGCAGCCAATGCATAGCCTGTCTCTCCGGGCTTGATGAGAACAATTTCCCCATTAGAAAGGGAGACTACGAGCGAGTCGTCGAACCTATACGGGTGCAGGGGTCATTTATGGTCTGTAGTGGAAAGGAGAGAAGACGCACGACTCGGGGTGAAGACGATTCGACCAGTCTAATGAGAGACAAAGGACATCTGGAGGGGCGCATTCGATAGCTTGCACAGGTTTGAGCATTTGCTGTAAGTTCATACATATTTGAATATTTACAGGCAATTATGGGATGCATACCTCTTCAGAGGACCAATCGAATACCCTAATACTCCCCTCTGATTCAGCCACGGCTAGACGCGGGAGACCAGTTCGAGAGTGCGACCTGTCGGACGATCGGTTTCTCACAGCGATTCGACAAATCAGGGGGGTATACCATTTCGTGTCCAGTACAGCGGATAATTGGACGTCTTGAAGCTGCTGACTTACCACCGATGTGATGAGTGGTTCATCCAAGCCAAGCCAATTGACGTTCGTCCGATCACTCACCAAACACCATTCTCCTCATCTGTACGAAAGACCAAGCATTTGCCCTTACGTCGTTGTGGGCCTTTTACAGGTCCAGAGGTTTCACTCTGGCCCCCTGTTGTTGATGTTGATTCTTCGAGCTTGTACGTCCCGCACACGAAAATGTCGGCGGCCTCAGCGTGAGGACAAAACTCTAACGAATCCGCTGGCCAATCTGTATCAATCTTGGAGAACGAAGCGGCTTCCATGGTGATGCCGGCTGTAACGGTCGGGACCAAAGAATTGGGCGGCGAGATGTGAAAGTGGTTCTTCATATTCTAAGAAATAAGATATCCTTGTATAATTAAAATGGGCAGTGGGGCATAGATAATCGTGTACGTTGCTCTATTTGCCTGGCATCAGCAGACAGTTCGCTAGAAGGTGCAGGAAACGCATTACTCACCCAGTCCCAAGCGCGCTAGAATACCCCGTGGTGAACATGGTTCGTCTATAGATACATAATATACTGTTCGAATGAACCTACAAAGCTCTCCAAACGGCGGTCGAACGGGTACCTACCACGTATTCATAGCTCCAACTTCTGTCCAGGTGGCTGGTTCCAATCCTTAGGTAGGGTGATACCCCACTTGGTAAGGATACCCTCGACCCAATTCCAAACAGCTTCTTGCTTCTCCGTGCCTTTCGTGCCCAAAAAGCCCTGGGTGACGAGAATGAAATGCGCCAAGCTGACCGCCATGATGAACGCAATAAACGTCGTCATTGGGAAACTCATCGCTGGACGAGGTGGTGCATCGCGAAAGGTGTGCTCGCGTGGGGAGATAGTCTCATAATCCCGTGACATGAAGTTGGACACAGGCGGCGCGTCGAGATGGTACTCTTCCTCCTCATCGTTCGGGTCTGTAGCTTGGTCCCCTTGGACGTCTTCCTCGGGGATTTCTTCGATTTTAGCCATTGTGTTTGGAGAGGTCGAAGTGGGCTGAACCACCTGCCACGGACCCGAGCTGAAATCCGGATATGTAGAAAGCCAAGGGAGAGACTCAAGGCACAAGGAACAATGAGGGTACAGGTATTAGTAAACACGATACATTACGCTCAGTGTAGACGAGCGTGACAGTACTTGTAACCACATATGTACGTTACAAGCACAATTAATATACCTATTGTCCATATAAGTCCAGGTAAAGGAATGAAATCATGAATGAGTGTCGGGTTGGCGTGAACCTCCTCTCCCCAGCGACCTAATGAGCAACGCACAAATCCGTCCCTTGCCAAATGTCGGCGCAGTTGACCCAAGGGTTCCAAGCCTTGATCCACGCAGCGCTGACTCCATTCACTGCACCGACTGCAGTGCACGTCGTCACACTGGATGCGGTCATGCGCTTCGTACATGTCTGTGGGTCAGACGCGGAGAGCGTAGGCACACAAATGGATAGGTTGGTGTTCGTCCAAATGTCCGAGCAGTTGACCCAGGTGTTCGCGGCAGAAACGGACCCCGCTTGCAGGGCAAACTTGGTCTCGATCGTGGAGCTGCAACTCACGAGTTAGTATTGAGTGAACACAATGAATTGGTACATTTGAGGAAACTCACCAAGTTTCTCCAGCCGAGTTCTGGTAGTTCTGCGTCGCGCACGAAGGCTCAGAAGGTCCATTGCTCTTGTATGGCCCATTGGGGACACAGATGGGGGTCCGATCCCAGATATCCGTGCACGTCAAGAAGGCGTTGGCAGCCTTAATAGTGCCTCCCACGAGGTTAAACTGGTTTTCAATGCTGGCACAGGTGTCGTTCGGGACGGACGTATATGTCTGCTTGCACACCGGGGCCTGTGTGCTGGCCTGTGTGCTTGAGCTCGTTGAAGTGGGGTTGTAGGGACCGTTGGGGATGCAGAGCGGCGTCCTGGTCCAGATGTCGTTGCAGTTGACGAATGAGTTGGCGGCTTTCAGCGTCCCCGGTACAAGATTGTACTTGGCTTCGATTTTCGTGCAATCATCCCCTGCGGCGCTCACATAGGTCTCCTTGCAGGCCGGAGTGGTCGTGGTGGGCGGCACACTCGAGGAGGTAGTCGTGGTGGGCGATACACTTGAGGAGGTAGTCGTGGTGGGTGGCGCACTCGAGGAAGTAGTGGGAGTGGGAGTGGGAGTGGTCGAGGAAGAAGTGGAAGAAGTGGAAGAACCAGATGTAGAAAGCGGAGTCCAATCACCCTCACATGTCCAGGTGGCGTCCCTTTCGCCATAGTTGCCAACAAACTCATACGCGTCGGTATCAAGGCATTGAGAAACTGTGAGGAGACTGATGTTTGCTTTGTGCAGGGCGTCCACGGTATGGTTCACTGCGGCGTCTATTGCGTACTTCCAGACTTCGTGCGAGAGCGTGAGGTGCTTCGAGCTGGCTCCCTCAGCCGCGAGGCCGTCATAGAATTTGTTCGACCCATTCTCGTCTGCGCCTGGTGCCGTATCGCCCGAATCTAGGTCCCAAAGGACGATCTTCTTGCCGTGCTTGGATTGGATGTACGACGCTGTGCGATCGTCGATCGCGCCGAACGGGGGGCTATCAATAATGAGGTTAGTAAGCTGTCCGTAAGGGAGTGCATATTGAGAGCGCACCGGAATAATTTGGGTTTGACACCGAGGATTTTGACGAAGGCTTCATCGAGTCGGAGAATTTCCTCATCGATTTCGGCCTCACTCAATTTTGTGATGTCGGGGTGGGACCAGGTGTGGCCTGGTTGGGAATGTGAGTTTTATAGGCCAGACCCCTATTTGCCCTACAAAGTACCCACTCGCGTACTGATGGCCATGCTCGAATCCATAACGCAGGGCCTGAACGTTCTCTTCGGAGTAGATGCAACGCCAGTTATTTCCGTTCACGACTGGAAAAACAACAGTGGTGAGCATTCACTTTCCACGGATAGAAATATGGAACGAACAGAAAGTGGTCTTGGCACCAACACTGTCGAACTTTTTGACAAGGTCGGTGTTCCACTCGTATGGACCATCGTCAAAGGTGTAACTATGATGTAGCCGTAGCCCCTAGGATTAGTCTCCGTAGTGGGAGCTCGGCAGGTGAGGGGGGAAACGGACGACACGCACGCAAAGTTGTGGTTGCATTGGGAGACGACTTGATCCAACCCGCGTCTCTGGAATGGAGCGGCGTATGTACCAGCGGCGGCGAGGAGAGCAGGGACAACAGTAGTGATGGTCTTGAAACCCGGCATGTTGTTTCTTTAATAATTTTTGTAATGAACGTGGGGTAATTAATGATAGTATAGGTAAAGAATGTGGTTATTGCGAGCAAGGCGCAATTAATGAAGCCGGGCGTTGAGTCGTTGTCGTTGCAAGGGAGAGCGCGAGCGCAAGGACCAGGACCGGGAACGGGAACAAATATCCTCTGGCGCGCGCAGCAGTCAGATTTCATAATTTTCATAAAAGGGGTGAGCAATTTATCACGAGACGAGACGCGAAGACGCGAGCGAGCGACACAGGTTTGGCGAGTTTGGCATTGGCATGGTGGCGTGTGGCACATGGGCTTGGGCGCTACCGATGTTTTTGCATGTGTGCCGTGCCGAGCGTCGTGGGAGTGGGAGACGACTGGGAGAACGACGTGTCAGTGTTTGAAGCGTTTGAGCAGATGTGGGGGATGCGGCGGGTGCGATCTCTTGGTCGATGATCAGCAACCTGGAACCTGGAACCTGGAATCTGGATTGTCTTGCCGACCGCGGTGTGCCCTAATAATTCATCTTGGATCGGTTAGATCGGTTCAACGATTCACAGCAACAGCACAGTCTTGGCCCACTCGCGAACGGACAACGAGGTCATGATTCTTTCGCCCGCTCAACCGCTCAGCACCACACGCGCACCTACTCACACAGTCGGGGTTCTGGGCATTGAAGCTCAAGCTCAAGGTCACAAAAACGATCCTGAGTTCCTGGAATGAACTACTTTTCCTACGCGTCTTACGAACCACTTGAATATACAATAACTCCCATTTACTAGTCCAGCAAGCAAGCAAAAAGAAAAACTTGTCAAGACCGAGGCCGGCAAAGTCCGTCGGTTGATCTCCATTAACCCGCGTGAAAAGTCCTATAGAGCCATTTTATATACCTTCATACCTTCGCCAGCATTGATTGAGAGAAGGTAATTACGCTTGCCTTCACAACTTAGCGACGCGACCTCTTAGGACATGCTTCTGAATCTTGCCAGTCCTAGAGCAATATAGTTGATTTGGTCAGTTTGTGGAATTCAAGATAGCCCCAGGGAAAGGAACTCACGACGTCTTCGGCAGTTCGTCCACAATAGTCACCCATTCTGGGGAGGCGAAACCCGGCAGTCTACTTCGGGAAAATGCCCTCAACTCCTTCTCGAAAACGTCCTCCTTACCCTTCCATTTGCGCTCTCCACGGGGATTCAGGATGACGAAAGCCATGGGCTGCAAAAAGTCATCGGGTTAAAGTTGTCACCGGTCTTTGCTATCTCAACTCACTCGTTCACCCCACTTCGGATGAGGCCTTGCCACTACTGTTACTTCCAGGACGTCTGGATGGCCCGCGAGCTCCTGCTCGATCGCCAAGCTGGAAGCGTTCTAAAAATCAAGCCAGATTAACATAGGATCGAGTGTTTGACGACCAGTGGCAGTCACTCACCTCTCCTCCGCTAATGATCAGATCTTTCGACCTGTCCTTGATAGAGATACTTCCGTCCGAGTTTCGAACTGCAAGGTCTCCACTACCAAAGTAGCCACCTCTGAACGCCTTTGCGGTCGCCTCTGGGTCATTGAAATACTGCGAAACCAATTACCAGATCAGCTTGAAGCTGTATGCACTCTTGTAGGTCGAACCCGTAAACCAAGTAGCACATCGTACCACATAACCGGTCTCATGGGATCAATAAGGTCCGATGGGATACACTCACCTCCTTCATCACGATGTTCCCTCGGACCACCACTTCCCCAACGGCTTCTCCATCACTTGCGACGTCTTCCACTACATCTCCCCGATCACCACCGTGCGCACTCTCATGTCCAGGTTTGTAGTGCAACTTAGCTACTCTTACTTCGTCGGCATTGGCGAATGCGTGACCTTGTCTGGCTATAATCCTGGCTCGTTCCTGGAGAGGAAGGGCAAGAGTCGAAGGTCGCTCCGCGTCATAATTACGGGTGAATGGACCGTATGTCTGCAGAACGAATGTCGATTGAGCGCAACTAGACTGAAAAGTTGGCAACAGACGTGAGTGGCGTACCTCCCTAATCTACGTGAGTACGAAGGACGAGAGGTGGTATAAGGGACATACGTACGTTAGTCCATACACATGGTTCACTGAGAAACCGAGGTTTTCAAGTGACGCAATTAGACTCGCAGTTGGTGCGGAGCCTGCAACAATCGCGGCGATACGTCGGTTATGTGGTAGCTTCCTAGCTTCTTTGGCATTTACCACACCAATCTATTCGCGACGTCCCGATCAAATAAGTGGCTGCAGCACGACGTGCTTACCTGGACTGTAGGCGCACCGCTGTAGTGGGTGATACCAGAGTGTAAGAAGTGCATCCACATTGTCGGGGGTCGAACGTATCGAGTTGTTACTTGGGTGCACTGCGCGAAAGTGCACGCCCAAGGGAAAGTCCAGCCCTACTCTTATCGAGTCAATGACAGGGTTGTACCACAGCAAGTACTGTTCACATACGGACGCATGAAACATCGGTGCTATCCTGAAAGATCGTCAGCCAAAGCCAGTGCCACGAACGATCCACTTACCAAAGAAACACAGATTCATGGTTGAGTCTAAACTAGAGTGGGAAGACATTTCGCGCGCTCTGAGTTTGAGACGAACCTTGACTCATAGGCGTTCGAAATAGCAGCAAGGTACGAGCCTGTCGCGCGCATGAGCATCACCTGCGCTCATAAATGAGATTGAACGAACCTCTAAGAGTTGTCATAACACCTTTTGGCTGTGAAGAGTCAGCGCAGACCACATTCCGATCTCAAGTAAACGTACTCGCCCAGTTGTACCGGATCTAGAACATCGAGTGAGACATGAAGGCTGATGGAACTAGGAGAAGACGCACGTGTAGTTCAATGCACAGTTTGCGTTCTCGTCCGGTTCCAAGTCCAACCCTTCCCAACCGCGTTCGTTGGAGAACACCCGGCCATGTGCCAAAAAGTCCTCGTATTGGTCCCCCGATCGTCCAGTGTCATGTGATATAATGACCGGGAGGTTGGTTCCATGGACAAGGTTCGCAAATTCGTGGTCGACGAAGACCAGCTTGGCACCTGAGTGCTCGAGAATGTATTCCACATCCGACTTTTGTAGGCGGGTGCTGAGGACAGGAGTTAGAGATTGTATTCATCAGATGTAGAAAGACGAGTACTTGATGCAAACAATTACTGCACGAGCGGCTATGACTGCATGGTGTGCCTCTAAACATATGGTCAGTGGTTTTGCTTCGTGTTAATAGTAGAGCCGACCAGCAATGAGTGGACTGGAAACACCTGTTAATTCTAACTTTTTATATTCTCATGAGTGTGAGTGAATGTACATACCAGTTAGGGGCAATGACGGCGACGCGGTCGCCGGGCGCTATGCCTTGGGCGAGCAGTCCATAGGCGAAGTTCTGAATCCTTTGAGCCCTGGAGCATCTTCAGTACCAGTACTAGTGAATGCTTTGCAACCAGAGTCACTCACCAGATTGCAAAGGAATATTCGACGGGGTGCTCGACATCCGGATGGCGAATAGCGATTTTATCAGGTTGAATAAGGGCAGTACGGAGAAGAAATTGGATGGGATTCAACGGCGTGATGTTGACCGGCAGTCCAGGTGGCAACCTGAGGCGGTAGCAGACACGCGGTGGTGGGACACTTGGCGGAGTGGGCTCGAACGGCGCCGGAGCTGAGAGGAATGTGAATATTAATAATGTGACTACGCCTACAGTCACACCGCACCGGTTATAGGGTTCTTGAACATCGCGGGCGCGGGGTCGAAGGCGAAACGACTTGCTTTGTGGCTTATTCAGCGCAAGAAACAAGCGCAAGGCTACGCTAGATAAGCCAGATCCCGGATCCCAGATTCTTGAATCTTGATTTGCCAGCCTATTATTGTTGGACTATCTATAAGTTGGCAGCCGATATATTTGCTTTAGGCCAGGCCTCCAGTACGTCGTGTTGAAACCTGAAACTGAACTGCATGGTGGATTGCCTGAAACACACTGATGCATCTCCTGCGCCTCCAGAATCCTCGAATTTCCGGCTTCCTCATCGCGAGTGAGAGCCTCGGTCTACTCTTCCGTCTCCACGTCCCCACGTCTCCATAGTTTCTTGCATACGGTCGTCTCTCGTCTCCTCAAGCCATCAAGTCGAGTAAAGGCATCACAATCTCAGCCCCGTCCACCGCCCTTCCCTTCAAGCGGCGTCTTCCTCGCGCCAAGTTATATCATCCGTTGCAACCAACATGGCTTGGACGTGATGCCCCTTCCAATCCCCGGTCAACGAGTACAGATACCTATCAAACCAAGAGTTGCGTTGTGACGGAGGAGCGAGGTGTATTAGTCGCTATTGCGGGACGGAGGGATGCCGTACGCGTATACGCACCGGAGGAGGTAAGGAGAGTAGTCGAGTGGAGAATTCATGTCCAAGTCCGGAAAGAAATGGATCGACGACGGCCTGACCGGAAGGCGCGCACGCAAAAGTAAATTGCCGAATTCGTCCAGTAGTATTGACCCCATCCCGGTTGGGCCAGGTGGACCTTCAACGTCCAACCCAGTTGCTTCAACGATCAATCGGAAATCATCCTTGAAAAAATGCCACTAAACGCACACAAGGCAAGGAAGCTCGAAGTCGCCATTCGAACTTTTCATCTGCTCGACCGCCAACCTCAAGCCGGCCACACCACTCCCGATTATCAAGGTTCTTCAATCCCAGATCTGCGAAAACGCGCCACCGCTCGAGCTTTATCCCTCCATGCGCTGGATTCGTCTCTTGGTAGCATTACCGCACCCTCCTTCCACTCCTTACTAACACCGACATCGGCTCGGGCTGGATATATAAGTTTATGAGACAGAGATATCCATCATAGACTGTTGGATTTTTTAACAATGGAAGTGAGTCTTCGCCTATTCCGTCCAGTTACCAGTTACCGCGGAAACGACCACCTGCGCGTTGCGAGACACGACAATACCAAAATCTCGGTGTGGCCCATGTGCTCTTCACTGAACCATCGGACTTGCGACGCCGCGTTGACCTACTCTCCGGCAAGATTTGTGAGGTACAGAATACAGGGCTGTATATTCTGTCAGGATTTTTTGGACCTTGTCCGTATTGCTAGTATGTTTTATTCTAATACGAGTTATGCCCACCACATCTGACTTGTGTCCTGCGATGCCCTGGCCATCACTGCGCGCGTAGTTGCGGGGCGTCATATTCTGTCATACCCAAGTATATGGAAGCCGAGTGACCTGGCTGGACCCACTCAAGCGGAAATTTCGTCGGCCTTGACCGTGAAAAGCACGGGCAGAAGCACGGAGAAGAACGTTCGTTGATCCATCAAAGTTTTCTATCGGAATCCTGTGCAGTGTTGAATTCAAGCGACGTTAGCAAGCTTTACTTCGAGAGGGAGCAACAAAGGGTCCATTGAAGGACCGGCAACCAAACACTGTTAGTTGAACGGGTCTCGAGAACAGGACAAGAAACAGAAAAGGGTGGGGTGGGTTAAAGGGTGTGGTGTGTGCTGTGATCCGACTCGGCCCGGACTATCTGGCTTCCATCTTTTTCAGCCCGTGTCGGTGGTTTCTAGGGCGGTGTCCATGACTACCTTGACCGGTTGTCTCTCCTATCCGAAAACCCCCTAGTTGTCGGATCATCCAGGCTCAGTCTGCGATAGAGCTCTGTACTGCCATCGCATACTGAGCCTGAGCGTCAATTTCGGCTGTTATACTCATGCTCCATGGTAGCGGTAAGTTTAGGTATTAATGATACAGTCTGCTATTGCATACCGAGCCATGGTTCCTTTTAGTCCCCCCATGTCTGTGGGGGTTGTGGCGACGGCTGTTGGCTGTTGCTGTCTTGGACCTGCCGCTGACACGATGGGCGGCGCGGGTGACATCGGCATATGAGGGAGCCAGTGACGGCCACGTATGGAATGTCGATTGTTTCACGCTGGACGCCGAGTGGATAGCAGAACGGCCAGGTAGTGTCGACTGCAGGCGTGGAATTAGATTAACTGTTACATTGTTTTACAGACGATTTAGTATGTAAAATTTATGGTATATATATATGGTTATGCAAGAGAGAAAATTTAAATTCAACACATCTTGAGTGTAATACCGACTTTGCACGTATGTTTGGTCCGAATCATGCAGTTCCGTAATGTCGTCGAGAAACGTTGGAATAAGGACGCATCTTAGCCTATAATTAGGGTGTTGGACAGACTGGTGGATCAGTGGGAGAAAACCGTGACGATCTTTTACCACTGCCGCACACCATGAATACTATGTAGTAATACACGGTTTCACACGCTACAGACATTGAGTTGTGTGCGGAAATTGGGTGGTGATCGACAAGTGACCAAACAAAACCGAATTAGGGTGACGCGGCACTCAACAAACGAACAAACGGTAGCGTTCACAACCCCCGTTTACTGATTACCACTGTTTTGCCTCACCCACTCAGCGCGGGCTCTCATTCTCTGTCAGCTTACCAGGTCGGAGGGAAGACGAAAACATTTATCTGCATCGTCGCGTTCACCACCGCCATTTCAAGTACGGCAACTTTAACACGATCAATTTCAAAATGTAAGTACGTCGTATTATCTAAGACCTGAGCCCCTGAATTATGAGAGGATCAGATCGCGTTGCCCGCCAATAACCCAATCATGAATAAGTGTCGGACTTGGGGCGAACCAGCGACCTATTGTTAATGAGCAAGGCACAACTCCGTCCCTTTCCAAATGTCGCCGCAGTCGACCCAAGGGTTCCAAGCCCTGATCCACGCAGCGCTGACATTATTCACTGCACCGACTGCGGCACACGTCGTCGCATCGGCCACGGGCTCGTGCTTCGTACACTTGGCTGGATCTGCCGCGGAGAGTGTGGGTACACAAATGGACAGGTTGGTGTTCGTCCAAATGTCCGAACAGTTGACAAAGGTGTTCGCGGCAGAAACGGACCCCGCTTGCAGGGCAAATTTGGTCTCGATCGAGGAGCTGCAACTCACGAGTTAGTATTGAGTAGACAAAATGAATTGGTACATTTGAGGAAACTCACCAAGTCTCTCCATCCAAGCTCTGGTAGTTCCGCGTCACGCACGAAGGCTCATGTGGCCCATCGGTGATACCACCCGAGGTGGTCGCGGTGGGGACAGGGGGAGTAGGAGCACTCGAGAAGGTGGTCGTGGTAGGTGGCACGCTCGAGGAGGCATTCTTGGTGGGTGGCGCACTCGAGGAAGTAGAGAGAACAGGCTTAGTATCAGCACTCGAGGGGCTGACCGTGGGAGGTGACATGTTTATGGGGGTGACCTTAAGTGGCACATTCAAGGGAGTGGTCGTAGTGGGTTGCGCACTCGAGGCGGCAGAGGGAACAGGGTGAATAGGAGCACTCGAGGAGGTGGCCGTGGTGGGTGGCACGCTCGAGGGGGGGGATGGTTGATCGCATACATCATCGAGTGTGCCGCCCGAGGTGGTCGCGGTGGGGACAGAGGGAGCAGAAGCAGTGGTAGGTGGCACACTCGAGGAGGCGTTCTTGGTGGGTGCCGCACTCGAGGAAGTAGAGAGAACAGGGTTAGTATCAGCACTCGA
>WNFL01148912.1_pt2 | contig 13086 bp, 11 predicted proteins | sample 5400361 | NCBI WGS metagenome assembly WNFL01 (sample SAMN13153351, study PRJNA577476) | soil metagenome | isolation source: 40 cm soil on Douglas fir-dominated hillslope | place: USA:California | collected 2013-09-17
ATTGCATTCATGGGTACGACCACAAAGAAGTAAATGGCGAAGGCCACCAGCAAGAATGCCACGACCGCGTTGAGAAAGTTGCCCACAAGCAGCGGACCGGCGTGGATGGCCGAGAAATCGGGCTTACCAGCCACTTCGCCGATCAGCGGCATCAGGAGATCCTTGGTGAGCGAGGCGACGACGGCACCGAAAGCTCCGCCGATGACGACACCGACTGCTAGATCGACGACATTGCCCCGCATGATGAATTGCTTGAAGCCTGAAAGCATGGGTTCCTCCCAAGCTGAATTTTAGGGTGGGAGAAAATGTATGCGGTCGGAGGGAGGGAGTCAAGAGTTGGGAGAATCGCCCATGAACGGCGGCCTACCGAAGCACCTTGCCACGGCGATGTCTATTGAAGCCGTAGATATAGAGGGGCTTTGCGACAACCACACCCGTGTCGAGAGCTCCAAGACTGCGGCTGTCATAACTCACGTCTCGGTTATCGCCCATGAGAAAGAGCTTCCCGGAGGGCACGGTGATCGGTCCGAAGGTCTGCATTTCCGGCCCGGCTCCGCCTGTGTGCTGTACATAGGGTTCGTCGAGTTCCTTGTGGTTGACGGAGACAATTCCGTCACGAGACTCAACGGTGTCTCCGCCGACTGCGATCACCCGCTTTACGACAAGAGCAGTTGTCTTGATCACAACCAAGTCTCCTGGGACTGGCGACGTATGACGGTAGTACCAACGATCCACCATAAAGCGATCACCAAGATCCAGGGTCTCGTTCATCGAACTAGACGAAACTTTGAACGCGCGAAATCCGGAACCCAGCAGAGCTAGGGGCAGGTCGACATTAAGGCCCACCCAAACGATCAAGACTAGGAGGAATGTCCACGCCCAGGAGGGTCTACGCCCACCGCGCACTCCTACAGCGAAGAAGGCACGGAACACCGCAATCGCAAGAATCGCGAAAGTTGACCAGATGAGAAGAATGAGGCCCCAAAAGGTTCGGAGCAATCTTAGAGGCCAGAATCCGAAAAGCACCAAGCCAAAGGCCAGCAGTAAGACGGTGCCTCCTCGCCTCTTTCCAAGAAGAATTTCCCCAAGGCCTGGTACGAAAGAGGAGAGCACTGCGGCAAGGAGTCGTTTCTTGAGGGTCAAGTCCGGACCCGACGGGCCGTCCAGAACGGGAGGGGTTGGAGCGGATTGCCAGTCTGTCTCAGACACCAGGACTCACAATAAACTTTCACAGAGTGGAACAACCCCGCCATACCACTCTGGCGTGGGCAGGGGCGGCTACATCGACTTTCACGGCCTCAGATGCGCATCGGCATAACGATGTAGCGGTACTTGTAGTCTTCGCCTTCTTCGGGGCGGAGTTGGCCGGCGGATTGGGAATCTTTGAACTCGAGGCGGACCTGGTCGGCGCCGGAGGCTTTGAGAAAGTCGAGCAGGTAGGCGGAATTGAAGCCCATGGTGACGAGGTCGCCGTCGTACGCGGTTTCGAGGGAGTCTTCGGATTCGCCAGTTTCGGTGGAGCTGGAGGAGATTTTGAGTTCGTTCTTCTCGAGCTTCATGCGGATGGCGCCGGAGCGTTCGTCGGCGAACTGAGCCACGCGCTGAATGGCGGAGGAGAAGTCGGCGGCTTTGACGGTGATGGACTTGTTGTTGTCCTTGGGCAGCACGGCTTCGTAGTTGGGGAACTGGCCGGTGAGCTGACGCGAGGTGAGGAGGCGCTGGCCGATGCGGAAGAAGAGCGTGGAGTCGTCTTTGGCGAACTCGACGTGATCGCTATCGGTGGCATCGAGCAGGACGCGCAGTTCGTTCATGGCTTTCTTCGGGACCAGCGTTTTCATTTCGCCGGAGATGCCTTCGAATTTTTCTCCAGGGCGTTCGACGTGGGCCAAGCGGTGGCCGTCGGTGGCGACCATGGTGATGGACTCGGGCTTGAGGACCATGAGAGCGCCGTTGAGGGTATAGCGGGATTCCTCGTTGGCGATGGCGAAGATGGTCTTGCCGATCATGGCCCGCAGGATTTTGGCGGGGATCTTCACAGCGCCGACAGTGGGGAATACGGGCAGCGTGGGAAAGTTCGCCCGTGCCATGCCAACCATTTTCGTATTGGAACGGCCGCAGCGGATGCTGATCCAGTGATTCTCCAGCAGCTTGATGGAGATATCGCCATCGGGTAGCAGCTTCACGTAGTCGTAAAGCTTGCGGGCTGGAATGGTGCAGGAACCTTCTTTCTTGACCTTGGTGGCGCAGGAAGTGCGCAGGCTAAGATCAAGATCGGTGGCAGTCAGGGAGAGCCGGTCATCGGCTGCTTCGAAAAGATAGTTGGAGAGAATGGGGATGGTGGTTTTGCGTTCGACCACGCCTTGAGTCGCAGTCAGTTCCTTGAGGAATTCCGACTTGCTGACAGTGATTTCCATTGTTGTCCCCGCCGCTGCCAAAGTTTCCACGGGCATAACCGAGTGGCCTCCGCCGATTTTCAATGCAGTCCAACTCGCCGCTGAAGCGATTCCACTGAAACTTTGTATTTCCTAGAACAACTCTTGTAAACAAGTCTCCAGTGCTGAGAGCCTTACCTCGGGGCTAAAGCCCGCATTTTCTTCGGGCCTCAACGTCACGGCCAAAGCCGTGATCTACCGGAAACTTTTACGAGACCAGTACTAGTAAACCACAGTGCTCTTTCATGTGCTACGGGCCTGCTACTTAAGACTTCTTACATCAAAATATAAGCCTATATACCCAGCAGTAGCAGTAGAGGCTGCGGAAAAGTGGAAAACTCGCCGAAGCCGCGTTACTCCTGCGTTTCAGAGGTTTGGCCTGTTGAGAATCCGGCGACTGCCTCGCAGTACGTCCTCCTAAAATCCATCCGCCTGGAGGACCCGGCCCCGCTTCTCCACAGCTTCCACAGGCCCTGCACAAAGGTATCGGCTGAGGCTGAGGGTTCTTGGCCGCGAACCCTCTGAAAACCGCGCTGCTAATTGCCCAACTGCTCGGTGAACTTGGTGAGCAGCCTGTTTAAATCTTTATCTTTCTCGCGCGACTTCACAATCTTCTCCACCGAGTGCAGGACAGTGGTGTGGTGTTTGCCGCCGAACTGGCGGCCGATTTCCGGCAGTGACGCCTCGGTCAAACTCTTGGCGAGGTACATGGCGATCTGGCGCGGGTAGACAATGGCGCGCGAGTTGCTTTTGGCTTTGATCTCGATCAGGCGCAGACCAAATTGTTCTGCCACCAACTTTTGAATGGACTCAATGCTGATCTTGCGCGCTTGCGAGTCGATGAAGTTCTTGAGAACCTGCTGCGTGTAGGGCAGCGTGATCTCCGAGCCAATGAGCGATGAGTGCGCCATTAAGCGAATGAGCGCGCCCTCGAGTTCGCGGACGTTGGAGCGGATGTTGGAGGCGATGAAGAGCGCGACATCCGTGGGCAGAGCGACGCGCTCCTGCTCGGCTTTCTTCTGGAGGATGGCGACCTTGGTTTCGAGATCCGGGGGCTGGATATCGGCGATCAGGCCCCACTCGAAGCGGCTGCGCAAGCGGTCTTCGACGTCGGCGAGTTCCTTGGGAGGGCGGTCGCTGGCGATGACGATTTGCTTGATGCCCTCGTAGAGCGCGTTGAAGGTGTGGAAGAACTCTTCCTGCGTGCGCTCTTTCTGGGCCAGGAACTGGATATCGTCGATGATGAGCACGTCAACATTGCGGAACTTGTCGCGGAAACTCGACATCTTGTCGTAACGCAACGAGTTGATCATCTCGTTGGTGAACTTTTCGCTGGAGAGGTAGCAGATGGCGGCCTGCGGCTGGCGGCGCTTGACTTCGTGCCCAATGGCCTGCATCAAGTGGGTCTTGCCCATGCCGACGCCACCGTAGAGGAAGAGCGGATTGTAAGCCTTGGAAGGATTCTCGGCGACGGCTTGCGCGGCAGCGCATGCGAACTGGTTGCCGTTGCCGATGACGAAAGCATCAAAGGTATAGCGCGGATTGAGCTGAGCTACGCCGTCCCAGTCGAAGCGCGCTTGCGAGATGGGGGTAGGCGCGGTGCGTGAAAGACCTCCGTCGTGCCGCACCGGCGTGGCTGCCGGATCATCGTCGGGCGCTACGAATTTCACGTCGGTCAGGCCGAGCTGCAAGTCGTCCATCGCTTCCTGAATGAGATCGGCGTACTTGTCGCCAACGTGGCAGAACTCGTTCGTGGGCACGCGCACAAAAACAATTCCGCCATTGGTGTGGCTGTATCGCGTGGGCTTGAGCCAAGTGTCGTAGGAGTGGCGGTTAACTTTTTTCTCGAGGGCTTCGAGGATCCGCACCCAAGGGTTGGTCGGCGCGGTAGTGATGGAGGAGGACGTGGAAGCCATAAATGGTCTGAAACACCTGCTTGATTTCTACTTGCCCGAGCCAATCTTTTTCGGAGACCGTGTTACGGGAGAACCTGACTACGGAGACCGTATTACGGAAACCCTGGAGCGGGAAACCTGGACGAAGTAACAGAGCGAGATACTAGCACGAAATTTTTTGCGCGGCGAGAAATCTTCGCGGCAAGAATTCCTGCTGCTCAAAAAAGAAACCACGAAAAACCTTCTGTCAAGTGGCGGATTCGTTAATGCCACAAAGATGGTGCAGGCGAAAAATGCGAAAAGACTTACGCACGCTGTCGGTGCCAACATATGGGCAGGAGGGAACCCGCGCCGTTGTGGCGATTTCGCCGGGATCTCAGCCCGACGTGATACAAAACAGAGTCCTGCCGGTGGGACGTTTTCAGTCATGGGCGCAAACCGCACAAAACATTTCGCGGGACTATTGCTGCTGATTTTTCTAGCGCAATGCATTTGGCTGATCCATGCCGAGCTGCGTTCTGAATTTGGATGCTACCCCGCGGGCACGATGGAGCGGCAAGCGCGTGTGGCTGAAGGCTTGGCGCAATGGCGGGGGCGAGGCATCGCCGGCACGCCGGGAAATCAAGCCGGAGAAAGTCTCACCGGGTATGATCGCTACCGCTCTCCGGTCTGGTACCTGGTAGCGGCCGCGCCGGTGGTGCTGGGTCCTGCCCCAGCAGATCCCACACGTGAGATATTCTGGCTCTGGCTCACGCGCATCCCCTACCTTGTCTTGGGAGTTCTGTTGGGCGCGTCGCTCTGGTACGTCACGCGGCGGCTTTACGGCAACGCGGGCGGATTGATTGCGCTTGTCCTTTACTGCTTTTCGCCCGGAATTATCCAGAGCAGCAGCGAGGTGTGCCGGGATTCGGAAATGGGCGCGGCCTGGGGGGCGTTCGGCGCGGTGTTCACCGCCATTGCGTTGGCGCACACTCTTTACGCTCCGCGCGAAGTAGTGCTGTGGAACTGGCGGCGGATCGCACTGCTGGCGATCTCCTTGGCGCTGGCCGTAGGGTCGCAGTTTTCCCTCGTCATCCTGGTGCCGGTGACGCTGGGATTTCTCCTGTACCTAGCGCCGCCGCGTCGCATGGCGGCAGCCGGCATCTGGGCCGCAGCCTGTTTTGGCGCCGGAATCCTTTTGGCGGCGGGATATTTCTTCCACCTAAAGATTCTCTGGCAAGGGTTCCGCGCCGCCAAGCTGCTAGACCTGACCCCTGCGGCGCTGGTCATGGGGGCGAACTACCGCAGCGCAGCCAGTCACATCGCGAACGCCAGTCCGTTGCTGGTGGTGCTGCTGCCCGTCGCATTGCTTGCATATGCTTTGTGGCGGAGAGCGCGCTATTTTGGTAACACGGCGCCACTGCTGATGGCAGCGCTCTGCCTCGGCTTGGGGCTGGCGGCGCCAGCCTTTCCCGGCCAGGGATTCTTGTTGGTCGCCATGCCGTTTCTCTTCGTATATGGGGCGGGAGTATTTGCGGATCTGCTGGAGACTCGCTTCGAATCCTGGGTGCGGATTCTCCTCACCGCGTCTCTGTCCGGTTACGCCTTATGGAGTGTTGTTGCGCTGGCGCAACTTTAGAATTGCAGGCGTGCAAATCATCGTCGTCGAGGGGTGAAAATAGTCCTCTCCCGTATCCTGTTGATTCGACTGGAATTCCATTACCGCGTTCGCTGAACGGCCTGTTGGGCGCGGACTCCACAGTACTTTCGGGCAATTTCGGTCTTTTCCTGAGAGGCAAACAGGAGTAAGATCACGCTCGTATGAAGCCTTCGTCGATAGTCCTGGTGGTTCTATTGTCGGCTTTGGCGGCGAGTGTTTGTGCCGCCCAGTCGAATGGTGTTCCTGCTTCGGTCACTTCGTTTGGTTTCGGCGGCAGCCGCAATATGGCGCCCGGCGTGCCAGCAAGCGTAACGTCGGTCGGTCCAATGGGCTTCGGACCCAGCTTCCAATGTTGCGCCACCCGCTTCTTCCCACCAGGCACCCATGTGGAACCTGTTAATGGGGGTTTCCATCACCACCATGGTTCGGGCAATGGTTGGGGCAATTCCAGCTTTTTCAACGGGTATGTCCCGATCTACTCCTACGGCGGCTATTATCCCGGGTATTCGCCTGTGATTGTGGCGCAGCAGGAAGAGTCGGCGACCACGGATGAGGAGACGGAGGAGGGTGGTCCCACGGTGTTCGAACATCGCGGTTCGCGCCGCGCTCCGGCGGAAGAAGCTTACAGCCGCGGGTATGAAGAAGGCCGTGCCGCCGCCGAGGATGCACGCAGTGCTCGCCGCAGTGACCGTCGCGCCGATGGGGAAGATCGCGCCGCGCGGAAGTCTTCCGAGGAGCGCGCCGAAAAGGCGGATTCGAAGGCTGACGACCAGCCTGCGCCCGCCATTGTGGTCAAAACGGTCCTCGTCTACAAGGATAAGCACAAGGAAAAGGAAGAGGTCGCGAATTACGCTATTGTAGGCGACCAGCTCTTTGACTTTACTAATGGCCGGCGCAAGATCGCGATTGCCGATCTCGACGTGGCTGCCACCACTAAGGCCAATGATGACCGCGGCGTGGATTTCCAGCTCCCAGCGGTTCGCGCCAAGAAATAAATACGCCCGAAGTCAGCGGCTATTGGCCTCAGCTCAGACCCAACGTGGACGGCCTTTGGCTAGTTGGAACGCGGCCAAAGTGAGTACACTGTCCGACATGGGTGCCGGTTGGCGTCCGCCCTTTTCCCTTTCAACATGCTATACTTATTGAGTATTCACAACGACTAACTGCCTGTAAATGCAGCTGTTTACCCAGTTTGCCGGGCACAGTCCGTACCCAGAACTTCCTAGCTTTACCCCGCGAGTTTAAAACATGGCTGACGACGAAAATCCAGAGCTTCCGCTGACTCCCCCGGGCGACTCCGGCGTTCCCGGCGCCGCGAATATTGTTCCCATCAACATTGAAGAGGAGATGCGGCGTTCGTATCTCGACTACTCGATGTCTGTGATCATTGGACGCGCTTTGCCCGATGTGCGCGACGGATTGAAGCCGGTTCACCGCCGCATTCTGTACACGATGCAGCAGATGGGTCTTGCGCCCAACAAGTCCACGCGCAAGTGCGCGAGAATCGTCGGAGACGTGATGGGTAAATACCATCCGCACGGCAATCTGGCGGTATATGACGCGTTGGTGCGATTGGCGCAGCCTTTCGCCATGCGGTACCCGCTGGTGGATGGGCAGGGGAACTTTGGCTCGGTCGATGGCGACCCGCCGGCAGCGGATCGGTATACGGAAGCGCGGCTGACGCGGGTGGCGTCGGCGCTGCTGGAAGATCTGGATAAGGAAACGGTCGACTTCCGTCCCAATTACGACGGAAACGAAATCGAGCCGGATGTTCTGCCTACGCGGATTCCGAATTTGCTGGTGAACGGGTCCGACGGCATCGCTGTTGGCATGGCGACGAAGATTCCGCCGCACAATCTCACGGAGATCGTGGATGCGGCGATCACGCTGGTGAACAATCCCGCGACTACGTTGGCTGAGATTTTGCAGATCGTCAAAGGCCCGGATTTTCCGACCTACGGCATCATCCACGGGCGTAGCGGGATTGCCGAGGCCTATCGTACTGGCCGCGGACGGTTCATGATGCGCGCCCGGGCTGCGATCGAGAACATGACGAAGGAGAAGCAGGCCATTATTGTCACCGAGATTCCCTACCAGGTGAACAAGTCCCGCTTGATTGCTTGTGAACGACAAAATTGTTGACGATATTTCCGACGTGCGCGACGAGAGCGACCGTTCCGGCATGCGGATTGTTATTGAATTGAAACGTGGCTCGGAGCCGCAGATCGTGCTGAACCAGCTCTTCAAGCACACGTCGATGCAAGAGAGCTACAGCATGATTTTTCTGGCTGTGGCGAACAATCAGCCCAAGGAAATGGGGCTGATCGAGGCTCTGCAACACTTTTTGCATCACCGCGCGGATGTTATTCGCCGGCGTACTGCGTATCTGCTGGCCAAGGCGCAGGACCGAGAACACATCCTCGAAGGCTACCTGACTGCGCTCGACCACCTCGACAACGTCATTAGTATCATTCGTGCCAGCGCTAACCGTGGCGATGCGCGCGACAACCTGGTGGCGTACTTCGCGGGCAAGAAGATCGATATCAACACGACGGGCCGGGCGCCGAAGATGGATCCGGAGAAGCCTTTTACGTCGAAACAGGCCGAGGCCATTCTCGAACTGCAACTGCATCGCTTGACGCGACTCTCGATCGACGAAATTTCGAAGGAGCTCGGCGAGACTCGCGATCGCATAGGCGAATACCAGAGCATTTTGGGATCGGAGAAGAAGTTGCGCAGCGTCATCGTGAAGGAGCTGGAGGAAGTTAAGAAGCTCTATGGCGATGTGCGGCGCACCACGATTGAAGACGAAGCCGCGGAGATCATGCTGGAAGATTTGATCGCCGATGAGCAAGTGGCGGTCACCGTCAGCCACTCTGGCTACCTGAAGCGGACGCCGATTACGACCTACCGGCAGCAGCGGCGTGGCGGTACGGGGCGCACAGGCATGAAGACGCGCGACGAGGATTTCGTCGAGCATCTGTTCATCGCTTCTACGCACGCCTATATCCTCATCTTCACCAACACTGGGCGCGTGTTCTGGCTCAAGGTGTATGAAGTGCCTGACGTGGGCGCCGCGGGCAAGGGCAAACATATCGGCAATCTGGTTGGACTGCTGGCGGGGGAATCGGTTCGCGCGTTCCTGCCGGTTCGCAATCTAGAAGAGGAAGGCAAATACGTTTTCTTCGCCACCCGCAAGGGTACGGTCAAGAAGACGGAACTCAAAGACTTCTCGCACGTGATGCAGCGTGGCATCATTGCTATCGGCATCGATACGGACGACGAACTCGTCGCAGCGTCACTGACCGACGGCAAGCAGATCGTCTTCCTGGCCTCGCATGAGGGCCAAGCGATTCGCTTCAGCGAAGATGATGTGCGTTCCATGGGCCGCCAAGCTTACGGTGTTCGCGGCATGGACCTTGATAAAGGCGACTACATTGTCGGCATGGCCATCACTGCGCAACCCGGCTCGGCGCAGATGGGCAAGGAAAAGAAGAAGAAAGAAGAGGAAGGCGCCGTCATCGTTGCCGAGAAAGGCTCGCTCATTCTTTCCGTCACCGAGAACGGTTACGGAAAGCGCACTCCCGCCGAGGAGTATCGCCTGCAATCCCGCGGCGGCAAAGGCGTCATCAACGTGAAGACGACGGAACGCAACGGGAAGGTCGTCAGCATCTCGCAGGTGGGCGAGGATTCGGACGTGATGATCATCAGCCAGTACGGCAAGATCATCCGGACGGAAACCAAGCAGATTCGCGAGGCTGGGCGTTCGACGCAAGGCGTGCGGCTGTTGCACCTCGAAGCCGGAGACAAAGTGGCGGCGACGTCGCTGATCGCTCCGGAAGAGCCGAATGGGAATGGGAACGGGGAGACGCCGCTGTTGCAGTAGACAACTTGCTTCTGAATCCCAAGGGGCGCGAGAAATCGCGCCTCTTTCAATTCGGGCTAGTGCATCGAACGCAAAGGCTTAAACAGAGGCGGGCCCAGCATTTCCATCCCGTACTTAGCAAACATTGCGGCCATGACCTTCTCAGCGCTGGCGCTGTCCGCCTTGGACATTGCCGATCCCAGCTCTTCAAAAAACTTCTCAAATCCGCCGGGTTGGCACACCAGGATGAGCTTGTTTTCGGTCGTCCCCATATTGGCCCAAACGTGAGGGATGCCGCGAGGCAACCAGATGCTCGCGCCCGCCGGCAAAGTATGTTCTTCACCACCTGCTTTGAAAAGAAATTCTCCAGATAGAACGTAATACCACTCATCTTCACGGTGATGCACATGAAGATACGGGCCGGTCTGCGGCAATGCACCCAGCTCGAACGCGGCCAGGGCTCCTCCGGTGTCGTCGCCGGTCAGTTTGCAGGGACTGAGCTTCGACTGGGACGCGGTCGAAAATGCAAAGCGGCTCTCTCCCGGCTTGGCTACGGAGACCTTTCCAGTTACTGCGGTCTGCGCTGGCAGCAGTGGTGTTACAGAGGCGAGGCCAAACGCATAGAGCAGGCTGCGGCGATTCATCGTTGACATGCGGCGGAATATAGCACGGTGAGAAGCCGATCACAACAGCCGGATGCGGCAGCAAACGTCGCACCGTTCGCCCGGCGTCGTCATCTAACGGTTTTAGATCGACCCGCTTTATTTCAAAGACACCCGCTGGAGCGCCCATGAGCCAAGGTTTAGCGGAGTTGACGAAAGTCTCTCTTTACGAAAAATTCTCTCTCTTCCAGGACCACTTCTCGCCCAAAATCGTCGGCGAACTCAACGATTTCCACGTGAAGCTGGTCAAGCTGCAGGGAGAATTCGTCTGGCATCATCACGACCATGAAGACGAAATGTTTCTGGTTGTGCAGGGCTGCCTGTTCATGGGGCTGCAGGAAGCCGGAGGCGCGCAGCGCGAGATTGCCGTCCATCCCGGGGAGTTCATCATCATTCCCAAGGGCGTCGAACACAAGCCACGCGCGGACGAAGAGACGCACATTGTGCTGCTCGAACCCAAAACCACGCTGAACACCGGCAACGTCCGCGGTGAACGAACCGTGGAACATCTCGAAAGAATCTAGCCGGATGGAAATACCCGCGCACCTCTACAGAATGCTTCGGTTAGTCTGATCGGTTATTCTGGTCTGTGAAGAAGGCACGCGAGGCCACGGCATGTTGAAGGTTGGCGACGAAGCTCCGGACTTTGATCTCGAAGCCGTCACAGGAGGCCACACGCACCGCGTCAAGCTGAGCGACTTTCGCGGCCGGAAGAACGTCGTGATCGCGTTCCATCCGCTCGACTGGACTCCCACTTGAGCGATGCAGTTGCCGGCGTTGAACTCGGATCTCGAGACTTTCGCTGGTTTGAATGCCCAGGGTCTGGACATCAGCGTAGATTCCATCTCCAGCCACCTAGCTTGGCAGGAGCACGAAATTGGAATGATTGACTTCCCAATGTGCTCGGATTTCTATCCGCACGCGGAGGTAACAGAGAAGTACGGCATCCTGCGCGACGCGCCCCCGGTCCCAGGCATCAGCGAGCGCGCGGCGTTCATCGTGGATAGGAGCGGAAAGATTGCCTTCGCCAAGCTCTATCCCCTGGACCACACCCCGGACAAGGATGAATTGCTGGCGGCGTTGAGGAGAATCGAAAAGCAGACGTAAGTTTATTGCTTCAGCGTGGTATCGATCAGCTCGTACAGGTTGTTCAAATTCGATGGAACCTCAACAGGCTTGATCCCCGGCTTGGCGCTCACAATGTAGATTGTCGGAGTGTGATCCAAGCCGATCTTCTGTCCCAGGTTCTTGTCTTCCGTGATCAACGCAGCCAGCTTGCCCTGCGGATCAATGACGAAGGGCAGCGCCATCTTGCGGGATGCGGCAAACGTATCGGCATAGCGGCGCAAGTTGTCCGGATTGATCTGCGTTTGGTTGGCGAACATGTAGTCGCGGAACTGGTTGCCCATATCCTTGGACGTCTGGTCGAAGTAGCGCGCGATGATGGCAGCCTGCAACGACCAGTCGTGCTTGGGCAAAGGGAAATCGTGGCGGATCACGGGAATCTTGTATGTGGCGCTGGCTTTTTCCACTTGCGGCGCGGCCTTGCTGCACATGGGGCACTGCAAGTCTTCAAACACGACGATGGCAGCCTTGGCGCCTTTCGGAGCCTTCAGCATGGACGTGTCTTGAGCAGGGGCGGCGGTGGTGAACAGCAAAGCGGTGCAGAGGGCCAGAAACAGTGTTTTCATAGAGATTAAGTCCTTGCAATACAGCCAGCTAGTTGGATGCGGACAAGCGTTTAAACGCCTCCCCACACGCCTTTCCTATGGTAACTGAACCCGGTGCTGGAGGCGACTACCGAGTTCGGGTCGCTAGCACGCGGTCGATAGCGGCTCTAAGTTCTTCATAAGAAAGGGCTCCTGGGTGGTAAAAGGCCACCTTCCCGGCGCGGTTCAGCAGCACCAGCGTGGGCGTGGTACTGACGCCGTAGACGCTGAGGTTTTCCTGGCTAATAGGGGCGGGGACATCCAGGAGTGCCGAGTAGTAGCGGTCGCGGGTGTTCCTGATGTAGGCAAGCTCGTCGGCGGGCGCGGCAGCCTCTCCAGCGGCGGCGTAGCCGTAGCGTTGTGTGGGCGCGACCATGGCTAAACCCTTCGAGGCATACTCGGCGTGCAGGCGGCCCAGGATGGGCGCTTCCCCTTTGCAGTCCAGGCACCAGTGCGCCCAGAAGAACAATAGAACAGGAGAGCCTTTGAGTTGGGCGAGGGCTATCGGCTTTGGGCCCAGATATTCGGCGAGTTGGAGCGGCGGCGCGGACTTGCCTACCAGTGCGAGCAGGTTCAGGTTTTTTTGCAGGCGGTTGCGGATAGAGGTGTTGCGGTAGGCGAGCAGGTTTCTCTTCAGCAAAGCTACGGCGAGTGCGGGCGTCCCTTTGGCGGCTAGAACCTGGGATTCCACTTCAATCGCGGCACCGAGAGCGCTCGGTAAATGAGGCTCGGCATCGAGCTTGCGCGTTTTGAGCTGCTGGAGTGCGAATTGCTCGGTCTTGTGGGCATATGCGTTGGCCTGGTCGAGGTTGTTAGTCTTCAAGTAGCCGCGGCCCATCCAGGAATAGGCTTCGAGGTATTCCGGCGTGACGCTGTGTTGGGCG
>WNFL01040818.1_pt1 | contig 13083 bp, 14 predicted proteins | sample 5400361 | NCBI WGS metagenome assembly WNFL01 (sample SAMN13153351, study PRJNA577476) | soil metagenome | isolation source: 40 cm soil on Douglas fir-dominated hillslope | place: USA:California | collected 2013-09-17
GTTCGACAGTTTTGCGCCAGTCGCCTTGCCGTGAGAGCGGGATATAAACTCGATTTCCACAAAGCCGAGCCGGTACCCGCGCTGGTTGGCGCAGATAATCCGCTCTGCCTCGGCAAAGGGGCTGCGGGAGAGCATTTCAAACTGAAACACCTCTCGGACACCCAGCTTGATGCTGCCTGCGTCTTCGGTTTTCACCGAAAAGAGAAGCCGGGGCAGTAAGTTGAAGCTGTGAGAGACGATTAATCGCCACAGGCTGTAAACCTCTCGGCGATTGGGGCGCACACCGATCACCAGATCGGCTTCACCCGCAAGGATCGGTTGAAGGAGGCGGGTTAGATTTGCTGCCGGCCACTGAGCGTCCGACGCGGGTAGGTACACGTGAGTGCCTCGCGCGGAGCGAACGATAGATTCCTTGATTCTCAGTGTGCCGGATAATCCGCAGCCTCTTGATCCGCTTTGAAAGTCCATCGAGAATCTCCAGCGTCCGGTCTTTGCTGCCGTCTTCTACGCAGATGATTTCCCAGTCGGCGATGCCGGACCGCAGTGAAGAGAGAAACTCCGCGTGCTCGAGAATCACGTCTGCAATATTTTTTTCCTCATTGAAAGCAGGCAGCACAACGGAAAGAAAAATCGAACCAGGATGAATGGTGTCGGCATGAGAGGCGGCCATGGTGTCAAGGTCCTTGCTCGCCGCGCTTCCGCTTTTTGCGGAGTACCCGGCCGGGATTGCCAGCCACGATTGCATGCGGTGCTACGTCTCGCGTCACCACCGTCCCGGCACCGATAATCGCTCCTTCTCCAATGGTTATACCGCACAGAATCACCGCGCCGCTGCCGATAGACGCCCGCCGGCAGACGCGAGTGGGAACGCATTTCCAATCCGCAGCGGTTTGCAAGGAACCGTCGGCGTTCACGGCAGCCGGATATCGGTCATTGATAAACACGACGTGATGCCCCACGAAACATTCATCTTCGATAACCACGCCTTCGCAAATAAATGTATGGCTGGAAATTTTGCAGCGCCTCCCAATGACCGCGCTGCGTTGAATCTCGACAAATGTGCCTATCGTCGTGTCTTCGCCAATCTCGCAACCATAGAGATTGACAAGCCCGTAAATCTGAACGCCCGCGCCTAATTTCACATCAGGCGCAATCCGGGAAAAATCAGGCCGCGAGGAACAGGCACTCATATTGATGTTCGCTCGCCACCAGCCGCGAGCGATTTGCTGGCCGCTTCCAGAAGCCGCACCACCGCTAATCCCGCTGCGCCGCTTGACGAGGACATTTTGCCCGCGTACGAATGCACTCCACTAAATGTTCGCACTCGAAAGCCAAACCTTCGCGCACATCGAGTTTGGGCGCCCACATGTCGCCCGTGCGATAGTCCACAAGCGTCTTATACACACCCTCCTGCGACGTGACTTTAATACCGCTGTCATAGACTCGGACCTTCTCGCTGGGTTCCATATCGTCGTAAACGAGCATCTTCCGGTCGCCGCCGATGAGCATCTTGCGCACTTTGACCGGAGAGAGCCAGTTAATATGGAAGTGAGCAATGAAGCTGTTGTCATACTGCAGGGTCAGGTAAGCCAGATCCGCCAACCTGCTGCCGGTATGATCCGCGCCGATGGCGGAGACATATTTTGGAGCCCTGGGGATTAGATGCACCAGGATGGAAAGATCGTGAGCGGCAAGGTCCCAGAGCACATCAACGTCATGCTGGAACAATCCCAAATTGATCCTCACGGAATCCAGGTAATAAAGCTCGCCGAGTTCTCCCGATTCAACGATCGCTCGTATTTTACGCACCGCTCCCGTGTAGATGAATGTGTGATCCACCATCAGGACCAATCCCCGTTTTTTTGCCAGCTCGACCAACTCTTCTGCCTCCGCCACGGTCCCCGCCATAGGCTTCTCAACCAGGACATGTTTGCCCTTGGACAAAGCTTCCTTCGCGAGCATGAAGTGAGTTGAGACCGGTGTGGCAATTGCAACCGCCTCCACTCGAGGATCGTTCAGAAGTTCGTTGACATCCGAGGTGACCTTGATCGCCGGATAGCGCCGCCTCACGAGCGCACAACGCTCAGGGCTCTTGTCAGCACACCAAACCACTTCGCACCCCGGCGTCTCAGCAAGATTGCGAAGGACATTCGGTCCCCAATAGCCGTAGCCGATCACTCCTACGCCAATTTGGTTCATAGCATTATTCCCAATCGTTGCCATTCCTGCACGCGGAAAATCGCAGCATCCTTTCAGAAATCCCTGCACTCAACACACCCGAAAAGTTAAGCGTGGTCGCCATTTCTCCTGGGGAGTTAACACAACAGTCATCCACTTAGGATTCTATGGGAAGCAATCACTGCAAATCAAGCAAAAGTCGTTCAGATTTTCATTTCTCCGCGCTCCTTTCTGCGGCATGTTAAGGCATGGGTAAGCGACGTGAGGCGCGCGAGCGCGCCGTGCAATTTTTGTTTCAGCATGATTTGAATCCGCCGGAGAATCTCCAGGCGGCATTGGAGCAGTTTTGGGGCTCGCAGCAGGCCGCAGCCATCGCCGATGAGAAAGGGGGCACCGCCACCTGGGGACAGCCAGTCGAATTGCCTCCGCCAACCACCGATGAGGCGGCGGTCCGTCTCTTTGCCGAACCGCTCATTCGCGGCACTCTCGAAAATCGCGATGAAGCCGATGCCGTGATTAAGAAGCATGCGCTGAACTGGGACTTGCATCGCATCGCAGCGGTGGACCGGAACATCCTTCGGCTGGCCATTTTTGAAATGCTGCATCGCGACGATATTCCACCCGTCGTGAGCATCAATGAAGCGGTGGATATCGCCAAAAAATTCTCCACCCAGGACAGCGGCAAATTCGTGAACGGCATCCTCGATAAGGTGAAGAGCGAGTTGTTGCGACCCGCCCGAATCGTCAAATGAATCCCGGCATGAAGTTCGCCGATCTCCATCTGCACACTTATTTCTCCGACGGCACCTATTCGCCGGAGGAGATGGTGTCGCAAGGCCGGCGCAGTGGACTGGCGGCACTGGCGTTGACCGACCACGACACGATCGAGGGCTGTGTACGCACCGCGCTTGCGTGCGATGCGGCAGAAATGGAATTCATCCCGGGCACAGAACTGACTGCCGAGCAGGATGATAATGAACTTCATATTTTGGGTTACTTCATCGACATCCAAAATCCGAAGTTGTTGACGGAAATGGCCAGGTTCCAAACCGTGCGTCAAAACCGCATTCGCGAGATGGTGGCGCGGCTGAACCTTGTGAACGTGCCACTGACAGCGGAGTCGGTGTTTGCGCTGGCCAACTGCCGCTCACCCGGCCGGCCACACGTCGCCCGGGCGCTGGTCAAAGCCGGTTTTTGCTCGAACCTGGACGAGGCATTCGAACGATTTCTGAAGAAAAACCGGCCCGCATGGGTCCCGAAATTCAAAATGTCGGCCGCCGATGCGATTGAATTAATTCACCAGGCGGGCGGTGCGGCAGTGATGGCGCATCCAGGATTGAATCGCGCTGACGAAGTCATTCCCGGGATGGTCGAGGCCGGCCTGGATGGCCTTGAATGCTTTCACACCAAACATTCGGCAGGGACGGCCCAGCATTATCTCAAGCTGGCTGAACGATTTCATCTTTTGGTGACCGGCGGCTCGGATTGCCATGGCCTGAACAAAGGCAAACCGCTGATCGGAACGGTGAAACTGCCTTACGAGCATGTGGAGAAGCTGAAGATGAAAGCTGCTGAACGCAGGGCGACTACCGCCGTATCGACCTCATGCACCTTGTAGCAGCCGAGGTGAGAAGCTCCAAATTCCAAATTCCAAGCTCCAGATAAACTTCAAGCACCAAACCGCAAAATGAAGCCGGTCGAATTGTTGATCCTCAGTCACTCGCCTTAGCTCTCATGGGTTTATTTTCCAAATTCAAAGCCGGGCTGCAAAAAACCCAGAGCCGGCTCGCGCACGACCTCAAACGCATTGTTACGCGCTCGCCCAAACTGGACGCAGCCGCGCTCGATGAGTTGGAGGCCGCTCTGATCGGCGCGGACCTGGGCATGGGGACGACAACGCAAATCGTCAACGCCGTGAAACAAGCTTATGAAACGCAAGGCACCGCCGGTTTGGACGTGTTCGCCATTGCCGAGCGCGAGGTGGTGCAAAGCCTTTCTTCCAACAAAGCTCAACTGCGCCCTTCGGTGACGGATTTGACTGTGGTTTCGATTGTAGGTGTCAACGGCACCGGCAAGACCACCACCGCGGCCAAACTCGCCCACTTGATCCAGTCGCGCGGGGAGAAGGCGCTGCTGGCAGCCTGCGACACGTTCCGCGCGGCGGCTATCGAGCAGATCAAGCTTTGGGGTCAACGGCTCAAGATCGACGTGATCGCCGGGGAGTACGGAGCCGATCCCGCGTCCGTAGCCCACGATGCGGTTACCGCGGCGCAAGCACGCAAGACGAACTACCTGTTCATCGACACGGCTGGCCGATTGCACACCAAACATAATTTGATGCAGGAATTGCAGAAACTGCATCGGGTGATAGGCAAACAACTGCCGGGCGCGCCGCACGAAGTGTTGCTGGTGCTCGATGCCACTACCGGGATGAATGCCCTGAACCAGGCGCGCGAGTTCAACAAAGCCGTGCCGCTTACCGGATTGATCGTGACCAAGCTCGACGGCACCAGCAAAGGCGGCATGGTCGTGGCAATCCAGAAGGAGCTGGGCTTGCCGATAAAGTTTGTCGGCCTGGGCGAGCAGGCGGATGATTTGCAGCCCTTCGATGCGAAGCAGTTTGCGGAGGCGCTGTTTGAAGGATCGTAGCAGCCGGCCTGAGGGCGTGTTGCCCAAATCGAAAAAGCGGTTAAACGACGGAGCAGAACCGTAAATTGCTTGCAAATTTGGCCAAAACAGCTGATTTGGACATTGCTGCGACCGAGGACGGTCGCACTCCTCGATTTGGGCAGCAGGCCTGTGAGGAGGCTCTGAATGAAAACCCTCCCAAATAGGACCAAATGAGAGCGCCTATTTCAAAAAACCACGATCGACTAATGCGCCAGGCACTTGCCCTTGCGCGGCGCGGCTACGGCACTACTTCGCCAAATCCAATGGTCGGCGCGGTGCTTGTGAAAGGCGGCAAAGTCATCGGACGCGGTTGGCACCGGCGCACGGGCCAGCCTCATGCTGAGATCGAAGCGCTCCGCGATGCCCAAAAGCAAGGGCACAACCCGAAAAGGGCGGCTCTGTATGTCACGCTTGAACCCTGTTGCACGCACGGTCGCACCCCGCCCTGCACGGACGCAATTATCGCCGCTGGGATTCAAAAAGTCGTGGCCGGGGCGACGGATCCGAACCCTCGGCATTGCGGCAGGGGTTTTCAGATTTTAAAGCGCGCAGGTCTTGCCGTCACTCAAGGTGTGCTGGCCGAAGAATGTGGACGGCTCAATGAAGCTTTCAACCATTGGATGGTTCGTGGCACGCCGTTTGTCACCGTCAAAGCAGCGATGACACTCGATGGCAAAGTCGCCACAGCTTCCGGTGAATCGAAATGGATTACCGGTGAAAAAGCGCGCGCGTACGGGATGAAGCTGCGCCAGGGGACAGATGCCATCCTGGTCGGGATTAATACCATCCTGGCGGATGACCCAAGTCTGTCGGTCAGAGGTCAGAAGTCAGAAGTCAGAAGTCAGAGGTCGGAGGTCAGAGGTCAGAGGCAACCGCGTCGCATCGTGCTCGATGCGAAGGCGCGCACGCCTTTGGACGCCAGGGTGGTGACTGACGCTCATGCGCACTTGACCACCATTGTGGTCGGCAAATCGGCTCCGCGAGCACGGGTGGCGGCTTTGGCCAAACGGGTGAACGTCCTGGCAGCGCCAGCCCGCAACGGCAAGATCGAGTTGCGCTGGCTGCTCAGAATGCTTGGATCGGAGGATGTCACGAGCTTGCTGGTCGAGGGCGGCGGGGAGGTGAACGCATCATTCCTGCTTCAAGGCCAAACCCAGCGGATCGCGTTTTTTTATGCCCCGAAGGTTTTGGGCGGGCGCGATGCGCGCAAAGCCGTCGGGGGCGAAGGCGTGAGACGGGTGGATGAAGCCATAAAGTTCAGCCAGGTTGAATGGCGCACGCTCGGCTCCGACTTGCTGCTCACCGCGTGCGTAATCACGCGTTGAAAACGTACCGCGTTTCAACTTGCAACGTTCGACCTCCAACCTCCAACCTTTCGCGACATGTTTACGGGAATAGTCGAAGAAGCGGGCACGATCGCACGCATCCAACCGGGGGCAAAAGCAATCAGCTTGACAGTGCGGGCGACGGTCTGTGGACGCGGTTTAAAGATCGGCGACAGTTTAGCCGTTAACGGCTGTTGCCTGACTGTGGTCAAACTGGCTTCCCGCGGCACATCCAGGCTGGCGCAATTCGATCTGCTCGCGGAAACCTGGCAGCGGACGAACCTGCAATTCGCCAAGGCCGGTTCGCTAGTCAACCTGGAGCGTCCGTTACGCGCGGATGGCCGGTTGGACGGGCATTTCGTGACCGGACACATTGACAGTCTGGGCAGGATTGCGCGCTGGGAAAAATCGGGACCCGACCACGTGCTGGATATCACCGCCCCGGCGGAGTTGATGCGCTACATCGTTTTCAAAGGCTCGATCGCGGTGGATGGGATCAGCCTCACAGTCGCCAAAGTCGAGCCAAACGGCTTTCGTGTCTGGATTATTCCGCATACTTACAAAGCGACGGCATTGCGCGAGCGGAAAGCCGGTGACGCGGTGAACCTCGAAACTGACTTGCTCGGCAAATACGTCGAGAAATTCGTTACTTCGCAGGAGGAGCTTTGAATTTGCTGCTATCGTCGGTGGCCAGGGAAGCGGCCGAAACCGTGCGTCCGGCCGCATCCTTGTAATAGTAGTTGTTCCCCTCAAGCCGTGGTTTGCTGGCCGCTGAAAGCCGCGTGCCGTTGGTAAGGGTCATTACATACTGGTGCGAGCAACCGCTCAACACGAGCAGGCTGGTAAGAAGCAAAATTCGAATCCAGGTTGTTTGCATTTGCCGCGAACTATACCATACCGGGAGCGATAACTACAGATAGTTTCGCTCATCTACCTCGGTTGATAAGGCTGTCAGGACGGAGCCACTTCGGATTGCGCTTCCGCATGCCTTGAAGACCGAAGTGAGAAAGGAGGAGCGCACCAGCGATGGCCGACGTGGAAGGCTCGGGAACAACGCCAAAAACGGTGGGGAAAGTCGCATGTGCAAGAACATTTCCTGCGTCAGTGTAGCCAGCTTCAAACCCAGGCTCCCCGTTATATCCAGTGTGTGCGGGGAATTAATAAGCGTCAATCTCGTCGCAAAACATGGTGCGCATAGCAGGACTTGAACCTGCACAGGTTACCCCACTACCACCTCAAAGTAGCGCGTCTGCCAATTCCGCCATATGCGCATAGGACCGACATAATGAAGCAGCCCCGGGCGAAGTGCGCAAGGGCAATTTTCAAGATTGGGGGCCGTTGATGCTGGCTCAAAGCTTCAGACGTTTGAAAAGAGTCTCAGGGACAAGCCGGATCACGGTCATGATTCCAAACCAAAAACCGGGAATATAAACCACATCCCGGCGCCGCTCGATAGCCCGGTATATCCCGGCGGCCACCATCCGGGGAGAAGCGAAAAGCAAACTCTTTTTCAGGTGTGAAGTCATGGGCGTATCCACAAAACCCGGCTTGATCGTTACGACCGAGACGCCGGCCTGGTATAAACGGTTCCTCAGTCCACTCAAATAAATTGAGAGCGCGCCTTTGGCTGACCCATAAATGTAGTTGCTTTGTCGGCCCCGATCTCCCGCGACCGAAGAAATAACCGCGATGGTCCCCTGCCGCTGCTTTTCGAACCAGGAGGCGACATGGGTCAGGATTGAGACCGCGCTCAAGAAGTTGACCTGATACTCGCGCTCGGCAACGCGGTAATCGCGCTCGGCGGCCTTCTGGTCCCCGAGCACGCCATGCGCAATGAGGACGGTATCCAACCCGCCCAATGCTTCGACGGCTGCGCGCAGGAGCGACTCGTGGCTGCCGCAGTCGAGCGCATCCATCACAGAAGTGCATACCTTTTTGCCGCCACGAACTTTGAGATCTTCCGCCACGGTTTGCAGTTTCGCCGGGCTGCGGGCTGCCAGGAAGAGGTAGTCCCCGTTCTCAATGCTGATGCGAGCGAACTCCTCGGCAATCGCTGAGGTAGCGCCGATGATAAGCGTTCTCTTCATGATCTTTGACCGTTTACGAGGCGGTTACCCGTCTCCAGAAGCTCGAGGAAAAGCGCGGGTCGATGAATCGGGCGAATTCCTTCCATTGGGGATAAAAGGACTGGAAATGCCGCGCGGACATTCGCGCGTCCTTGGCCGGATAGACAACTCCACCATTTTGCAGGACAATTTCATCCAATTGATCCAGCAGGCGCAGGACCTTTTCTCCCAGGTTTGGCAGGTCCAGAGCCAGCGTCACTCCCTTGCGCGGGAAAGACATCAAGCCGGCCGCGGGCCGTTCCCCGAAGGTTTTCATGACCGACAGGAATGAAGCGGCGCCGGACCTGGCAATCCGTTCCAGCACATCCGCGGTAACCGCGTGGGAATGCGCATGAGGCGCCACAAACTGGTACTGAAGAAAGCCGCGCTTCCCATACAGCCGATTCCAATCAAGGACCGAATCCAACGGATAGAAAAATGGATCATAGTGTGCCAGCCTGCTCGTTCGCCGATGGAGTTGTTTGTGATAATAAAGTGAATTGAAGGCGGAAACGGTGGGGCGGCTCAACAGGAAATCAGGCGCGTCCACAGGAAATACGATTTGCCTCTTTTGCTTCGCCGGCGGCGCAGCAGCTCCTTGCTGTGCGGTTGCATCATTTCCGCGCATGAAAACTCCGCGTCCCAATCCCGACCCGCGGGCCAGGCAGTCCACCCAGGCGACTGTATGTTCGAACGAACCTTCCGACTCCTCCGCCAGCGTAAAGAATTCGTCCAGGTTGCGGTACTGAATCTCTTCCAGCGCGATGAATGGGTTGGCTATCCGTTTGAGCTGAAACTCCACCCAAAGCATCAAGCCGGTCAATCCCATTCCGCCGATAGTCGCGCGGAACATCTTCGGGTTCTGCGACTTTGAGCAGATGAGCCGCTGCTGATCCGAACGAAGCAACTCGAAAACCCGGACGTGCTCGCCGAAGGTACCCATTGAATGATGGTTCTTGCCGTGGACGTCATTGGCCACCGCCCCGGCAACGGTGACGAACTTTGTTCCTGGCGTCACCGGCAGAAACCAACCGTGCGGCACGGCAAGCCGGAGAATTTCTGCCAGCGTCACGCCGGCTTCACACCGGATAAGGCCCGTTCCGAGATCGAAAGAAATGAAGTGAGCCAGCCGCTCGGTAAGCAACAGAGTGCCACCGTCGTTCAAGCAAACGTCGCCATAGCTGCGTCCTTTTCCGTAAGGCAGCATCGAGCCGCGGATGGAGGAAAAGGGCGGCGAGTCGGAGATCCAGAACAAGTCGATGGCCGACTGTGTGGTTTTGGGATAGCGGCCCCACGACTCCGGTGCGCGGGTCCTGCTCATTTCATTTTGGCTGACAACGCGTTTTCGAGCTTCGCGCCAGATGGTGGCAGAAAAACACGAGCCGGATTGCCCACGGCAAGATGATACGGAGGCACATTCTTCGAGACTACAGCGCCGGCGCCCACGATGGCACGATCTCCGATCGTGACCCCTTTCAAAATAATGGCCCGGGCGGCGATGAAAACGCCGCGGCCAATTGTAATCGGCCGGGCATTGGCAATCTCTCCGCCCCAACCCCATTCCCCGACGGGTTCATGAAAGTCGTTGTCAATAATCATCGCCCCGGCGCCCAGGATAGTTCCCTCGCCGATTTTGATCGACGTGCCGGCGCAAAGCAACGCGCCACTCAGGCCAACCTGGGGTCCTAAAATTAACTCAGCGCCCGGAGCCATGGCACGCAGTACGCATGGTTGGGAACAGCCCAGCGGGTTGCTCCGGAGTGAACTCCAAACCCGCACGCCATCCCCGAGAACTATGCGGGAGCCCTTGGCCACGCTGAACAATGGGCGGCCCACGAATTCAGCCTTGCCAAGAAACTCCACTCCTTTAAAGCGAGCTTCCAATCTCCACAGCCCAGATGGCCACTTGCGCAGTTTTGCAAACATCGCTCCAATCGCTGTTGCCAGAGTGTGGTCGCTCATTCGATCAGGCAGGGTATAAAGCCGGGCTTGAGCCGTCTATTTTAAACCAAGAAAGCCTTATATTTATTATTGGCACAGAGAAAATGGCAGCCGCTGTCACTGAGGTCTTAAGACCTGTTTTGGCTTTACCTTGCAACAGCTTGCACCAATCCTTTAACTGTCCTTCGGATGATTTCCTCAAGCATGTGTTGAAGAACCTGTTGACAGTCGCCTGGATCTCGGATTTTCCGATCGAATGGCTTCCCAATTTGCCGGAACCGCTGCGGGCCTTGCCTCGGCGTCATCCCGCAACCTGGGAAATGGTTCTGCTTTCGGAATACGAAAAAAATCCTGCGATTCGTGTTCATGTGATCCTGTTGCGATGGCGGATCGAGCGGAGTTTCTCGTTCGAGCGGAATGGCACTGTATTTCATGTTCTGAAATTGCCCGTTTGGCTGCGGCTTGCTTCGCTCTTTTGGGCTGACACGCGTCTGATCAGCAAGGTATGCAAAAGCATAAAGCCGGATTTGGTGCATGCCTGGGGCATTGAAAAAGGCGCTGCCGTAATCGCAAATCGGCTCGGATATCCCTATGTGATGACCGTACAAGGCCTTTTCGGCTGGTACAAAGAAAAGGTGCCCCTTGCGCCGTACGATCTATTTACGGAGCGCCTGGAGCGCAGGGCTTTGGCTCGGGCGCCCGTCGTTACGACTGAATCAACGTTCGCGGTCCAGTTTTTGCAACAGCGTTACCCCTGCCTGGAGGTCCAGCAGGCCGAACATGCGCCAAACTCGGCCTTTTTCCAGGTCCGCCGCCAACCGCAAACCAAGCCGGTTCATTTTATTTGCATTGGAGTACTGAGCTTTCGCAAGGGAACGGACCTGCTCTTCCAAGCCCTGGATAAATTGGCCTCCACGATGGAATTCACCCTGACCGTGATCACCAACCCGAACGTTGCTTTCCTCGACTCAATACGATCGACGATATCGGATGCTCTCTGGCAGCGGGTGGACTTTAAATATCATATTTTACCGCATGAGGTAGCCAGGGAGTTGGAAAGGCCGACCATGCTGCTGCTGCCCACGCGAGCCGATACCAGCCCCAATGCGATAAAGGAAGCCGTGGTAGCAGGCGTGCCGGTGGTGGCCTCCAGCGTTGGCGGCATTCCCGACTATGTATTTCCTGGAAAGAGCGGGGTTTTATTTTCGCCTGGAGAGCTCTCGGGATTTATTGGTGCGATTAAAGCCGCTTGCTCCCATCCACTCTTCAGCAAGGGCGAGGTTGATAAGGAGACGCTCGCGGAGACGCGCGCGTATCTATCACCCGAACGAATGGCGCAAAATTTCCTTAAGGCCTACGAAATTGCCTTGCACTATTGACGAATACAAACCCCGCCCGGGCTATTTGTTTCGATTGAATCGATACACGTGCACCTCAAAGGGAGCGAACCAATCCGTGAAACGGCCCTTCTTTATTTCCACTTTGCGTGGCATTTCAAAAAGCACGTCCCCCTGCTCCTCGGCTTCGGGCAGCCCGCTGAATTCAACTTCTTCCGTCGAATGTGTCCGCTTGCAGGCAAGCAGGAACAGTCGGCTGCCAGTTTCCCGAAGGCAAAATTCGATCCCCTCGCCCTTCACCTGCACCGGGAACTTCGAGTTGGTTTCGAGCAATGCTGGATAAAGAGGGCTTTTTGAGCCAATCTCCTCGACCACTGGCCGCAAGACGCGGTTCCAGAAACGCCAATTCCAGCCGAGCTTCCTGTCCGCTTCTGTCATGGCCTGCGGGATGGCCCCTCCGAAGTACATCAGGCCGCGAGCGCCGTTGATAATCGCTTAATAACTCATGAATCGTTGCTCGGCGAAAGTTGGAAAACGCAACGTCGTGCCCGGCTTCAAGACGCCGCTCCAGGCGATCTGGAGGGTCATCCAAACAGCCTTTTTGCCTTCAGCAACTTCGACAGCCCGTCTTGTATAGTCGCCCACCATGCTAATGTCGTTTTCTACCGGGAGCAATGGATTACTTCCCGACTTTGCCGGTCAGTCCTTCTTTCTGGAGCGCGGCGAACACTTCCTTGTCATTGAAGTCACCGGTAACCTCGAACGATTTGGCGCCTTTGGTGGCGGTTTGTTCCTTGACGCCCGGGACAGATTTGACCGCGTGATCGACCGCTTTACCGCTTTGACACATTTGCCGCAGCAAAGATGCACACCCTCCACACGGAGCGACTGGACCTTCGCGCCTTTTGCGCCCGTGCTGGCATCCATAGTGATTTCGGGGTTACTGCTCTTGCCGAAATATCCAGCGCGGGTCAGCGCAGCGGCTGCTTTTTGCACCGTGGCGGAATCCGGGCCAGTGAGCGTCACCGTTCCGCTATCTTGATCGGCCTCGGCCGCGGCCCCGGGCACGGTTGCGACCGCTTTTTCGACTCCGGTCACACAACTTTTGCAGCAGAGATGAACCTGGCTGATTTTTGTGGACACATCGGCTGCACGAACCGTGAGATTCAAGGCAAGCGCGGTGGCAATGGAGAGGAGAATGGTTTTCATAGCTGGAATTTGGTTTTTCGCTGTTGTGGGCATATGTAAGCGGCCTTGTTAGTGATCAGGCCGAGGCCATTGAAGGTTTTTCTGCGGATTGGGTCAAGGAATTAACGCGTCGGGCCTACATCTTCCCCATTTTTTTGGCCATCGCCGCTTCGTACTTCTCGTATTGCCTGCTATCCACCTTGAATTTGTTGCGCATGTAATTCGAGTTCTCATATTTCCAATCCTGGCCCGCATCGCTGTAGGTCAGTTTCGTCGTCTGCCCTTGCAGAAATGTTTTGTGAGTTGGATCGGCCAGGGGCGGGTTAATAACCTTGGGCG
>WNFL01294457.1_pt4 | contig 13083 bp, 18 predicted proteins | sample 5400361 | NCBI WGS metagenome assembly WNFL01 (sample SAMN13153351, study PRJNA577476) | soil metagenome | isolation source: 40 cm soil on Douglas fir-dominated hillslope | place: USA:California | collected 2013-09-17
TGAGGTGGTGGGAAAGGAATGAGAGGGGAATGAAAACGAGAAGGATATTCCACCAAGTGCTAAAGAGGAAGAAACGGAATGATTGTGCATATGAAGGTTGGTCTTGAGCACTTAAGACGGATTTTATGCGGGCAAATGAACTTGGGCGACTCTCCACGCCTTCAGCGTTGTGAAGCCTGAGGAGCGGAGTGTTTTCGGTGGTTGCTGTTGCGACTGGTGAGAGGAATAATGAGACGTGCTGTGCCCTCTGTGCTCTCCATGCTCCATCACTAACCTGGCATTATCGAAAGAGGGTCCAAGGTCCAAACTAGGTCCAAGACAGGTCAGGCAGATAGATCAGATAGATCAGGTGATGGTGTCTTAGATTTCCAGTTTATCCCGCTCAGATTCCGAGCGATGACGTAGGGCCCTTGGCTCTTGGCACACACGCACATTCATGCAGATTGACAGCCACCGGCCGGGCGACTCTATTGGCTTGGCAACGCAAACGGAATGGCTACAGCAAGACTTCAGAATTGGCGAGCTATTTATGTACTTGAAGCCATTCAGAGACCCGCTCTACAAGGTCAGCTTTCTTTCCCTTCACAGATAGGTTCTTCGCTTTGCAGAATGCCTTGAGGTCATCTACCGTCAACTGTCCCCACTTGTAAGCGAGCATCTCAATCACTTTACAACTAACGTACCTTAGCAAGACCTCCTGCCTCGAACCTCTCCCGAACGATTTGCTCGTCAATCGACGTCGTCTAACGGTCCGAGCCTGTTAGACTCATCTAGATACGACAACCAACTCACGACTGACCGCTTTACGCTTCGTTCCTGCAGTGGCAATATACGCATTACTGTTCGGGTCTTCATTCAATAACTCCTTCCACCTTGCCACTAATGGACCCGTCCGCTAAAGCCGTCGGCTGTCAGCATCACCGTTTAACACAAGGTAGGAGGGTGGGTAAAGAAGACCTTGTGAATCATCTCCAACTTCGGCGCAGTGGCATCGTTGAAATCGTCCTCTGCAAACTCTTGCTCGAATGCCAGTGCTTCAAGTTGTGCATAATGGATGGCGAGAGCTGGATTTGGATACGCATCAGGTTGGTACCCCTTCTTGATGGTGACTTTCTCAATCCACGCCTCAGCGGCTTTGGTGAGCTCCTTGGAGGCTGCAGGAAGGTCAGCATAGCGTCCAATGAATCAGAATGGTATCTCACCTCGGTAGGCTCTCTCTATTGGTGCAGCCCGAATATCATCCGCGTATGGAAGAGGAATCAAGTGGAAGCCGGCCGGCTGTTCTTGCGCTCCATCCTCATTGAAGGTTTCCACCTATGCGCACCGTCAGCCGTTGTGACTTACATGTGTATGTTAGACGTACCTGTGGTACCATCGCATAGAAATACGGTGAGGAGTTCCGCCTGAACAATCCAAGGCATAATGCGATCTTCTCTTTGGCAACCATCGTCTTGAGCAGGGCATGGAACGTTCGTGTGCTGCCAGTGAATGCCTTCTCGTTTGGGTAGATAAATTGTGAGTGCTTGATGTTGTCTTCGAATGCCAATTCGCTGGAGTCCTTGAATCCGAGTAGTCTTAGGCCTACGAGGAGCTATTCAGCACGGCATCAAGAACTAGAGGAGAGTGTTGATCGTACCAGGTTCCATCCCAAATGTTCGAAGCGCTTTCACATCTTCCGCAGTATAATAGACCTATCTTTGCGTTCAATATCTTGAAAAACCGCAACCAGAGGACTTCGCATACTTTAGTTTTAACAGAAACCTCCTTACTCCCACCTTCGGTCTCAATCGTGGCACCGTCCTCTTCTCCCCTTGCCACCGCTCCTCCTGAACCCAACGACATGCCGAATACAATCTGTCCATCCACACCGTCATTGAGCGTACCCTGATATTGAGTTTTCAGGCGTCAGTCTTCCCATCCTACACGACTCTCCACTCACATCCTCGAAATAAACGGCCCGACTCGAAGCCTCGACCAGTCCCTCCCGCCCGCGATCAACGAAGTACTTATAATTTCCCTTCTTCTGCGAAGTAACCAGCCCATACCCTTTGATTCCAATTGTGAACCCGTCACCAAAGTTGAACGGAATGGAGAAGAGAGCACGCTTGGGTGTTTCGCGGATTTTCATGTCTTCGAGGAGACGCCCAAACCCTCGTATCACGTCAGGAATGAGTTGTAGATCTTCATTGTCATTATCTTCGGCAGAGCCCGTGTTTCTCGAGAGGATCTCGATATACGATTTAGTCGGATCAAAGGGTTTATTTGGGGTGCTGATGAAGAAAGGTTCAATGGTCACTCCAAGAGCGTAGAGGTCCTGTGAAGTGTGATGACTGATCCGAAGGAGTGTGGAGTCGAGCTTACCTCGAGTATGTTGTGCGCAACCGTGTCCATATGTACGTGTCCATCGTGTGGATTGTCCTCGTCGGTTACTAGAAATACACGCTTTGTAGCAGCTTTAGGCGCCCTGAACGATGTGTCAAAGCCAATAGGAGCAGATTGTTTCGTGGGCGTACCCTTCACGCAGGACCCAATTACAAGTGCTGAAAACATCCCCCATAGGTACGCGTTTCGACCACGGCCGAAAGGTGCTTCTGAGGTGATCGGGATCCTCCTCAGCCGCTTAAGTGTTCGTCAGCCTACCCTGCACGCGAAGCTGAGTTCCAGCGTACCAGAGACCAACTCCATCAATCGGAGAACATTAGGAGCATTGATTTGCGCTACAGGTTGGTATATGTATATGTGGTCCTTGACGTCGCTCATCTTTCCGCCAGCGGCCGACCTCTCAACCTTCCCTTTGGGTCAATTGTATGCGCCGGGATAGTTGGCGTTTATACGTACCGTATTAAAGAACAGAATTCCCACAGAGTCATTGGGGGAGTACATGACTTTGCGCTTCTGCAGGGCAATAACCGCCTGCAGAACAGAAAGCAAGTGGCTTTTGGGTCCCTTTTGGTCCTCTTCGATAGAGTGCATTGATTCAGAGCAGTCGATAGCGAAGAGAATCACGTCCCGCAAGGATTCAGTGTACTGCAACCGTGGGTCAGATTCTTTGCCACCGCAACTTGGGCAAAGCTTACAGTGGCGTATTGTTGGTCTTCATCTTCTACGTCATCTAGAAAATCCCAACGACCGTCTGCCATATGTCGTTATCGTTGGTCTTGGCCGGGTTTCAGTGGGGTTACCTTTACTGTAATACGATCGACCGGTTTTATATTCGCTACTATACTAAAGGAGAGGGTGTACTCGACCACTCCATACATTGCAATGGGTGTCTATTTAGGTTAACTCTCCACTCCTCAAGGGTCCTTGTTCATTTTCATCTAGCTGTGGGGCTAGGTGGACTCAGAATTCCTTCTTGCTCACACGGCACCATAATAGAAACCCAAAGACCATAGGTTCGGGTATGGCTATTGTAACACTTACATAATTGCCTGGAGAGCTCTAATGCACGATAGAATAACGGAAGGTCATTCAAGTTGAATCCATCCTGTTGGGGGGGTGGCAGAATAGGATGTAAATTTAAGTCGCCACTGACTCTAAGCGGACAAACTCCACCTTGGAGTGTGGGGAGGGGCAAGGCGCTCAACTGCGGCGCACTTTTCAAGCATCTCTCGCATGGAATTTTGGGTGTGGGATTTCGATTCACGCATAGTAAGGCTTCGCAATGCAACAGTAGATCCAAAAATGGGTAGTATTGTTCCATCAGAGAGTCCAGGGATATGTATTTGTGTCCAGTACTTCTCATTTTTCACAGGACCAGGAGTGATGACAATAGTGGTAATAGCGGGTCCCTCGTATGTCTCCAGGTTCACGATATCCCTACGTTTTCCCGGTGGCTTCTGAGACGTCCCAGCGGAGAGACGGTAGGGTCGGCACAAAGAAGAGAATAGTTGCACACTCACTACTGAATTGATGATAGCAATATCCTGCAGTCGACGGAAACAAGAGAAAGGTGGGTGATTAGTATGATTTCGAAAGATGGTCCTTGCCAGGACGCCAACCGAATCATAGTTGTCGTAAAAGTAATCAGAATTGTCGTAAAGCAATACTTGCCGTTCAGGAAGGGGGACGCCCTCGCAAATTAGTGAAAGCAGTCCAGGCTGAGTTACTTGGGGCTAACCACCAGTCGGGATTCTTGACAGGACGAACGCCACCGGAAGCAGGAACACACTCGCAGAAGAACTAGTTGAAGGGGTGACTAAAAGTGTTAGTAGGAGTTTCAAAACCGAAGGTGCAATGCAAATGCTCCTGCATATCGGAATAAATTTATGGAAGTAGATGACCAAGGGCGCTGGAAAAGGAGGACTTCACCAGCGGGCAAAAATTTCTTGCTCGCCCCGAACAGTCGAACATAGCTCGCAAGTGTCAGTTTTGAGAGTTGAGTTAGCGTGACGAAGCGCACTTTTCGGATAACCTCGTGATGTGTAATCCCATTGTATAAAATGGGGATGAAGCTGCTACGTGAAATATAACTACTTCGCCACCGGCACTATCTACGAAAGCTTACCCAGCCCTGACGTTGTGGATGTGGCCAGCTCCAAGGTCGGGGTGGGTAGTGGTTGCACGTACCTCTTCTCGGAGCAAGGGATAATCGGAGATAGTCAGGTCGGGTATGTCGGTGCATGGTCCCTGACGGGACAGCCGGAATGCATTGTCTGGCGATCTCTCGTTGCTTGCTCCTTATTGATGTGCTGCTTCTGGACGCAGAGGAAGGCCACCATACTTAACGCTGGAGTGTTTGTTTGGGCTCGCTTTCTGCCCTCCTCCACTGCCGGCGACCAACCGCAACCCAGGAGTATCCGCAGGCAGTGAACATCAATGGCAAAGGTAAGTTCGTACTCCCCCATGCGACACCAATGGCTCGTACACCACTTGTCATCGCCGCCACAGCGACCTCGCTGACACCCCGTTTGGGTCGTGTGCACACAGACCAAAGAAGAACTCCTCGCCGATCAGGACATCATCGAAATGGAAGCGTTTGGGCAGCTCTTGGAGCTCGACGAGGAAGACGATTCGTCATTCTCAGAGAACATCACGCTCGAATACTTCGAGCAGGCTTCAAAGACATTCAAAGAGATGGATGAGAATCTGTCAGTTTACCTGAAGTCTAATTAATCCATTATATTTTTACCAACCCTCCGCCACAATTTCAGAGAAGCTAAAAATGTAGAGCGACTCGGCGAGCTTGCTCACTTCCTGAAGGGCTCATCCGGACAAGTTGGTGTCAGGAAAGTCAAGGAAGAGTGCAACAGGATGCAATATTACGGTAAACTACGAGACGAAGACAAGAAAGTCGATCTCAAGGAGGAGCAAGCAATCGAGATGATCACCGCATCTCTCAAAATAGCCAAGAAGGACCACGAAGAGGCGGAGAAGCTGCTTAAAGAATACTTTGACGCTCCCGGGGACCCGCCTCGACCACCAGCATACTCATCCGATTCCGACGACTCCCCACCACGAAAGAAGTGACCCTGCGTGTCCGCTATCCCTCTCAATACACGCCATTCCAGTTCCTAGCAACATATACTGCACATTTGTGACACTCCAGCTGCTTCATCATGCCGTTTGTTCAATCAACCAGCCATAATTCGTTCGATCGCTTGACTATCGTGTATCACAATACCAGAAATACAACCGATTACCCTATGCTCTTGAACCTCTCCCGTTACTTGTCTTCTGCAATCGCTTAAGCAATTCTTTATTTGATCGTCGCGCTGCTAGGGCATCATCGTGTGGATTGCGCTGGAGCAGACTGGAATGCATCTTTGGCGCAACCGTAAACGTCATCAATGTCCTCTCTGGCACGCTTGCTGAGTGTCTCTTCAATCTGGCAGGGTCCGCTTCCTCACGCGCCTTATTAAGAATAGCGTTGAGTTTTGGCAATTGTACGGTTCGCAGGCCCTCGATGTCCTCTTGACTGGCAACTGGGATGAACCTGTCACGATACGATGCCGACCGCTTGAGAATCGGGCGAGACCATTCCTCAACTAGTTGGGATGCGATTCGTTGGATTGGTTGAGTGACACGCTTGCACTTTGTGTAAAAGAGGACTATACGACCCAGTCCAGATTCGCGCAAGGTCTCTGTGTCTATGTTCATCTGCGGACTAGGTCAGCCACATGAGCCAATAGATGGCTACTAACATACCTTTGTGAACTGCTCAAAAAATGCACGCTGAATGTTAAGAGTAGGGAGAGATTTGGCGTCCAACGGTTCGAGCCAGACCTTGCATGCGCCGAGAAGGTTTTGGTCCATAATCGAGGATGTGTATTGCCGCCTAACGAAGGAGGTTAGTTTGGACTGCCAAACGCCGAAGAACCAAAGCAACGCATACTTTTGCATAGCATCCATGACTTCGTCAAGCATGGCGAGCTTGTACGGCGCGGGCTGGTTGTTCACATAACAGTCCTTATCTTTTGCGGCTGCTCCATGCATCCTATCACGTAGTTTCTGGATGTATGCATCTGCAGCCTGATCTAGCTAAAGGATTGTCAGCCTATTGTGGTGGAGTTCATCGCTATTGCAACGCACGTCGTCTTCATTCGCTTTGGTCCGTTTCTTCGCGCGCTTCGCAGGCTTGAGGACCTCTTTAATTGCCCTATCCAACTTCATTCGACGCGCTAAGAGTAAGGCAACCGTTTACTCAGCACGATGCTTTGCGCCGTATGGGTCAACTCCTGCGCACCTTCCTCTGGGCTCAGCTCTGGCAGCTCAGCCTCTTCTTGCGGCGGACTTGGCTTTCTCTTCTTGCGTTTTCTGGGGGGACCTTCGCCTTCTGCAGCCTTTGCCTTGCGCTTTTTCGGTTTCGCCAGTCTGTTCTGCCTCTCTTCACCAGAGTCTCCCGAGGACCCGTCTCGAGCTGGGGCGTTGCCTTTCTTCGCTGTGCTTCCGCGGTAGTCGTCTAGGGTGCGGTATAGTGAGAGGTCGGCGCCTGACGCGCTGGAGGACGCTTGCCTTCATCCTCAGAGGAGAGATCAGAGCCCTCGCCGAAGACGGCTTTCTCGAGTTGTTGCTGAACACCACAAGATCAGAAGAAATCACAGTGCCCATGATATCTGGCATACTTTTGTTGCCATCTTAGAAAAGGGAGGTCAAGGCTGGACCTTTGTTTCTCTCCTTTGACATCTGTTGGTCTCGTCCGTCCTAGGAGTTGGACCCATTTGAGACACCATAAAACAACAACCACGGAAAACCTTGAGTGTTACGTCTTGGATGGAGACTCACTAGGATTCACATTCCTCTTGTTGTGTATCAAGTGCAGTTACGGGAGCACCGATAGCTTGTCATCTGGTAGTTTACCCTGCCAGTTTAATATAATCATGTCCAAGCAGAGGTTCAGTCTGATATTATATTCGAACTTTGAATGCCGAAAGCAAGGCCAAGGAAAAGTCCTACCGCTCGTGCAAGATTCTGTGCCATCCGGACCCTGTTGCCATTGGCAGTTTGCACGTTAATGTCACTGGATTTAGAGGTGGCAAGACTGAATAGATAGCCAGGGAAGTCAAATTACAGCAGGTATGGTTCCTTGATGTCGCTGGAAATCATCCTTTGATCTATTGATTTTAATTCACACGGTGCATACTATCGTATTACATGGGAAGTAACTATGCACTATGGAGGAATGAGTTACAGAGTGGCTGACCCACCACAATATTGTATGATAGCCTTGCAGGTTGTCTATAAACCAAAGGCTCGGCCCAGATGAGACTTCAAGGTGCTCTAGTATCACTGTTGCTAATGAAACTTAACGATATACGGATGGAAATGGGTACAGTCCTAGAACAGGAGGTCCCTGCCAGTTGACAATCCCACCGTTCACATTCTTCTCCGAGTACAAGCAAGGTAAAGTCACCCTGTGAGATGTGAGTAGGTGGGGTTCTAATCCTTCTCACGCAGCAGCACACAGATGGCTTGGTGAGGCACGTGGAGTGGATTCAATCGCGGGCAAAGGGGGGTCATGATACGAGCAATTGGATCAGAGTACATCAAGAGACTTCCTGTGGATGATTGAAAAAGGCCGTTACGTACACCTTAGTCGAGGGTGACTACAACATCTTCCCGCTAAGACCCGGAGCACAGGCAATGATTATTATATATTCATCCTTGCATTACAATTATATCACTGGCCGTGTGGCTCAATGGTAGAGCGTCTGACTACGAAAGGGTTAATCAGGAGGTTGCAGGTTCGATCCCTGTCTCGGTCAATCTTTTGCGAGTTGGTGGTAGATTGTTTTTGGGGTATGAGCCATCTTCCTCCTGTCGCTTGTTACTTTGATAACTTGTTATACCGTCCACCAATATTCATCCATGACAAAGGAGAAGCTTCATGTGGGCAAGACCATGTATCAGGGAATCTACAGTTGAAATGTTTATAATGCATAGGGTCGGTCACGCCCAAACCTATGCATAATTTTGATTATGCACCTTAACAGTCACACGCTATTTATGGAGAGTGAGCCTGGCGCTGCCGCTCACCAGTAAACGAGTTCGGAAGCCCAGATCACGGCTTCCGACTCCCCCGCCGTTTGATAATCTTTGTGACGAGGTGAATGCCATCACGCGATGGTGGAGTTAATATTTTTCTTGTTTGATCTGTTGTTTTGCGGGCAGCCAATAGATTCACGAGCCTTTGGGTCATATCTTTGTCGCTGGCGTCGTTCCTATGCAGCAGCCCACTGACGGGATCCCCACTGGTCGCCATTATTCACCTGAACACACCGATGGGCGCGTTATAGACGCCGCATATTGCTGGTGACCTGGCATTTTTCTCCAGCGGAGAAATATGAGCCTATGAGTGGCGTCGTCCCCATGTTGTAGCATTAATTGCTGACTCTATAATGTTATGCCCGCAATCCTTCCCAAAGGAGTAAGTGGTATAAATATTCGTATCTATAGCATGTATGCGAGTGTTGACCTGTTGCTAGCTTAAACGAGTGGCTCCAGAACCTCTAGAGCCTGATACCCCGTCCAAGCGACTGAAAGCAGGTTCGTTAGGTATCCATTGCAAGAAATATGGGTCTGGTACTGATAGTCAGTGGGTCTACAGATCACGACGCAGGGGTTAAGGTAGCCAAGGCGAAACCATCTCCATCGAATGCTGTTAGAGCGCGTGCCCCGGACTCGGTAGGTTTTGTTCCCGACAGTATCGCTATCGGGTTTCGCTTAAGCACAACCTAAGTGTGCGGGATAGACGGGAGGTAAGACTTGAAGCTTGATGGGGAAAAGCGTGGACAAGAGAGGTGAGGCAGATAGAATGGGCGGAAGGCTGGACAATTCGATTATCAGACTGGCGACTCATACAAGCGTCTACATGCTCTTATATACTTGTACAACGAGAATGGGCGGTAAAATGAGTCTAGGAACATACTGGACTCCCATGGGAGGGTAGAGGTAACAAAGGAGTGTGGATTGACCTTCGCCACATTGTCGTTGGAGCTTTCGATGTCGAAGGAGGGGACGTTCAAAGTCTTAAATATCCCTCGCGAGGCATATCCCGCGGAGGTCGAAGAGGCGATCGCCGATGCATATCATCGGTCCATCCCAATACGGCCACAACGGCCAGATTATGTGCGTCACCTTTCAGCATGCTACCATCGGCTCTCCCTTAACGTCGAGACAGGATACCAACCCATCTAGGCCGAGCGGTCCTCAGAATTTCGAGTTGAACTTGCGACAGGATACCAACCCATCTAGGCCGAGCGGTCCTCAGAATTTCGAGTTGAACTTGCCTGAAGACCACAGGAGTGGGCAACTAGAAGGCTGTGGGACGCTATTCCTTCCGATTCATTTCAATACATTCCTTGAATATGAAGCAAACAACCCCATCTACGTTCGAAATACACAGCTGAGCTTCAAGCCAGGGGTAACCAGTTACAAGCAGAAGGATTGCACGGCCAGGAATGCAATCTTGGAAAGTCTGTATGTTCCTCGAGAGGAGCGCGACCGGGTGATTGAACGGGGCAGGGCGTTCGAGGAAGATTTGCGAGTGCTCAAGTTGCAGTGGGGCCGAAAGGGATGTTCCTCTAATGGACTGGGCGGACCTCAGCAAGTATTCAACTACTTCTTCGAGTACGACAGCTCGAAGCCTGACCACCCGAGTACCACCTTATACTTCGCCGACGAACTCCAAACGATTCTTATTGCGCTCGAAAAACGCTCGGAAAGCGAAGACAGCACAGACTTAATTAGGATTCCTTATGCACATATTAAATCTGTGGAACGATGCCAAGATATTCGATCAGCAATGATCTTTCATCTGCATTCTTCCGTTGTTTTCGAACATTATCTTGGGGGGAAAGCCTTGCTACCCCGACCTCCACGACTGCCCCCAAACTTCGGTGAGGGCGTCACCCACCATGATGGCGTGCGCTTGACGGGTCTGGACGGTCGCCATGCACGAGCACTACCATATTGCTACCGCACACTCCGCATCATCCTGCATGAATCCCACACCGGGTTGCTCGAAAGAATGCTAAAGGTTGCTGGTCTACGCATTTTCGGAGACTGGAACCGTCTAGATGGAGAGGAGTTTAAACTTGATTACTTCAATCGGATCAATCGCTCGCTGCAAGATGATATGCGCGCTCTCCCTTTTGTTGTTGCATTCCAGATCGAATCCATGCTTCTCAGGGGTCTCCTTGATCACCACCAATTGCGTATCATATTGGACATTGTCAAGGAGTACGATCCTTCACAGTCCTCGGAGGTCGCAAGTGCCATGGCGTCATTTGCGCAGCAGCCACATCTTCTCGAGAGAGACACAGCACTTCTAGACAATGACATTCTCACAACGTTCAGGGAACATCTCACAATCCATCTCGCAAGCTCTAATGCACTTCCGACAGAGACCAAACTTGGCTGGTTTAATTGTCACCGCGTTACTATCACTCCTACAACCAAGCGACTCCAGGGCCCCTTCCTTGACCAAGGGAACCGCATCATTCGACGGTGAGTTGTTAACTTTTCGGTCATCGCTAGCCATTAACAAGCCAACAAAGTTATGATCGTAAATACTGGGACAACTTCATTCGGGTTCACTTTGCAGATGAGAATGGTGTCCAGGTTAAATGGGATCGCAATATCATGTTGGAGGAATTCTTGCAAGATTTCATCGGCGAACCATTGCGCAATGGCATCACTGTCGGCGGCCGACACTTCGAATTTCTACTTTGCTCTAATTCGTCCCTTCGTGAGCATGCTGTGTGGTTCTTTGAACCATTCGGTGGCAATACTGCGGAGTCGATTCGTGCTTCGATTGGCTGCTTCACAGAGCCCAAGCCCGAGCTTGTCTACCAACCCGCAAAGCTTTTGGCTCGTATGGGACAAGCCCTGTCCGCAACTGATCCTACTGTAACACTGGAACCTCACGAGGTCGAGGAGTACGTCAAGGACATAATAGGAAAGGACGAAGAAGGAAATGACAAAGAAGGAAATGAATTTATTTTCACAGACGGTTTAGGAGATATATCCCAGCAGCTTGCGGACGAGATATGGCGTGCATTAAATCCAAGTATTCATCCAGCGTTTCTCTCTCGTACCCCAGTTGCCTTTCAGGTATCGTTCTCCCGATCTTTACGGCGTGAGGTTCAAACGTTTACGAAGTTGTAGATTCGCATAGCCGGGGCCAAAGGTGTTGTCGCCATAAACTACAAGCTGAGAGGGCGTAAAATAAGACTACGCAAGAGCATGATTAAGTTCAAGAAGTCAGAATCTGACTCGTACGACGTGGAGGTCGCGAAGTGGTTCCAGTACCCGACGCCTTGCTACTTGAATCGCCCTCTCGCCATGATACTTGACCATCTCGGCGTCGAGCACGAGGTAGTAGTGAATGCTCAATACCAGGTTCTCATGGAAGCTAGTCGAGCATGTACGATCGCCCTCGGCTCACTCGCCCGAATCGTGGACGAATACGGGCTGGGCCGTCCATTCAAATTTCATAGGCTGTTGCTTTACCTCATCAAAGGCGGCCTTCACTACCGAGATTTATTCCAAGATTCACGGCCTGTGACGAAATTCTTCGAGAGAATCGGTGACACAATCCTCGTGCACCTTAAGCGCGATGTGAAGCACCGCGCCCGCATCCCCATCCCAAATTCCTACACACTCGTCGGAGTTGCGGATGTCCATGGGTATCTGAAGCCGGCCGAAGTATTTAGTATGTATCCTGCTTTCGTACACGATATTCTCTCATGAGGCCCTCTAGTTGCGATCCAGAACAAGGACGATCCTGTGCCAGAGTACATCGAAGGGGAGGTTTGGATCTCGCGATCGCCCGCAGTCCATCCAGGCGACAGTAAGTATATGGGGCCTGTCTCAATATGATACTCACCAATCGGCCAGTCCAACGACATTATGCCATAGGAAAACCTCCTCCCGACTCGCCATTCGCTGTACAGCCTTTGCTCAATGCTCTCGTCTTCTCTGTCACAGGTGAGCGGTTATCCGGGTATCTGAATGTTTCTAACGCTGTCTACCAGCATTGCGTGCACCCGCATGTAAGTTTCCGATGAGTCGTCGAATTTCAGTCGACTTAACGATCATTTCCCAGCTGAGCTTGGAGGGGGGGATCTTGACGGTGTTTGTCCATATTGCCTCTGCCTGACTTGACATCTGCTGATGACCAAGGAAAGGATTTATTCCAAGTCATCCGTGATCCGACTTTCTTTCCCAAAAGAGCCTACGACCCTGCCAAATACCCTGATGTCATACCCGATGAACTTAAACATGAAGTTAAAATCAGCGACCTTATTAACACCATAATCTCATGGATAATGCATGACCGTCTAGGCCTCATTGCAACAAACCATCTTATCATCGGTGCATACATGTCTTGTCTGCAATCCGTCAGTTTCTAATCGCTTTTCACAGCGGATCAAAGCCCCCGAGGCCTCGCCGACCCAAAGTGCATGAAGTTAGCGGAATTACATTCCAAAGCGGTACGCCACGCCACTTCTCGTTCCCGGGATATTCTCATTCTGAGCTTCAGGTGGATTTTTCAAAAAGTGGCAAGCCGGTGGACTTCAGAGAAATACCTAAATTCAGTGCACAGTGCAAACCAGACTGGAACCGTAAAGCAAGTACACA
>WNFL01094528.1_pt1 | contig 13082 bp, 13 predicted proteins | sample 5400361 | NCBI WGS metagenome assembly WNFL01 (sample SAMN13153351, study PRJNA577476) | soil metagenome | isolation source: 40 cm soil on Douglas fir-dominated hillslope | place: USA:California | collected 2013-09-17
CCCGCCAATGCCCGAAGTCACCACAGAATCGCCATCTTTTACCGCTTCATCCAGCGGGATAAATGTCATCAGCAGATCGCCGCTGGCTGTGCCGACGATACTGCCCTCACCCCGCGAAGTCTGGAGCAGCGCGTTGACATAGCTGTTAGTGTCGCTGACCAGCAGAATTTGCGCGTTGGTGGCAGAGACGCGATAGATGCGCCCGACCAGTCCAAGCTCAGTCACAACAGGCATTCCAACAGCAAGACTGTCACGGGTTCCGCGATCAATGGTAATAGTGCGAACCAGTCCAGTAGTGTCTCGCCCAATGACGTTGGCGGCAAGCACCTGCTCATTCGGGTTGGCATTTTTATAGTCGAGCAATTTGGCGAGACGCGGGTAATCGGCTTTGATCTCGCGCAGATCGACGATTTCCGACTGAAAGTTGACGAGCGCGCGCTCAAGTTCAGTATTGCGCTGCTGCAAGCTCTGGGCATCCGAGATGTTGTTGACCAGTTTTGTCACGCGGTTGGTGACGCCGTTCGATGCTCCCTGTAGAAAGCCAAGCGGCACGGAAGCCAATCCTTCAAATGGACGCAACAGCCCGGTCAGGCTGGCAGCAATCAGCCCCATGCAGATGAAAATTACGACGCCAAAAATGATCAGTCTATTGGTTCCAGTACGCATTGCCGATAGCCTTTGTTAACCTCACCCCGTCCTTTGGGGTCGCTTGATGGCCCGTTAGTCCGACCAGTATCCGACCCCAAAGGCGACCCCCTCTCCGCGAACGGAGAGGGGGAACTTGTGGACTCGACTCCCCTTTCCCTCCGCTTGCACCGCGCTTTTTGCGGGCTGGGGGCAAAGGGGTCGGGGGATAGAGGGGCTTTTTCGTATGTTGCAAATTCGTCATTGCCTGACTTAATTCTGCTCCACTAGTGCTGCGTGCTGCCGCGTTCGAGGCCAGCTAGCAGGCTGCGCAGATTATCGTAATCTTCCAGAATACGACCTGCTCCACGCGCTACGCAGGTCATGGAATCTTCGGCGAGCCAGACGCGGACTTTCACCTCGTCGGCCACGCGTTCAGTCAGCCCTTTAAGCTGGCTGCCGCCGCCTGCCATACAGATACCGCTTTCCATCAGGTCTGCGACTAATTCAGGCGGCGTTTCATCCAGCGCATCGCGGATCGTGTCAACAATGACGTTGACCGAGCTACTGAGTGCTTCGCGCAATTCAATCGAACTCACCTCAACCGATTTCGGCAGACCTGTTACCAGATCGCGCCCGCGCAATATCTTTGTCCGTTCTTCGGGCAGCGGAAAGGCCGAACCGATGTCCATTTTGGCTGCCTCGGCGCTGCGCTCACCGATGAGCAGATTGTGTTTGTTGCGCATATACTGAATGATATCTTCATCCATTTCGTCGCCCGCCACGCGGATCGAACGGCTGATGACGATGCCCCCCAGAGAAAATACGGCGACTTCCGTGGTTCCGCCGCCGATATCGACGATCATACTGCCACGCGTCTCCTGGATCGGCAGCCCCGCGCCAATAGCCGCCGCGACTGGCTCCTCGATCAGGTGTGCTTCACGTGCCCCGGCGCTCATCGTGGCGTCGTAAACAGCGCGTTTCTCAACTTCGGTCACACCGCTCGGAATGCCAACCACGACACGCGGGCGCGGAATCGGTACCCAGCTTTGCTCGTGGGCCTTGCTGATAAAATAGTGCAGCATCCCTTCAGTGACCTCGAACTCGGAGATCACGCCGTCGCGCAGTGGGCGGACAACCAGAATATGGGACGGCGCTTTACCGCCCATTTCCTTCGCTTCTTGCCCATAGGTAATAGGTCGGCGGGTTTTCTTTTCTATCGCTGCGTAAGAAGGCTCGTTAATCACTATCCCTTTGCCGCGCACACTGACCAGTGTGTTTGCTGTACCCAGGTCAATGCCGATGTCCAGTGAAAATAGGCCAAGCAGCCAGTCTAATGGGCTGAGCACGATGTAATGTCTCCTTCATGCCTCGCCAGCGCCGCCCTGAACGGATGTGTCATGCAGTAATTGTGCGAGCCAGCAGCGCATTATAACCACGCGTCTTGCTACTTAGCAACAGAGCGACACATCTCGAAGGTGTATAATTGAGCATGGCGCTGTGAAAATGCACGCATGAGTATATGGTGAGCATGATGAGTACACTACGCTTATCGACTGTGTTTGAGTACCTCGCCACCCTGATCGGGGAGCGAGAAGCTGAAGAACCGTTGATGCTGTCTCAGCTTCAACTTGCCATCACTTACAAGTTCCCGGATTTCACCTTTGCCGCCTATGAACTGGCGGGACTCAAGGATTTTATTCTGGCGGGCGAGAAAGCCGGCTACTTTAAGCTGGTCAACACGGGCAACATGCAGACTGCTTATCTGGCGACTGGCAACAAACGTCCGCAGGTTCGACCCGCGACATCGACCATGCTCATTGAAACCAGTGAGATGGGGGCCAATGATCCGCGCCGCACGCGCTGGATGACGCTCACGCTGGAGAATATGCTCAGCGCTGACCGGGCCGATCAGGTGGCGGATGCAATCCAAGATGTGGACGCGCTCTCCGACGAGTTTGACGCTTTTCTAGTGGCGGAGATCAAAGCCGCGCCCATGTATCCGGTACGTGGCAAGCTCAAAAGACTGCGGGAGTTTGTGGCAACGTGCCGCACTAAAGGCGAAGCACAGGCCGAAGCCTCGTGGCAGATCAGCCGGACAACGCTGCGGATGCCTAGCACGCCGCCCATTGAAGGCGCGGGGCGTGCCCAATCCCTGATCTGGGCGCTGCTGCAAGGCTCGACAACGCTGGAAGCCACACCAATCGAGTCGCTTGATACCTTCTTTTTCGCAGTCCTGAACTTTAGCCGTGAGCAAATGGCGCGCAACAAATCCTGGGATTGGGTCATCGGCCTCGATATGTTGGAAGCGGAAGCCCGTGCCTTGCCCCGACCCGTTGCGTCGATGAAGCGGGTGACGCTGCTTGGCGGCAAACCGCCTACCGGGCCGATCAATCCGATTGACAACGCGGCGATTGCGGCACTTACCGAGCAATTGCGGCAAGCGGCAGGCGTTGAAGCGGCACATAAAGATGATATTCCAACGTGGCAGGCGTATGTGCAGACGCCCAGCCTCGACGTGATGCTGCGGTTCCTGGCTGAACACCCCAGGCTAGCCGAAGATGATCGCCTGATGGCCTGGCTAGAAGATCAGATCAGCCAGAATACGGCAGCAGGCACGATGGACGCGGTGCGAAATCTCGCCAACAAAGCCGCGCTGCTAATTGCTGTCCGTCAGCTTGGGCTGGATGGTGTACGCAAGAATCCGGGTGAACTGAAGAACATCTACGAATCGGTTATGGACGGTGCGCGCCAGCTTGGATTGGTGTTCAAATTCCTGGATGCACCTGGAACCGCCGAGGCCGTCCAGATGTTCGAGCAAAATGCCGATTTAGCCGACGAAAACATCGGGCCGCTGTTCGAGGACCAGATGATGAAGGCCGCTGATAACAACGACCTTGATTACTATCGAACGGTAAGTGAGCGGCTGGACCTGTGGCGCAACCTGCTAGACTTCGGCTCAGCGGAAGGCGTCCGGCATCATGAACGATTCGCCACTGCGGGCCGGGATGACAGGGTTATTCAGGCGGAAATGGGCTTGCTGCTGTTAGTGCAGGCCACCAGTGCCGACGAACGGCAGGATATCATCGGGCGCTATCCGGCGGTTGCCACCGAAGATGGGCTGGCGCTGGCAAATCGCACTCTGGAATCGCTGTCGTTTCACAATGCCGACGCCACACTCTACAATCAGCACTACAACGTTAAACGGCTCATCGAACGCTGTCTTGAACTCGGCATTGATCGAGCGCTGGCTGAATTGAAGTAACGTCACTTTTTTTCTAGTCAACCGATATCGGACATCCGTTATATTGACAGGGCGAAAATCCTTTGCCGTCACTTAAACAACAAGGATCGATGCCAGGCCCATCTGGGGGACAACCTTTTTCCCGAACACAAATCGTGCTCCAACGGTCATATAGAGCGCTTCACTAGGCCGTTTTTATCGAACATCGGTTCAGTGTAAGTTGACCAGATTTATAGTAATATCTGAGGTAACGACTCGGCCTTAATAAGCCGTTCGACATCGGAATGAGGTAGTCAAAGCGAGTGTGAGTAAATGAGACTGCGTACTCGGCTTATCCTTGCGCTTAATCTGGTACTTGGTGTTGCGATGGTCTTCCTCTTCATGTGGTTGAGGTCGAGAACACTTGCTACCACGCTTGGGGAATTCTCAGAGGCAGGCGTCCAGGTGAACCTGTCGCTCGAAAAGAATGGCGCTGCATCTTGTATCCTGGCGGCGCGGTATGCGCCTCTGATGGAACATTTCCACCTTTACAGCAAAGATTTGCCGCCCTTTGGTGTTCAGGGCCAAGGAAGGCCAACCCGCCTCGATATTATTAGCGGTCTGGTCGCGACCGGAGAGCTTACTGCCGATGCGACCCCCACCGACTTCACTACGATGGGATCGGACGTAGTTTTGTATGTATATCCTGACGGGCCTGTTACCTTGCGGCTACCGGTAAGCGTAGCAGGCGATGGGAGCGCACAGGTAAAAGTGAGTTACATGGCCTGTAGTGCGGTTAGTTGTTTGCCCGCGAAGGCAAAGACGCTAGATATTAATCTCAGTCAGTGTGAGGCTCGTTAAGACAGTATAGGTATAGCCCCAAGATAGAATCATGAGCTACGTGCGAAATGCTCCCATTGAATTCATTGTTCGTGAATCCCGGGTTGTCATCTACCCTCACTTTACTTCGACGACACGTTCCCATTAAAATTCAAAGAGCCTTGGAAGTCGGATCAATTTGCCTCGATTCGTGATAAAACGTGGCAATTGGCGTTCATAATTAATAGATACGGTGGAGTCATCAGGACTTTGACCTTGAATCCGTGGTTTTCATTATTAAATGGTTACCGCTTCGTAACCTTCATCGAAACATTAATAATTTATAATTCAACCAACCTATCTAAGATGGCTATTTCTGTTTTTTGAAACGAAAACGTTTGTTCAGTGTGTTTGAGGAGCATTTGTTATGCAACAACATTCTACAGAACCCAAATGCTGGCACAATCCGGCACGGATCAGCACCGAAGTCACTAACATCGGCGGTAAAGCAGTCATCAAAGCGACGATTCTGCTTGGCGGGATGACGATTACGTCATTCTCGGATGAAGTCCACGAATGCGTCGAACATCCAATTTCAGAGTATAAGCAGCAGGCGATCCAGCGGGCGATGCATCTGGTGCCCCAAAGCTAGTATGCCAAACCCCTCCCCCGTGAAGAGGGAGGGGCTTCCAGACTGCGTTTTCCCCTTCCCCTCTTTACGGGGGGAAGGGCAGGGTTAGGGGGATTTCTCACCAAGTTGAAACACTGGGTTCATTCCTCGGAGAGACTTGCGTAATCCCGCTGGCGGGTCATGACGACACCATCCTCGCCGTCGTTGTAATAGCGAGGTTCAATGTAGGTCTGCTGGTAGCCTGCCCGTTCATAGAGGTGGATGGCAGGCCGATTGCTGGCGCGGACTGTCAAGGCCAGCGTAGGCTGCGACATATGATCCTCGCACGTCGCCAGCAACAGCGCTCCTAATCCCTGGCGTTGGTGCCGGGGATGAACCCCCAGCGTGACGATCCAATCCGTGTGCGTGCTCCAATTCGGGGAGCCAGAGACAAATCCCACCACCTCACCCCGCAAATCTACCGCCTTAAAATTTGTTCCCCCCGGCCACATCAGCAAATTGGTAAGGCTCAGGTATGTATAAGCATCCAGCGGAAACACAAGCTGTTCCAGGCGGCGGATAGCATGAACGTCACGCACGGTAGCAGGCGCGACGCGGTAGAGGCTGTTTAACTCAGCTATTGCCGCTGCCACGGCTTGCCCCCTTGGCTGCTGCATCTGTTGTTGTTGATCCGCTGCTCACTGGATTGGCATCCAGATTGCCCAGCGCGCTCTTATAACCCTGATAGTTATACACATCGTCCATCGCGCTTATCGTATCTGAAAGTGACGCGATCTCATCCTGAATTTCTGTCCGCAGGCGCTGGGCCTTGCTGTTATCGACCTCTTTGGTCCCCAACAACTGCATCTGTGCATAGACTGTGCTGAGTTGGGCCAGCGTATTATCCATTTTGATGTCTGTGCGTTTGACGCTGTTGGCAATCGAATTCAGGTTATCCAGTAAGACCTGCCGCGTGTTGATGGCGTCCTGCAATTCAGCCTTGACGCCGGGATCAGTTTCTACCGCGAGACGGCGCTTCAGGTTTTCAAGCTCAGTCGGCACATTGCGGCGATCCCGGTCAATGATCGCGTTGTCGTCAAACGAGTCGATTGCTTTTGCCAGTGCGTAAATCTGCTCAATCCAGCGATTGATATCGCTAGCCGTTTGGCTCAGGCTGACTTTGCGCGCCGGGGTCTGCTTCGAGACAAAATCGTCAATGCTGCGCTTGTATTCCAGTGCTTTTTGCATACGCTGGCGGGCGCTTATATTTTTAATGCTGCGCGGATCAAACTTCTCGGTGAGCATCCGGCTCACCGCCTCCTGACTGGCAACCGGATCAGTGACCGTCGCCCACAGATAGATCGCTTCTGCTATCACGCCGAATACCAACCAGAACCACGGCTGGAAGCCGACAAACAGCGGCGGAAGCAGGAAAAAGGCAATGATCGCAAAGCCAATCAGGATCGCGCTAGGCCAGGTAAAGAATGCGTCAGTGAGCATGGCGCTCAACGCGCGTCGTTCTAATTCTTCAACAGGCCGGTTATCTCGTGCCATACATTACTCCAGTAAGGTTCGCACCCAGTAACTCACATCTGCGCATAATTTTACCGCAGGTGGGCAAGCAGCAGTAGATTCAATCACAACACAAAAGGCGGCAGCACTCTACAGTGCGTCCGCCTTTATGATCGTGTGAATAGCCGTTGATTAACTCGTCGCGCCGCCGGAGGAACTGCCCAGCCCCAGGCGCTTCTTGCGCTCCTCAAGCTGGTTATCAATCGTGCCCTTCTCAAGCACTTCGTCCATCTGACCTTGCAGGCGCGTGCTGGACATTTCAAGCTCGGCGTCCTCACGGTCCAGGCGGGCGCGAATCGAGTCGCCGAGACGCTTGATATCGGCGTCGCCAACACCATCAATATCGTTGAGGCTGCGGATGGTCTTGGTGGTGGCAGACTTGGCCTCCGCCAGTTCGAGCAGTGCTTGCAGGTGTTCGCGCTCTTGCTTGGTCGTCGTGAGTTTGGCTTCCAGCTTCAGTTTGGCGTCGAGCATCTTCTGGTACTCAGTCTGCTGCTGCTGCCACTGCTCATAATATTCCTGGGCAAGCTGCTGCTTGGTATTCAAGTCCGCCTGCGCCGCCGCAGCCAGATCGGATTTGCCACGTGTCAGCAGCGTATCGATATCCCGGTCCAGTTTTTCGGCAGCAGCGGAGATTTCATCATACTTACGTTTGAGCGTCTTGACACTTCCGCCGACAGTCACTGTGGCATCTTCCAGGTTTTCGAGATTCCTTTCGGCCTGACGAACATATTCGTCCATCACCTTGACGGAATTAGCCTGTAGTGCCGAATCGACCATCGCGTGCAGATTTGCGGAGATCAGCGTGTTTATCTTATCCAGAACTGACTGTGCCATCCGGCAAACTCCCTTCGGGTGCTTATACTTCGCATAACAATTTTGACTATTATAGCCGAAAGACGAAGCAATGTATTTTAAGTACGTGTGATCTAAATGGAAGTTGCGGCTTTTGGCAGTTTGATGGTGAACCGACTTCCGGTCCCGAACTGGCTTTCGACCTCGACGGTTCCGCCGTGCAGCTCGACGATGCGCTTGACAATGGACAGCCCAATCCCGGCCCCTTGATCCTCAAACGTGACGCGATCAATCTGGTAAAACATCTCAAAAATCGACTCAAGTTCACTGGTCGGAATGCCACGTCCCTGGTCTTCAACGCAAAGACACAGCGCATCACCATCGGAGTAGACTGATAGCGTCACCGTACTCTCCGCCTTGTCCGAAAATTTGATGGCGTTATCAATCAGACGCCCCAGCGCGATCTTCATATAGTCCGAGTCGGCAATCACAATCGGAAATGATGCAGGCAGCGGTTCCAGCACTAAGTGGACACCTCTATCTTCGGCTTGCACTTGATATTGGATAGCGGAGTCTTCCAAAATCTCCAGTGGATTGGTGAGCCGCTTTCTGCGCCATTCAAAATTCTTTTCACCTTCACCCGTTTCAAGTTCCACCAACAACATGAAATTCTCGACGAGATGGCGTAATCGCTCCGCCCCAACATTCATGCTGTTTAAGAACGTGCTGATGTCCTGGTAGGTAAGTCCATCCCGGTCTTTAAGCAAATCGGCGTAGGCGACGATCAATGTCAGCGGCGTGCGAAATTCATGGTTGAGAATGGTCAGGATGTTGCGCTTCACATCCGACACTTCAGCGCTGTGAATCTGTTCTAATTCCCGGCGGCGTTTGAGCCGCGATTCGAGGATGTCCAGCAAATCCTCGGCATTGAACGGCTTGGTCAGGTAGTCGTCCACGCCTAATGATCGGCCCAGGCGGATATCGGCTCTGTCGCTTCTGGCGGTAAGAAAGATGAACGGGATAGCCGCCCAGCGCATTTCGCTCCGCACGGCATCAAAAAACTCATAGCCGTTCATGGCTGGCATCATAATGTCCGAGACAATGAGGTCAGGCGCAGCCTCACTGGTCCGCATTATTTTGAGACCTTCTGCTCCGTTACTGGCAGCAAGTACGTTGTAATCCTGAAGTTCAAGTATCTCCTGGAAGCCCTGCAATAGATTGAAGTCATCCTCGACAATGAGGATGGTGGCTTTGTTGGACATGGCCGCCGTCCCTGTTTACAAATTACTGTTCACACAGGCATTATATAGTAGCTTGCGATTCTATGTGCAATGGCTGTTGCCCAATATACCTCATTGCCCTACCAACGCATACCGGCTCGCGCGTCAATATGGCACTTTTTCGTGATCTAGAATGTTTGCCAGCAAGAAGCAGAACTGATAGCAGTCGATTCGTGACAGCATTAGCAAAAGTGCGGACAATAGAATTTATGCCCGCAACACGACATCGAAATGATTAGGTTCCCGCGTAGCGAACGCGGGAACCATGCTACTGCATCACGAGGTAATAGACGATGTGCAGCGCCATGATATTGCGCTGGCGGAAGCGATGATCGAGGCTCGGCATCGGCGTTGCGCCGGGGCCGTAGCGTTTGATGCCAACCGCCGCCGTACCGCGTACTGTCGCGTAGTACAGCCAGATTGTGCCACCGTCGCTGTGAGGCCAGGTCTGCATCGTTACTTGAACATCCGGAGCCAACGGGTTGCGCGTCCCACCGACGATCTCGCGCCATTGTTCCGGGGATAGCCACAGCGCTTCGTTGCCGATCCGCAGCACATTTGATAGACCATTTACAGTTTCGAGTTCGCCATAAAAGTAACCGGGCCAGCGCGACACAACATCGCGCAGCGCTTTGCGGATGACTTCGGGTTCCTGAATAATATTTGTCGCTTGCTGTAACATTGGACAAGGCGCTCCAGCAATTTGTCCCTGTGACACTAACGTCACAAAATCTGATTCGGCGGGTGTCACGCTCGCCGGAATAATCAACGTGTAGATGGGTTTCGCCGTAAAAAACTGCAAGGTATCTGCCGTTGGCAATTCCTCATCCTGCACCAGGATTACTGCGTTTACGTTGCCTGCGGTGTCAACCATTGCGATATCGGCGTAGTGAACAGCGTCCCAAAGATAACCTTCGTAAATATAAGCAGCACCCCCCAACAAATCCGCGCTGTGATGGTTGCCACATTTGGAACAAAGCCATTCAACTTTGATCACCTGCCGATTGTTCAACGCTTCGCGCAATTGGATCGCGATCCAGCGGCGCACGGCAGCCCGCGTCACCGCTTCGGGTGTACAGCCTGTGTCCTCCTCGTGTCCGAAATGGTGCTGTAATTGTTCACCCAGGCGCGGGATCATTTGCCCGTGGCAGAGTGGGCAGTAGTAGCGGTAGCCGCGCTGCGCCTGCGAGATGGGAATTGGCCGTCCCGTTTCATCCAACGCCCATCGATAGGCGATCAAATTCTTGGTGAGGGGTTTGTTCAAGGTACCTTTGGAATCTCCCACTAACCATTATTGTACCATATTCATACCATTGATCCTGACATATGCCTGACGATACAAACCATCATCGATCACGCCCTTATTATGGAAACTCATGACCTCGTAGTGTGTTCCGGCAAAGATCAATGTCTTGCGCTGCACGCCGCCACTGCACTATCAATTGTGACAAATCCGCGCCATGCAAGTCTGTCTTGCGGCATGTCCGTTGCATCCAAATAATACACGAGTAGTTTGGCCTGGCTGGAAGGGGTTAGCGGTACCGACACAAATGCCGACTTTTCACCCCAAAAGATTTGAACATTTTGGTAGTTGAGTCTATAGCCATTCGGGTTACCCCACGCCACGACAAGATCGCCCAGCGTGCCTCTATCGGCGGCCTTTACAGTATTGCGAATGACCTGTGTTCGCCAGTCAAAAGTCAAGAGAATCAGATGGTCTTCTGGTTCGACTATCTCGCAGTACGACAGATAGTGGAATTCAGGATCACCAGTGTCGCATGAGGCGGCTTTAGGTAATGAATGACCTGGCAGAAGTTGTTCGTCAATTTTTATTTTAGGGATTGGTGTACCGATCCTAGATGCAATGACAACCAGAAAGACGATCAGGGTGAACGTCAGCCATAGTCCGACAGCCAGGCGCAACAACACAGATTGTCGTGTGGCTGTCGTCCAGGCAGCGCGCGCAAAACAGTCGGCTCCCATCCTGAGTTTGGTAGAGGCTGTTTGCATGGTAATTCTATGCTCCACGGCTGGAAGTCCTCCGTTGTTCAGTTTGTCGCTAGTTTTATAAATGCGCGGTGCTGGCTCTTATCACATCCGGACAGTTCACTTGTGAAAGATTTCAACGTATACTGATGCCAGCAGTAAGCGACCTCATCTATCGGTATTTAAGCAGAAAGGGGGCGCTTGTTGGTCTCCCTGTCGAGTTACTCAGGGGGGACCACTGGCGTACAAGAGGGATATAGGGTGTTGTGATGGAGACGTATTCCTTTGGCGAATGGCTGAAACAGCGGCGTGAGCAGTTGAATCTGACTCAGCGGGAACTGTCGGCAACGGTTCATTGCTCGGTAGCGACGATCAAGAAGATCGAGGCGGATGAACGTGACCCTATGACCATCATCGAGACTAGTTTCTCACCTTTGTTGAGAGCGCGGAATATGAACTGTTCGGTGTCAATGTGGTGGATTGGCTTAACCGCCTGGAGACGGAACTTGGTAACGTTAGAGCCGCGATTGGCTGGTCGATTGCAAGCGGAGACATCACAGCGGCTCTGCGTCAGACGGGTTCGCTCTACTGGTTCTGGTCCATGCGCGGCTATCATCACGAGGGTTATGCTCGATTGGTGGATACCCTGTCACTGCCAGGAGCCAAAGCTCCAACCACTGTACGCGCCAAAGCGCTCAACGCGGCGGGCATTATTCAGTGGTTTGATGGCAATTATGTGGCAGCGCGCCCCCTTTTGCAGGAGGCCGTAGCCATCGCTCGTGAGGTTGGTGATCTTCGTGAACTCGCCATGGCCGTCCGTTTTCTGGGACATGTACTCTATAACCTGGGCGAGTACGAAGCGGCGGCGGCACCGCTTAAGGAGAGCCTCTTGCTGGCCCGCAGGCTTCAAGACCATTTCGGTATTCCCTGGTCACTCCATTTTCTGGGCGACCTGGTTCTACAGCAGGGAGACAGTCGGCAAGCCCAAGAACTCTATCAGGAAAGTATTGCTCTCCTCAGGGAATTGAAAGATAACGTGATACTTGCCTATGCGCTTCGCCGCTTAGGACTGGTAATGCGCGAACATAAGAATTATGAACGTGCGGAAGCGCTATGCCAGGAGAGCCTGAAGTTGAATTTTGCGGTGGGAGATCGCCGTGCTGTGGCAGCGTGCCTGGTTGGGTTGGCTGGTCTCGCTGTGGTGCAGGGCCACACCGTTCAAGCCGCTCAACTATTGGGTGCCGCAGAACGGTTGCTTAACGCTATTGCCGCCCATCTGTTTTTGGTTGATCAGCGCGAATATGAACACCATTTGAAAAGCGTCCGCGGTCAGTTGGATACCTCAACATTTGACCAAGCCTGGGCTGAAGGCCAGTCCATGACAATAGAACAAGCCGTTGCATTCGCATTGACTTGAACGATGGTGATTGCACCGCAACCGCCTGTCCCCTGAACATTCCTATCATTTTGGGCAAAAGCAACTCCGCAATATAAAAACATTTGCACGTTGGAAGTTGACCTGAGGCTGTGATAAACAGTCCCGACGGGCATTCATGATCATTAGATGACGCGTAGGTCAGATTCAACGGCTGGCACCGCTGCTTCAGCCAATACGTCTCCGTCACAACGCCCTGTATCCCTCTCGTAGCCGAGTTGTCTACCCAGAGTAACCCGGCAGGGAGACCAACGAGCATCCCCTTTCTGCTTCAATGTAGCGGATGGGAGATTACTCATCGACGGCATCAACATAGAGGAGGACATCATGATCGATCCATATATCGCAAGCATCATCGCGCGTCTGGAACATGAAGAGAAGATCCACCGACTGGCTCGAGTTGATGATTATGATAGGTGGCTCATTCACGAAGCAGGTAATTGGCAATTCCCGCCTGTCGGAGCCTTGCTGTCGTCTTTGAGAAAAGGCTTAGCAGCCCTGGTTGGCAGGCTGAAGCGCAGGCAGGAGGTTACGCAAGAGACCCCGGTGGAAACGCTTTCTGCTCCTGAAAACTGATGATAATTCATCGTTGTGCTGGACGACGACTTAGCCTTGACACTCGGCGTTGCATCTGGTAGGATTTTCTCCGCTGCCAAGAATATTCCCGAGTAGCTCAATGGCAGAGCAATCGGCTGTTAACCGATGGGTTGTAGGTTCGAGTCCTACCTCGGGAGCCAA
>WNFL01326135.1_pt1 | contig 13081 bp, 13 predicted proteins | sample 5400361 | NCBI WGS metagenome assembly WNFL01 (sample SAMN13153351, study PRJNA577476) | soil metagenome | isolation source: 40 cm soil on Douglas fir-dominated hillslope | place: USA:California | collected 2013-09-17
CGTCCGGGTAGCCGCCGTAGGCGAAGGCACCGTCGCTGGGCACGGTCTGGGACATGCGCGAGGCCGCGTTGCCGTACACCGCGTTGATGCAGACGCAGAGCCCCTTGAGCTTCTTCGACTCCAGCGCCGAGTAGAAGGCGGCACGCTCCATGCTCCGGATGCGTACCTTGATGCCGACCGCGCCCAGGTAACCGCCGACCGACTCCCCCATCGACAAATAGGGCGGCCACGGGTAGAGGTCGCCCGCGTCGAAGCCGTTCGGGTACCCCGCCTCGGCCAGCAATTGCCTCGCCTTGACCGGATCGTAGGGATGGGGATCGAGCGGCAGCGCGAACTCGAACTTCCGCGGGATCATGCTGCCGTTGGGCCGGGAGGCACCGAGCGTCTCCGCGTCGCTGAGCGCCTGACGATCGAGCGCGTGGCTGGCGGCCAGCCGCACCCGCCGGTCGTGCCAGGGCGACTTCGGATCCCACTGATCGAGGTAGTCGAGATAGTACGTGCCGATGCCGCCCGAGAAGGCGAGCTTGAGCGAGGGATCCTTCTTGATGTCCTGCGCCTGCGGGGCGTCGAGGAGGTAGGCCAGATCCACCTCGCCGCGCTTGAGCATGGCCAGGCGGGTGGTCGCCTCGGGCACGCTCTTGTAGACTAGACGCTTGACCGAGGGCATCTTGCGCCAGTAGCCCTCGTAGGCCTCCATCACGAGCTCGATCCCGGGATTGTTGCTGACGAACTTGTAGGGCCCGAGGCCGACCGGATTCTTCTTGAAGCCGTCCGGGCCCACCTGCTCCATGTACTTCTTGGGGACGATCCAGCCCGCGCCGGTCGCGTAGGTCCCGTAGAAGGTCATGAAGTCCGGCCACGGCTCGTGGAGGGGGAAGCGCACCCGGTAGGGTCCGGCGACCTCGATGTCGCGCACCTTCTCCTGCAAAACCTTCGCGCCCTTGGCGCGGTGGAAGCTGAACCGCACGTCCTCGGCGGGGAATAGGTCGCCGTTGTGGAACTTGAGCCCCTCGCGCAGCTTGAACTCGTAGACGCGCCCGTCCGGGCTCACCTTCCACGACTCGGCCAGGCTCGGGGTCATGAGATTGCCCGGCATCGGCTTCACGAGGGCGTCGTGCATCGCGGTGAGCACCCAGAACGGGGTCAGCACCCCGACCACCTCGGCCGGATCGAACCAGGCAGGCGCGAGCGTCACGTAGAGCGCCCAGCGCATCTCCCCTTCGGGCTTGGCCTGGGCGGCCGCGGGGGTGAGACCGGCACCGACAAGCAGGGCGACGACCAGGATCAAGGACACGAGAGTACGCATGGGTCTTATGGGTCCTAGCCTCGGAGCTTCGGATCCCACGCGTCCCGCAGCGTGTCCCCGAAGAGATTGAACCCCAGAACGGCCAGGCTGATCGCCAGGCCGGGGAAGAGCGCGAGCCACGGCGCCTGCTCCATGAACGCGCGCCCGCTGCTGCTGAGCATGAGCCCCCACGAGGGTATCGGGGGCTGGGTGCCCACGCCGAGGAACGATAGCGACGCCTCGATCAGGATGGCGTTGCCGAGCCAGATCGAGGCGATGACCAGGATGGGCGCGGTCACGTTGGGCAGGATATGCGTCACGATGATCCGCGGATGACGGCAGCCGATCGCCTGCGCGGCCTCCACGTAGCGGTTCTGCTTGGCGGCCAGCACCGCGCCGCGCACGATGCGGGAGTTGCCCGGGATGATCACCATCGCGATCGCGAGCATCGCGTTGGTGGTGTTGGGGGTGAGCACCGAGACGATGGCCAGCGCCAGGACCAGCCCGGGGATCGCCTGGATGGCGTCCATGATCCGCTGGAACACCAGATCGGTGCGCCCTTCGCAGTAGCCGCACAGGAGCCCGATGATCATGCCCGCGACGGTGCCGATCCCGACCGCGAGGAGACCCACCCAGAGCGAGATGCGGCTGCCGTAGATGACGCGGCTCAGGACGTCGCGCCCGATGTCGTCGGTGCCGAAGGGATGCTCCCAGCTCGGGAACGCGAGCCGGATCTCCGGCTGGACGGCGAGCGGATCGTAGGGCGCGAGCACGTCGGCGAAGATCGCGGTGAGCACGATCACCGCGATGAGCGCGGCGGAGACCGCCCCGAGCGGCTTGCGCCGGATCACGGCCCAGAGAGCGCGCGCGCGACCCAGCTCGATGGTGGGCTCGGCCTCGAAGTGGGCGGCCGGCGCGGTCACCGCCATCGCGGGGCCCCTCTCACTGGTACCGGATCCGCGGATCGAGCCACGCGTAGGTGAGATCCACCAGCAGGTTCAGGCTTACGAGGGTGCCCGCCACCAGCATCACGTTGGTCTGCACCACCGGGTAGTCGCGAAAGAGGATCGCCTCCACGGTGAGCCGGCCCATGCCGGGCAGCGCGAAGATCGTCTCGACGATCACGGTCCCGGCCAGCAGCACCCCGAGCTGGCCGCCCACGATCGTCACCACCGGGATCAGCGCGTTCTTGAGCGCGTGCTTGTAGACCACGATGCGGCCCTCGAGCCCCTTGGCCCAGGCGGTGCGTACGTAGTCCTCGCGCAGCACTTCCAGAACGGTCGAACGAGTCATTCTCATGGTCGCGGCGGCGAGACGGTAGCCGAGGACGGCGGCGGGCAGCAAGAACTGCTGGAGGTTGCGCAGCGGCGACTCCCAGAAGCTCACGTAGCCGATCGCGGGGATCCAGTGGAACCAGATCGCCGCGAAGGTGATGACGAGCGTGCCGAGCCAGAAGTCGGGCAGCGAGAGGCCCGACACCGCCACCACCCGCCCTACGTAGTCGGGCGCGGTGTCCTGTCGCGTGGCCGAGAGGACTCCGATGGGGATCGCCACCACCAGCCCCAGGATCATCGCGAGGGCCGCGAGCTCGAGGGTGACCGGGATCGCCTTCGCCAGGCTGGTGGTGATGGGCTCCCCGGTGAAGATGGAGTCGCCGGGGCGGAGGCTGACCATCTGCCAGAGCCAGAGGAGGTACTGCTCGTGGTACGGCAGGTCGAGGCGGAGATCGCGGCGGAGCTTCTGCAGCTCCTTCTCCCCGATATTGCCGGACTCGCCCATGAGGGCGGTGAGCGCGTCGCCCGGCATGACCCGCATCAGCCCGAAGACGATCAGCGACGACAGGAGCAGCACCGGGACCGCCAGCATGAACCGGCGGAGCGTGTACTTGTACATCGCGCGCGGCCCCGGCTCCCGCGCCCCCTACTTGTCCAGCCAGACCCGCGAGATCGCGGGGGAGCCGTAGCCGTCGGTGCGCCGGAGAGCGCCCGCGGTCCCGTTGCGCATGTGCGGCTGGAAGACGAGGAACCCGTTGTCGTAGGGCATCCACATCCGCAGCACCTGGTCGAACTCCCGGTCCACGATCTTCTTGGTGAGCGCCCGCTGATCGGCCTGGACCGGGGTCTGGCGCAGCTTGGTGGTGAGCTCGTCGATGACCGGATCGTTGACCCGGAAGAAATTCTTCGTCGACTTGGAGTGCATGTACTGGTAGGTGCGCTCGTCGAGGCCGACCGCGTGCCCCGACTGGAAGCCCCACGCCATCCCGTCCCACTTGCTCTCCACGTAACGCCCGTAATAGGTCGTGTAGTCGAGCTTGGTGATCTTGACGTTGATGTTGAGGTTGCGCTTGAGATCCTGCTGCACGACCTGCACCTGCGAGGTCATCTGCGGGAAGTACTCGTAATAGAACAGGGTGGTGTCGAAGCCGTTCGGGTGCCCGGCCTCGGCCAGCAGCTTCTTGGCCTCGGCGGGGCGGTACTGCGCCCAGGGCCCGAGCTGGGCCAGCGTGGGCTGCTTGTCGGTGTAGTAGATGTACGGCACACCCCAGCCGATGATACCGTGCCCCTCGAACAGCGTGTCAACCTGCTTCTGCCGGTCGATCGCCATCGAGACCGCGCGGCGCGCGCGCACGTCGTTGAAGGGCGGCTTGTCCTGGGCCAGCGCGACCCCGAACGGCGCCAGCGTGTTGTGGTACGACTGGACCTGCACGTTCGCGTTCGTCTTGCGGAGCGTCTCCACCTCGGAAGGGCTCGCGAGCCAGATGAAATCGCTCTGCCCGGTGCGGAACGCGGCCATGCGGGTCGCCGCGTCGGGAGTCGAGAGGATCACGTACTCGTCCACGTACGGGCGGCCCTTGTCCCAGTAGTCGGGATTGCGGGCGAGCACCACCCGGACCTTCCGGCTGTGCTCCTTCAACAGGAACGGCCCCGTCCCGATCATGCGCTTCTTGAGATCGCCGTCTTCCTCCAGCACCTCGCGGGCGAACATCACCGTGATCGGCTCGGCCACGTTCTGCGGGAAGAGCACGTTGGGCGTCTTGAGGTGAATGCGGACGGTGTACTTGTCCGGCGTCTCGATGCCCTCGACCTCCTGGAAGGTGAAGGACTGCACGCCCTCCTTCGCGTAGGCCTCGAAGCAGTACTTGACGTCGGCGGCGACGAACTCGCGGCCGTTGAGCGGCGGCACGTTGTGCCACTTCACGCCCTGGCGCAGCTTGAAGGTCCACACGCGGGCGTCCGGGGTCGACGTCCAGGACTCCGCGAGGTCACCCTTGAGGCTCAGATCGGAGGGGCCGCTCGTCTCGTCCGGGAACGGGTAGCGGATGAGCCGGCTGCCGACGAGGCCGGCGAACTGGTAGGTGCCGACCGACTGGGTCAGCCGGGGGTCCATCACCGGCGGATCCCACTGGGAGGCGCGGGTCAGCGTCCCGCCGCGCTTGGGCGGCTTGGGACTGACCGGGATCCAGTCGGGGTACGACGTCCCCGCCTGGGCGGAGCCCCCCAGACCGGTCCATCCAGCACGCGCGAGGAATGTACGGCGGGTGAGCCGGCTGAGCGGGCGGAAGCGATCGATGGCCATCGCGGCTCTCCTTCTCACGCCTTCGTGAAGGAAAGGACCCCTGGCGGACTCGGGCCGATGCGTCATTACACCGGCGCGAAGTGCGGGGACTATGACCCAGCCGCGACGGCAAAGTCAAGCAAGGAGCGGGATAGAATGGCGGCATGAGAGGATGCGTCCTGGGAGTTTTGGCCGTGCTCTCCCTGGTCGCGGCCTCGGCCGGCGCCGAAACGCTCGGTGACATCGCGCGGGCGCGAGGAGTCTCGCCGCCCGACGGACTGGGGACGGCCGCCCCGCATCTCCAGACCTACCACGTGCTCGACGATGCGCGGGACCTGCTCGTGGTCTACGTGGTCGGCGAGCGCGACGCCGCGACGCTCCACGCCGCGCGCTGGCAGAGGGCGGCGCGCCAGTGGACGGCCGCGCCCCTCGACTGGCACGTGGCGGCGGGCGGGCCACGGGCGCTCGCGGTCGAGCACTGTCGCTCCGGTCTGGCGATCGATCGCTCCCCGGGCGGCTTTGTCGTCCGGGCCCACATCAATCCCTCGGCCGAATGCACCATCGTCCTCGCGCCCGATCTCACGGTCCGGGCCGTCCTGGCCGGCTGGCCGGTGGTGACTCTCGCCGACGGCCGGATCGTCTATCAGCGGAACCAGGTGCACTTCGCGGCGGTGCATCCGGTGGCCCTCGCGCTGTTCGATCCACGGCGGCCGGCCGAGCTCGCGCTCTACCCGCGCAAGCCGTACGGCCCGACACGCACCGCACACATCGCCCGGATTCGCGCGGTCTACACTCCCGTCTGGTGCTCGGCCCACAATCACCCGTGCGATCCCGACATGTTCGACGAGCGCATGAACAGTGACGTCGTCAGCGATCCCGCCGGCGACGCGCTCGCCTTCGTGGTGGCCTGGGACAACACCGCAGGCTGGAGCGACGCCGACCGCTGGGGGCGACTCGAGCCGTTCCGCGAGGTCCGCGCCGCGCTCGCGCGCTGGGGTGGGCAGGGCGCCCCGCCGGCGACGGGGTACCGCGACCTGGCCGCCGGCCTCTCGCGCGCGCGGAATCTGAAGTCGGAGGCTCACATCGCGGCCGCGATGGCCGGTGAACCGATCCTCGGACCGCTCCTCGCCGGGGCGCTGGCGGACCGGCCCGCGGCCGGCCAGGACGAGCGGAGCTGGCTGGTCGCGCTCGACGCGCGCTGGGCCGAGGCGAAGACGTGGCGGCGACTCGCGCGCGCCATCGCCACTCCGGAGGAGCTCACCGAGGTCGTCTACGTCTATTCCGGGCTCGGGCGCCCCGACACGCTTCGCTCCCGCGAAGTGCTCAGGAGCGATTTCGAATCCCGCTTCGGCCCGGGGGCGCCGCGTCGTGCGCTCGAGCCGGACATCCTGCGACAGATCTTCCCTCCGGCCGATGGCGGCCGATGAGGCGGACGCCGGGGTTCGCCATCTTCCCCTGCGCGGTGGCCCTGGTGCTGGCCGCGGCCGCGCCGACCCCGGCCGCGCAGATCATGGGGCTCGGGGCGAACGCGGTGATGGAGAGCCGGCGCGGCGACTGTCACGCGCTGAGCCTGGTCGCGCTGGACGAGCGAAAGCGCCCGGTCATCCGGGGCCGCGTTTGCCTGCGGAAGAGCGCCGCGCTCCACTACCTGACTCGCCGCGGGGACCAGGTCGTCGCGGTCCTGTGGAACCAGGTCGAGATCTACTCCTTCGCCGATCCTCGGCGGCCGGCGCTGGTCCGGTCGATCGCCCTCGACGAGACCCATCCGAGCTGGGGCGGGGGCGGCCTCGTGCACGAGCCGGATCGGCTCCTGATCCTGGGCACCACGGTCTCGGCCGCGCTGACCACCACGGGGCCACCGGCCGACTGGACCGTCCGGAACCTCGAGCCCACGGATGAATTGCGGCGCCGCTCCGAAGGGCTATACGATCAGCGGGCCCGCGAGCAAGGCCAGGGCGCGGTCCGGATCGAGGGCGGGGTATTCGAGGTCTTCTGGACCGAGAAGCGGACCGGGCCGGGAGCGATCGAGCACCGCCAGCATCTGCGGGTGGTGGAATCCGGCGCGACGCTTCCCATCGACACGTGGCTCGAGACGATCGACTGACCGAGGGAGGACCGGATGGACTTCGGGCTCTTCTACCTGATGCAGCGCGACGAGGAGTGGACCGAGCAGTCGGTCTACGATTCGGGCCTCGAGCAGATGCTGGCCGCCGAGCCGCTCGGGTACTCCTCGGTCTGGATCGCCGAGCACCACTTCAACGACTACGGTCTCTGCCCGGTCCCGCCGGTGCTCGCCGCGTTCCTGGCCGCCCGCACGCGCGCCCTCCGCCTCGGCATGGGAGTGAGCCTGCTGCCGCTCCATCACCCGGTGGACCTGGCCGAGCAGCTCGCGGTGCTCGACGTGGTGAGCGGCGGCCGGCTCGACGTGGGCATCGGGCGCGGCGGTACCCTCCAGGACTACCAGACCTTCCAGTCCGACCGCGAGGACAGCCGGGCCCGGGTCGAGGAGGGTATCGCCCTGATCCAGAAATCGTGGAGCGGGGAGCCCTTCGACTTCGCGGGTCGCTTCCACTCGGCGGAGCGCCTGCACGTGCGGCCGCGCCCGGTGCAGCGCCCGCATCCGCCGCTCTTCATCGCGGCCAACAGCGAGGACAGCGTGCACTCGGCCGCGCGCCTGGGCCTGCCCACGCTCTCCTCGTTCTTCGTACCGATCGAGGAGCTGCAGCGTCGGCACAAGCTCTATCGGGAGCTCTCCCTCGCGGCGGGGCGGTCGGAGACGGAGATCGCCGCGCTCGAGGACCGCGCGTGGGGGATGCGCGTCGTGCACGTCGCCCCCGATCGCGACGCCGCGCTGCGCGCGGTCGAGGGCCCGTTCATGGGCTACCAGCGCAAGATGTCGGTGCTTCGCTCGGATTCCACCGGAGGCACCGTGCCGAGCTCGTTCAACCGCTCGCTCCTCCGGCTGCGCACCTTCCCGGAGTACCTCGCGGACGGCTGGGCCCTGATCGGCTCACCGGGCGAGGTCCGGGAGGGCCTGCAGCAGTACCTGGAGGCGACCGGCTACCGGCACGTGCTGCTGCTGATGGCGCTGCCGGGCCTGGACACGGAGCTGGCGCTGCGATCGATGCGCCTCTTCGTGGAACAGGTCGCCCCCGCGATGGCGCCCGCGAACCGGCCGGTCGCGACCGGCCGCTGATCCGCGGGCGCCGCCGCCGGGCCTACCCGCCGACCGCGATCCCGCTCCGCTTCGCGGCCGCCGCCTCCGCGCCGTTCGTGCTCGCGCGCCCCCGCGCCGCCGCCGCGTCGGCCTTCGCGAAGTCCGCCTCGCCGAGCCCATAGAGGTGCGCCCCGCCCATCAGGATCTGGGCGGCGGTCTCCCGCGCGCAGCTCTTCAGCACGTTCTCCGACACGTTGGGGAAGTTGGAGTCGAAGTGCGGGTAGTCGGTGGACACGCACATCCGGTCGGCGCCGATCAGGCCGGCGGTCGCCTCGATCTCCGGCTCGCTCCCTTCCACCGCGGCCCAGCAGTTGCGCCGGAAGTACTCCTTCGGGGTCAGGCCGAGGTAGGGGGCGTGCGTGTCGCGGTACTGCGGATAGTCCCACTCGATCCGCGACAGGATGCCGGGCACCCACGAGTTCTGCGCTTCGAGGAATCCGACCCGCAGCTTCGGATGGAACTCGAACACCCCGCCGATGATCATGGCGATCAGGGCCTGCTGCATCTCGATCCAGTGGCTGGCCACGTGGCGGTAGAAGCGGTTCTCCCCGTAGAGCACGTTCATGTGCGAGTTCCACGCTCCGGTTCCCTCGTGGAAGCCCCAGGTGACGCCGAGCTCCTCGTGCAGGGTGTAGAGCGGATCCCAGTAATTCGAGTGCCAGTAGTGGCCGTTGACCAGGTTCGGCCGGATGAACGACCCGACCGCGCCCAGCTCGCGGACGCACCGGAGAAGCTCCCGGCAGGCCAGGTGCACGTCGTGCACCGGCAGCATCGCCACGAACTTCAGGCGCTCCGGGCTATAGGCGCTGAACTCGTGGATCCAGTTGTTGTAGGCCTGGCAGAGCGCGAGCGAGAGGAGCGGGTCCATGTTGTCGCGCGCGAGCAGGCTCAGGCCGGTGGTCGGGTAGAGGACCGCGATGTCCACGCCCTCGATCGCCATGCCCATCACCTGCGCCTCGGGATCGTAGTTCCGCTCGATCGCGAAGTCGAGCCGGTTCGTCCCCTGCAGCCGCGAGCCGGAGAGCGGCTGGGTGCTGTGCGCGCTCGCGGCCCCGCCCCGGTTGCGCTTGCGGTACTGCTGCAGCTCGGCGTCCATCGTGGTGGGCAGCCCGTCGATGACGATCGTGCCGCGCTTGGGCCGCCCGTCGGTCCCGATCGGCAGGATCACCCGGTCGCGGAACTTCGGATCCAGGTACCGCTCGAAGAGATCGGGCGGCTCCATGATGTGCATGTCGGAGTCGACGAAGCGCAGGTTGTCTTTCATGGCGCGGTCCTCCTGTTCCCTCAGACCTTGTCGTAGGCCAGGCGTTTCACCTTGTCCATGTTGCGGCCCTCGATGCGGATCAGGCGGGTCGGCCCGTCCCGGCGCGGCGAGTGCAGGTCGCCCTCGTTGTAGACGTGGGCCATCCCGGGCTTCAGGGGATAGCTGCGGACGTGGCGCACCTTGCCGGGCTTCGCCTCGCTCGCCGGTTCGACGAGGGCCCAGTCGTTCATGAGCGTCTCGCCGCGCGCCTGCCCGTAGATCGCCCAGGTCGGGCCGTGATCGTGGGGGTTGCTCTCGCGCGCGCCCTTGTAGACGTGCGCGAGGATGCAGAAGCCGAGCTGCGGGTCCTCGAAGAGGATCTTGCGCTCCGGTACCTCGTCGCCCAGGTGCTTCGCGACGAAGGCCTCGTCGGTGAGCACCTCCTGGACCAGCGCGCGGACCTTCTCGCGCCCGGCGGGTCCCGGCTCCGCCGCGAGGATGTCGTGCATCTTGGCCGCCAGCTGCTCGAGGGTGTGGCCCATTGAGGTCTCCTTGGCTACAGGGTCTTGAGGAACGCGAGGATCGCGTCGTTGACTTCCTTCGGGCGCTCCTGCTGCGTCCAGTGCCCGCAGCCGGCGAGCATGATCGTCTGCCGCAGTTCGGGGACGAACTTCTTCAGATTCGGCAGGAGCTGGTCCATGCCGCGGAAGTGCACCACCAGGTCCTGGTCGCCCGCGACGTAGAGGGCGGGTACGGTGACCCGCGCGCCCGCGTAGGGGGCCATCAGCTCCCAGTTGCGGTCGATGTTGCGGTACCAGTTGAGCCCGCCGCGAAAGCCTACGCGGGAGAACTCGCCCGCGTAGAAATCCACGTCGGCCTCGGTGAGCCAGGACGGCGGCGCGGCCGGCTCCGCGGTGTGGTTCAGGAAGCCGCCGACGCGGGGCACCATCCCGACCGCGGCGGGATTCCCCAGTCCGGCGCGCGCCTGTTGGCCCTCGCCCGAGCCCGAGAAGAGGAGGCGGCGGATGCTGCTCCGGACGTCCCGCGAGAGCTCCGCCTCCGCCACGCCGGGGGCCTGGAAGTAGAGCTGGTAGAAGATCGCATCGTCGGTCTGGGGCATCACGGTGGTGGGGCGGACCGAGCCGCGCGGCCGGTACGGCACGCTGAGCCCGATCACCGCGCGGAAGCGGTCGGGCCGGAGGAGCGCGGCGTGCCAGGCCACCGGCGCGCCCCAGTCGTGTCCCGCGATCACCGCGGGCCCGCCGCCCAGCGCGTCCACCAGGCCGACCATGTCGCCGACCAGGTGCAGCAGCGTGTACTGGTCGATCTCGGCGGGCTGGTCGGTCTGCCCGTAGCCCCGCATGTCGGGAGCCACCGCGTGGAAGCCCGCGGCGGCCAGCGCCGCGAGCTGGTGGCGCCAGGAGTACCAGGACTCGGGGAATCCGTGGCAGAGGAGGACGAGCGGGCCCTCGCCCTGCTCGGCCACGTGCATCTGGATGCCGTTGCTCTCGACCGTCCGGTGCCGAACCTCGCTCATCGCCCCCTCCGCGGGCCCTATTGTATACTCCGGATTCCATGCCAAGGGTGCGCGAGATCGAGGACGATGGCGGCGACCCGATCCTGAAGGACATCTTCGCCCGGGAGCGGGAGATCTTCGGCGGCCTCCTGAATACGACCAAGGTCTTCGCCCATTGCCCGCCGATCATGAAGGCGGCCAAGCAGCTCGGGGCCTCCATCGAGAAGTCGGGACGGCTGCCCGCCCCGCTGCTGCCCCTGATCTACCTTCGCGTCGCCCTGATCAACGGCTGTCCGTTCTGAATCGACATCAATGCATCCCGGGGGATGCAGGCGGGGGCGGACGAGGAGAAGGTGCGCGAGGTCCCGACCTGGCGGGAGAGCCGGCGCTTCTCGGACGCGGAGCGCGTGGCGTTCGAATACGCGGAGGCCATGACCATCACCGGCCAGCGGGTCGGCGACGAGCTGTTCGCGCGCCTCAAGACCTGCTACGACGACGCCCAGATCGTCGAGCTCACCGCCGCGGTGGCGCTCGAGAACTTCCGCAGCAAGTTCAACGTGCCGCTCGGGATCGAAGCGCAGGGTTTCTGCGTACTATGAGCCCCCGCAAGCGCATCGGCGTGATGATCCCCTCGACGAACACCACGTGCGAAGCCGACTTCCAGATGACGGTCCCGCGCGACGTCACCGTGCACGGTCAGCGCCTGTGGCTGACCAACGACAGTAACGGCGACGACGCCTACGTGCGGATGAACGCGGAGATCGAGAGCGGGGCCCGCTACCTGGCCACCGCCAGCGTGGACGTGGTGGTGTACGGGTGCACCACCGGCAGCTTCTACAAGGGCCCGGGCTGGGACACCGAGATGCTCGAGCTGATCCGGCGCGAGGCGCGCGTGCCCGCGGTGGCCACCAGCCCGTCCGTGATCGAGGCGCTGCGCTTCTTCGGGGCGAAGCGGCTCTCGGTCGCCACGCCGTACCCGGAGTGGAATAACCAGCGGCTGCGCGCCTACCTGGAAGCGCAGGGCTTCGAGGTGCTGAACGTGGACGGCGAGCCGCGCGCCGCCGCCGCGGGCAACCAGGGCATCAACAACCAGGATCCGGACGCGGTCGCGGAGTTCGCGGCGCGGGTCTGCCGGCCCGAGGCGGACGCCCTGCTCTGCTCCTGCACCGCGTGGCGCTCGGTCGAGGCCGCCGCGGCCATCGAGGCGCGCACCGGCAAGCCGGTGGTGACCTCCAACCAGTCCACGATCTGGACCGCGCTCCGCGCCCTCGGCATCACCCGCCCGATCACCGGCTTCGGGCGGCTGCTGGAGAACCTGACTCCGGCGCGCTCCGCCCCCGCGGCCCGCTAGTCCACCGGAGTCTCGGCCTGCCTGGCGTCGTCGCGTACATCGGCATGGGCCTGCTGGGGTCGGCCCTCGCGGGCAACCTGATCAAGGCGGGCCTCACGGTGCGCGGTTACGACACCGCGCCCGAGCGGATGCGCGAGCACGAGGCGCGCGGCGGCATCCCCGCGCGCTCCCCCGCCGACGCGGCCCGCGGGGCCGGCGTGGTGATGACCTGCCTCATGACCGCCGATCTCGTCCGCGAGGTGCTGCTCGGCCCGGACGGCGCGCTGGCCGCGGCCCCGAGCGGAGTCGTGGTCATCGACAACAGCACGATCCACCCCGACGCGTCCGCCGCGCTGGCCGCCCTCCTCGGAGCGCGCGGCAACCCGATGCTGGACGCGCCGGTCGCGGGATCGAGCGGGCAGGCGCGACGGCGCGAGGCGCCGGTGATGGTGGGCGGCGATCCCGAGCTGTTCGCCCGCTCTCGGCCGATCCTGGACGCGCTCAGTGAGCGCGTGCGTCACGTGGGGCCGAACGGGTCGGGCGCGCGGGCCAAGCTCGTCGTCAACCTCGTCCTCGGGCTCAACCGGCTGGCGCTGGCCGAGGGTCTCCTGTTCGGGCTGCGGCAGGGCCTCGACGGGAACACCCTGCTCGCGATCCTCAAGGAGAGCTCGGCCTACTCGCGGGCGATGGACATCAAGGGTGAGCGCATGGTCGAGGGCAACTTCGAGGCGGAAGGTAAGCTCGCCCAGCACCTGAAGGACGTCGAGCTGATGCTGGACGTGGGCCACGCGGCGGGCGCGCCGCTGCTGGCGACCGCGCTCCACCGGCAGCTCCTGCTCGCGGGAGTGGCGGGCGGCCTGGGTGACCACGACAACTCCGCGATCATCGCGGTGCTTCGCTCGCTCATCGCGGCCCCGCGCTGAAATCGGCCCCCT
>WNFL01303574.1_pt2 | contig 13079 bp, 16 predicted proteins | sample 5400361 | NCBI WGS metagenome assembly WNFL01 (sample SAMN13153351, study PRJNA577476) | soil metagenome | isolation source: 40 cm soil on Douglas fir-dominated hillslope | place: USA:California | collected 2013-09-17
CGAACGCGTAGATGCTCATTTCCGTGCGGAAGATGAAGAGCGTGAGCAAGGCGCCGAATCCTGCGAACGGCAGGCCGGACAAGATGGTCAGCGGGTGGACGAAGCTCTCGTAGAGAATCCCGAGCACGATGTAGATCACGACGACCGCGAGTACCAATAGGAGGCGAAGGCCCTGCTGGCTGTCATTGAAGGCCTGCGCCGTTCCCGAGAACCCGGTGCTGATCGTCGACGGCAACGTCTGCCGAGCCGCCTTCTGGACATCGTTGACCGCGGCGCCCAGCGACACGCCGGTGGGAAGATTGAATGAGAGCGTGACCGACGGCAGCTGGCCGCTGTGGTTCACGCTCAGCGGTCCGACGTCGTTGGACGCCGATGCGACCGAGGTAAGCGGAACGAGATTCCCTTTTTTCGAGCGCAAATACAGTAGCTGAAGCGCTGATGGATCGCGCTGGTACTCCGGCAACAGCTCGAGAATCACCCAGTACTGGTTGTTCGGGGTGTAGATCGTCGAGACCTGCCGCGAGCCGTACGCGTCGTACAGCGCCTGCTCGATCTGCAAGACGCTGACGCCGAGGCTCGTGGCGCGATCGCGATCGATGTGCACGCTGACCTGCGGATTCTTGATCTGCAGGTCCGTCGTGACGTCCTGGAGGGTGGGAATGCCGCGCAGCACACGCTCGAGCTTGGCGGCGTTCTCGTACAGCGCGTCGATGTCCGCGCTCTGCAGCGTGAACTGATACAGCGTTTTGGTCGGGCGGCCGCCGATCCGGATGGACTGCGGCAACGACAAGTACGTCCGGATCCCGGTGACCTGACTGAGCTTTGCGTTGAGCTCCCGCGCGACCTGGTCGGCCGGCAGCCGCTCGGCCCGCGGCTTGAGTCGAATGCTCACGCGGCCCTGGTTCATCGTGCCGCCACCGACCGTGGACATGTAGTGGGCGACGTTGGGATCCTTCCCCACGATGTCCGCGACCTGGAGCTGGTGGTCGCGCATGCTCTCGAACGAGGTGCCCTCGAGCGTTTCCGTGGTGCCCTGGATCTGCCCCTGGTCTTCGGTGGGGATGAAGCCCTTCGGGACAGCCTGGTAGAGGACTAGGGTCCCGCGCAGGATCACCAGGGTAAACAGCATCGTGTCGGGCCGGTGATCCATCACCCAGCCGAGCGACCGCTCGTAGAGCGCCAGGGCGCGTTGGTATACGCGCTCCGTGGTTTCGTAGAAACGGCCGTGCTTGGCTTCCTTGGGTGGCCGGAGGAACCGGCTACAGAGCATCGGCGTGAGCGTGAGCGAGACGAACCCGGAAACGAGAATCGCCACGCCGATCGTCACGGCAAATTCGTGAAACAGGCGGCCGAGGATGCCGCCCATGAGCAGCACGGGAATGAAGACCGCGGTCAGCGACAGCGTCATCGACAGAATCGTGAAACCGATTTCACGCGCGCCGTCGAGCGCGGCCTGCATCGCCGGTTTTCCCTTTTCCATGTGGCGCACGATGTTCTCGAGCATCACGATCGCGTCGTCCACCACGAATCCCACCGACAACGTCAGGGCCATCAGCGAGAGATTGTCCAGGCTGTAGCCCATCAGGTACATCACCGTGAACGTGCCGATGATCGAGAACGGCAGCGCGAGACTCGGGATGACCGTCGCCGACAGATTCTTGAGGAATAGGAAGATCACCATCACGACGAGCGCCAGCGTGACGAGCAGCGTGAGCTGAACGTCGTTCACTGACTGCCTGATCGAAACCGAGCGGTCGTAGAGCGTGTTGACTTCGACCGCAGCGGGGATTTGCGCGCGGAGCGAGGCGACGGTGGCCTTCACGCGATCGGCAACCTGCACGGTGTTCGTGCCCGGCTGGCGTTGGATGGCCAGGACGATCGCGCGCTTGCCGTCGTACCAGCTCGCGTTCCGCGAGTCCTGGACGTCGTCCAGCACCTCGGCGACGTCCTCGAGCCGGACGGGGGCGCCGTTCTGATACGTGACCGCGAGCTTGCGGAATTCGGGCGCGCTCGTGATCGAGCCGTCCGCGAGCACCGTGTACGCACGCTGCGGGCCCCAGAGTGTTCCCGTCGGCAGATTCGGATTGCCGGCTGATACGGCCGCCGTGACTTCATCCAGCCCGATGCCGCGGGACTGGAGCGCCCGCGGATCGACCTGAATGCGCACGGCGTATTTCGCCGACCCGAACACCTGCACCTGCGCGACCCCGTCCACCGTCGAGAGCCGCTGCGCCAGGAACGTCTCGGCGTACTCGTCGAGCGCCGACAGCGGCATCGTCCCGGATGTCAGCGTCAGATAGAGAATCGGCGAGTCCGCGGGGTTCGATTTGTTGTACGAGGGCGGCTGAATCCCGGGCGGCAGCTGGCGCAGCGTCTTGGAGATCGCGGCCTGCACGTCCTGGGCGGCGGCATCGATGTTTCGCGACAGCGAGAATTGCAGTGTGATGTTGGTGCCGCCCAGCGTGCTCGACGACGTCATCGCGTCGATCCCGGCGATCGTCGAGAACTGCTTCTCGAGCGGCGTCGCGACGGCGGCCGCCATCGTCTGCGGGCTGGCGCCGGGCAAGCCCGCGGAGACGGTGATCGTGGGGAAATCGACGTTCGGCAGATCGCTCACCGGCAACAGGCGATACGACATCAGGCCGAACATGAGGATGCCGAACATCACCAGCGTGGTCGCGACGGGCCGACGAATGAACAGCCCGGAGATGTTCACCGCGGTCTGCTCCCCGTGGGGCTGGGGTCTGCGCCGCCGCCGGCGGACTCGGTCGTCGGACCGCCGCGAATATCCACCCTGGAATTCGGCGTGAGACGCAGCTGGCCGTCGGTGACGACCAGCGCGCCGGCCGGCACGCCGGCGATGACGCTGAGACTGTCGAGCGTGCGTTCGACGGTCACAGGCTGTGTCGTCGCCGTGCCGTCGTTGTTGACGACGAACACATAGGTGCCTTGCTGCCCCTGCATCACGGCCTGGCTCGGAACGACGACGGCGTCGGTCTGTACGCCGAGGACGAGCGTGATGCGGACGAACTCACCGGGCCAGAGGCTGCCATCGCGATTCGTGAAGCGGGCCTTGAGCAGCACGGTGCCCGTGGCGGTATCGACCTGATTATCGACGAACGACAGCATGCCCTGGACGGCCGATGCCGAATCGCGCGCCGGGAGTGCGATCGCTTTGAGCTCTTGTCCTGCCCGCTGGCGCAGCGCCGGCAGGTTCGTCGCCGGAACCGGAAAGCGCACGAGGATGGGGCGCATCTGGACGATCGACACGAGCGGATCGCTCCCGGCACGGACCAGGTTGCCCTCGTGGAGCAGCAACCGACCGGTCCGGCCGCCGATCGGCGCGCGCACCGTCGCATACTCGAGATTCAGCCGCGCGAGCGTCGCGGAAGCGGAGTCCGAGCGAACCGCCGCCGCCGCGGCGTCGGCGGTGGACTGCTTCGTCTCGTAGTCCTCCTGGGTCACCGTATTCGTGGCCGCGAGGACTTTGTACCGCGCGGCTTCCCGCGCCGCGCTCTGCGCCTGCGCGAGGTCGCGGAGCAGCGCGCCTTCGGTCTGCTGCAACGCGGCGCGATAGGGGCGGGGGTCGAGCTCGAAGAGTATCTGGCCGGCGGCGACTTCATCGCCTTCGCCGAAGTTCACGTGCAGGATCGTGCCGCCCACCTGCGGGAGGACGTCCACCGCGCGAATCGGTTCTACGATGCCGGTGGCATCCAGCTCATAAGGAAGGGCACGGCGCTCGACGCGCGCCACGCTGACGGGGACTTTGAGGGCGGCCCCGCTTCGCTGTGAGCCACACCCGGCCGTCGCGACGAGGGCGATCGCCGGTAAAAAGGTTCGGAAAGTCACGACATCTATACGCATACCCTCCCCATGGCGTCATTTAGACCCGCTGGGCGGGATTATGGCTACGCCACCTGCCGCAGCTAAACGTAGCCTGGTCCATGCTCGCGCGCGTGCGCTCCGCCGCCGTCCTGGGAATCGATGCATACCTGGTGGAGGTCGAAACCGACATCGCCAGCGGGCTCCCGACGTTCGTGACGGTCGGGCTGCCCCAGGGCGCTGTAAAGGAAGGGCGCGACCGCGTGTCCGCCGCGATGGCGAATACCGGCTACACGTTTCCCCTCAAGCGCGTGACCATCAACCTGGCACCTGCCGACATCAAAAAGGAGGGTTCGGCGTTCGACCTGCCGATCGCGCTCGGGATTCTTGCGGCAACCGAACAGATAAACGGAGAACGGTTGGGAAAGATCGCCGTGTTGGGAGAGCTCGGTCTCGAGGGCGCGATCCGCCCGGTGCGTGGCGCGTTGCCCGTGGCGCTCGCCGCCCGTGCCGCTGGAGTCGAGGCGCTCATCCTGCCACGAGAGAACCTCCCCGAGGCGGGCGTCGTGGAGGGGCTCTGCGTCCTTGGCGCGGGCTGTCTGGCGGAGGTCGCCGATTACCTCGAAGGGAAAGCCGAACTTCCTGGGGCGTCGATCGATGTCGCGCGGCTGTTTGCCGAACGCGCCAGGGACGATGTGGACTTCGCGGAGGTGAAGGGGCAGGCGCACGCCAAGCGCGCGCTCGAGGTCGCCGCGGCGGGCGGGCACAACATCCTGATGGTGGGTCCCCGGGCTAGCTCTTAACAAGTTGATTGCGGTGGAGCGCCTCACGCTCACGCGGCCCCGGCCCGGGTCGTATGCGCGGGCGTAACGGCTCCTTGCGCAAGATTCCGCGCCCGTTTACGGTTCACGCGCAAACCTTAAGGTTTTCTTGTTGTGGGCTCATTTCTCTGACCGAGGAGTGGGCTTTGTGCTTTTCCGGAGTTTCCCGTTGCCCACTCGACCGTCCCACATCACCCTCGGCACTTCGGTGCCGCCGCGCGAAGCTGCCGCCATTCGACGGCTCGCCCGTCGCGCCGGTCTGAGTGTGAGCCGCTGGATTCGCACCGTGCTGTACCGAGCCACCACCAGTAAGGAAGGGAGAACTGCATGAGCGCCAGTTCCACGCCGAGCACCACCGAGCAACCGCCCGAAGTTCAGAAGCCGTTGGAAGCCGCGAGCCCGACGGGTTGGATCCCGTGGGCGTATGACGAACGCGGCAATCCGTTCATTCTCTTTTAACGAAATGGTGTTGGCTGTCGTGGAGGCGCGGTCGGGCTCCAGACCCCGCACTCTCGAGACGTGCGTCGTGGTGTAACGCCACGGGCCTCCGCGCAGTCAACACCCCCACAATGGAGCAGTCAATGTTCGACAATGAAGATGAAGTACCTGATGAAAGTCCGACCGAGCCACCCTACGTTCCGCCGCCACCTGTTCCGCGGCCATCACGTGGACGCTCAGAGTTGGACGAGCGGTGGGCGCGCGATAACGCCGCCCGCGAAGCGGCGAAGGTTGCCGCCGCAGTGGAGGCACTCGCCACCGGACGCGCCGCCATGGCCGCTATTCTCGCTAACCCCGCACGACGGACTGGGGACGACCTCGACTCCCTCTTAGCGGTGAACGCATGGTTGCACACACATCAGAAATGGTTTCGCATCAACGTGCGCCCGGGTCCCGCTTGGGATGCGCTGAATGTGGCGAATAAGGAGCTCGATAAGTTGACCAAAGCCAACGCCCTCGCGATCGCCAACGCCGAAGCAGCGAATGCTGATCTCGTGCGACGTGTCCGCAACGAGGCCCCCGTGCCCGTCCCGACGCCCCTCTTGCAAACGCTGGCCGACGTCGATGCGATGGCACGCTGGCTGCTCGCACACTGGGACGACGTGGTCCGCTGCGAGGTACGGTACAGCGGCGACGGGCGGGACTATGACGAACAGGAAATCACGTGGGCGCTGCGCGTGCGACTGGCCGCGTGGACGGTCTGGCATCAACTCCAGGCACAGGCCAACGCGGCGCCGGATATTGCCGAGCAACTGGCGGACTTGGGGCTGGACCTGCTGAGTAGTTGGACAACAGAGCCTGAGCTTCGCGGCTTGCCCGGCACCCATCCCATCTACGTTGCTATCGCTACGATCAAGCCGGAGCGTGACGCGGCGTCCGCGCTCTGGGAACAGCGGCTGACCACCAGCGCGGAGGGTGCCGGGGCTGCCCCGGATGACAATGACGAGCCAGAGCTGGCACTCGACACATCGACACGGCGCATACGCGACCGGCAACGGGCCGATGCGATCCGGAGGGTCTACTGGCATTATCAGAACTTGCCCATCAAGCCGACCGCCGCTGAGATTTTCAAGATGCTCAAGAGTCTGGGCGCACGCGGGCAGCAATCGAAACTGTTGAAGCTGTACCGCGCCTATGAGGATGACCCGGACACCGCCGACGAGTAAGGCAGCACGGCGCGCTAACCTTGGACCTTGGAGCACAGAGGACTTCTCTACACCCTCTCCGCTATCCCGGCATTGGCATGCATAAGGTGGGGGTACGTTAGTACTACCCCACCGTTGCCATGCCTCGGCGGAGGGGCGGCGGTGAAAAAAACGGCAACGGCAAGCACAGATTGCCGTTTTGCGTGGAGCTTTTGGAGTCCAACGGCAAGCACGAATTTCGTAACGGCAAGCACAAAACTCCGTGGAGACCGTAGCTCACCGTGCGCCAAGTTCAAAACGGCAAGCACGAATTGCCAAAAACGGCCACGAAAACGGCAACGTTTTTGGCAATCACCTTTGTGCTCACGTGTGCTCACGTGTGCTCACGCCAGCCGGTACAAGACCCAACCTCTAACACGACCGCGTGGTATGTCCTGCCCGCCTGCTTGCCTGACTAGCTCTGCCGGTCTCCGGGACTTTCCCAAAGATAGCGATTCCAATCCGCAACGATTCGGTTGCGGAATGTTGAAGGTCCACGTCGCGCAGATCGCGCGATATTTTTTTTTGTAAATCCAGTCGCTTCCAGCAGAATTTCCGCGTGCATCGGTAACCCGGCGTGCCGGGTTAATCTGTAGCACACCACGCCCCGCAAACCCGCGCCGTTGGACGCTTAACTGCCTGCCTCCTGTAGCGCTCCCAACGCAGCACATTCCGCAGCTCCACGGTGCACGGAATTTCCGCAGCACGATGCTCGTCTTGAATTCGTGACGACGCGCCGCGTCCCGCGCGCGACGAGGTGGGGGTGGGGGCTTCTGCATCGCACGATGCGGTGCGGCTGCCAAATTTCCAAGCACGACGATCTGCCAGATACCTTGGTGTAAGAATAAAGCTATTGGAGTAGCGCACGATGCCGGGTTTGCGTACAGTTCAAGCGTTAAGTACGCCGCATCCTTATCCACTTCAAAGCGCAGGTTCTCCGTGGCCGTGAAATACAGGCCGGGACACTGCTCGCTGAAAACAGCGATGCGTGTTCTGCATGTCGATTACTCCACCGTGGTGCGTTTCCTGGTATCGGGCGCCCTCGACGGCGGGAAGTATCGCGGGACGCAGCGCTCGCGCTGGGTGTCGTGGGAGAGTGTCGTGCGGCTACACAAGCATCGTCTTATTGAAAAGGAGTTAGCACAGTGAGTTTCCACTTTGTGATTGCCGCGCCGAGCGGCCCCGGCTCGCGCTCGTATGCGCGCGAAGGGCGCGTGGGGCAGGGCATCGAATACACAAACCTGCGGGCCAGTGCGCGCCGCTTTGACGCGCCAGGACCGGACGTCGAACCCGATCCGATCGCGGCCCAAGCCATCGCGGCCGCCGCCGCGCGGGCGTGGCTGCGGAATTATCCGAGTACCATCACGCATGAGCTGGTCGGGTTCGACAACGAAGTCTACAGCAGTTGGGTGCGCGCATGAAAACCTATCGCGTGGAGGTGGGCGATCTCGTCGAGACCGGCATCATCGAACTCGACTTGCCCAGTGTCGTCGTCGGAATGCTCCGGGAAGCCGGTGCGCACAGCGCCAACATCTATGAGGAGACACCATGAGCGGCATCCTCGACACGCTGAAAGGTGAACAGGCGGACCTCGAACGCCGCGTGGAGGTGGCCGAGCAGCGCGCCCTGCAGTCGGAACATGGGCGCTATCACGTCGAGCAGGCCGCTAAAGAGCGCGCGCACCAAGCGCAGCGTGAGCGTCAGCTCGATGCCAAACAGACGCTCGAAGGCGTGATTGGCGTACTCCGGGCAGCGGCGCTGACCTACATCACGCAGGCGGACAATCCGGAACGTGCCCGCCAAATGATCCAAAACTTTCTATCTAAACAATTGCTGCCAACGGTCGCTCCTACGATTCCGGACGCCCCGTGGGGCAGCGGCGAACTGGAGTAACCATGTCAGACATTGATCTACGCAGTGAAGGGGAACGGGACCGCGGGTCCTGGACCGCAGCCCAAGCGGCGGCGGAGGCGATCAGCAAGTTGCCACCGTCCGCCGACAGCAACGTCTTCGACATGCCCCCCAATGCCGCCGATGCGCCGACCCAACTCAACACGTCGTTGGGGGCACCGTGTGATCTCGAAGGCGTGCGCATCGACACCGATCCGACGCCGCAAGAGCTGCATCCGAACGCCCCCGGGGGCGCTGATGAACGGGACGACAACACTACGCGGCCGCCGATCTATGATGGCTCGCGGTTTGTCGAGCCCGCGCAACTCCCCATGGCGAACAGTGACCGGCCCACGGATTATCGCGGTCGCTATCCGGATGCCCAAATCCAAACGGTGGAGCTCGCCCATCATACGATCTTGGCGCGGTCGGGTGACGTGCCGCCGTCCACGGATCTCGGTGTGCCGAGCACCTATCGACGGAAGGCGCAGCCATGACCGCGAACGGTCTCGACGTTCGCGGCCCGGACGCGCCTCAAGGCGTGGCGATCCCCGGTATTCCGGCCGGACCGGCCACAAATCTGAACCCGCAAGGCCAAGTCGTGTCCGTGCGAGGTCACGCGCGGCGGGGTCGTGCCGTGAAAGCCCACGTGCGGATTCGTAAACCGCGCTCGCGGAGGAAGTCGTGAATCCCGCAGGGATGCTGCCCGGTGGATCGAGCTATCAGCAGCTCGACGTAGGCCGCATCAATTACCAGCGCGCGAAGGCCGGTCTGCGTGCCGTGAACTTCGATGCCAAGGATGACACGGGGCCGCAGGACGTGACGAAAGCTGACAACGGGCTGCCACCGATGCCGCCACACTGGCCATGACATGAACAGGAGTTTGTATGACCCGCATACCCGCAGGTGATCAACCACGCAAGGGCACCGACGGCCTGACGAAACTGGTGCCCGCGTCCCGGCTGCCGGAGCAGGCAGATTCCACTGCCGCCGATTGGGCCGGACGTCCGAAGCCGTTCATTCCGACGCCTGAAGAACAAGCCGCGCAGCGCGCTGAGCAGCCGCTCGTTGACTACGACGAGCAGCAGGCTGCCGACGCGCAGCGCGACCGCGCCCTCGTCACGAAGCTGGGCTTCGGCGCAACGCGATAGAGCATAAGGCGACGGCGAGCCTCGGATGCGGGGCTGGACCGGCCTCGCCCGAGCGCAAGGGAAAAGGTACCGCTCGCCGCTTCGCCGCTTTTACATAATCCACTGGCTGCCACGCAAGTGCCCCTCCGTAAGTCTGCCCGTGGTGAGAGCCCGAATCTTTTTCTTTTGGTCCGAGGTGTCTGCTGCGCGTTCGCTACTCCTGGCGCGCCCAGACCGCAAGCGCGTGGTGACGCGGCCCGGACCATTCCTCTTTATCAGAACAAACAGTGATCCCATTCTTGCAGAACGCCGCAACTCGGCACCGTGTCGAGCTCGTTGCGCACGCGCGCCTCACCGCTCGCCCGGCCAAGTCGCTCTACCGCTTGCTGACACGTGATCGCATCGACTGGATCGCCGTCCAAGAAACCATCATGAAGCTGGTGATCGAAACCCAACGGTTGTCGCAGGTCGTCGACTTGGCGATGCAGGAGGTAGTCGAATGAAGGTGCTCGGTCGCGATAGATCGGCCTAACGGGGTGCGCCTAAGCTGCGGCGCGCACCGTTACTAATGTTCGGGAGCCGTAATCCCCCAAATGATACCGGCCAGAACGGCAATTCCGAGTGGGTATCGAGCGATTCTCATGATCTTGTCACCGTCGTTCGGTTTGGGCTGGAGAATGGAGTCCACCTGCGTCAGCGGTAGGGTTAGGCGACAGGTCTCACAACTAACCGACGTGCCATCGGGAATACCGCTGATCGTACCCCCCGCGATCCATACGTCATGCCATCGAAGAAGGCCGGCAGCGGTCCAGATCTGGAAGGGACTCTCTAACACCTGGGGCGTTACCTCGATTCGCTGCCAGCCCCTTGGGGCACAACCCAGGACTAGGAGGAGGATGGCAATTCCAGCGTGCCTAACAAGGGATGGATAGCTACCCTTAGAGCGCGCGCATCTCATATCATCTATAGCGAGATTCGCAACGGAAAGCTGCAACGAGTGCCGCGCCGCCAGCTTCAAGCGCTGGTTAGGCGGCTGCCTCAGCGAGGCACCTTATGTAAGGACACATCGTCGCTCAGGCTTGGAGCGCTTGACGGGCTGCGATCCGCGAGTTTGGGAGGTGCTGTTCCAGCAATCCGGCCGTTGAGAGTACCGACGAACGCTTCCGGATCATCGGGCGTGAGTAGGAAGACGCCGCCGTCTCGATGCCACACAGCTACGAACTTCCGCGTGAGATTCCTCGTGGTGTACATCCGGGTCTTGAACCAGCTCACGTCTTTATCGAGAAGAAGGTAGTCCAGCCACGAGATAACTCGAGCAGATTCAATCTGCCAATAGGGAATGGGCTTTGGGCCCCACAAGACTCCGACGAAGGTCAACCCGGTTTCGTCAAGGCGATAGTGCATAGAACGAACACGCACAAAATCGGCAAACGCGACGAAGCTCACGAACCCTGCTATGACAATAAGGACTGCGAGGACACCTTCCACCGAGGCTAACCTCCCGACAGGGCTTAGGGCAGCCGCCTAACGGATCGCGCTTAAGCTGCGGCGCGCTGAAGAAGAATTCATTCCTTAATTTACGCGCTCCGCGTGCCTCGTGCTGGGCCGCGCTTTTTGTCGTAACCCGCACCGCCTCCGGTACGGAGTCCGCTGACCAGACGGCCACCACACCCCACCTTCCACTTTTAAAGTCCGTGGCGGAGTCCCCAGCCCGTACTTCCCGCTCCAATAACCCGTCCGTTCTTGCCGCCGCGCATTTCCGCCGCCGTATGGACTAACTCGTTGGGAATCATGGAGTTAGCGTACTGGTGCAGGCAGCGGGCGTGCCGCAGGATAGGGCAACAATCCGCCGGAGACCAAGAGGGCCACGCCGTGAGGCCAGGACCCGCACCACTCCGCAACCATCCGTCCGTACCGCGTTCGACCCCATGAAGCGACCAGCGCCGCATTCCGCGACGCCCTCAGCGAAACCGGGATTCCTCGAACGTGGCGCACCCAAGCACACACCGTTCTTCGACGCACCAGCCCGGCCCGACCGAGCGGCGTCGCTGTGTGCCGGTGGATCCCCGTGCTAGTCGAGTATCGCGGGTTGGCACCGGATGCCAGATCGCGCCTGCCGCTTGTGACAAGCGAAGGTCGAAAACGCGACAGCCCCTCGCCGGGTTGTCGCGTTCGCCGTTTCGGTGGCTCCGAACGGCCTGATGAGACTAGCCATCCTCGCAGTTCCACCACTTGGAGGTTTCTATGAAAGCCCTCAGCACTCCGCAGGTCCGCGAACAGATTCGTCGCTGGCTCGTTAACCCGAACGATCTCGCCGGGCGCAAGGCGGTTCGCAAAGTTCTGCCGAAAGGTGAATCCGTTCACAAGACCATCGTCGCGGTCTTGGGCGTCGCGAACTGGCCAGCGGCGATGAAAATGCGGAAGGCCGAGCGAGCCGCAGCGAAGGCAGCGAAGCAACCGGCCAAGCAGTCGAAGAAGGTAGCGGTCAAGCAGGTGAAGAAGCCCGCCCCCAGCCGGGAGGTCCGACTAGCAAAAGCCGCGTGACCAAACCCAAACCAGAACCACCATCACCTCCCGCTGAATCTGGGGCCGCGCAGTAAGGCGGCCCTTTTCTTCTATAAGGAGTTGGTTATGCGGACGGTCCCTACCATCACGGTGGTCGGCGTGTTGCCCACCCCGACCGAATCGCCGCGTCAGCACGTGGCCAACGCGCTGCAAATGCTGATCCTCACCGCGGACATGCATCCCTTCCTGCCGCCACTTCATCCCGAACTCGGCGCCGCGCGACGCCGGGTCGAAGCGGCGTTGCTGCTGCTGGATCACGGGGCCGACGCGTTCGCTGTCACGCACATCGACCGTGCGCTCACCGCGTTGTTCGACTCGGACGTAGACATGGAACCACTGCCCGAGCTGCGCGCCGCGGTCGCCCGGTTGCTGCGCGCCTTGTACGGCCTCTGGCTGGAGGCGGGGTCATGATCGCCCTGCTGCTGCAACAGGTCGCGCCCGTCGTGGTGTTGTTTCATGGCGGCGCAACCACGCTCATGCGGAATACCAGTGCGATGCCGCAGACGGTCACCGTCGAAGTACGGGCCACCAGCCCCACGGACACGATTACGCCACGGGCCACGGTCGCTGCGCTGATCAGCCCGGCCAGCTTCACGCTCGGCCCCGGCGAACGGCAGGTCGTGCGTCTGCACGTGCGAGTGGACCCGCACGGTGCCGTCTTACGGATGCTGTCGTGCTGGACGCCGGTGGAACGGGTCGCCGCCACCGCGCGCGTGCATCTGATCACGCGCGTCTGCGTGAATGCGGTGCTCCGATGACCACCTTGCCCGCGCCGCTCATGCTGCTTGATGACTTCGTGGACCTGCTTTTGAAGGAACCCAAGCGCCAACGCGACAAATGGATTCGCGCCTTTGCGAAAGCGTGGCTCCTCCGTCTGGTATGTGGAAGGGGGGTAACGATCCATGCGATTCCGACGACTGTGGTGGTTGGTCGTGGGGTGCGCGGTGGGACTGGCCGTGCGCTGTCCCGCGCAACAGCCAAATCTAATCGTCGACGTGCAGCTCGCCGGGACAAATGAACATACGGTCGTCGAGGCCGTGCTGACGCATGACTCGACGCTGCTCTTGCCCGCCAGCGACATCGCGGCGTTCCTCGGCACGGGACCACCGACCACCGTCTGGCTCACGCTGGCTGATCTGCTGCACCAGTTTCCCACCCTCACGGTGACG
>WNFL01007469.1_pt1 | contig 13077 bp, 21 predicted proteins | sample 5400361 | NCBI WGS metagenome assembly WNFL01 (sample SAMN13153351, study PRJNA577476) | soil metagenome | isolation source: 40 cm soil on Douglas fir-dominated hillslope | place: USA:California | collected 2013-09-17
CCTCCAAGGGCAGGAAAGGAGCATGCATGTTATTATGCTCTAGCTCACCCAAGGGTGCTTGCTATCTCTATATCCTAATTTCACGTTCCGTTTGCTTCCTTCTGTGATCGTACCTGAGAAGTGCGGTTGGTGCATGGCAACCTTGCAGGCTCCGCCAATCAAGTTGCATTGAGGAAGACGGACAATATCGTGCTTGGCGATTCTTGCCCAACGGGTGTGGTAGGTCCGTCACTCTCATAAACGTGATGAGTCAGGCTCATACTTTACTTACTCCCTCCCCTCTTCCGGGCTGATATTTCGACTCCTTTGACTCCAAAGTTACGCTCACGTTCACTATGCGTACTCATGGACTCATTAGATCCCTGAAACCGGGAGTCTTCTCTCCTTTGAGGCCAACGCGTGTTCGTGAAAACCCACCGCTCTACCACAAGTCTGACCTGTGATAGCCAGTTTTCGCATTCCTTGTTCCATACTAGCCCCGTTCAATGTAAAAAAAGGCGACCCAAGGCCGAAGAACGATCCCGTCGCCAAATTCTTCGCTCGTTTTCCTGATTTCCACTACAGTCCAGACTGTACTTGGCCGGAAGAATGGAAGAAACTACGTCAAAGTCTTGAAGAGCAACTTCAGCTGGCGGCGATCGAGCGATTTCAATCTACCTATGGCTTCAATCAAGATGACCTTGCTGCGTGGCATAAAATGTGCAGGGTGCTCGGTATTGTTCCACCCCCTCCAACAAGTAAGGAGTGTAAAAGGGTTCGTGGACCGAGTCCCGTCTGTGAATGAGCCTAATTCAACTTGTGTATGCAATAAAACGTATCTACGTCAATTTGGTAGACCTTGAACACGCAGGCCGCAAGGGAGATGCAGAGGTTGTGCGACAATTCCCAACAGAGTTCGCATTAAGCGAGTACACCAAGGAGAGCGGAAAGATCTACAAGAGCAAGCTGGTACCTCCTGGTAGTCTACTTGAGCTATTATTACGTCGTATCTGGGATCCTCAGCCTGAGAGGGTGGAGACAAGCCATAACCGCGAACGCATGAAGAGCATACAACGTCGTGAATAGCTGCAAGGATTGGCTGGAAAAATTCCGTTCATCAATCGTTATTTTCTCAAATCCGTGTTAAATGTAGGGAAGTAGAGTCAGTGCGTCACAGTAATGAACTGAGTTGGTCCCATACTCAATAATATAAGACGATGAACCAATTGTCGCGTCCTCCCCATGACTCTCTGAACGCCACGCTCCGATGAGACGAAGAGTCCCTGTCACTCGCACTACTCCACTAGCACTGCATCTTAGAAAGCTACCATCTCACTATGGCACCAATCACAACTTGCGGGGTTGTCGGGCCCTCTCACTCGCATCGCATCACTAGTCCTCGCTCAAGCATGTCTCCCGTCGGTCTGTGCGCTCGTACCTCGGTCTGTGAGATGGTAGTCAACGCTGCAAACCAAAGGAGCATCGCTCCTGCCAACAATCAGTTGTTCCAAGATTGTTCCAAGCAAATCGACACCCAGTTCCATTTCACTCGCGACCTTGTCAAGGAAAAATGGATCCCTCCCAACTATGTACCCATCAAGGACCAGTTGCATACCTCCTTACGAAATCTCTACCTTGCGCAAAACATTGTCTTAGTGCGGGGCGAAGTATGTCTGAAGGTGTGCGCGTTGTTATTCGAGCTCCAATTCTGACAAGCCTGCGTGCTTGCTTATGTAACCACGTTCATGGTAGTAGTGGCCTCGATCTTTTACTTTCCTATCCCAGACCGCAGTCTGGTGCCTTCCCTCATAGAACCTCTTTATTGTAGGACTACCTAGGCCCACTCCGTTACCGAGTACTGAGCTTGGAAGTCCATTTTGCTGTTTACACCCTATTTCATATCGGACCTGCTTAAGTATTATTAAATACATACCGTGTGTTGCCGCATACTGAGTCTCGGACATTATTTGGTCCGCAACAGGTTATGGCGGCAGACCGTTTGTATCAAATACAGTGTCTGCGACCAGTTTGAAATTGATGTATACGGCAGAACGAGCTTACAAACTCGATACCTGTGTAGTGACAGGCTGGGCCTGTATAATCCTACAATGAAGAGATTTTGTATAGGAAGGTACCAGACTGCGGTCCGGCACTGTTTGTAGCGGGTCCGTAGCGAGTCACAGCAAACAAACACTTTTTTTTTTCGTCGTATTCTCTGACTCGCAGAAAATTCCAATATACGGCACCGTATTTGACCTGACCTGGGATTGTTGAGTTCGAAATGTAACATACCAGGAGCTTTTAGTATCGTACTGTCTATTGCACAATATCACCAGGCGAAAATGGAACCGGCTAGCGAAGCGGCAGAGATTGTATCATATCGTGAATGAAGATCCACCACGAAATACCCGCCAGCGTCGGACGTTCGATTTCGGCGGCCTCACAACAGCAGACTAAAGAGATCAAGGGATGGTACCTGCGACCCATAAGGGTAGCAAACACATCGGATGAAACTCGAGCCACCGGAGAACCCGTCAGTTATATTGCCACTTGATGGGGGCTCTCTTGAAAAGAGGACGATATGAGCCATGGCCAAATACTCCTCTGTGCGGGTACTACTATGAAAGATGGAAGCATTCCTGTGAGAAACACAGATTGTTCGGCGTTTTTACAACCCAGTGTTGAGAATCGTGAGCCCAGCCACATCTTCTCGGGATAATATTCCTGTCCCTTTCCATATAGCCGCACTTACTCCACCTAGATCACTGGCTCGCTAAGGAGAACACACTCTGTTCGCAGACCAGGTCCATCCCAGGTCACAAATTGCAGCATACTGACGAGCAAAAGTAGCAATCACGTGTTTCATGGCATGTCTGGATTGAGATCCAAATCGAAGATGCCCATGTTGAGGTTGCGGGTTCTCCTTTGAACGGGCTGGCTGATGTGTTCTGCCGGCAGTCGTGGCCTCGGCACATTTGACGTAGTAGATTCTTCGTGCTGTATATTTATCGCTAGTCAAGCCTCGTCAAATCTTGTTATTGCGAGTTTAAAGGGATCAACACACCTTCGCCAATAGGCTGGAACTCCCCTATAGGGCCAATAGGACCTCCCCCCAGTAAGTGGGACCTGCTCAGGACAGCCTCTTGCGGGAAGGGTGGTCGGAACGCATAGGGCTGTGGTTGGTGCGGCGCCTTGGGATCGATAGCCGCAGCAGGTGGAGCAGAAGTGTAGTCCGCAACCTTCGTTGCATAAGATATCAAAGAAGTATATGAGATAGCCGCTGTAGAAACCGGTGAGACCCCCAACAGACTTCGTGATGGACGAATACGAACACTTGGTAGCAGCATCTGCAGCTCTGACGCGTTCTTCACCTTCTTCTATTATAGCCGCAAGTTCATTTTGACCGTGGCCAAGGGTCTCAATGATCTCGAGCAACTGGACGTCCAATTCATGAACTTCCGCCAGAAGCGCTTCAATTCGTCGCTGCTTCAAAAGATGTATACGCGACTTCCGGAGAGCTTCTGCTAGTTGTTCATCGCACGCGGCCAGGGCAGCGACAGGCGGATCAGGCGGAGTTTGGGAAGAGCTCAAGGTTTCGAACAGGGCTCGTGCGAGCGACTGCAGCTGATTTACTGGTCGTAACAATGTATCTCGCATAGGTTCGTCCGTGGGTACGTCGTCTGTTTGCATATCGAATTGTGAGAATAACGACAGATACGGAGGGGACGAAGTTGCGCTCCAACCTTGCACTCCAATCACAAATGTCGTCGCGCAAGAAGGCCGCCTTCTCGCAGGCCGACATTGACCAGCAACTCCAGCAGATACACTTGCTGGACTCTTCTTCGACCTCTGAGAATCTCGAGCAACTTGCGCCTATAATCAAGCAAATACATGCCACCCGACAACAAGACGCTTTCCTCCGCACGCTCAAGGGTCTCGAAGAGAGCAAAGAGTCGGAGATTCAGACGATATGTAGCGATAATTACCAAGACTTTGTGTCTTCCGTGTCCACACTCCTCAAAGTCCGATCCTCCACGGATAGTCTGCGAAATAGGATCACATCGCTAGACGATAGTGTCAACCAAGCCGGAAAGGCGCTAGCAGAGAAGAAGAAGGCTCTACTGAGGGCCAAGACGACGGCTACCAACCTTGACGAAGCGATCGAGACTCTTCAGGCTTGCCTGCGCTTGCTCGACCTTGTCAACCGGATTGGTGAACTTATCAGGCAGCAAAAGTATTATAGTGCTCTTCGGGTAGGTAAACGATATCCTCATAATGCATCACTGTGACTAACCGATCTGCAGTCATTGGACGAGATTCAAAGCTTGCCGCCTACGTCGCTCTCTCAGACCCCGTTCTATAACCACCTCCTCACATCGCTACCTTCGCTCCGAATGCAAATCAAGGATGCCGTGACGGCTGCGAAGAACACATGGTTACTAGAACTGCGGAATGTCTCTGGCCAGGTTGGGCTGCTTGCACTCGAAGCAATGGACCTCCGAACGCGACGATGGAAAGCTCGAAAAGACAAAGACCCTCAGCTCAAGCTCAGCCGAGTGGGTGGTGCCGTGGAGTTAATTACGAACGAGAAGGTGGAATGTGAGCACTTATTGACGCTGCCAGGCGGTATATATTAATTCTGCCCCACGGTAGATAATGTACTGGATAACGACAAGCTCAAAGTAGACTTTAAACCCCTCTACCAATGTATCCTTATCTACACCGCTCTCGACTCACTACCAGAATTGCAAAAGAGTTACCAAGCGGATCGCAAGACCCAATCCACCCTCATCCTCTCCTCTGCGCTGGCCCTTCAATCACTTCCAGTCCTCACACAGGAAATTACTGGCTTCTTCATCAGCGAGACGCACGTTTTGCGCACAAGTCGTGGGTTCAGGACGGAGAGTGAGGTGGAAGAACTATGGGAGGGGGTTGTGGCGCGGCTCAACTCCTCTGTCAGCACCGCCCTAGAACAAGAATCTGATCCCGATATCTTTTTGGCGGTGAAGGAATGTCTACTTGGGTTCATTATGACTATGGAGGTTTGCGCTCGCCTGCCACACAATATAAAGTTTACTGAAAGGAGCCCCTTGCTAGGGGTACAACTATGACTGCCACCCACTCCATGGGCTTATCCTTATTCTATTTGAAAAGTATGCCAAACTGCTGGAAAATAAATACGGCGCTACCTTTGATCAGGTGAGATTTTCTCCTTTCAAATCACCTGAATGTAATCCCCCTCCCCAGATCGTACTTGACGACGACAATACTCCCATTCGCGTCGATAGCAGGGAGCAGCGTAGCGCGGTGCTCGACTTTTGCTGGCTGCGCCAAGGCTTATACGAAGAGCTCTGCAAGTGAGTGCTGATTCATCTTCAACAAGTTGGGGTTAACGTACCGTCAGGCGTGCGGTGCCCACGTCCCTTCCGTTCTCCCTCACATTCTCTCGTTGTTGCAAAAATGTAAGTCACTCACATCTGTATACAGAGAGAGGCGTTGATTTCTTCTAGATACGTGGCTTTGTACAGAAGTTCTACCAGTTCATCGAAGGCGTTTCGCAACATCATCGCGATATCGACGAACTACTGGGCAAGGTGCGCCGACTCCCTCGCCCATATCACACCTATACTCAAACTATGCCTCACAGTCGCTCGACCTCCTCCTAACCAAGCACATAAGCGACAACATCGCAACCCGGCTCGGAACCTCTTCCACGCTGTCACAAATTGCCCAGATCGTCACAAATCTAGAGTACTTCGAGGTAGCCTGCGGGGAAGTCGAACAGTCCCTTGCCTCGATGCGTACGGCCCAGCGCGGGGGGACGATCCACCTGACATGCAGAGGGTCCTTCACGAGCACGACGGAAAAGGCCCTGGAGCGCATCTCAAACATCATAGCGAGCAAGTTGCAGGATTCGTTTGAGCTGAGCGAGTACGACTGGACGCCCAGCACGCGAATGGACACACCGAGCGGATTCCTCTTCGAGATTGTGTTCTGGCTGACGATGAACGTCGACGGGCTGGTCATGAAGGACGTATACAAGGACAAGGCGTATGATATGGCCATCAAACGGGTCGCAGATTGCTTGATGGTGGGCGTTGCCACTGGATTTGGGTTCGAAATTGTTACTGACTGGGTGGTTCTGATAGGAGCCGCTCACTGGACGCGACGTGAATAAGATCAACGAAGACGCGTTGTCCAATTTGCTTGTCGATGTTGACTTTCTCGAATCCGAGTTCCGCAAGATTGGCCATGGCCATTTGAACGCGGCGTTCCAAGAGCTGCGCACGGTGCGTCGCCTCGTATCGCGGACATTTCTGTCCGGTGCATAGAGTAGAGTAAATATCTGACCAAATAGAGAGCAGATGGTGTCCATCCCGCTCAACAACACCGTCTCGGAATTCCTTAATCCTCAAATGCGCGCAAGTGCATACACCAACGTTAAGCCACGCAACCTACAGATCTTACTCGAAAAGCTGGCCAGATACGGTTCGACTGTGCGAACACCGGTGGAAAGAGAAAAGGCGGAGCGGAGACGGAAAGAGGCCGAGGCTGTATCCAAGATTGCATGAACAAACAGAGAGTGAATATGCATGCGGGTTGTGTCTAAGTCTAGGAGCCGTGATCACGTTTATTCACGTTGCTTGATTGCGTCCACCTTCATTCATATGGCACTGCGGGAGTGTAATACGGCAGGAGAGGAAAGGAGGGCGAAAACGGGTAGGATGAATGGAGCAGACAGGAACTACTACGAGATTGCGACAAAAGTGGAACAAGTTTGGTTCGCTCTAGCTGCTGGCAGAGGCGTGGTAAGTAGGTTCTGGGATAGTAAGTATAGAGGTACGAGGGCAAAGAACGAGGCGCAGGCGGTAGCAATGGACCAGGAAAAAAGGTGCACAGGAACGCTCGTAAGACTCATTCATGCATGGCGCTTGCCGATGTTGGTGCTAAGCCACTCCAGACCCTCGTAGAGACCGTCTCCGGAGGTTGCACATGTGGCCTAAAGGGAAGTGAGGGTAGAGGGTGAGCATTGACAGGGGGTGCGAGGCGCCGACATACCTGAATGAACCAAGTTCGTTGCCTGAGGCCGTGGAGACCGAGCTTGTCGGTGATTTCAGCGGCGTTCATGGCGTTAGGGAGATCCTGCTTGTTGGCAAAGACGAGGAGGAGAGCGTCGCGGAGCTCATCCTCATTGAGCATGCGCTGGAGCTCCTCACGGGCCTCGGCTACACGCTCGCGATCGTTGGAGTCGACCACGAAGATGATGCCCTGGGTATTCTGGAAGTCTGTAGGGCGGGGCAGGGGCGTGAGTTGGTCCGGACGAGCGAAAATTGCTGATGGAGAAGGGACCCACAATGCCTCCATAGGGGACGAATCTTGTCCTGCCCTGTGAGAGTGAGGTTGAGAATAGGTTACTCTACATGTCGTATATGCGAAATCATACCTCCAACGTCCCAGACTAGAGAGGCAAATGCCACGCGCGTGAACAATCCGCCACCAAACCGGAACAAGTAGCTACGCACCAGTGAACGAGATGTTTTTGTACTCGACAGTCTCTACGTTGAAGCCTGGAGCGGGGAATGAGCCTAGAGAATTGTGACACGAGTTGACATACCAATTGTGGGGATTGTGGTAACGATTTCACCGAGCTTGAGCTTATAGAGGATAGTCGTCTTGCCGGCAGCATCGAGACCGACCATGAGAATTCCTGGAGGAGAGCGCGTCAGACGACGTGGTCAGTAGTGGGGATTCCAGGACGACGTACGCATCTCTTTTTTGCCGAAGAGGGCCTGAAGAGCTTTGCTAAATGCCATACCCATGGCTGCTGAAGTTGTGCTGCTGTGGTGGTGAAGAGGGGAAAGAGGTCGACGACGTCGGAAACGAGGATAAATCGTCCTTTGTCTCTTCTCAGCCTCTCGCCCTCCCGCAGCCTCCCGCATCGTCCGGCCTCTACCTTTGCTGCCTTCGCTGCCTTCGCTGCCCTCATGATCACGTTCACTCCTCTCGCAGGTAGCGCTCACTCGACAAGACACCTTCCTCTCGCCTACCTCCTCCAGGTCGACGACGTAAACATCCTTCTCGATTGCGGTTCTCCCGACTGGCATCCAGAACAATTTGGAAAATCACAAAGCGAACCCACAGATGCTCCATTCTGGGATACATACTGCCGCGAGCTCGAAAGGTGCGAACGCCCTCCAAAAAATTAGGTTGGCTCAGGTTGCAGGTTGCATGCACGGGCTCTTACGAACACCGCTCTGATTTTCCTCATTCATGTATTCCTTACTGTACAGAATTGCTCCTTCAATAGACTTGGTTCTCCTCTCACATGGCGACCTCGCACACAGCGGTCTCTTCGCCTACGCCTTTGCGCGCTGGGGTCTAACAGCATCGACGTACACGACGCTTCCGGTGCAAGCTATAGCTCGAATAGCAACCCTTGAAGAAGTCACGGCCCTGCGAATGGAAGAGGACGTCGATCCACCAAAGCAAATTGAAGAACCATCACCCATTAAAGTCGAGGAAGACGCGATGGAGGACGATCTTCATAAGCTCGTCCCTTCTGGTAAGAACGGTGTTCGAATACCAACCATCGAGGAGGTAAACGACGCGTTTGCGAGCATTATAACGCTTCGGTATTCCCAACCCACGCATTTGACCGGTCAGTAACGCCTCATACTGCAGGCTACATCCCCTGACACACAAACCCCCTAGGAAAATGTCAAGGTATTACTATTATCCCTTTTGCCGCTGGACACACCATTGGAGGTACGGCATGGAAGATTCGTTCACCATCAGCGGGTACCCTTCTCTACGCTGTCAACCTTAACCACCTCAAAGAACGTCATCTGGATGGGTCGGTCATGTCGCTGAGCGCCACTGGGGGCATATACGAACCCATCGCACGACCCGACCTGCTCATCACGGACGCCGAGCGAACATTGACAATCAGTTCCCGAAGAAAGGAACGTGATCGTGCTCTTCTGGGTAATCAAATCTCGTCACACCTCTCACCTTTGACGACTGATGCTGTCCACAGACCTCATCACCCACACACTAAGCTCCGGGCACTCGTTACTCCTCCCCACTGATTCCTCAGCGCGTTTACTTGAGTTGCTGGTCCTGACCGACCAACACTGGGCGTTCTCAAAGCTTCGCGCGCCAATATGCCTGATCAGCAGAACGAGCAAAGAGTTGCTCACGGTCGTACGGAGTATGATGGAATGGCTCGGGGGCACAATATCCAAAGAGGATGTCGGCGACCCCGGTGCGAGACGAAACCAGCGGCGGAAGGTTGGAGAGGACGAGGATGAGGCGTTGGGTGCGTTAGCATTACGATTTAAGTGGGTTCATGGTACCTGAAAAACCGCTCGTGACCGATACATCTCTTGCAGGTTTGTTGAACTTTTCAGATCGCCCTTGGAGTTGATGAACGAGATCCCCTCTAAAACGCCAAAACTCATTCTCGCCGTCCCCGCCTCGCTCTCTCATGGACCCTCACGTGCGCTCTTTGCAGACTTTGCGGCCGTCCAGGGCAATGTCATCGTCCTCACGGGCCGGTCCGAGCAGGGCACACTGTCGCACTTCTTGATGGAGCGCTGGGAGGCTGCACAAGAAGATACCGAACGCTGGCAGGATGGTAAACTTGGCGAACCGATACCACTGGATCGGCCGATTCAGGTTGAGGTACGTCGCTCTCTCCCTTTCTCTCCAGATGGTTAGTTTATTTGGTGTCTGTTTCTACAGCTCCGAAACAAGATCCCCCTACAAGGGGAGGAGCTTACTGCCTACTTCACAAAGCAAAAAGCTGACAAGGAAAGGGAAGCAAACGAAAGGGCTGCGCTCGCACGGAAAAAGCAGCTCGAAGAGGAGGGCGACGATAACGACGACTCAGAAGCGACCGACTCAGATTCGGACTCGGCTGAATCTGACGCTGGTGGCGGCGGCGGCCATGGGAGACGGGGTGGCGTTGGTGATGAGATGGACTGGGAAGCGCTCGGGCAGGACGAGGCCGGGTTCGGGGGCAAACAGCAGATGTTCGACATCATGGTCAAGCCCCCTCCGTTGAGTAATGCCAACCTCAACGCCCCTAAGGGCGCTGCGTTCTTCAAGGCGAAGGACCAGAACACTGTCAGCGTTATGCAACGGGTCAGGATGTTCCCCTATGCGGAGCGTAGGAGGCGCATGGACGATTTTGGTGAGATCGTGGATGTGAATGCATGGTTGAGGAAGGGGAAGATGTTTGATGAGAAGGCGGAGGATGAGGGTTTAAAGGAACTGAGGGAGAGAAGAAAGGCAGAGACTGCGAAGAAGGTGAAAAGGATTCCCTCCGACGAGATGTGCCGTACTGATTGGGGAACAGGATGTGCCCGTCGAAGTGCCGTCGAAGTATGTCACCGAGGTGGTTGATTTGGAGATGAGATGTAAGGTGTTCTTTGTTGACTTGGAGGGAGTACACGATGGACGGGCAACGAAGAACATTATCCCGCATATCAACCCTCGACGAATGGTACGAAACATTCTCAAACGTGGGTTTCTTTCACTCACCTATCCCTAGATCGTGGTGCAGGCAACAGAAGACGCAACGGATTCCCTCCTACAGAGTTGTGCGATGATCAAGGCCATGACCACCGAAATCTACCATCCTAAAGTCGGCGAGGCGATCCGTATCGGCGAGCATATGCACAATTTCACCCTTGCGTTGTCGGACGCTTTGATGGCGTCCGTGAAGATGTCATCCGTGAGCCTTTCCTTTACCTTCTGCTTTAATGACGGGCACTGATATCTCTTGCAGTTCGAGGATAGCGAAATTGGCTTCGTTAAAGGCCGAATTACGATCCCCCCACACACCGGGGTCCCACTGCTCGAACCGCTGCGTCTAGCAGGTCGGCAGGTCAACGAGAGTGAGGGTGAGGATAATAGACTCGCACTAGAGAGTCTCAAGCCGAAAGGGGCGTCCCTGCCTCGTGCAATGATGGTCGGCGACCTCAAGCTCACCGCTCTTAAATCGCGTCTGAACGGGCTTGGGATTGGGGCAGAGTTTGCGGGGGAGGGCGTGCTGGTGTGTAGGGCTACCACGGACAGCGTGGAGGACACCGTTGCTGTGAGGAAGACTGGGAGAGGCGAGGTAAGGGTTGAAGGTGGTGCATGTGAAATGTTCTACACGGTGCGAGATGCAATTTATCAATTGCACGCCTTGGTCGAAGTTTAGTACGACATTCATTTTCTACTGCATGTAGCATAATCACGAGAAAGTCAGAGTATCTGTGTTGCTATGTAAATTCGTTTATATCAAATACTTATGTGACAGAGTTACTGATCCAGGCATTTCGCAGAACGCGCCACCCGAACATGGCCGTAGCTAGACTCTCAGTAGTCCTGGCTCTCTGGCACATAGTCGTGAGAGTACTCACCGAGTTCCTGTAGCTCCAACCCTCTGAGTGATCTCGTCGATGGCTTCCAATTCCTCTGTTGTTGAGTTGAACGTCACGTGCGCCCCTGTTTTCCCTCAGATATTTCTCCTTCTTTGTGTCGGGGATTGCGATAAAAATCATCCCCTTGGGCAAGGACCCAAGCAAGTGCCAACTGCCCTGGTATGCATCTCTTCTTCTTCGCGAGTTCCCTGGAGCCAGCTCAGTTTCAAATACCATCACAACCGCAAGCGGCTCACTTGAGAGCGCCCACGAGCTTCAGGTTTTCTTCAAACGCCTCGCCCTGGAAACGAGGATCCCACCTCCCGAGAACCCCCGGCTTAAAGTCCTGGACTCTTGTAAGCGCCTGTCAAGAACCCACGACCATGAGGCCAATTCTCGGCAGGTATCCAGGATTCCATGTTCCCGAATGTCTGTTGTCCAAGGCGAAAATTCGATCTGCAGTGAGCTCATATTGTAGGACGAGATTAGTGATGCCCCGGCGGGCCCGGTGATGATAGTACAAGTCAATATAGTCCACTTGGAGGTTTTGCAAGAATTCCTCGCATGGTTGGCGGGTCTCCTCTTCTGGTACTGGTGCAGACACCGAGAATTATACCAAACTTGGTGCATATGAAGACTTTCACCCTGAATTCTGGATCCTTCAGTAGTCCACCGAGAAGGCGTTCATTCCGGTCCTGTCACCAAGATTAGAAATGCTCGCATGAATGGGGCCTTGAGATACCATTTGGGTGTGAGAGTGGGGTCTGGTCAAACTGTCACGCCCCTATATATGGGGAGCCGAGTTCAAACCCACTTGCAGAGGTTGTTAACTCCTGCCAACCGGACATTGTCGGACGTCCGAAATATAGAAGCCAACGCATTTAGGGGTGGGAAGGGAAAGCAAACAGGCCGGGAGTGGACCAGCATGGATTCGTTGCACAGTCCTTTTCAATTGGTACCCCGGGACGGGACAAACGACCATCCGATAACTGAACGTGATACTGAAAGAACCAAGTACGCCTCAAACGGGGAGCAGCAACCACGAAATTCTGTGATACTGCTTGATGACTTGGAGCACATTGACTGATGAGTTTCGTTCACAATTAGGGATTGGTCAAACTCACGTCGAAGGGAGGAATGTCGTCGACAAAGCAAGCGGAAGTCCTTTCTTCAAAATGCATTTGATGTACACATTAGACGAGCAAGGGAACCGGTTGTACACTTTGAAGGTACTATGGATCCAATTTTTGATCAGTTCCACTCTCTAACATTCTCTTGGCGAGTAGAAAACAACCCCGGAGGGCAAAGTGACCAAGTCGGCGCACCCAGGTTAGTTAGTGCAGACCATTACACTCTCGCATACATCTCTCCAATATTATTCATATAATTCTCCTTTAAAAAATTCTGTTCAGCACGGTTTTCGCCCGACGATAAGTTCTCAAAATACCGCATTAAAATCAAGCAGCGGTATGGGGTGCTGCCAACTCAGTTACCCGCAAAGCCCTATTAAGCACACGTGCCCTATTGTTGCAACGGAATGGTGCGTTCCCCGGCCAGCCTTCTCCACTTGCAGACCCAGACTGACGTTCTCTTCCTCTAGATCGCCGTTTCTTACGCACCTCTCAATTCTCAGATGCCTCCTTGCTTCATAAAACTTGAATATCTAGCCCTTTTTCGATGTAGCCAT
>WNFL01335499.1_pt1 | contig 13077 bp, 20 predicted proteins | sample 5400361 | NCBI WGS metagenome assembly WNFL01 (sample SAMN13153351, study PRJNA577476) | soil metagenome | isolation source: 40 cm soil on Douglas fir-dominated hillslope | place: USA:California | collected 2013-09-17
GCGTGGAGCAACGGTGGGGGCTGCCGGCTGCAGGACTGACAACCAACCCAGCAAAGAAAACGCCTCCCTTCTTTTGAAGACTTGGATTTATGCTGAGAAGACCGAGCCGGGGACCGACCTATTCCCACCTGCGACGGAAATTTTTGTAAAATTGAAAGCGCGAGTGCCAGCAAAACGCCGCTGCGTACGCGCGAAGAGATCGAAACGCGCCGCAAAGCCTTCATCCGCAAGTGACGGCTCAAGCACCGGGCCGTCGCGGATAGCTCGGCGGAATCCGGCGATCGGCTCTTCACCTTCACCCGCCTGCCACCGCCCCAATGGCGCAGCGTACGCACTACGAATGCAATCGAACGGCTACACGAGGAGTTCAAGCGCAGGATCAAGACGCAGATCGTGCTGCGGTCGGCAGACACGGCCGCCATGTTGTTCTGGGCGCTGCTCGCCTCCGGCCAGATCAACATGCGAAAGGTCGATGTTGGCAAACCCTTGCCACAAAGCCCATCGATCAGCCAATTGACCTCGCAGCTTGATCCACTACCATCAATTTGCCGAAAGCGCGATTCCTGCTGTTCCGACCGCCTTTGATGACCGCCTATCGCCTGCGTTTCCGCCGGGTGCCAAATCCGGATGTTACCGTGGGGCTGCGCAAAGCATTGTGATTGATCCGGATCGACGCCTCACATCATTTTGATGCCAATCAGTAACCTATTGAACCAGAAAGATTGTCTTTTATCGTCGACGGCGATCACGTTGTCGCGAATGAGGGCGGTGGTCCGGCGCCCACAAAAGGCCACGGCTTCCTTTTGCGTCCACAATCAATTTATTTTCGGGTTGAGAAGTTCCTGCGATCGTGCGGAATTAATGTTGGCCTTTGTGATGACGGTGGCGCCGGTATCGACGGTGGTCGGCACTCGCTCGCCTTTTGACGCCGCGAGCGCGGTCTTGATGCCGTCATAACCCATGCGGAACGGATCCTGCACGACGAGCGCCGAGACCGTGCTATCCCGCAGCAATTGGACCAAGCTATTGTCTGAATCGAAGCCGACGAAATTGATCAAGTCGCCCCCCTTATTTGTCTTCTTCTCCGCCACCGCTTGGGCCGCAGCTTTTGCCGCGATCGGGTCAGAAACGAAGACGCCGCGGAGTTCAGGGTAGTCTGCGATCAGGTCCATCATCATGTTATATCCGGTTGTTGCCTGGCCATCGCCGACCTTATGGGCAACGATGTCCAAAGCCCCGTATTTCGTCTTGACTTGACCAGTGAATCCGCGGGCGCGTTGATCAAGCGAGGCGGCCCCGGACAATGAGGTAATGATTGCCACATCGCCTTCAGCATCCGCATATGACCGCTTGATCGCGTCGGCGAGAATGTCGGCGGCGAGGCTGCCCGCATGAACGTTGTCCGTCCTCAAAACTGACGTGAAAGCCGAGGAGTCGGCATCGGAATCAATGCCGATGATCTTGACTTTCTTCGCAGCATTATCGATCGACTTGCTGAGCGCAGCGAACTCTGTGGGGGCGATGACGATCGCGGTCGGCATCGACGCGAGCGCGTTCGCCAGAATGCCCATCTGGCCCTTGATATCGGTTTCGGAGTCCGTACCCAGCTCAACAACGTTCACGCCGAGATCGTGCCCGGCTTTGCGCGCGCCGGCCAGCACCACCTGCCAGTAGAACGACGTCTTGTCTTTCACAATTATCGGGATCGTTGCTTTGGCCTGCGCCATGGCAGGGGCCGCTTGGGCCGAACCGATTTGGCCCATTGATTTCAGTCCGACGTCGGAAGCCATCCAAAGAACGCCGCTGCCGGCCCAGATCATGCGTTCGAGGGCGCGGCGACGGCTGACGCCGTCGTTGTGATCGTCGTTATCGAACGTCATGGTATTCTTCCTCCTGTGAAATTCTGTCATCGAGCGACATTGATACCGCCGGGGCGGCTCATGCACAGGAACCCATTTTGGGACCGACTTATTCCCAAGGGCGACGGATATTTTTTTGTTTGAGCTGAAGGCGGCGGGCGTCGGCTGCCATCCGCCCAGCTCAACTCTGTGATGGTCCCTGAAACAACCCCACACCAATCAGGCCGGATCACACAATTGCTTCGACAGGCGGCAACGTCGTCTGCTCTCCCAATCCTCGTTACCAGCCCAGTTCGATCGAGCCTTCCGAGCGCACCAAGCCGTCGCGGCGGCCGGGTGTTTTTGAGGGTCCGGGTGTTCAGTGAGCGGCAGTACTGCTGCCTGAGGCTCCGGCGTATTGCCAGCGATGATCGCAGCGTTAATCGCACCGATCGAAATCCCCGCTACCCAGTCTGGCAAATATTCCGAAGACCGAAGACGCCAATGCCTCATAAACTCCCGCCTGATAGCTGCCAAGCGCACTTCCGCCCTGCACAACCCAACCAATCTTTTTGTCATAATGTGGCGGACGCGCTGGCGGATTTCCATCGGGCATAGGGGCCTCTCCTTGAAATATAAGTACGGTACCGATTCAATTTCGTAGTTGAGAGACGACAGATGCTACGGCGATCGACGATCGATCCGGATGGCGAAACACTGGAGGGAGTCGTCGAAGGCGTTCAGGCGGAAATTTCCTTTCGTGAAGGTGATGTGTTCTTCGAATCCGGCAATGCCGCGTGATTGCGTCGCAGCTTGGCTTGATTGATGACACGATCGATCGCCTCGATAGCTCCGATTACGAGGATTCTGCCGCTGATGAGAAGAAACGCCTTTAGATTTTTCATTTGCTTCCAGAGACGAGCATTCCCGGATCGAAGTGGATGGTGAGGCTCAGCCATAGCGAACATGGCGCTCAACGGAGCCGGCCTTCCCTACTAGAGACAAATCCGGAGAATCATGGGAGACGAAACCTGGATGATGACGGCGCGGTAGTCGAATCACGAAGAATCGTTTGCCGACGTAGTTTTGTTGTCGGTTTGTTGAAACGAAAGTGATGCACAAGACGGGAATAAATCAGTCAGCATTTGGACAATAGATTTAGCAGCGCAATCCGCGCAGCATCCGGTGCCGGAGTGGATCACAAATTCTTCTCGCAAGATCATCTTTGAAAATATTCCGGCTCACGGACGCATTGCCGAGCAGCGAGCGGCGCATGAAAATTCCGGCTTTTCTTCCTAACTCCGTTTATAAGCGGCCTCACTAAACCTGGCACTTGCATTTATTCCCGTGCCCGACGCATTGCCTCCCTCCCTCGGGCGCACAGCTTGTGTCGACATTGCGCAACGAACGCTCTTCTCGATGCAGTGCCGGAGGTGCCGCCAGACTGTTTTGGAATCGATTCGAGCGGGCGATCACGGGACAGAGCCGCCAGGATGACGGCGTCGCACCGGCCGCCCCGCAGTTCACATTGAAAAAATCATCCCTCGCAGGTGGGAATAAGTCGGTCTCCGGCGCAGTCTTCTCAACGTGAATGCAGACTTTCAAGGGAGGCTGGGCAGATCGCCGCTGCGTTAGTTATCAGTCCTGCGGCAACTGGCCCGGCCGGCCGATCACCGAGCCGGCGCCGATAAGCGGCGTCGGTGCGTGCGTCGCCGGGCCGCCGAAATCGCGACCCGCGGCAATGTCGCGGGGCCGCCCCCAGATAGGAAAGCCAGTGAAATCGCCGGATCTACGAGCTTTATTCCAAGGAGGGGCGTTGGGTGACTGTAGTGAGCCTTCACAGCCGCGGTGCGCTCCGGACCAAGGGACATCTGGACGATGGTCCCGGCCAAGATTTCGATCAGAATCCCAGAATCGATAACGATAAAGATATGGCGCTGGGCCAGGACGACCACGCGCGCTTCGCCAGACTGGTATTGCCGCATCTGGGCGATGCCTACTCGCTGGCGCGCTGGATCACCGGCAACCGCGCCGACGCCGAAGACGTGGTGCAGGACGCTTGCCTGCGCGCTTTTCGCGCCATCGGAGGCCTCGCGGACGGCAGCGCGCGCCCATGGGTGCTGACCATCGTGCGCAACACCGCCTACACGTGGCTGCGCAAGAATCGTCCATCGGCAGTTCTTGTGGTCGATGATCTCGAAGATGTCGAGGCCGCGAATGCGGACCCCGGGGATCCAGATAGCAAGACGCCGGAAACGGCGCTGATCGCCAAAGCCGACGCCGCCAGTCTGCAGGCAGCCATCGCGGCTCTGCCAACGGTATACCGGGAGACGATGATCCTGCGCGACGTGCAGGGGCTGTCCTACCGGGAAATCGCCGCGGTGACCGGCGTGCCGATCGGAACCGTGATGTCGCGCCTCGCCCGCGGGCGAAACCACGTGATCAAGACCATTGGAAGAACAGAATCATGACCCGTCCTTTGATCTATGAAGATTCCTCGCTGCCGATCCATGCCTTTGTCGGCGAACTCCCGGTGCCGACGCTTGTCTATGGTCACCGCAAGCATTTCATAAGCCTTACGGCAATACCCGCGCCGGGCCGCGCCAATTCGGCACCGGTACCGCGCACGGTGGACGGATATAACATGTATCGCTGGGTCGAGGACGGGGTCGCATACTGGGCCGTCTCCGACGACGCGGCCGCGGACCTCGACAAGTTCTCTGAGCTGTTCCGCACGACCCCACCGGATCAATGACGACGCGATCGGCAGAACTTATTCTCGACGAACTTGAAAGATTACGGAAACGTCCGGCGAGCTGTGGTGCGAACGAGAAACGGGAGATTGCTGCGCTGCACCTTGAATTGGCATCCATTTGCTTCAATGAAGCCGCGACAACAGAGGATCCCGATAACGCGGAGTCTCTGAGGCGAATGAGTCAGCGCTATTTGATTGAGGCTGAACTTATCCTCGACGAACTTGAAAGATTGCCGAAACGTCCGGCCAGCGGTGGTGCGAACAAGAAATGGGAGATTGCTGCGCTGTACCATGAACTTGGCATCCATTGCTTCAACGAAGCTGCGACAGCAGAGGATGCCGATACCGCGGAGGTGCTGACGCGAATGAGTCAGTGCTATTTGGTTGAGGCCGTGGCTTTACATCAGGCGTTGGCCGATCAGCAACTGGACTTTTCCTGACCGGCAACCTCGCCGCTTTGGTCGCTCCTTATTCCGCTGGCGAGATTCGAGCGCAGCAGCAAAGGAGACCTCGTGTAAATAAGCGCCGGCTCACAGATACGAGCAAGCGCGGTGCGCGGCTTGCGAGTAATGGCGGGAATAAGCGGGGCCAGTCACCGTTCTACCGTGAGCGGCTTGGGCACCGCAAACCGCAGTACGCTGGTTCTCGACAAAAAACTGCTGTCCAAGACGTTCGCCGAGCTTCTGGCCCATGAGGCGCGCGAACGTGTCAGTCACCCCACCAGGTACGAAAGCAACGATCAAACGTACCGACCGCGACCGGGTAGGTCCGCGCCCAGGCAATTCGCGGCGCGGAGGAAAGCGCGGCAGCACCTGCGGCCAAATGCAGAAATCGTCGATGCCGAATTTTCATCGCTTCCTCCTGCTACGATCAGCATGGGCGGGTTCGCGCTCGCATTTGTGGTGGGTGAGGTGGAAGATGGAGCGGCCTTTATCGACCGGGCTGTCGTCCTCAATCCGAATCTAGCCGCGGGATGGTTCTTGAGCGGATGGGTCAACGTTTATTTGGGCAAACCCGATGTCACAATCGAACGCGCAACGCGCGCCATCCACCTCAGCCCACTCCATCGATTCACATTTCCTACGCATACCATAATTGGTGCCGGATTTCAGCGCTGGCCGGTATGACGAAGCCTCTTTGTGGGTGGAGGAGGGACTCCGGCAGGCCAATTCCGCTGTCGCAGCGCGCAACGCTGCAATGGGCTACGCGCTCGCCGGGCGGTCCGATCAAGCGCAGAAGGCCATAGCGCGCTTGCGCCAAATCGATCCGACGCCACAGGTTTCCTATATTAGGCGATTGCGTTTCGCCGGCCGGAGGACATCGCGAGGTGCGAAGAGGCCCTCCGAAAAGCCGGGCTACCTAAGCAGCTGAGTGCACCGGCTTTGAGTTATCGATAACAGCCTGCGCGCCGCGACCCTCACTATGCTTCTTTCGCGTCATACAAGACGGCGGGAGTTCATCGCGCTCGTCGGCGCAGCGGTGCCCCGTTTTGTGAAGCCCCAAAATTCGGCGGCACGCGGCGCCGCGTGCTTCAGACCGGATGCTGATCGGATTGACCGCCTGCCATCTCTCCCCGGTCGCGGCCGGGCTTGTCCCGGCCATCTCGATTGCCGTTGCTCCCAGCCTTGAGATTCGTCGTAGCCGGGTCAAGCCCGGTCGACGACGCGGGACGAGTGATTCCAGCGACGGAAGTCGGCGTTAAGGGCGACGAGCCGGTCGCTGATCACCGCTTCGGCTAGCAAAAGTCCGACATCTTGGTCCAGGAACTTGTGGGTGATCGACATGGCCTACCGCCGGCTTTTCGGCGGCAGGAGCTCCACATGTTGCTAGGAACAAGTGGATTGTCGTTGGATTTACTGCTGATCATTCACGGCATGACCTGCCTGCCCCGGCAGATCGTGGAATTGTTTGAGGGCCGCCCACGGCTGCCCTGAGCCCCGCAGTGAGCGCGTTCAGTAGCGTTGCCGTCTGCATTGTCTTCGTTTGTAGGAGCAACGGAAGCTGTGACGGAAAGACTTCGGAAACCAAGCGGATGGCGATCAGCATTTCCCTCGATGCCTCTCTGAGAAGTTCGCGATCGCTCAAGCCGTCTATTTCCCTACCGTCCTCATCGCTAAGGACTTTTAAGCCCGCCACAGGATCGCTGGTGAGCACGCCGGCAGCCATGTCCAATGCCTGCCTTGCCGCCTCGAGTGGATGCAGGCTATTGGCAACCGGCCGCCAATCCTGTGCACGCCAGCGAGCGATAGTCGAGTGATGTACACGCCGACCCGATAGGGTCAATGCCTTGGCAACGCGCCTCGCACTCGGATTAGGGATGCTGACCCAGACGCGTTTTGCCTCCTCTGGCGTGACCGGCTTGAGTATGCTCATAGTCGGTCTCCGACTAGCTGCCGACATGGTGCGACACCGTCCTATATCTTCTGTGCAAGGTCCGTGACCCCGTCGCGGGTACAACGGGCAAAGCGAGAAAGTGGAACCGGTGATCTCGTGTTAGTCAGATGGTAGTGCTGCCGGTTCCTCGGCGTGCCCCATGTAGGCTGCGAGCAAGTCGCTTGTGATCGTAGGGCGGACGCCTGGCTGAGCCGAACTCTTTGCATCGTTCAGGACATCGCAGCGTTCATCCTGATCAATTCTCTGCCAATCTTCTGCAGCAAGGACCGAGCTCGATACATCGTATTCGCCGCACGTTGGGCAGATAATGCCCATGCCGTCAATTGCCGTGGTGATTTGCTCTGCGTTGGTAGTGCAGACGGGACAGTCCATTTGTCAGCTCCACTGGTTGGAATTTGGAGGGGCGACACGGCGTGGGCCGAGGGCCGGAGAGGAACCTCGGGCCAAGGAGGACTGATCGCTATTCCGTCGACGTGCGGATGAGCGTCAGTCGCGGTGGCAAAGCACCGCGAGGTTCTTGTTGTCGGTCGGCTTCTCGACGCGTTCGACGAAGAAATTTGTAAATTGAACCACGCTGCGTGGACGTTTACCCAACGAGAGCAAAATACCCCGTTCCATCCCTAGACAATCCATGAAAAACGGGGGCATATTTATCGTCGATGCGGCGTCTCTTCGGAGTGATATTCGATGAGGGCCTCACTGCTGCACCTGCAGCGCGCACGTCACCCCCTTAGAGCGGAACAGCGCCTCGCGCTGGCGCTACTTGCCAACGTTCCGCGCGGCGTAACCCAGGATCTGCTTCTGCTCGCCCACGGGTTTGATAGCGATTTAATTGCAGAGCTCGTCCACGCTGGCCACGCAAGATCTCGGCGCGAGATCGTCGAGGCGGGCGGTCCTCCGATCGAGATTGTTCGCATAACGATCACCGATGCCGGCCGGCAGGCGATCGAAAGCGAGCGCCGCCAGTCGGTACGTTCTGAGGGGATTATCGTTGGCCCGTGTTCGCTACGCGACCGTCGCCAGCGGGCGATGTCAGATAGGCTTCGACGTCCCTAGCTTGAACCCAAGTACCCACGAAAAAAGACGACGCCGACTTGCCCGCTGGTTGGCACGGCACTTTCAACACATGTCATATAAATCGCCATGGATGATCGTGTCCCCCCTCGAAGGCGTCGCGTCAGCCTAGAACAGCGTCGATCGCTCCAATTGCTCGCGTGCAGTCCGTTCGGTGCCGCCGAGACAATCATGCTCACCAACGGCTTTACACGCGGCACGCTGGCCGGCCTCGTCCGCGCCGGACTTGCAATGGCACACAGCGAGATCGTCAAGACTGATAGGCGTTTGGTTGGGCGCATCAGGATCACTGAGGCCGGTAGGCGGGTGATCGAAGACCGATCTTGAGAGCCCAGAGCGATCCACGCGGATTGACGACTGGTCATCTCCTATAGGAGAGCACGTTCGCGCAATTGGTAGTCCAATTGCGTTCTGTCTTTGCTGAGTACGGATTGTCAGGCACGAACATCGACGGGCGGCATTCCGGCACCGTCATGCTGAGCACGACAACTGCGAGAAGGGCGAACACCAGGATCGAGGCGCATACATACAGAGTATGCATAAGTCCACCGGAATGAAAGATCCCCACCGCGCCGAGCGATACTCGGCATTGTCGCCGTTGGTTGGGCCGGGTTACTATTCCGGCCCAAAGTCGCCCCGTCTGCCCGAATTGTCACATTGGATAGCTGAGCAGTGTGGAGGGTGTCGTCTCTTCCATCTGTTTCTCTCCTGTCTGGCAGGCAAATTCCGCCCCGATACCGCTCGCCGGATTTGGCGGATTTGGGGAGCAGCATAAGGTCGGGATCCTCGTCACCGCCGTATCGCTGCCAGGAGGAGGAGCACCGCAGCCGGGTCCAGCAGCGCCGCAACCACCAGGATGAAATACCGGAGCACATCCTGATCGCCGGCTCTGAGGAGTGTTGCCAGATAGCGCACCGGGCCCAAGTCGGCCTCCGCCACCCGCCGATCGCCATCGACCTTGGCCTTCTCGATCTTCAGGTCGGCAAGGGCCTTGTTCGCCTGGTCGCGTTGGGTGACGAGCTCCGCCCGGTTCCGACGCTGATCGGCGGCAAGCTGCATGGCGGCATTGGTGCGGCCGCGCTGGGTTGCTGTCTCGATGCGGCGTCGATCTGATTGATCCTGCGATCCAGGTCGAGGGAACGTGGCTCGTCATCGATAGCGGTGCCCTTTAGATCAACGAATTCTCCGAGTTGTTCGAGGTGATCGGCTGGTAACATGGCGGAACGGACACGACGTTCAACTTGCCGGCAACGTCGCCTGGCGAGTTCGCGAAGCTTATTAAGGCCCGATCGGGTGCGGACCAGTTGCCCGTCGGCGTGATGATGCCATACGTTGGCGGCGCTGCAAACACGCGGCCGGCATAGGGCCTTCACCATGCCGCCGTTGCCGCTCGAGAGACCAAGACGCAAAGTGTGGCGGCGCTCTCTTTCGCATGACCAGTGCCGCCTCATGCAGCATTACGTGGTCGATCCGCAGCGCCCCGATCTCGCCCGTCTTTGTGTGGTGCCAATGTGGGGGCCTTTGCGGGCATTTTTGGTAGTCCTTTCGCTGTGCTGAACATGCCTCGCGATAGTGCACGCGTGATTAAGTTTCCCGCCAAAGCGGGAAAGAAGCGCGATGGTTGTTACGGGATGTGACTGGCGGTAGTCCGGCTTATGGCCGGGCTACTTCTGTTTTTTGGGCGATGCAAAGGCATTCAACGACATTCGGTGATGCCGAGGCCGTAGCGCAGCGCCTGTTTGATTACGCGACTGAGACCGCTCCCGGTTCGGTTGACGCCGATATCAGCTTTTGACCGGTTGGCCCAGGTTGAACAGCTATTCCTGTCTACACCTCTCCGAGACGGTGCACGCTGGCAGGCGGACGCTAAGCAAAGGGCCGCCCACTGCCCGAAGCCGCGGCCCTCTTGGACGGTGGCCCCTCAATAACCTTCGAGCGCTCGTCGACCCGCCTCAGTGATCCTGAAGCGGCCGATAGTTTGCTCGCCAGCCTTAATCTCGCGCTGTGTTGTTGCAAGTCCGGCGCGGATGAGGCGCACTAACGTCTGGCGTGTAAAGCCGTTAACGAACATGGTCGTTTCGGTAGCACCGAACGGACTGCTGGCAAGCAATTGAAGTGCCCGGCGCTGCTGTGCGCCGAGGCGATATTTTCGACGGGGCGGCATCTCGCGAAGACCTAGCAGAAGGAATTCGAAGCGGCTCCGCGCCAAGCGCTATCTCACGGTCTGTCGCTTTGCAGGCGTTTGGCTCGCTGAGCTGTAACCTGGAACATGACGACTAACATCGCGCCCGCCCCCCAAGGCCGCACCGGCTGACCGGGATGATTGCGACGACGAGCCAAAGCTCACCCTCCAAAAAAAGGCCCCTCCCAGGGGGAAGGGGAGGGGCAGTCAGCGTCTGATGGGAGGATCAGAAGCGATTCATTGGCCGTTTGCTCTTGCCGCATTCGTGCCGTTGGCACACCCCGTTTCAGCGAATGGCTGACATAACCGCCGAGGCGGCGGCTAAACGACCATTTGACGAGCACCTCTTTGCTGTGCTGAGGCTGCCCATTTTTGTTTGGAGAACCAGGGCCCGATCAGTTGCCGCGCGCGATCCTCGACCGCAGGAAGGCGATTGGCGAGGGCGCCGACGAGGCTGAAGCTCAACGCTGCGGTCGAGGAAGCCAGCCGGAACGCAGGTCGGCTACACGCCGGCAGGGATCGCGCGCATCAGCAGCGCAAACAATTGGTCATTCGAAATCATTGAACGCAATGCTGCTGCCGATATCGGCGAAAGTTTTATAATGGACACGGTACTGCGCTGCCGCGGCGGTGTCTATGAGATCCTCCGCATTGCTGTGATCATCCACAGCAACGGAGCTTGTTTCATGGCTTTCCGCCCATCAACACGTAGACGATGACACCGACCGACAGCGCGAGCATCGCCGCATCGTAGTGGATCACACGTCCCCTCCGGGGTCGTCGTCTTCCAGGTTCGCAACGGTGATGCGCTCATGCCCCCTGTAATCCGCCAGGGAAGGCTGCTCTCTCCCGGTGCGGCGGAGCTCGCGGACAGCCTGGCCTTCGACAAACAGGTCGGGGCAAGCGCCGCTCGCGTTGGGGATCTCACGGACGGGGCTCGAACTCCGCCGCCGCGGCCGCTCAGCCGCCTCGTCATCGGCCATCGAGAACCTCCCATCAACAAAAAGGGCGGCCCCGCAAGGAGACCGCCCTAAGCCATAACGGCCATGCCTCGCCCGACCGCACCGCGCGTCGCCCCGCATCACCACGCCTAAACCGCGCCTCGCCACGACAAACCGCTGAGCGGCCCAATCAGCCATCATTAGCTGATCGCGATTCCGGCTCCGAGTATGGAGATTCCGATCACAGTCCACAAGCGCCGGCCCCCAGGGGTAGTGGGTGCTGGGTGTGCCGCCCTCTCCGGATGGCATCTTCGTGGAGAAGCTGGGAACGGCTTTCGATGCGCCGCGGAAAGGCAAGCCTGTCACCCGCGATGAATCGCGTGCTGCCGGCCGTCGCCTCTATGACGGCGCTATCACGACGGGCAAGGCTGAGGATGTCGAGGCTTTGGCAGAAACCTACATCCAGAACACGGGCTGGACTCCCGACGGCAGCGCGAATTTCGGCAAGGCCTGGGCGGTAGGCCGGGGCGGGATGCCCAACGGCCTGGCCGTGCAAACTCTCATCGTGGCCGAGAATGATCGGGTCGCATCGATCAGCAACTGGGACGGCACTGTCACGATCAGCGGTAATTCTGTTGATTTCCAGTCGGCCGACTTCCTCCGGATTGAAGACGGCGTGGCGGCTGAGCACTGGGACACTGTCGATTACATCAGGTGTTTCCTTCAGTACTTCAATAGCGTGCGCGGCCAGGGCGAAGCTCGAGGAACGCGGTGCCGGGATCGAGCAGGAGGTTGACGCGTTCTCGCGCCAACAGCCTGCCGCGCGCGGTGCGCCGCGGCCGGCGTCTGAAAACCTCCCCACAATCCCAGTCATTGCGGTTCTATGCGCCGGCGCCTGAAAGCAGGCGATCTCGCATCCCTTGCCGCCCGACCTCTGGGCGCGCACCTCCGGATTGGAAAGAAGGGAGTTTTCAGCTACCCTTCTTTATCGATGTGGGACTTCGGCTTTTTCCGTCCGAAGACCTCGCCGGCGGGCATCGACCGCACGGACCACTTAGAATGCTCTTTGCCTAAGCCTCACCAGACTGAACTAGAGGCATAGCGATGCGCCAGAACCAGGGTTCGGAAGCTATGGCAGGTGCCTACGGTCGAAACCTGGGCACGAAATACGGCGCCGAGGATGCGCCTGCCATTGTAACGCGTTCGCTCCACTCCATTGAGATCGCCGTCACCGAAATTTGTGTGCACCGGCCTCCCGGACGGCTTTCAGATCCGATTCCCCGCGTGGATGCGTATATGATCTGTTTGATGCTCCGCGATATTCCTAACAACGCCTACTGGGAGGAAGGGCGTCAGGTTTCGGCATATTCTCTCCGGGCTGGCGAAGTCACAATTCACGACCTCAGGCGCGAACCACTCGCAGTGATCGACAAGCCGATTCACTCGCTTCTTTGCTACATACCGTCTGCGGCTCTCAACGCGCTGGCGGACCAGGCCAACGTGCCGCGCATAAGCGAGCTTCGTTACAAGCCCGGCCTTGGCTTATTGGATGAGACGATTAAGCATATCGGCCTGTCGCTTCTGCCTGCGCTCCAGACTCCCGATCACGTCAGTCGGTTGTTCACAGATCACGTGACCCTAGCCCTTGCAACTCATTGCGCACAAACCTACGGCGGAATGCAGACAGTCTCGCGACCGCTCAAGGGCGGGCTCGCCCCCTGGCAGGAAAAACGATCCAAGGAAATGCTGGCAGGCGATCTCACCGGCGCAACGCCACTGCACGAGATTGCCGGGGCCTGCGGCTTGTCGGTCAGTCACTTCTCGCGGGCATTCCACAAATCAACTGGACTTGCTCCCCATGCATGGCTGCTGCAGGCCCGGGTCGAATCCGCC
>WNFL01345343.1_pt2 | contig 13076 bp, 20 predicted proteins | sample 5400361 | NCBI WGS metagenome assembly WNFL01 (sample SAMN13153351, study PRJNA577476) | soil metagenome | isolation source: 40 cm soil on Douglas fir-dominated hillslope | place: USA:California | collected 2013-09-17
AGATACATTCCGCGGGCGTGTATATCGTCTATGACATCTCTCCAGTCGTCTAAAGTGCCCCAGTGGGGGTCTAGGAGGGAGAAATCGAGTGGGGAGTAGCCTGTTCAGGGGATGAGCGGTTAGTGTGGGTGACGCGAAGAGATCGGGGGGTGGAAGGAGCGGAGAGGGAGACGCGCGTACTGTCAGCTTGCCAAAGCATGTTGATGAAGGGAGTGCCGGCGATGTAGATGGCGCGTATGCCCATTCCCTGGAGGTAATCGAGATGCCGCTGGAGGCCGCGGATGTCGCCTCCGAAACGAAGGTTGACCTCATCTTGGTCGCTTTCGAAGACAGAGCCAAAAAAGTCGTTGTTGCTTGGGTCACCATCTGCGAATTTGTCGAGGAGGAGGGTGTAGAAGGGGAGTTGGCGCCAGTTCTGTGGGGAAGGGGTGTAGGTCTTGTTCGGTCTAGAGGCTTTGTAGTCGAGGACAGAGGCGTTTGGGTCCGGGTTGACGTTGATATTCCATGAGACGAGGTCGGGCTGGTATCTGTGAGCATCGACGAATGGGAGGAAGAGTGAAAGGGTGGCGAGGACGAGGGTCGGAAAGGAGGGGGACATCGGCGTGGGCGTGGGCGTCTGTTGTAGTTAGGATCGTCGTCGTCGTTGTCGTCGTTGTGGTAGATGGCAAAAAACAAAACTGTTGGAGGAGGCAGAAAAGCACTGACAGACAGACGGACGGACAGACAGACAGAGAGAGAGAAAGGAAAGGCACAACGGCTAAGAGTAAAGTACCGGTAAGTCCAGGACCGAGGGCCCTATTAATATGTGGTCGTTTCGGCTCGGTTTCTTCGGTTTCGTCAGCCCCTTGGAAGCGCCGAGCGGGCAAATGCGAGGTGGCGAGGTGACCAGGGCAGTGAGATTGTGAATAGACAGTTCGGGGAAAACGGAACACCTGCTGTGAAGGGCGGTGTCGGCAGCATTTTGCGAGCCAGTAAAAACCAACGCTTCGGCCACTTTGAGCGCCTATAAATTGCTGTGCTTTGACTGAGCGCGCGCATCTCGATACATCCAAATTCTTGGTTCTTTGATTCTTTCAACCACCCACGACAACCACCTCTGCTATAGTACTCCCACCACTGCCCCTGTCATTGACAATGACAATGACAATGACAATGACAATGATCTTGACAATACTTGACAATAGGGAATACTTTCACGATTGGATTGTTTGTTACCCGCGATCGCTACCCGCTTACCTACCGCTGTCCCGTTTCCGTTTCCTGCTTACCCGCTTACCAACCCACCTGCCACCTGCCTGTCAACTCTCTTTACTTACCATTCACCATTCACCACTTGTACTTGCAGCCGACCATGGCTGCCAACCCCGCCTACCCACCCTCCTCATCGTCTGCCGCTACCACCCCGACCAGCCCGGTCGCCTTCGCTCACCAGCAGCAGCAGCAAAATTTCGTCTCTCCTTCCACCAATCGCAGGCACTCCGTCCGCCCCGGCGCGCGCACTGATGCTGCCACCGTACCAGCGCCACCAGCGGCAGCAGCATCCACAGGAGGTGTGAATGGGATCGCTGGTTCTCCCTCTTCTTCCTCTCCCAGCATCCTCGATCCACCATCTGGTTCTTCCTATGCCGAATTCGTCGCCCAATGGCACGACGCTCACATCGCCCGCTGGCTCACCGACAACAAGTGCGCTCAATATATACAAGCTTTTAGGGATAACGATATCCGTGGTGATATCATCCTTGAGCTCGACATGAACACTCTCAAGGAAATAGGCCTCATATCCGTCGGTGACCGTACCAGAATTCGCAACGCTATAAAACTCCTTCGCCAGCGATGCCAACGCCCGAGCACAGGTCCTACTCTCTTACTCAACGGCAGCCCTAATGACGTCAAGTTTTCCTCCCCCGCAACCCTCAAACTCAACGGCGACGCCACCAACACCGTCCACCCGACCGACTCCTATCCAACCGTCCCTCGCGGCCATCGTAGGCTCGAGTCCGTCAGACCCCCCCCTCTCCAGATCGAAAATGTTCGTCCCAAGGACCTCCCCCGCCTTGAGGGCGGTAGTGCCAGCAGCAACAACTCCCAAGCACCCGACTCAGCCCGTGTCCCCACTACACCTCGCGTCCCCCAACAACCTCCCCTCGGCGCGATCTCACGCGTCCCCAACGCCCATGGCGTCCCCAATATTCCCCCGGCGCCCAGAGGCCCGCCTCCGATGCCCCCAGGAGGTTCCAAGACGGCTCCTCGCCTCCAAGTACCTCCGTCGGCAATCCGGGGCGCTAGAACTCCCACACAGGACAGCACCCCCCCGCCCCCATGGACGAGCGATCCCCTGCCGCCCCAACCACAATCACAGCCACCCGTCTCGCCCTGGTCAAACAAAATATATGGCCTCCCACGAGGCATCACACCCGGCAACATCGCAGGCGGCGCCTATGCAGCCCGTACCGCGCCCCCAAATCCACGCGGCGTGCGCTCCCCCGTGATCGCCCACCAGAAACAAAGCTCATTCGGGACCCCAGGCCGTCTCGGTGCCGGCGGACCCACAACTGCCCACCCGTATGCAACAAACGCGGGCATGAGTATTGTCGCCCACAACGTCCTCACACCCGTCCAGGAGAACTTTCCAAACGCCTCCACCGCGGCCTCGTCCGGGCCCAACTCTGGGTACAGCGTCGGCCGCGGACCCTTCCCGCAACGTGGGCAGAGTGCTTCTTCCACTGGCTCGGACGATTTCAGAAGGAAGACCCTCAAGTTCCATTTGCGCGACTCTGGATCGCGTATGATCGAAGTCAAGGAATTTGACGGCGGGTCCGAGATCCTCGAGCGGGCGCTAAAAAAGTTCAATGTCAAAGTCCACCCGGGCGACTCGGAGTTTGCGGATGTCGATGGACTACATGTTGATGGATGGGCAGTACATCTCGGGCCCGATGCAGACCGTGCGTTCCTTTCTTTCGCTAATCTTCGCGCTTTGAGCAAACCTGACGTCCAACTCTGCCTCGTTCGTTTTGCAAACAGACTCGCCAAACCCGCTCTCCGAAAGCGAGCTCCTCGCGATCTTCCATTCAGATCCGGGCGACCCCTCCCGCGAGAACCTCCACCTCCGCCGTCTGCACTCGCCACCATCCTCATCCTCATCCTCGTACCGCGCGCCGCAGAGACAGCCCACGAGCCCGACATCAACACAGTACAACACCGAGGCGCTCAACACGCTGCAGGCGACGAACCGGACGGCGACGAAGAAGATGAACCGTGCGAGCACAGTGTCGGTGCTCAGCGGGCTGGGCATGCAGGTCTCCTCGCCGCCCACGTCCCCCGGCGGCACGACACTCAAGTCGCCACGCCTGGTCAAGCTGCGCAACTTCTTCGGGCACCGACCGCCCAGCGAGCTCATCACCAACCACCTGCAGGAGTACTTCCCCTTCACAGATCGCAAGGTCCTGAACCGTACGGCGCGCAACTCAGTCATGCGCAAGCGGCAGACAATGGGCCTCGGTGGTGCGGGAGGGGGAGGTGGGGCGCAGTGGTCTGCGCGGTTTGTGTCGCGGTTTAGCACCAGCACAACGGGGAGCGGGGGTGACGTGGATGGCTTTGCCAGCTCGCGAAATTCGCTTGCGGACAACTCGCTCGTGGAGGAGGAAGAGGAGCCGCCGAAGGAGAAGGGGCCGCACCTCAGCTTACCGCGGATGAGCGTGGAGACCGTCGATGGGAGGAGCGTGGATCTAACCCTCATTGACGAGGAAGATCAACCGCCCGCTGCTGGGACGAGCAAGAAACAGAAGCGTCAGACACGGTTGCTCTTGCCGCCTGTGACCATTGAGAGCGATTCCTTAGCGAAGCAGATTGGGCTGAACCTCGATGCGTCTGCTAGTGATGCGGCGGACACGGACAAGGCGGAGAAGGCCGCACGCAGGGCGTCCAAGCGTGTGTCGAAGATTGTCGAACTCAAGAGCAAGGAGATGCCCAATGCTGGCCAGATCCCCACCGTCGATCACGTCACCAGCGGTATCGAAGCGAACCGCAGGGTGAGTTATGCCAGTTTGAGGCCGTCCTCTGGGGCCTCTGTGGCACTTGTGGAGCCCCCTAGTCGACGTACCAGTATGGCTGAAGTGCCAATTGATGAGGAAGAAGCAGTTGCGCAACAAGAAGAGGAAGAAGAGGACGAGGACGAGGACGAGGGAGAGGAGGAGGAGGAGGAGGAGGAAGAAGAGGAGGAAGAGGAAGAGGAAGAGGAAGAGGACGAGGATACGCTGGTCGATATGGATACTCCCGCGAAGATTACCTCCAAAGCGACCACCAAAACCATCAAGTGGATTCGTGGCGCCCTTATTGGATCTGGCAGCTTCGGGAACGTGTACTTGGGTATGGACTCGCAACGAGGCCTGCTTATGGCTGTGAAGCAGGTCGAACTCAAGGGATCGGCGAGCGATGAACGCAAAAAGGCCATGCTTAGCGCGTTGGAGCGGGAGATTGACTTGCTCAAGACACTGCAGCACGAGAATATCGTGCAGTATCTCGGTCAGCTTGATATTTCCTCAACACTGATTTGAACCGTTCATTCTAACCTCGGCTTACAGACTCGTCCATCGACGAAGACAATCTGAACATCTTCCTCGAATATGTCCCTGGTGGCTCCGTTGCGTCCTTGCTGAAAAACTATGGTGCCTTTGAAGAATCGCTCACTGTTAACTGGGTTCGACAAATACTGCGCGGCTTGGAGTACCTCCATGGGCAGACGATCATCCACCGTGACATAAAGGGTGCGAACATCCTCGTTGATAACAAGGGCGGTATCAAGCTTTCCGACTTTGGCGTCTCGAAAAAAGTCGAAGACAGTGCGTGCTCATCTTACTTCCCTTGGGAGCTCGTCGCTAATGTGTTGGTGTGCGTAGCGCTGCCCAAGAACCACCGACCATCTCTGCAAGGCTCCGTATTCTGGATGGCCCCCGAGGTTGTCAAGCAAACCGCGTACACGAGCAAGGCGGATATTTGGAGTCTTGGCTGCCTCATTATCGAAATGCTCACGGGTCAACACCCTTTCCCCGAGTTCTCGCAGATGCAAGCTATTTTCAAGGTAGGCCGTTTCCATGTGGCGGGTGGCCACAACAAGATACTTACGTGTATCCAACAGATTGGCTCTGGCTCTGCACGGCCAACCATCCCCAGTGATATCACGCCGGAAGGAACCGACTTCCTCCAAAAGACCTTCGAGATCGACCATTCCCTTCGTCCCTCTGCGGGTGAACTGGCCGTACACTCGTGGATGGCGGAGAAGTAGAAGGATTGGAGATTATAGAACGACCAGCATTTCCTTTGCAACGGACCCAGTCGTGTATTCCGTCACCTCTTCCGGTTTACTTTTAAATACCCCCTTGACCTAATTTGGTCGTTTGTATTGGAACATGTGTGCAAAATAACTTGTGGAGTGTTTACCCTTGCAGTGCAGGGACCTTCCTTCTGTATCGCCTCTTTATGTAGCGCAGAAACATCCAGTTTCTCGTTTGCACCAAACAATTGTTTTTTTCTATTTAACACTTTAACCCTTAGTCAACCAAGAACGTTTCCCTGATCATCTGAGTGAGCACTGTCATGAACCCCATTCTCAAGTGTAAGTCCCCATCCACCAGCCACTTGCCCAATCAAACCGATCTGGGGCTCTGCTCTGCACTACCATTCTCGCACTAAACCTTAAACTCTCTTTCCACGAACTCCCATTCTCCTCTTCCCAGATATCGCTCCTCCCTTCGCGTGTCTGAATCGCGACCGGAGGGACGATCGAATAACTCTTAAGGTGGCCCCTGCGAACTAGCCATGCGATAGCTTGGTCGATTGCGCGCGAGTAGGCGAAGGCTGGGTGGCGGAGGTATTCGAGGAGACGTCGAGCGCCACGGGTGGAGAGGGCGTAAGCATGGGTACACTGTGGTGAGTACGAAGGGTGTAGAGAGGTTTCGTTGATGCTGATGATCGGGGCGTTGCGAGATTCGTCTGACCAGCAGTAACCTGGGCTGTGGGCGTTAGCAGGGGGGAAGGGGTGGAAGGGGTGGAAGGGAGGTGCGGCAGGTTTATCCCTGTGGCGTACAGGGTTGTGAGACGGACCTAAGAAAACTATATCCCAGTCTTGGGGCATGTAAGGCCACAGAGCCACGAGTCGCGCTTCGACGTCCCATTCTAAATCAACGTCATCTTCGAAGACTATGGCGACGCGATGTTCAGGCGCACGCACTATCCTGCGTATGAGTTGAAGGTGAGAATGCCAACACGCGACCATTTGCTTGGAGAGAACAGTCGTCTTGCCTGGTTTACCAGGAGGAACGGCCAGTGGACGAAAGGGACTGCCTTTGGTACATGGAATTGGAACATCTGTGTCCACCAAGTTTCTGGATACAGATAATTTATTGGAATTCTGTGTTGCTGCTCGTGGGTCCGATGCATTCAAAGTCCATAAATCTGAGCCGAACAAACCATCGGGAGTCGAGTGGGTGACAGCGTCCTTGAAGGAACCAGGTTTGAAAGAAGAGAGGGATTCCAGGTAACGCTGTGCTCGTACGTGTTGCATGATTTTGGCGATGTCCGGGTCATTGGCATCCACTGCGTCCACCCAAGTAAAGTTCAAGTGCATGATATCAGCCAGTTTGAGCATACCGCTTCTACGGTCCGTTCTCCTTTGCAATGAAATCACAAAGATGTCTGAAGCAACGCCGAGAGTCCGCAATGATCCAGGTTTTGCTGATGATAGCCGCGACGGCGTTAAGAGATGCAGTGTAATGACGAAGAGTGCTGCTGTGAGGAATGTGATCTGCGCAGCCCAAGCTACGAGAAGACGCATCGCCAACCCGCAAGAACGGCAGTAACCGAGCGCGCGCAGCATAGCCTTGTCCTTTGTCCTTTGTCCTGCTTCCTGGTCCCGGGATAAAACCGGCGTTTAGATCTTCGACCTCCCGTCGACCTCCGTCTGACCAGATGGCATACGCACCGCCTGATTACCCTCCTCTACAATACGAGACGCGTCCAGTAAACTTCAGAGATCATGCTCAAAGTGACGAATATCAACCCCACAGCACTCAAAGTCCAGAGGTGGCAACAACATTCACCCACACTTCCGGAATCACCATTCCATATTCAGGTCAGTACGTGCACACTTGTACTCGTTATCACGCTCACCTGTTTCCCTCTCGTGTCAGAATACATCAACGAGCAGGGAGAGACGCGAGCACAGGAAGTAGCAGCCGAATATGCCCGCAGGAATACATTAGAAATTCCACCCGTCCCGTCCATGCCATCCTCAGCTATATCAGGAAAGGACCAACAAGATTTCCTGCCAGGAGATCGTACTAGCACTGCGTCGCGCTCAGTCGCCGCGCTTACTTACATTGACGAAGATTTCAACTACTACTCCTCCAAACGACAACAGGATAGCCCCACGGACCACCCTACCGCACCACTTGTGGCGCATGCTGAACGTCGCCAGGACCTAGGTACTGACTCCCCCCTTTCTGATCTCCCTTTCATTGCTCATTTCTCTATAGAGTATGCAGACCCGTACCAGCAGCAAAAAAATGCTAGAGGCGGTATTTTCGGTAAAATATTTAAAACCGATGCCAAGTCCCCCATAGAACAGCAAGTTGCGGACAAGCAGCGGGGTCTAGTACGACGGCAGCAGCGACCTTACCTTGGTTGGTATCCCTTTTTGATTTTTGTGCAGCCTCTGTCTGACTCTTTCAAGTCTGGTTCCTAACAACCGTCATGGTCGCCGTGATGATTTACGAAATTGTGGAAAACTACCGTGTAACGGGATCACCCTTTGCTTTCAAGCCTTTCATTAACCCCATGATTGGACCCGCGCAAACTGAGCTTATCACTCTTGGCGCCCGTTGGCCTCCCTGCATGAAGACTGTCGCAGCCATCCCCCTAACTTTCCCTATCGCATGTGCGAATACCACCTCACTACCAGCTAAGCTTTGCACCATTGAACAGATTTGCGCGTTTGGCGGTTTCAATGGACAGGAGCCTAACCAATCGTGGAGGTATGTCTTCCCCCTGCCTAATCGAGTTCCCTAGCCGATGCAATGGTTGTCTAGATTCTTCACGGCCATCTTCCTCCACGCTGGTTTGGTCCATCTGGCGCTTAACATGTTCGGCCAATGGTTGCTCTGTGGTCAGGTGGAACAGGAGATGGGCAGTCTTTCGTTCCTGGTTCTGTACCTTGCTTCAGGTATCTTTGGCAACGTCCTCGGAGGAAACTTTGCTCTTGTTGGCATTCCTTCTGTGAGTACCCTTACCTTATTTACTAATTGGCAACAACCATTAATACTTTGTTTCCAGGTCGGCGCGTCTGGGGCAATCTGCGGCACCCTAGCTGCCATGTGGGTGGACCTATTTGCTCACTGGGGTATCGAGTACAAGCCTGTTCGCAAGGTGAACAAAGTCGAGTAGTTCCTTGGTTCACGGCTTACTCGACCGACAGCTTATCATCCACATCATCCAACTGGTTGTTCTAATCGGCATCGGGTTCATCCCCGGCGTCGACAACTTTGCCCACTTGGGTGGTTTGCTCATGGGTTTGATCTTTGCCATCATGCTCTACCCTGTCATCTCAACCACCAAGCGACATAAGTTGAGGATAGCGATGATTCCACTTGCAATCGTCCTCTTTGTCCAACTGACACGAAATTTCTACACGGGTGATCCCAGTGCGGGTATGTACTCTTCGCACTTTCTTGAGCCACAAGCCAAGACTAATCCCTTTGTAGCATGCTCCTGGTGCCGCTACCTGAGTTGCATCCCCACTTCGAACAACAATTACTGCCAAGGGTATGCGTATTCCCATGCTCACCCATGCTCAGTTACTGACGAAAGGTCGAATAGAACTGGCTTGACCAACACCACATCCACGACCTAATCCAGAAACCAATACCACCCTCATATCTCCTGTACCTCGCGCCAAACTGGACGCGTAATTACGCTGCTTCGGACTGGCTTGTACTCAATGGGCGATACTTGTAGATTGCTTAGTCTATCATTAGTGGAACGCTTTCGATTTCGCCTGGACGCTCGAATCTTCGTTCGAATAGTTAGATCTTGTCATTCTGTGTAGCTCGTAATCGGACTTTATGTTGTTTGGAATTTTTGAAGGTCCCACAAAAACACAGGATATCATGTATTGCCATTTTAAAGAGCGAGGTTTGCTGGACATTCTAGCTCTCCTCCCGTGCACGGAGCTCATCGACGCGACTCACTCTATTAGATCTCATCAATATTTTTGATAAATCGGAAGGGTGTAGAACTCACTGTCCAGGCAGACCAAACACGTCGATAGCGTTGATTCGCGTCTCATCCTCACCACCATGATTCGAAGCCACAAAGATCTACCAGCAGTACCATCAGCAAAGAAACACCACCGATCATCAATTCTACGAGTACAACGCACATGTAAACTTAAAACTGCTTGGAACCTCACAAACCGCAATGGAATGGGCGATCCATTCGTCACCTGTTCCTCAGTGAGCTCAAGTACTTGGGCCACCTGGGGCTCGTTGGCGCTTTCGATGTCGTCAAAGCCGATATGTGGATTGTTCACGGCGATTTTTATCAGCTTTGGTGCATGTGCTAGCTCGTCGGCTTTGATTGAGATGGCTTGCACGCGGACAGCTTGGTTGAACTGTTGATAGAGAGTGAGGGGGGTGGATTTTGGGAGGAAAAGCGGAGAGGGGACGGACGTGGATGTTCATGAGGAGCTGTTCATCGGTATCGCTTTCGACGTAGGTTGCAGTGGTGTTGGCGGTTGTACCAGACAGAATGGACTTGAGAGTGTGGTCGTTTGATTCATTTAAACAGTTTACTTGCGGCCGTTCCAAGTACTCCAAGAGGGATAGCTGAGGGTGTTGTTGGGATCACGCCAACCCGCTCCACCATGTATCAGAGCATTTACCTTCGATGATTCGCCGCTGCTTGAGCCCGCCGGCGCATGCTCATTGACCCCACTTCGCAAGCCGTCCTTGTCAGGCCCGAGAACCTAGGAGGATGAGTGAGGGAATGAAAGACCATTCGATGTTTGCAGGTCCTACAGTCTTTACGACACTGCCATCCTTAATAAAGATAAAAGTAGGCATGGCGCGGACGTTGTACTTCTGTGCAATGTCTGCACACTTGTCCGTGTCAACCTTAACGAAAGTGACTGTCGACGGAGGTAAACACGAATCCATCTGCTCGTTAGTAGATAATCACCATGTGGGTACTGGAGACGTGTTTGAGTCAACGCCTTACAAACGCCGAGAACGATGCTTACTGATTTCGCGAGAGCATCAAATATGGGCCCTATAATATGGCAAGGCTGGCACCATGCTGACCGCGAGTAGTTTCAGTACACATATCTGGGGACGCATGCCTCATCCTTCGCCCGACACTGTGGCAAGTGGGATCGACTCATCCAACTCACTTGCCCAAAAGTCTATCACAACAAGGCCGCTACGTTTGGACTCGAGAAGAGCCGTGAGGTCTTTTTGGGAGCTGATATGGCGGACCGACATGTTGGGCTGGGATGATGTTTGTTTTGTGATTGTGATTGGTGGCGGTCTTCAGCAGCCAGGAAGATCTGGACCAAACGGAGATGATTACGCACGAATCTCGATGATGAATCGACTGATTCTCGCCGTTCACGTGCCCAACCTCGGGGAAGGTGTTCAAGCCGCGATTTGTTTGGTTTCTTTCAATCTGGCTTCTGACCACAGCCATGTCACACCGCGACCGCGAGCGGGACGACTATCGAAGGGGCCGAGATCGACGCGGGCCACCTCCTAGGGACAGGGGTGACCGGTACAAGGACACAGCACCACGCGACCGCGACAGACGTGAAGCACGCGGCGGACGCGACCCAGGGCGCTCAAGACTGGACAGTCGGTCTAGCAGTCCTCCTCCTCGACGTGAAGGTGATAGAAGCCGGGATAAGGACCACAGAGAGCGAGATGGTGGGGCAACTTGATTTCTTTCTGAATTTCTGGCTAGTATAACTGACCAAAAAATGGCATGCATAGATAAGCGACGCTCGAGGTCGCGTTCTAAGGACCGATACCGGCGTGATGATAGGCGCTCGGATCGTCCAGACGACAGAAAGTATGAAAGACGGGACGACCGCCGAGACGACAAGCGGGATGGGAGGCGTGACGACCGTAGAGAACGCGAGCGTGATGGTACTAGTACGTAGGATGCTTTTGCTTGCCCCCCTCAGACTCTAATATTGTCCTAGAGCGGGTAATTAAAGACGACGCCGTCAAACCTTACATAGGAAACGGCCCTGATGCTCCAAGAGAGCCCTCAGATATGCAAGTGGATAGCAAGCCGATAGACGACTACGATCCTACTGAGGAAGATATCTCCGCGATGATGGGTTTCGGAGGATTCTCAACCACGAAGGTATAGCTATCCTTCTTCCTATCCCCAGCGCAAAGTCCTGATCCCTGGGGCAGGGTACACATGTTGAAGGAAACCAGGTCGGTGGTTCCAAAGTCAACAAGCAGCGAACTTGGCGTCAGTACATGAACAGGTGCGCTGTCTGCAACTCGATTCTATCACCAACTAAGTAGGGCGTGTTTTCAGGCGTGGTGGTTTCAACAGACCTCTAGACAAGGTCAAATAACTTTCTGGAGTGCCTTCTGCGATTGCTCACGGACACGCGTTGAACGAGGAGAGGACTATGCTGTAACGTACTCGACATGCCATCCACCAAATGGGAAGTCCCTTTTTTTAATACATGCTTGATCGGTGCTTCCAACCTTTGACGTGCAGGCACAAAACCAACCCCCCCGCTACGTTTAGTGAATCACCCCGCTGCAAACACCCCACTTGCTCTTCTCGGGTAGCGCATTCATGTGAGACATCACACCCGGCCCCGTCCTCGCCTCGATGCCGCGCTGGCCATCCCTTGCCCCAATGCAGTCGTTCAGGTGTAAGTGTGTAGCGACTCTCGTGAGTACACTGTACAAATGAGTTCTCGGAGTGACGCGTCCTCACCCTCCTCGTCTGGAACTTGTCCATGTTCTTGAAGAGCGCCTCAAGGCGGACGCCACTGACTGCTGGTAAGTATGTTCTGGTGCTTTCCCCTTCCCTATATTTCCAGGCTCTCCTTGCTTTCCATAGTGGTGTAATTTCCATGCCACCCTTATCCCTACAGGATGGTCGTTGAATTCTTCTCGTTTGCACTGAGCATGTGTATGATTACAATAGTTTTGCTGCTCGCCCACTTTGTTTCAATAAGTTGCCCCTTTTAATTTACCCGAACGAGGTCAGTACGCACTAGAATAATAAATTGGACCATTTCATTACTAGAGCGACGGGATCTTGGGCTCCGGCCACTGGCGCTCAACCTATCATGACCCAACCCACGTCGCGACCGCAAAGTGATCGAATGAATATGGGGACTCGAGATCCCAAGAAAGAGAACCTGTGAGCACCCTCGACGGCCACGTACATTCTCACTGATCAAGAATCCAAGCTTGTATCTAGAACGTGCGGCGCTTCACCTCAATTTACATCCATACCGCTCATTTTGGCTAACATATAGAAATCACGCTGCAAGACGTCCCAAATCGGGTGTATACGCTGAGGTTGTTTGTACAAAATGTGGAGAGAGATGTTCAGATGAGAGACAATCACACCTGGACACCAACACGACGCCTGTATGTACCTTATTTCCCCAATACGTACACTCACTGGTGGATGTGCGTGTATAGTGATATTTCTCCGACATCCCAGATCCGCGCTGAGGTTTTTATTTTATTTTTTTATTTTTTTTGCGCCTGGACGGAAATGCTGCAATGAGATTTCACGAGGATCAAGTCAACTCAGTGCCCAAAGCCGTCACAACAACGACGAATGATCCGTGCTCTCTAGAGCTCTCCAGCGGACTGCACAGAGGAAAGCCATTTACGGCCGCCGTTGCTGTTGGAGCACCAGGACTTGTGAACGACCCAAGCCCGAAGGCCGCCCCCCATCCGGGGATCAATCGGGCCCGAGGACCACTGGTTCACTACGCAGAGAAAACAGGTAGCCTTGACCAACTCTATTGGGACAGACTGGCC
>WNFL01139585.1_pt1 | contig 13074 bp, 13 predicted proteins | sample 5400361 | NCBI WGS metagenome assembly WNFL01 (sample SAMN13153351, study PRJNA577476) | soil metagenome | isolation source: 40 cm soil on Douglas fir-dominated hillslope | place: USA:California | collected 2013-09-17
GCCGAGCGCCTCATGGCTGCGATTGCTCCTTGACGATGCGCAGCAGATACTCGCCGTAGCCGCTCTTCTCCAGCGGTTTGGCCAGCTTCACCAATTGGTCGGCGTCGATGAATCCTGCACGCCAGGCGATCTCTTCCACGCAGGCCACTTTCAGTCCCTGCCTCTCCTCGATGATGCGCACGAACACGCCCGCATCGAGCAGAGAGTTGTGCGTGCCGGTATCGAGCCATGCCGTGCCGCGCCCCAGCCGTTCGACGTGCAGCTCGCCGATCTTGAGATACGCGCGATTCAAATCGGTGATTTCAAGCTCGCCCCGAGGCGACGGCGCCAGCGCCTTCGCGAAAGCCGATGCGCGCCCATCGTAGAAATAAATGCCGGTGACCGCATAATTCGACGGCGGCGCCGCCGGCTTTTCCAACAGATCCGTCACCCGGCCCTGCGCGTCGAACTGCACGACGCCATAGCGTTCCGGATCCTGCACGTAGTAGCCGAATACCGTCGCGCCGGATTCGCGCTGCGCGGCCGACATCAGCAGCGCGGTGAGGTTCGCGCCGTAGAATATATTGTCCCCGAGAATCAGCGCCGACGGGGCGCCGTCCAAGAACGACTCGCCGAGAATCAGCGCCTGCGCAATGCCGTTGGGAACGGCTTGCACCACATACTCGAAGGACAGGCCCCACTGAGCGCCCGTGCCCAAAAGATCGCGGAATGCCGCCTGATCTCGCGGCGTGGTGATGATGAGGTATTCACGGATGCCGGCCGACATCAGCGCCGCCAGCGGATAATAGATCATCGGTTTGTCGTACACCGGCAGCAGCTGCTTGCTGAGCGACATCGTGATCGGATGCAGGCGGGTGCCGGCGCCGCCTGCCAAAATGATGCCCTTTCGTTGTTTCAACTCGAATTCGCCTCTTAGACTCGATGGGCGATTATAGAGTAACGGGGTGTGTGCATGGTTTCAGTTTGGAAACAATGAGACTTCGCGCAGGAAATCGCGCGAAATACCCGGAACCCGCGCTAATTTTCGCGCTCTCGTTCGGACCATCGTCACCGATGCTTCGCCACGTACCCGATCAGCGACGCCAAGCCCGCCGCGCCGTGCCCCGCGGGCGCCTTCGCGCCGCTCATGTCGATGGCCACCGCGAGTTTCTTGCCCAGCTCGACGCCGAACTGATCGAAGGAATTCACGCCCCACACGGTTCCCTGCACGAACACGCTGTGCTCGTACAGAGCCAGCAGCTCGCCCAAGGTTCGCGCGCTGGTTTGAGGGTATAAGAGCAGCGAACTCGGACGGTTGCCTTCATGCACCCGGTGCGGTCCGATCCGCTCGATGTCCTCAGGGTGGGCGCCCGCCTTGCGCATCTCGGCCTCGACGTCCTGCAGCGCATGACCGAACGCGAACGCCTGCGATTGCGCCAAGCAATTCTGCAGGGCGAGGTCCTGGGCCTCGGTGCCGCCCCATGAGCCGCGCAGCGGCGCAATGAAATCCAACGCCTGCGTCAGGGTTCCCTGATGCAGCATCTGAAAGAACGAGTGCTGGGCGTTGGAGCCCGGCTCGCCCCAGACGATGGGGGCGGTGGCGAAATCCACGCGCTCGCCCCTCAAGCTCACGCTCTTGCCGTTGCTTTCCATTTCCAGTTGTTGCAGATACGCGGGCAAGCGGGCGAGGCGCTGATCGTAGGGCAGCACGGCGAGCGTCGGAAGCTTGAGGAAGGTGCGATTCCACACGCCGAGCAAGCCCATCAGCACCGGCAGGCTGCTCTCGAACGGCGCCTGCGTGAAGTGCCGGTCCATGTCGCTGGCGCCGCGCAGAAACTCCTCGAACCGCTCGCTGCCGACGGTGAGTTCCGCGACCAGGCCGATCGCCGACCACACCGAATAGCGGCCGCCCACCCAATCCCACATGGTGAAGCGATGCTCGGCGGCGATGCCGAAGGCATCCATGGCCGCGGCATTGGTCGACACCGCGACGAAGTGATTCGCGGGGGATTTCTCGCCGAGCGCGCCAACGATCCACGCGCGCGCCGCATTGGCATTCGCCTGCGTTTCCTGCGTGACGAACGTCTTCGAGCACACGATGACCAGGGTTTCCGCCGGATCGATGCTGCGGATCAAATCCTCGAGTTGAGTGCGGTCCACATTCGACACGAAGTGCGGCGTGATGCCGCCGCTCCACTCGTGCCGGAGCGCGTCGCATACCAGGAGCGGCCCCAAATCCGAGCCGCCGATGCCGATATTGACGACATGTTTGATTTTTTTACCCGTCACCCCGAGTTTCCGGCCCGCGCGTACCGCGGCGACGAAATCGACGAGTTGCTTGCGCGAGTCGCGCACCTCCGCCTGAATGGCCGCTGAACCGGCAAAATCCGAGCGCAGCGCCGTGTGCAAAACCGCGCGCTGTTCAGTGGTGTTGATCGGGTCGCCGCGGAACATGGCCGCGATGCGCCCTGGCAAATCCACGGCCCGCGCCAGCGCGAACAACAGCGGCAAGGTGGGGCTGGTGATGCGCTGGCGCGAGAAGTCGAGCAGCCAGTGACCGTGCTCGACGTGAAAATTTTGCCAGCGCAGGGGATCGGCGGCGGTCAGATCGCGCAAATGCGCATCTTTCAGTTCCTCGGCATGCGCAGCAACGGCGCGCCATTCTTTGAGCGACGAATTCAACTGTGTCATGGCGAGTGAACTACTCTCAAGATTGCGGGTGGTTGATCCAAGATACCATTCGACGAATCGCCGCTCAATTCGGCGATCGCCGCTCAATTCGACGAATCGCTGCTCGAGCCGGCGGCGCCGGCCGACGGCGGCACGCGTCGCCACACCGTCTTGCCGCCCGACGCCTTGTCGAGCAGTGCAAGCACATGCTCGTGCGCCGCTATTTCATTCTCGCTGGGCCTGATCACGATGATGCGCGCGCCTGCTGCGTAGCGCGGCGGCGCGTCGTGGCGCGCGCGGCTGCGTGCCGTGTCCGATTCGGCGCTCAAGGTGAGCAGCGCCTGCCCACCGGTCATGGCGAGATACACCTCGGCGAGGATGCGCGCGTCCAGCAGCGCGCCGTGGTAGTCGCGATGCGAGTTGTCCACCGCATAGCGCTTGCACAAGGCGTCGAGACTGTTGCGCTGTCCGGGGTGCATCTGCCGCGCGAGCGCCAGGGTGTCGAGCACCCGGCACAGACCGTCGACCTTGTGCGCCAACGCGGCGCGCGCGAGTTCGGCATTCAGGAAAGCGACGTCGAAGGGCGCGTTGTGAATGATCAATTCGGCGTCGCGGATGAACTCCACGAACTCCGGATGCACTTGCACGAAGGTCGGTTCCTTCGCCAATCTGGCGCGCGTCAGGCCATGCACCTGCTGCGCCCCCTCATCGATGTCTCGCTCGGGATTGAGATACTGGTGATAGGTGCGGCCGGTGAGGCGCCGATTGAAGAGTTCCACGCAGCCGATCTCGATGACCCGGTGGTGCTGTTCGACCTCCAGGCCCGTGGTCTCGGTATCGAGGACGACTTGACGCATTTAAGTGCTACCGCGCCGCCAACAGGCGGTCGATCGCGACGTTGGCGAGCTGATCCACGTATTCATTGCCTTCATGTCCCGAATGCCCCTTGACCCAGTGCCACTCGATGTCCTGTCCCGACACGGCGGCGTCCAACAATTCCCACAAATCCTGATTCTTGACGGGCGTGCGGGCGGCGGTGCGCCAGCCGCGCGCCTTCCAATTCGGCAGCCATTCGGTGGCGCCCTGCAGCACGTACTTGGAATCGGTATAGAGCTTCACCGCACAGCGCCGCTTGAGCGCGCCCAACCCGGCGATGGCCGCCATGAGTTCCATGCGGTTGTTGGTGGTCAACGGTTCGGCGCCCGAGACTTCCTTGCGCTCCTTGCCGGCGACCAGCAGAGCCGCCCAGCCGCCGGGACCGGGATTGCCGCGGCACGCGCCATCGGTGAATAGTTCGACTGGGGTCATGGCTCGACTCGAGTCATCGGCCCACTTTGGACGTGGGCTCCGCCGCGCCGACCCGCACCCGCTGACGGACCCGCCATCGCGGCCGCACCAGGGTCATGGTTTTGACGCGCTTGCGCGCCTTGAGCAAGTAGGCGCCGGCCATCCACGCCGCCCTCGGCCGGGCATCGACGCTGCGCGCCAGCCGGCCCTTGGTGGGCAGCGGGCCGAGATACCCATAGACGCTGTCGACATCGAAGCCCAGCAGAGCCACCCAATCACGCAGCCGCCGTTCGGACAGCATGCGCTGCGTTTGCGGCGGGAACGCCGGGCGCCCCACATAGCGGGCGAAGGCGCGCCGCACGCCCCAGCCGCTGAAGGGATTGAAGCCGCAAATCATCAAGCAGCCTTCCGCGCACAGCACGCGCTCGGCCTCGCGCAGCACGGCGTAAGGATCCTCCACCAGCTCGAGCGTGTGTGGTAAAAAAATCGCATCGATGGAATCGGAGCGGAAGGGCAGCGAGTCGAGCGGCGCGCACAGCGTGACCCCCGAACTCGGCTCCGGCGCCAAGAGGGTCGCGTGTTGCGTGCGCGCGCCATCGAGCAAGTGCCGCGCGGGTCCCCAGGCGCCCACTTGCAGCAGTTCGAAACCGAACACGTCGTCCAGCGCGAGCGGCGCCAGCGCCGCCTCTTCGCGCAGCACGCGGGCCCCCAGCGGACCCTCGAACCAATCGGCCGAAGGTGTTTCGCGCGCTGATTCCAACCACGGCTCCTTCATGAAAAAACTAGCGAAGTTGGAATGTTACAGGTTAAATACGACTGCAAAATGCCAATTCACAGCAAGCATCTATCCGTGCGCCCCGTGGGCGCCTTCTCCGATAACTACATCTGGCTCATCGACTCGCCTCGAGCACCCGGCCGCATCGTGGCCGTCGACCCGGGCGATGCCGCACCCGTGATCGCCGAATTGCGGCGCAGCGGTGCAACCTTGGCCGCCATTTTATTGACTCACCATCACCCCGATCATGTCGGCGGCGTCCCGGAACTGCTGCGCCATGCAGCGGTGCCGGTGATCGGGCCGGACGATACTCGAATTGCGCAGTGCACACGCACTGTTCACGACGGCGAGCGCTGCGAGTTGCCGGAGTTGGGACTTTCATTCGAGATTTTGCAGATCCCCGGGCATACGTTAAGCCATATCGCCTTTTGGGGGCATGGGGCGCTGTTTTGCGGCGACACGCTGTTCAGCGCCGGCTGTGGCCGAATGTTCGAGGGTACGCCTACGCAGATGAATGCTTCGTTGACCAAGTTGCGCAGCCTCCCGCGGGAGACTCAGGTGTTCTGCGGCCACGAATACACCGCGGCCAATCTGCGCTTCGCCCTGACCGTGGACCCGGCCAACGACGCGGCGCGCGAGTACCAGGGCCGCGTGGAACGGGTACGCGCCCAGGGCAACCCCACGCTGCCATCGACTTTGGACTTGGAGATTCAGGTCAATCCCTTCCTGCGCTGCGATGACCCGGCCGTGGTAAGAGCCGCCGAGATGCATGCCGGTAAATCGCTCGAGGAAACGGCCGAGGTGTTCGGAGTCTTGCGCGCCTGGAAGGATCAGTTCCGCTAGCGGGCTCTCACCTATGCCACTCGTCACTCGACAGTATCTATTCGCCGGCGCCTTGGCTTTGCTCGGGGGCTGCGCGCATCAGCCGGCCAAACCCCCGGAACGCGAACCCATCGTGATACCGGCGGCAACGAGTCCTCCCGAGACGATAGTCGCACCTCCCGATTCCGTGGGAGCGGCGCCCTCGCTCACCATGCCGCGCGAATGGCAGCACCACAACGGCGAGGACTATGACGATTTGTTCGACCGCATGCGCGCGGGCTTCGCGCTCGATGAGGTGCAGGAGCCGGCGATCGATCAGCAACTCGCCTGGTTCGAACACAATCCGGATTATCTGGAGCGCGTATTCCAACGCGGCCAGCGCTACCTGTATCACGTCGTCACCGAAGTGGAGGCGCGCGGCATGCCCTTGGAGTTCGCGCTCCTGCCCGTGGTGGAAAGCGCCTACGAACCGTTCGCGTACTCGGTGAGCCGCGCCGCGGGATTGTGGCAGTTCATTCCCGATACCGGCAGACGCTTCGGCCTGAAGCAGAATTGGTGGTTCGACGGCCGCCGCGACGTCATCGAATCGACCCGCGCGGCGCTCGACTATCTGCAGGCGTTGCACGATCAATTCGACGGCGACTGGCTGCTCGCGATCGCCGCCTACAATGTCGGCGAGAATACGGTGCAGCGAGAACTGGATTACAACCGCAGTCACGGCAAGCCCACCGATTTTTGGCACCTCAAGCTGCCCGGCGAAACGCGCGCCTATGTGCCGAAGCTGCTCGCGATGAAACGGCTCATGGCCGAGCCCGAACGCTACGGCCTGGAATTCGCGGCGATTCCGAATGAGCCCTACTTCGCCGTGATCGACACCAATTCGCAAATCGACCTGAAAATCGCCGCCAAATTGGCGGGCGCCAGTTACGACGAGCTGGTCGCTCTCAATCCGGGCTACAACCGGTGGGCGACCGACCCCGAGGGTCCGCACCGCATGCTGGTGCCCATCGATAACGCCGACGGCTTCGAGGCGGGGCTGCAGACCCTGTCGCCCGACGACCGCGTGCGCTACGCCATACACGAGGTCACGCGCCGCGAAACGCTGGCATCGATCGCCAAGCAATACGGCACTTCGTCCACCGTCATTGTCAAGATCAACGATCTGAAAGGCGGCAAGGTGAGTGCCGGAGAATCCCTGAGGATTCCCGAGATCAGCGGACAATTGCCGGACAAGGTATTGCTGGCCGCGTCGCGCGTGGACCGTCCGCAGTCTGATCTCGGCGGACGTAGACAGCATCAAATCGTCTATCGCGTTCGCGCCGGCGAGACGTTGAGCAGCATCGCGCGCCGCCACGGTATGCCGGTGAGCACGCTCGCCCGGCTGAACAACATGGACACCGGCGACACCCTGGTCAAGGGTCAGCGCCTGGTCCTCAAAGCGAGCGCACGGCGTTATCGCGACGAGGGAGTGAGGTCCGGCCGCCGGGTGCTCTACACCGTGCGCAGCGGCGACACCGTCTACAGCATTTCGCGCCAGTTTCAGGTCTCGATCCCGCAACTCAAAACCTGGAACGGCCTGAACAAGCATCACCAAATCAGAGCCGGCCAACATATCGTCATGTATGTCGATCCCGGTCGGCAGCAAGGCTAGTCATAAAGTATCTCGGACGGGGTCGCCCTCGACCCCGTAAAATTCGGCGCGTAAGCGCCTGGGGAAATCGGGGTCGCTTCGACCCCGTTGAATTCGGCGCGTAAGCGCCTGGAGATAACACATGAGTTTTTTGAGCGGCAAACGCGCCCTGATCGTAGGCCTCGCCACGGACCGCTCCATTGCCTGGGGCATCGCGCAGGCCATGCACGCCCAAGGCGCCCAGCTGGCATTTGCGCATATCGAACGCATGGCCGACCGCGTGGTGCCCCTGGCCAAGCAATTGGGCTCGGACATCACCTTTGTGATGGACGTCGGGTCCGACGAGGAGATATCGCGGGGATTCGCGCAGCTGAAATCCCGCTGGGATGGATTCGATATTCTGGTGCACGCCGTGGCGTTCGCTCCACGCGAGGCGCTCACCGGCAACTTCATCGACGCCACCACCCGCGACGGGTTTCGCGTAGCGCACGATATCTCGAGCTACAGCCTCACGGCGCTGGCGCGCGCCTCGCTGCCCTTCATGCAAGGGCGCTCGGGCTCGATCGTCTCCTTGAGCTACCTGGGCGCGCTTCGCTCCATCCCGGGCTACAACGTCATGGGTTTGGCCAAGGCGAGCCTGGAGGCCAACGTACGTTTTCTCGCCGCCGATTTGGGCCCGCGCGGCATCCGCGTGAACGCCATTTCGGCAGGCCCCATCAAGACCCTCTCGGCGGCCGGAATTCCGGGCTTGCGCAAGATGCTCTCCCATGTAGCGGCTACCGCGCCCATTCAGCGCAATGTGACCATCGACGATGTGGGCAATGCGGCGGCGTTCCTGTGTTCAGACCTCGCCGCCGGCATCAGCGGCGAAGTGTTGTATGTCGATGGCGGCTACCACACCGTGGGCATGAGCTTCCCTTCCGACAGCGACGGCGGTTGAAACCAGTCAACCGATTTTGGGATCTAACGTTTGAGGTAGAGTGCGCAAAAGCACGGCTATTGGCTGATCTGAGGGTATTCATTATGTTAAATCGCTATCTCGTTCACGCTGCGGCCGCCGGCGCCTTGAGTGTAGGCCTCGGCGCTTGTACATCCCTGCCGGTCACCACCGATGCCAATCCCAACATGTCGGTGTCGAGCTGCCGTACCTACGCTTTTGCACAGGAACATGTGGCCAATGCCGATCAGCCGGCCGCCTACGGCAATCCGTTGAATGCCGAGCGCCTGCGGGTCGCCATTGAAGCCAATCTCGCGGCCAAAGGCATCCAACGCGTGGACCGCGCCGCTGCCGACTGCGTGGTCGGCTACGCCATGGGTTCCCGCCAAGTGTTCAACGATTATTACGCCGGCTTCGGCGCGGGCTGGGGCTACGGCTGGGGCCGCCGCGGCGGGCTCTATGGCGGCTGGGGATGGGATGGTCCCTATGTGAGCGATGAGACCCGTATCGCGGTGGATCTGTTCGACGCCCGATCGCGCACGCCGATTTGGCACGCGTCGGTCAACCAAAGCGTTGCCGATCTGACGGGCCCGAACGCCGAGGCCAAAATCAGTGCGGGTGCCGCGGCAATATTCGCCAAGTTCCCGATCGCGACCGCAATGCCGGCGGGCGGGCAGACGAAGACCTGATCGCGAGCCAACCTAAACACCGAAAAACAGATAGTCGATCGCCGCGAGCAATTCGCTGCGAGACTCGGCAACTGAGCAATATCGCTCCGTCAAATCACGGGACCGCATGCCGGTCATTGCGGGCACGAGGACCATGTGCTCGGTTCCGTCCAATGCGACTATTGGGGTAAGGCGGCTGACGACCTTCGGTAACAGCTGCAGCGGTACCAGCGGTGCGACGATCTGGTCACGCGCGAGCTGCGCGAAATCGGATTGCAAAGTAAGAACATAGGGATACATGCGACGCGCTCGGACGATGGGATTAACGAATACGTCAAACTGAGCCATCGTCGTCGCGCTCGTAGTGCTCACGGACGAGTTCGGAAAAGGACCCATGCTGGTCAGCGTAACTATCCACGGCCGCTAAGCCCCGTCGCAGGTCAGCGATGAGCTCTTCGGAACGCAGCTCGGCATACTTGGTGGCGAGCGCTTCCTCGGCAACCTTGGAAGCATTGATGCCGAGACTCTTCGCTTTCGCGTAGAGATCGGAATTCACGGTAATGCTGACCGTCTGTTTGGCGGCCTTGGGCTTGAAAAGAGGATCTCGCATGACACCTCCGAATGCGGCAGCACGTGTATTTTACACGTGTCATCAGACCCGTGTCTATCGTCGCGCCGACGCCCCGCGCACGAACACCTGGTACAGCAGCCCCAGCACCCCCGCCACAGCCAGCACCAGCGCAAAGAAGCGGTGCAGCGAACCCGCCAGAAGCTCCGGATGCCGCCCGACCGTCATACCGAGCCAGGCGAGCACCGAACACCAGATGAGCGACCCCAGCAGCGTCGCGAGCGCGTACCAGCGGAAGTCCATGCGGAGGATGCCGGTGGGGATGCCGATCAAGTGGCGGATCACTGGCAACAGCCGGGAAAAAAACACGCCGGGTGGGCCATAGTGAGTGCACCAGTGCTCCGCCAGTTCGAGTTTCGCCTGCCCCACCCCGACATAGCGTCCAAAGCGCACGATGATCGGACGGCCCAAAAAACGCGCCGCCCAATACATCACCGAGGCCCCCAGCCACGATCCCGCGGTCGCCGCAATCACGACGCCCGCGAAGGACAATTGGCCCTGGGTGTGGGCGAGGTACGCGGCCGGCGGAACGATCACTTCGCTCGGAATGGGTACGATGGTGCTTTCCAGCGCCATCAATCCGGCAATCAACCAATAGCCGCCCTGGCTCAAGGTCGATAGGTACCAATCCGAAAAATGATGCAGTAGTTCAGTCAACTACTCGATTGCCTGTGGATTCAGGGTCACCTTGGCGTCGGCGCGCGCAGCGGCGGCGTAGCCCTGAGCCTCGGTCGAGGCGACTTGGGCGGCAAACTGCTGTCGCAACCCCAGGTCCTCGACCTTTGTATCGCCCGGCGCCTCGCGCACGGCGCTCAGGGCGATCACCGCGGCGTCGCCGTTCGCGAGCCGCGTGTCGGAATAGATCGGCTTGCCCGCAGGCTTAGGCTGCCCGAAGGCCGTGGTGCGGATCTCCATCGGTACTTCCTGGTCTGATCGCGTGACGAATTTCGCCGGCAGCGCGTTCGCGCCGGCAGTTTTCACCACGGCATCCCAGGACTCGCCGGCGGTCAGACGCTTCACCGCGTCCGCGGCCGCGGCCGCGGCGAGTTCCACCCCGCGCTGTTTCTTCCACGCGGCAACTACCTCGCTGCGCACCGCGTCCAGAGGCTTTTGCTGCGGCAGCTTGTGATCGGTGGCGCGGAGCACCACGCCCCGGCCCTTTTCCACCTCGACGATGGGACTCAAGCGTCCATCGAGCACGTCTTGGCTGAACGCCGCTTCGATCACCGCGGGGACCTTGCCCAATGCGCCGCCGCCATCGGTACGGCTGAACGCCGGCACCTCGAGCACGGTCAAGCCGGCCTTGCGCGCCACCACGTCGATGTCGGTGGTGTTTTGCAGCGCGGCGTCGGCGAGCTGGTCCTGGGCGTTGTTGAACAGCTTCTCCGCCTCGCTGCGGCGATATTCGGTCTCCAGATCCGCCTTGCTCTGCTCGAAGGTCTTGACGGTCGCCGGCCGGATCCCCGCCAGCTTGAGAATGTGGTAGCCGAACTGGGTCTTCACCGGCCCGCGGATCTCGTCGACCTTCATGCTGAATGCGGCGTCGGCGAACGGCGCCACCCAGACCTTGCGTTCGGACCATCCCAGATCGCCGCCCTGTTGCGCGGACCCGGGATCCTGCGAGAACTGCTTCGCCAATGCCGCGAAATCCTCGCCGGCCTGGGCGCGCTTCAAGATCCCTTCCGCCTTGGCCTTGACCGCCGCGTCGTCTTTGGGATTCGCGACCGGCAATAGAATGTGGCTGACCCGGCGCTGCTCCGCTGCGGTGAAGCGTTCCGGCGTCTTGACCTTCTGTTCGTCGTAGTAAGTCTTCAGCTGCGCGTCGTCGACGCTGACTTTCGAGGCGAGCTGCGACAGGCTGATTTCGAGATAGCGCAGATCGACCGTCTCCGGCGTCATGTACGCGGATTTGTGCGCATCGTAATAAGTCTTGACCGCGGCGTCGTCGGGAGTCGCCTGGTTCGCATACTTGTCCGCGGAAAACGCAACCCAGGCGAGTTCGCGCTGCTGCCGGGTGAGCGCGCGGTATTGCTTGATCTCGGTCGCCGTCGCGAAGCTCGACAAGGACAGTGCCGAGTCGAGTTGCCGCAGCTTGGCATCGCGCCTGAACAACGCCTCGATCTCCGGGATCGAGCGGCCCTGCGCTCTCAGCACCGCCACCGCATGCGCCTTGTCGAACTTGCCGTCCACCTGAAAGATCGGCACCTGCGACATGGCGTCGAGCAGTTCTTGATCGCCGACGCGATAGCCGAGCGCATCGGCGCGCGTGACCAGCGCCTCGGTGTTCACGTACTCGTCGAGCACCCGCCTGCGGATCTCGTTGCGTTGCGCGTCGCTGACCGAGCCGTTGGATTGGCGCTCGACCTGCGCGAGCTGCTGCTGATAGGACTGCCTGACTTCGTTGGCCGACACTTCGCTGCCGTTCACCTTGGCCGCATAGTTGGGCGCGCTCATGGTCCAGTTGATGCCCCAGAACACGAACACCAAGCCGATGGCGCCCAGCACCACCCCGGCCAGCCATCCCTTCAACTTATCGTGTATCGACTGCAGCATGATCCCACCCTTTTCATACCCCTAGGCGCGGCCAAACGGCACGCGCGACGCAAAGGAAATGGCGGAGTGGACGGGACTCGAACCCGCGACCCCCGGCGTGACAGGCCGGTATTCTAACCAGCTGAACTACCACTCCGCTGTTGGTGGGTGCTGAGGGGATCGAACCCCCGACCCTCGCCGTGTAAAGGCGATGCTCTACCAGCTGAGCTAAGCACCCTCTGGAAGAGGCGCGGAAGTCTACGGTTTCCATGCGCTTCGCGCAATGTTTTCCATGCGCTTCTTTCCATGCGCTGCGCGCAACCTCCAACGGGGTCGAGGCGACCCCGTCCGATAGGCGCTCGCTACGCGAGCACTAAGACCACGTCAATCGGGCTCGGTTAGTGCGCCCGGACTTGGGACTTGACGCGGGGCGCCCGGCGCCGCCGCTTGTCTCCGGCGATGGGCTCCGGCGCCTTCGCCTCCGCCGTGGGCAACGGCACCGGCATGTGAGTCAGCGCCACTTGCAGCACTTCATCGATCCATTTCACCGACCGGATGTCGAGTTTTTCCTTGATATTGTCCGGAATCTCCGCCAGGTCCTTGGTGTTCTCATCGGGAATCAGCACGGTGGTGATGCCGCCGCGGTGCGCCGCCAGCAGTTTCTCCTTCAGGCCGCCGATCGGCAGTACTTCGCCGCGCAGGGTGATTTCACCCGTCATCGCGACATCCGAGCGCACCGGAATCTTGGTGAGCGCGGAAATCAGCGATGTGCACATGCCGACGCCGGCGCTCGGCCCATCCTTCGGAGTAGCACCCTCGGGCACGTGAATGTGAACGTCGGCCTTCTGATAGAAATCCACATCCAGCCCCAACATGGCGGAGCGGCTGCGCACCACCGTCATCGCGGCTTGAATCGACTCCTGCATCACTTCGCCGAGCTGGCCGGTGTGTGTGAGCTTGCCCTTGCCCGCCACCACCGCGGCCTCGATGGTCAAGAGTTCGCCGCCGACCTCGGTCCAGGCGAGACCCGTGACTTGACCGACGCGGTTGCTCTCCTCCGCCTTGCCGTAGCGGAAGCGGCGCACGCCCAGATACTTGTCGAGGTTCTTCGAGTCGACGGTCACGGTCTTCTCGGCCGGCGCCAGC
>WNFL01193546.1_pt2 | contig 13072 bp, 16 predicted proteins | sample 5400361 | NCBI WGS metagenome assembly WNFL01 (sample SAMN13153351, study PRJNA577476) | soil metagenome | isolation source: 40 cm soil on Douglas fir-dominated hillslope | place: USA:California | collected 2013-09-17
CGGACTTGGCTGCAGCAATCAAGACTGGGCAGGTGGCGGGAGCGGCGCTGGATGTTTTCGAGAAAGAGCCTCCGAAGGGATCGCCTCTGGTAGGCCTGGCGAATGTGCTGTTGACGCCGCATGTCGCGGGATCGACGAACGAGGCACAGGACGCGGTCGGAGTGCAGATTGCGCAACAGGTGAAGGAATATCTGAAGCACGGCGTAATTCAGAACGCGGTGAACGTGCCCTCCGTTTCGCACGAGGAGTATCAGGAACTGGAGCCTTACATTGCACTCGCCGAGCGCATGGGCGCGTTTCTGTCGCAGGCAACGGACGGGAATGTGGAAGGAATTTCCCTCGAGTACCGCGGCCAACTGGCGGAGTGGAAGACGGATCTGGTGCGGAATGCGGCGGTGATGGGAATTCTGAACCGGACCTTGGAAGAAAAGGCCAACGTAGTAAATGCGGCGTCGATTGCAGCGAGCCGCGGGATTGCGGTGCTGGAATCAAGGGAAACCAAGGGCAAAGGCGGCGCCGGGAACGTACTTTCGGTGACTTTGAAGACCAAGTCCGCCGAGCGCGGCGTGAAGGGCGCGGTGCTGCGCGGGAAATCGCCCCGGTTGCTGAGCGTGGATGCGATCGACATTGAAGCTCCGCTGGGGAAGGACTTGCTCTATTTGCGGAACAAAGACGTGCCGGGCGTGATCGGACAGGTGGGTACGATTCTGGGTAGGCATGAGATCAATATCGCCGATTTCTCGCTGGGGCGGGATGAGACTTCCGGTGGGCAGGTGCGGGAGGCAATCGCTGTGGTACACGTGGATTCTCCGGTGGGAGAACCGGTGCTGTTGGAGCTGAGGAAAATGGATGCAGTGAAGGAAGCGCGGGCGATTCGGTTATTCTAGGCGCATGGTAGCGCAGTAGCCGCCATTCGCCTGATTCTGGGAATGGCGGCACCCGGACGGCCGAGCATCTCGACTTCGTGCTTTTACTTATGAACTAAGCAGCCGCAGGTGGCCGGGTGATATCGGCCAGTCGGTTCCACCATCCCACCCTTGCCGTACATGTTCTTGGGCCTCGCCCAATCCCCCACCGTGTGAGTGGGCCGTTCTCATTTCTGCCCTTGGTAAATCCCTAAAAACTGTTCGCCACCGCGTCCAAAGGTGGAATACGTGTGAAAAATGTGGCCCGCAGCGTTTTTGTAGAACACGCTGTCGCCGGAGAGGTCTTCCAGTCCCGGATTTGTGCTGCGGAAGTTATAGAACGCCGTTCCCGCCGCCATCTCCTCGGGCTTGAAGGACACGCCGAAGTCATAGTTGAAATCGCTCTTGTAGGACGACACCAAGGGAAAGTGCCACTCCATCCGCTTGCGAACCGCCTCGATTTCCTCGATGGGCGCGCGCGCCACGGCTACGTAGGAGACATCGTGGTTCTCGAGGTGCGCCAGCAGGCCCTCGATATGATCCACCTCGAGCGAGCATCCCACGCATTGTTGCTTCTGGCCGGGCCCCATCATGAAATGTTTGATGAAGAGCTGGCTGCGACCGCCGAATAATTCGGCAAGAGTTACCTTTCCTGACGGGCCGTCAAAGACATAATTCTTGTCGACCCTGACCCAAGGCAGAGCGCGCTGTTCTGCGCCCAGTTGGTCGCGCAATTTGGTGAATGCCTTCTCTTTGGCCAGCAGGGCCGTGCGCGCCTCGAGCCATTCCTCGCGCGAGACTATCGGATGCCCGCGAAGGGCAGTCGTGGCAGGATCGCTCTCAATTGGTGAAGAGACTATCGGAGTTTGTAACTGGCTGGTGCTCATCGTCAATTCTCCTTTCTTCTGAGGAAGCGTTGTTCACACCGATCTTCGTACGCAGCCTCCTGACAACGTACGCGGTCATTGCGCTGACGGAAGTTGCGCCGGCGGCGATCTGGGTTGCAGTTGCGATACATTCTGGACACACGTCGTCCTCCTTTAGCCGTTACGCAGCTTCTCTGCCCGAGCCTTCATGAAACTTGATCAGAACGCCACCTTGCACCTCGCTTAAGCGGTACTGCACGTTCGACACTGCGGGATAGGACATAAACAGTGGTCCGCAGATTTCGAGCAGCGTCGGCCGCTTGATCGCCTGCACATTTCCCCAGAAGTGGCCGTTGTTCTCCCCCAAGTCGCGGTACCATCGCCCGCCTGGCCACGGCTCAATCTTCATGGGCATGGGTCTGCCCTCGCCTGTTTCATTGTTGGGACCGAGCTGCTCCAACAGGGCTGCGAATGTTGCGTCCAGGGACGCGCGCACGTGAATTTCCTCGATGATGTTCAAGGTCATATCTTCAATTCTTGCTGCTGTCGTGATCATGATTCCTCCTTGGTCGTAGGTTTGACGATCGTAGATTTGACGATCCTTGGTTTGACGTTCCTAAGTCCGACTGGTTTTTGTCTGTCTTTCCTTCGGCACGTTCCTTGACACGATTCAGTTGATGCCGCCAGTAGCGTTCGAACGTGCCTGCCCACTCATGGAGTGGTCGGATCGCTTCGGCATTGGTTCGGTAGAACATTTGGCGGCCGTCGCGGCGTACGTGGACCAGGCCCACGTCGAGCAATACCCTTAGATGTTTCGAAACCGAGGGCTGCTCGAACCCCAGCGATTCCACAATCTCCCCGACCGGCCGTTCCTGCAGCGCAATACAAGCAAGAATTGCCCGGCGGCGGGGTTCCGCCACAGCATTAAACGCATCCGAAGTTGTCGCTGCTCGTGCCACAACTTCAAATTACATTCCCATATAGGCATATGTCAAGTCTAAGTTCTCCCCCCCGCTATTGGTAGTTGGGAAATTATTGAAAGCGAAGGAGATAAGAAGATTTAGGTGGGGGTGGATTTGACTACGGACTTGGAGCTATGCCGAGCCGAAGCCGCTCCGAAACCTACTCTTCGTCGCGCAGAGATTGCTGGAACCGTCTGCTTTCGGCAAGCAGGCTCATGGAGTGCATGAGATTTTGCCGGGTCACGATCCCAATCAGGCGTTCATTCTCGACGACCGGCACCAGATTTAATTTGCGGGCGTTCAGTCGGCGGAACGCGGCGGCGAGAGACTCGCTACTTTGGGCGGCTTCGGCCATGCGGATCATGACAGCCTGCACATAGCCGTCCCCCTCGGCGCGCAGCGAATTCACAATGGCTTGCCGCGAAACCGATCCCACCAGATCGCTGCCGCGAACCACGGGAAAATCTTCCTGCAAGGTGTGAATCGCCTTCTGCAGTGCGTCCTGCAGGGTGTCGGCAGCGGAGAGCGTGGTGAACTCCGTCAGCATGATTTCATCCAGGCGAACGCTCTCCAGCACGGATTCGAGAAATACAGCGCGTTCCTCGAGCTGCGCTCCGATGAAGATGAAAAAGCCCAGCATGGCAAACCAGGAGCTGCGCGGGCGGGTTGCCTCTGTGGCATAAAGAACCATGCCGAGGACCATGAAAACAAGCGCCAAGCTGTGGGCCACGCTGACGGCGCGGCGCGTGGCAGTGGCCAGATCGGAGCCGCGGGTGAAGATGGCGCGCAACAGGCGGCCCGCGTCGAGCGGATAGGCCGGAATCAGATTCACTGCAGCGAGTAGCAGGTTGACCCACACGACGCTGCGCGCGAGCGACGCGGGGTGAATCCACGGCCAGGCACGAAAATTGAACGCGGGATTCGTGGCGAGAATGACGATCGCCGTGAGCGATGCAAGCAGCATGTATACGAGCGGCCCCAGTACTGCCATCCGAATCTCGCGCTGGCGGTCGGTTGCGGTGAGGCCGCGTCCGGGAAGATCATTCAGAATAAGCAGTCCGCCGACGGGCAGAAGAATGATAGCCTTCGGGATGGCTCCCGCCTTGCGCGCCAGGAATGCGAGGGCGAGTTGGTGAATCAGGTTGGCAAGGGCGACGATTCCGACGAGGCCGGCGATGGCGGAGGGGAACTGCGGATACACAGCCGCCAGGAACACGAGCGGAAAGAGAAACCCGGCGTGGATGCGGAATTCAATGCCGAAAATGCGACCGGCCGGAATGGCCCATGTTCTCATGGCGTCGGTTGAGTGGCTCTTTTCCTAATTGTATAGAAGTTGCCTACAGGGCGGCGGGTGCGGGAATTCGGAAGGGCTGCAGAGCCCAGATGCGGATAATTGCTGGTAAATTTCGGAGTCGTCCCCTGGCCTCGATGCCGGGAATGGATATCCGCCCGACGTCGGACCGGCTGCGCGAGACGCTGTTCAACGTCCTGTGCGCAGGCAATCGGGACGCGCTGGCTGAGCTGACCTTCCTCGATCTCTTCGCGGGCACGGGAGCGGTGGGGATTGAGGCGCTGAGCCGCGGCGCTGGAAGCGTTGTGTTTGTGGAGTCGTCCGCCAACGCTGTCGTTCTTATCATGGAAAATATAAAATCCCTGGGCGTGAGTGAGGGCTATTCGGTGTTGCGCTCGGACGTGACGGCTGCCTTGCGTAAGCTGGGAAACGCTGGAACCGCGGCCGACGTGGTGTTCCTGGATCCTCCCTACGCCGGGCAAGCGCTGTATCAGGGGACGCTGGAGGCGCTGGCGCAATGGAGTGGAGTGAATTCCAAAAGCCTCGTGATCGCAGAGCACGACAAGCGATTCGATCCGGGAGAAAGGGTAGGTGCGCTGCAACGGTACCGGACACTGAAGCAGGGCGACGCGGCGCTCAGCTTCTACCGAAAAGTCACATGATGAGTTCGTCGGTGCCACGGACATCAGCGTAGCGAACAATGGGATGCTGCATTTCAGCCAGTTCGTTTTTCACCATGTTGAGGCCGTAGACGCAGTCCTCAAAGTGTGCCGAGAGCTGCTGGAAAAGCGGTGCAACTTTCTGGTACTCGAAAATTTCAAACTTCGAGACGATGTAGTAGCTCTCCTTGCCGGTCTTCATGAAATCGATAAAAGTTTCCATCCGGTTGCGGCGGAGGCGCCAGCGGTTGATACTTTCCGGATACATACCCGTAAAGAAAAGAGCGTAGTCGCCTATGTGTTTGCGGACTTGGCGCTCGCGGTCGAATGAGGGCGCGTTACCGAACACGGGGTCGGATTCGAGCAGCATTGCTCCCACGTCGTCGAGCGGACGATCCGCGGCGTCGTGAATCTTGCGAAGTTGGTCGGCCTGGCAGAATTCGGTGAGCAGGTTTGCGACATAGTTGCTGATTTGGGGATTACGCAGGCCAATGTCGTGCGAGTAGTGGCGCTCGACGAGTTCGAGAAAAAATCGCTCGAGTGGGTGGGACTCCGGTATCATTCGAGGCTCCTCCGGAAAACCCGCGTCCCCTTGGGATCGCGCCTACTTATGTAGGTTGCGGTTATTGTGGCTGCGGTTGTCCGTGAAGACAAGTAACCTACGTAAGTCATCGAAGAATTCTTTCGATACGGCACATTTGAGCTACGCAAAGGGCCTGTAAGTATTTGAAATTGGCAGCCACAGGGGTCGGGTGCTAATCGAAGTGAAATTGATTGCAGTCATTTAGGAGGCGTTATGGAACGGCAGAACATTTCGAGCGGAGCGCCCTGGGAACCGATTGTGGGCTATTCGCGGGCAGTGAGGATTGGGCCGCATGTGCATGTCTCGGGCACAACGGCTACGAAAGACGGGAAGATCATCGGCATTGGTGACGTGTATGCGCAATCGGTGCAGACCTTGCGAAATATCGAGTCGGCATTGGCGAACGCTGGGGCGTCGATGAAGGATGTGGTGCGCACGAGGATCTATATCACGGAGATTCGTGACTGGGAAAAAGTAGGGAAGGCACATGGCGAGTTTTTTGGCGAGATTCGTCCGGCCACGGCGATGGTGGAGGTGAGCGGGCTGGTAAGTCCAGAGATGCTGGTTGAGATAGAAGCAGAAGCGTTTGTGAGAGAGGGATAGCGGCGATGAAGATTCTGCGCGGAGTAGTTGCGTTGGTTCTCTTTGCGAGCGCGTTGGCGCTCGCGGAACAGGTCACAGTCATTCGCGCCGGTTCGCTGATTGACGGCAAGTCGGATGCGCCGCGGCGTAACCAAGTGATTGTTATCCGTGGGAACAAGATCGAGAGCGTTAGTGACGCAACGGCCTTGAAGATTCCCGATGGTGCAACGGTCCTCGATCTCTCGCACTCTACCGTGCTGCCGGGGTTGATCGATTCTCATACGCATATTTTCCTGCAAGGCGAAGTTCCGGCCGACGGCGGCTATGATGTGCAGTTGTTGAAGTATCCGCTGGCTTACCGGGCGGCGCGGGCCTCTGTGGCGGTGCGAAGAGCTGTGGAGCAGGGCTTCACTACGCTGCGCGACGTGGAAACAGAAGGTGCAGGCTATGGAGATGTGGGCATCAAGCAGGCGATTGACGAAGGAATCATCCCTGGGCCGCGGTTGTTCGTAGTAACCCGGGCGATTTCCACCACGGGAGGCTATCCGCTGGAGGGCTATGCGCCGGAAATTGAGGTCCCTAAGGGAGCTCAGTTGATTGATGGCCCCGTCGAAGCCCGGAAAGCCGCCCGCCAGCAACTTGAGCACGGCGCCGACTGGATCAAGGTTTACATGACCCATCGTTCCTGGCTTGGAAAAAACGGCGAGCTGGTGTCCCAGCCCACGCTGACGCTCGAGGAAATCCAGGCCATCACGGATGAAGTTCACGGCTGGGGCAAACGCGTAGCCTGTCATGCCTACGGCGGAATCGGCCTGCACCGCGCGATCGACGGCGGTTGCGACTCGATCGAGCACGGCCTCGATCTCGACGATGCCGCGCTCGCTCAGATGGCGAAGCAAGGCACATGGTACGTGCCAACGCTGGCCGTCTATTACGTGGATTGGGCCCCGGAGAACACGCCCGATGGTCAGCGCGACCGCAAGCGTGCGTCGGTCCACGAAGAGTCGTTCAAGAAAGCGCTCAAGACCCGTTTGAAGATTGCATTCGGCACCGACGTCGGCGGCTTCCCCTGGACCGAACCCATCGCACAGGAATTTTCCCTGATGGTGAAGTTCGGCATGACGCCGATGGATGCCATTCGCAGCGCTACTTCGCGCGCAGCCGAATTGCTGGACAGGCAGGGGCAGTTGGGAGAGATTCGCCCGGGTGCCTTTGCCGATATCGTCGCAGTGGACGGCGACCCGCTGGCGGATATCAAAGAACTGGAGCATGTGCGTTTCGTGATGAAGGACGGCAAGGTCTTCAAGAACGAAGGGAAATAAGAACGGGGTGAAATTTAGACGGCGCGAATGATTTCGACCGTGGCATGGCAAGGCTTATAATTCGGCTGATTCCTCCCGAAAGAGCAGGAGAATACCGTGCGAAGTTCCAGTCCTTTGCAGAAGACGATTGCCCTTGTGCGCATCCTGACGGCGATCATCTTCATTCTGTTCGGACAGTACAAGCTCTTTACGCCCGCCTTCGCACACGGAGGATTTGAGCAGTACGTTTCGGGCTTCGTGCAGAGTCAGGCCGTGGGCTTCTACAAGGGATTTCTGTCGGCGGTAGTTTTGCCGCATCCGGTTTTGTTTGGCTATTTGGTCGGACTGATCGAACTCGTTGTTGGCCTTTGTCTGCTGGTGGGTTTTTGGGTTCGCCCCGCCTCAGTACTGGGCGCTCTGCACATGCTGAGCCTTACGTTGGCCACCTGGTGGGGGCCCGGCCACGGCGCGCCCGTGTGGCAGTATTTCGGAGCGGAACTCGATCATTTGCCGCTGCTGTTTCTGTTTCTGATTTTCTTCGCGGCGAACTCGGGACAGACCTGGGGTCTTGACGGACGTCGTTGAGGTTCCCCGCAGACTTCCAATTTAGAAACGAAAAGGGCCGGAATTAACCGGCCCTCTCGATTCTCGCTAAAGCGAAAACTACTTTTTCGGTGCGATGGCATCCTTCGCGGACTTGGCAAGGTAGAACTTCGCCGTGGTCTTGGCCGCGATCTTGATGGCTTCGCCGGTTTGCGGGTTGCGGCCCATGCGCGCCTTGCGGTGTACCTTCTTCAAGCGGCCCAGTCCAGGAAGAACGAACAAGCCATTCTTCTTGGCTTCCTTCACCGCCAGGTCCACAACCTGTTCCAGAAACGCAGCCGTATCCTTGTTGCTCAAGCTCGTCTTCTCCGCCAGGTAGCGGACGACTTGACTCTTGGTCATACCTGCAGCCATGAATCCTCCTTCGAAAATCTCACTTGGAAAATACTGTACTGCGCGCATCTTAGCGCAGTCGCCTGTGGAAAACAGCACTTTTGGGGCTATTTTTCATGATTTCCGGCCAAGTGTGCCTAAATGGGTAAATTTGGAGCGGGTTTGAGCGCCTTGGCCCTCTTCGGGACCGCTAAAATCGCCCTCGTCCTCCTACTTCCCTCTCTGCCACTGCCGGTACGCTTCACTCTTCCCCAACCCAAATTCCTTCGCCACTTTCTTCAGCGCCGCTTTCTCGTCGAGCGATTCTTCGCGCATCACCTGCTCCATCCGCGCCCGCAGCGAAATCTTCGCTACCACCGTCCCAGCCTCGGCCTTCCCAATCAGTAACGTAATCTCACCCTTCACCTCCGCGCGCTGTTCCAATTCCGCCAACACTTCCGCCGCCGGTCCGCGCAAAAACTCCTCATGCACCTTCGTCAACTCGCGCGCAACCACCACCCGGCGCGCCCCACCCAGCACCTCCACTAAATCCTGCAACGCCTCCACCACCCGGTGCGGCGCCTCATAAAACGCTTCCGTCCGCGACGACCCCGCAATCCCCTCCAGCACTTCCCGCCTTTGCCCGCTCTTCGCCGGAAGAAATCCCCCAAACCCAAACGCGTCTGTCGGCAATCCCGACGCCGCCAACGCCAGCACCACCGCCGACGCTCCCGGCACCGGCACCACCCGCACTCCGTTCTCCACCGCCAGCGCCACCACCCGATATCCCGGATCGCAAATCCCCGGCATGCCAGCGTCCGAAACCACCGCCACGCGCCCGCCGCTCTTCAATTTCGCCAGAATCTCCGTCGCCCGCTCCCGCTCATTGTGTTCGTGATAACTCACCATCGACGTTCCAATATTAAAATACGTCAGCAGCTTCTGGGTATGGCGCGTATCCTCGCACGCAATCAGGTCCACTTCCTTCAGCACTTCAATCGCGCGCAGCGTAATGTCCTGCAAATTCCCCACCGGCGTTCCCACCACATACAACGTCCCCGCCGCCGTCGATGCCTTAGACATGGCCGGAAGTCTAGCACGCCCTGCGTGGCGCGGGCGCTCCGCCTGCGGCCTCTATCCCCTCCCCGCAACAATCGCTGATAGAATCGATGCGATGCCTCTGTACGAATATCAGTGCACCAAGTGCAAACACCGCTTCGAGAGAATCCGAAAGTTTTCCGACCGCCCCATCACCAAGTGTCCGGAATGCGGCGCCAAAGTCGAGCAGCTCATCTCCGCCGCCGCCGTCCAGTTCAAAGGCAGCGGCTGGTACGTCACCGACTACGCCAAGAAAGGCTCTTCGAGCGCCTCCTCGGATAGCGGATCCTCCGAGAAATCCGCAGACAGGGACTCGGCGAGCAAGGAATCGGCGAGCAAAGACAAGAAGGACAAAGATTCGAAGGACACCTCTTCGAAAAGCGACTCTTCGTCTGGATCAAAGTCGGAGTCGAAATCAGAATCCAAATCAGAATCCAAATCAGAATCTAGGTCCGAAACAAAATCCGACTCCAAAAAGTCAGACAAAAAGAAAACCTAGGCGCGACATGCCCGCCAACACCAACCACCAACACTCCCTGGGCGACTTCGAACTCAGCATCATCTCCGACGGCACCTACTACCTTGACGGAGGCGCCTTCTTCGGCGTAGTCCCCAAAGTCCTTTGGGAGCGCCGCGTCCAGGCCGACGAAAAGAACCGCATCACCAGCGGCCTGAACTCCTTACTAATCCGCACCGGCGACAAGAATGTCCTGATCGAAACCGGCATCGGCAACAAACTCAACGAAAAGCAAACCAAGATTCACGGCAACAACCCGCAGCTCTTAGACAACCTTCACAAAGCCGGCCTCGCCCCTGAAGATGTCGATATCGTAATCAACTCCCACCTCCACTTCGACCACTGCGGCTGGAACACCATCCGCCGCGGAGACGAAATCGTCCCAACATTTCCAAAAGCGAAATACTACGCCCAAGCCGGCGAATACGAACACGGCCAACTCCAACTCGACCGCGACCGTGTCAGCTATTTGGACGAAAACTACGGCCCCCTAATTCGCAGCGGCCAGATGACCCTACTCCGCGGCGACGCCGAAATCCTCCCGGGCATCCGCACCCGCATCTACCCCGGTCACACCGCCAACATGCAAGCCGTCCTAATCGAGAGCCAGGGCCAAACCGCCTGCTACACCGGCGACCTCGTCCCCACAACATTCCACCTCGACCCCACTTGGGTCATGGCCTTCGACCTCTATCCCTTAGAGACCATCGAAAACCGCAAACGCCTCTACGCCGAAGCCCTCCCCAACAACTGGCTCCTGATCTTCACCCACGACCCCAAAACTCCCATGGCCCATATCCGGAAAAACGAAGAAGGCAAACTCACCGCAGTCCCCGCCTAAGGATCGTGTGGGGAAGATTGTGTAGTCGCGGGTGCCCCCGCCCGCGTGGTCCAAAAGCCCTACAACTTTTTCAGAACTTCCTCCACCCTCCGCGCATCCTCCAACGTATCCACTCCCACCGTATCGAACGCGGTCTCCCCAACATAAATCGATGTTCCATTCTCCAAAAACCTCAACTGCTCCAACCGCTCAGCCTTCTCCAAAGACGACTCCGGCAACGCCACAAACCTCTCCAGTGCCGCTTTGCGGTAAGCATAAAAACCCAAATGCTTGAAGTACTTCGGCCCCGTCCCATCCCGGTCATGCGGAATCGTAGCCCTCGAAAAATACAGCGCCCGCCCGCCAGCCTCGCACACCACCTTCACCGCGTTCGGATTCCTCACATCGTGTTCCGGACACGGAGTCTTCAACGTCCCCACCTCCACCGCCGGATTCCGCATGACATCGAGCAAGGATGCAATATGCTCCGGCCGCGTCAGCGGCTCATCCCCCTGCACGTTCAGATAGACGTCCGCCTCCACCGCCTGCGATACCTCATGCACCCGCTCCGTCCCGCTCCGGTGCGCCGCCGACGTCATCCGCGCCGCCCACCCATGCTTCTGGCACAAGGCGAAGATCTCCTCCGAATCCGTAGCCACAATCGTCTCCGCCAAGAGCGGCGACGCCCGCACCCCGCGCACCACATGCGCCAGCAGCGGCTCTCCCGCAATTAAATGCAACATCTTCCGCGCCAACCGCGTCGACCCCAACCGCGCCGGTATCACCGCAATCGCTCTCACCCATCTCTCCTATCGCGAGCTCAACCAAGCCAACTCTCAATTTGGATCCTTCCGACAGTCTACTGCCTACCCACCCCCCTCCCCCCGGCGTAATGGAATCAACGAGATACGCTGGGTAGGGGCCAAAATCTTTGAGTCTAAAGGAGTTACAGGCAAAATCTTGAAAACAAAGGAGATAACTCGTACAGCATCATTTCGCCTTTAAATCCCCGCTATAGATATGGTGTGGTCGAATGAGTCTTAAGTCAACGAACAAGTGGGAGTTTGGGGGAGGCGGTTCCGAAATGGGGAAGGAAAATTGACAGAGAAACCAAAAGGTTCAGTGTGCTCTGAATTTGCCGACAGCTTCTACAGCTGAAACCCAATGTGATTTCGAAGGCATCCCGCTGTCCACGTTCCATTCTTCGTCGGCACCGAAAAGGTATTTCCGACGGGTCGGCGATTGGCATATAGTAGGGTGGTCAGGCTGTGACCACATTCGTCCCAGCCTGGGACTCAGCTAATGCCGCTTCTGGATACTTTGCCTACCTTCCATCCCGAAGCGCTGTCCTGTGCTGAAGAGGCTCGCATACGGACTCATGCCGCCAAGCTGGGCAATCTGCCGCACGTCGTGAGCTTATTTTCGGGCGCTGGTGGTCTGGACTGGGGTTTTTGCCGTAACGGTTTCGAGATCGCCCTTGCGGTCGATAAGTCTTCGTCGGCCGTAAGTACGCACAAGAAGAATCTTCGCACCGGAGAAGCAGTGTGCGCTGACCTCGTCCAGATTGGTGCGTACGGGGTGTGCGAGCTGCTTAGGCGGCAGATCCCGTCTGGCACCTCAATCGGCGTAATTGGGGGCCCCCCTTGCCAAGGGTTTTCAAGGGCTAATTCATTTTCCAGACCCAACGACCCCAGAAATAATCTCGTGCAACTCTACCTGGAAATAATTGCTCACCTTGGTAAGTACTACAAGATCGAGTTTATAGTTTTCGAGAATGTTCTAGGAATTAAGGATGCGAAACACGCCCGTGTTTATGGGGCTCTCTTGAAAGGGATGGAGTCTCTTCGCTTGCGTGTTACGGAACACCAGCTTTGCGCCCTGGACTTCGGTGTCCCGCAGACAAGGAATCGTGTGGTGGTTGCCGCGATGCGAAGCAATGTTGACCCGAAGTTGCGAAGACGCAACGGATTCACCACTGTTCGCGAAGCGATCGGCCATTTAGGAAAACCGGCCTTCTTTGAGCCAAACCTGTTGCCGACCCAAATTCCCACTCACCCGAATCACTGGACTATGCGCCCCAAATCGTCCCGGTTCTCGCAAGCACCAGAGTTATGGCGTTCCGGGCGGAGTTTTAAGAGGACATTTTGGGACAAGCCTAGCCCAACCATCGCCTTCGGTCACAGGGAAATTCACGTTCATCCAAGCTGCGAGAGAAGGCTGAGCATCTACGAAGCGATGCTACTCCAGGGTTTTCCTGCGAATTACGTTTTACAAGGAAATCTATCTGAGCAAGTGGAACAAATATCCAATGCTGTGCCGCCGCCCGTCGCCAGCAGTGTTGCATCTTCCATCAGGCGAGCTCTTTTGGGATGCGGAACATGAGCTCAGCGACAGACGAGCAAGAAACCGAGCTTGCCGAGCAAATCCGTCGTAGCGACAGCAAAAACAGCGTCTCAACGACCCTTAAGACCGATGAGAAAGTTATTGCCCGAATCACAGACGGCATCTCCCGCCAACCCGCCTCGGCGCTGCGTGAACTCTTGTCTAACGCCTACGACGCTGATGCAACCCGG
>WNFL01329679.1_pt1 | contig 13072 bp, 11 predicted proteins | sample 5400361 | NCBI WGS metagenome assembly WNFL01 (sample SAMN13153351, study PRJNA577476) | soil metagenome | isolation source: 40 cm soil on Douglas fir-dominated hillslope | place: USA:California | collected 2013-09-17
GGATTCGCTGTCTCATTCCAGAGACAATACACTCGACGCTCGGCCGCTTGTAATGTGTGCAGCACCGGTGGGGCGTGCGCATGCTATTTCCTTGAATGTGCGCCAAGTCATACAGAAATCTAGCAAAGCAGCAGGCTGCCGCGTTGACACTACGGCTTGCATTGTGCGATTTTGCATAAGATCTGATCAGGGCAAACCCGCTGAAAGGCGAGGTCGCAAAGCTTCCGGTCTACGGGCCCATCTTAAAAGAGATCAAAGTCTAGGACAGCGGGGTTACCAGCGTGAATGATTTATTGCCGTGCTTCGGGCGCGGTTCGAAGACAATAAGCTCGAGAATGCCGCGCTGAGGCCACATCGCATGCGTAGAGTATTGCTTGCCGGCAGTCTGTTCTTCGGCGCCTTGTCGACCGTGCCGTCGACCGCGGCCGCGCCCACGCTGGTGGGCAAGGACGCGCCCGACTTCGTGCTGAAGGCCATGGACGGCAGAAATTTGCGCATGTCCGAATTTCGCGGCCAGGTTGTATTGGTGAATTTCTGGGCACGATGGGCGGGCGACTCGCGCCAGGAGATGCCGGCCCTCGATCGAATCAACACGACTTACAACCGCGCCGGACTGGTGGTGCTCGGTGTGTCGGTCGACGAGGATCTGGCGCGGGCGCGCGAGTTCGCGGACGCCATGAAGGTATCGTATCCCATCATGTTCGACACCGGCTCCAACATCGGCCGAGACTATCGTCTGCAGACGATGCCCGTGACGATTCTGGTGGATCGTGCGGGGATCGTGCGGTACTCCAACGTCGGCTTCAAGCGCGGCGACGAGCGCTCTTATCTTGATCACATTCGCGAATTGCTGCGCGAGTAAACGATAGGTCAGTGTATGAATCCCAAGTATCGAGTTGTGTCCACCTTTGCGCGCGGAGCGTTGCTGACCTGTGCCTGCGCCGCAGGCGCGGCGCTCGCCGCGGTTGCAGCAGCCCCGGCACCTCCGGCCGCGGCGGCCAACCCGCCCGCCGCCACCGCACCCCCGGCCCCTGCATCCGACGCCACGCCCGCACCGGACGCCGCTGCGGCGCCCGACGCGCCGTCCGCCGACTTCAAGACGCTGGATCAAGAAGTGCAAGGCCTGAAAAAAGACGTCATCGATCTGAACAAGGATCTGTTCGTGTTGGAGGAGGAATTGCTGTTTCCCGCCAACACGCAGGTCGCCTTGTATGTGTCGATGGACGTCGGCACGTTCTTCGCGTTGGATTCGGTGACCGTCAAGATCGACAACAAGGAAGTGAAGAATTACTTGTATACCGCGCGCGAAGCGGACGCCTTGCTCAAGGGCGGCGTGCAGCAAATCTATTTGGGCAATCTCAAGGTCGGCAAGCATGAGCTGGTGGCGTTCTTCACCGGCAAGGGACCGGCCGAGCGCGGCTACAAGCGCGGTGCGACGATCAACTTCGACAAGGGCGTCGGCGCCAAATATTTGGAGCTCAAGATCACGGACCGGGTGGCCAAGCATCAGCCAGAGTTCACGATCAAAGACTGGGAATGATGTGTGCAAGGTGTGATTAACAGACTCCGGCCGATCATCCTGGGCGGGTTGCTGCTGGCGCTGCCGTGGACGGACGCCTGCGCCAAGAACGTCAAGCCGGATCCCAACGGGCTGGCGCCGCAGGATGTGAAGGACTTGCACTACGGCGACGTGCTGTTCTATTTCTTCCAGGACGATTATTTCGATTCGATTACACGCTTGCTTGCGGCGCGCCAACTCGACCGCTTGCCGCACACCCAGGGCGAGGCAGAGCTGCTCTTGGGCGGCTTGTACCTGTCTCTGGGCGAGCACGTCGAAGCGGGCAGGATATTCGAGGCGCTGCTCAATCAAAATACCTCCGAAGCCGTGCGCAACAAGGCGTGGTTCTACTTGGGCAAGGTCTGGTATCAACGCGGCTACCTGGCGGAATCCGAGCGCGCTCTCAAGCAGGTGTCGGACAAGATCGATCCGCGCATCAGCGCCGAGCGCTACATGCTGCTCGCCCAGCTGATGATGCGGCAGCAGCGCTATGACGACGCCATCGCGGCATTGAGCAACTGGCACGGCGCCCCCGATTGGACCGCCTACGCTCAATTCAACCTGGGGGTGGCGCTGGTCCGTCAGAACCGGCTCGCCGACGCCATACCCTACTTGGACCGGGTGGGGCGCATCGAAACGCGCAGCGAGGAATTGCTGTCGCTCAGGGACAAGGCGAATCTAGCGCTGGGGTTCGCACTGCTGCAGGCGCAGCGCGCCGCAGACGCGAAACCCATCTTGCAGCGGGTACGTCTCGAGGGTCCCTACTCCAGCAAGGCGCTGCTCGGCGTCGGTTGGGCGGACGCCGGAGTCGGTGAATTCAAACGCGCATTGGTGCCGTGGCTCACGCTGCGCAAGCGCAACTTGCTCGATTCGGCGGTCCAAGAGTCCTTTCTCACGGTGCCCTACGCCTATAACCAATTATCGGCGACGGGTCAGGCGGCCGAATACTACAACTCCGCCATCGAATCCTTCGACGCCGAAATGAAGCGGATCGACGACTCGGTCGAACAGATCCGCAGCGGGCATTTGCTCGATCGGCTGCTGGACGACGACAAAAAAGACACATTGACGTGGTATTGGCAGCTCACCACTCTGCCCAACGCACCCGAGTCGCGGTATCTGTACCAGCTGCTGGCGAGCAATGAATTTCAGGAGGGTCTCAAGAATTACCGCGAACTCAATTATATGAGCCGCAATTTGGACAATTGGCGCGAGGACGTGTCCGCTTACGATGACATGCTCGATACGCGCCAGGAGGCGTACAAGCGGCGCGCGCCCAAGGCGGATGCGGTCATGGCGGCAACCGATCTCGGCGGCCTCACGCAAAAGCGCGTGGACTTCGAGTCGCGTCTCAACGAAATCGAGAAATCCAACAATGTCGCGGCCTTGGGGACACCCGAGGAGCAGCGGACGTGGAGCCGATTGAAGCGCATCGAGGACTATCTCGCGGCGCATCCGGACGACCCGGATCTCGCGGAAATGCGCGAAAAGCTCCGCCTTATGAAGGGCGTCACTTACTGGCGGCTGTCGGCGAGCTTCAAAGCCCGGCTGTGGAACGAGCGGCGCTCGGTCAAGGAGCTCGAAGGCGCGCTCAAGGAAACCCAGAAGCGGGCGGTGCTGGTCAAACAGGCGCGGGCCGGCATGCCGACCAATACCGGGGCTTACGCCGGGCGCATCGGCGCGATACGCGCCCGCATGGATCAGTTGCAGCAGCGCCTGACCGATGTGTCGGCGGAGCAGAATCGATTCCTGCAGGTGCTCGCCATCCGCGAGCTCGAGGGCCAGAAGCTCCGCATCTCGACTTACCAGATCCAGGCGCGCTACGAATTGGCGGCCATTTATGACCGCGCCGCGAACGACAAGCCCAAGGCGAAGCCGTGAAGAACGCGCGCCCCGCATTCAACCGAAGAGTCGGCGCCGCAGCGCGGGCTGCGGCTCTGTTCGCGGCGTGGTGCGCGTTGCCGAGCTACGCCGCGAACAAGAATCCGCCGACCATCAAGGATCTCGACGCGCAGCAGGTCGACATCAACACCGATCCGCCGAGAAACGTCGACGCGAACAAGACCATGGACAGCTACAAGCGCTTTCTCGACTTGAACGCGGGAGATGCCGCGTTGCGTTCGGAAGCCTTGCGGCGTCTGGGCGACCTGAATCTCGAGAGTTCCGAGTCGGAGCGCATCGAGCGCGAGCTCATTACCAACGAGGGTCTGCGCGCCACGGAAGCCATCCACCTGTATTCCGCCTTGCTGAAAACGTATCCGAAGTATGAGCGCAACGATTCGGTGCTCTACCAGCTGGCACGCGCCTATGAGCTCAATGCGCAGCCCGACAAGGCGCTGGCGTCGTTGGATCAGCTGGTGGCGGCCTACCCGAAAAGTCATTACATCGACGAAGCGCAATTTCGGCGCGGGGAATTGCTGTTCTCGAGCAAGGCGTATCCCAAGGCGGAGAATGCGTACGAAGCCGTCATCAAGATCGGTTCCTCGTCGGCGTTCTACAACCAGAGTCTTTACAAGCACGGGTGGACGCTGTTCAAGCAGGGCGAGAACGAGCGCAGCTTGGATTCCTTCGCGGGCGTGCTCGATTCGATGCTGATCTCGAAACGCAGTGCGTCGGAGCTGGTCGAGCTCGACAGCTTGAGCCGGCCGAATCGTGAGTTGGTGGAGGACACCTTCCGGGTCATGAGCATCACTTTTTCGTATCTCGACGGGCCGAAGACCATCGGCGACTTCGTGAAGCGCCGCGCGCCGCGGCCCTACTCGTATCTTCTGTACGCGCGCTTGGGCGATCTCTATATCGAGAAGGAGCGTTACACGGACGCCGCCGACTGTTACCGCGCCTTCGTTTCGCAGGACCGCAACAACGAAAAGGCGCCGCTGCTGGAGATGCAGGCGATCGAGGCCTACCAAAAGGGCGGATTCCCGCAGCTCGTGTTGCAGGGAAAGAAGGAATTCGTGGAGAACTACAGTTTCGGGACGGCGTATTGGCAGGGCCGCGACGCCAAGAAAGAACCGAAAGTGGTGGCCGAGCTCAAGACCAACCTCAAGGACGTCGCGCAGTACTACCACGCGCAGGCGCAGCGCAGCAAGAACGTGGCGGATTACCAGGAGGCGGCGAAGTGGTACCACAGCTATCTCACGTCCTTCCCGGATGACCCGGATTCGGCCGTCACCAATTACCTGCTTGCCGACACCTTGTTCGAGAGCAAGCAATATCTCGACGCCGCGAAGGAATACGAGAGCACCGCGTATCGCTACGGCGACCATGAGAAAGCGGCGGCGGCAGGTTATGCGGCAATCATTGCCTACGGCAAACAGGAAGAGACGCTGAACGGCGAGGCGAAAGCCTCGGTGCACAGCCGCAGCGTCGACAGCTCGCTGAAATTCGCGCAATCCTTTCCCGCTCATCCGGAGAGCGCGGCGGTGCTGACACGGGCCGCCACCGACCTCTATTCGATCAAGGATTATCCGCGGGCAATCGCCGCGGCCGACGCTCTGTTGGCGCGCCAGCCTCCGGCGGAAGCCACCAAGCAGCGCGTGGCCTGGACGGTGATCGGAAATTCGAACTTCGAGCAGGGCGTATTCGACAAGGCCGAAGCGGCCTACGGCCATGCACAGACCCTGATGCCCGCCAACGACCCCGAGCGTGCGGTGATCGTCGAGCGCTTGGCCGCGTCGATTTACAAGCAGGGCGAACAGAAGAGCAAATCCGGCGATAGTGCGGCGGCGGTCGACGATTTCTTGCGCGTGGCCGCGTTGGCGCCGACCTCGAAGGTTCGCGCGAACGCGGATTTCGACGCGGCGGCGCTGCTCATCAAGGACAAGCAATGGGATCGAGCCGTCGTCGTGTTGGAGGGATTTCGCCGCAATTTTCCGCAAAGTCCGCTGCAGACCGATGTCACGCGCGATCTCGCCGTGGCGTATACGGAATCGAACCACCCCGGGCAGGCGGCGGCGGAGTTCGAACAAATTGCCCAGACGCAGGGCGAATCGCCCGACGTGCAGCGCGAGGCCACCCTGCAGGCGGCGGATCTCTACGACAAGGCGGGCAACGCCGCAAAGTCGCGTGCCATGCTCGAGGCGTTCGTGAAGCATTTCCCGCAGCCCCTGAATCCGGCGATGGAAGCGCGCAACAAGTTGAGCTTGATTACGGCAAAGTCCGGCGACACCGTGGCTCGTGATTTCTGGCTCAGGGACATCATCGCGGCCGATCGCGCGGCGGGCGCGGCGCGATCGGATCGCAGCCGGGCCTTGGCGGCGAGGGCGACATTGACCTTGGCGGCTCCGGTCCGCGAGCAGTTCCGCAGCATCAAACTCGTGGTGCCGCTCAAGAAATCACTGGCCGAGAAACGCAAGGCGATGGAGGCGGCGCTCAAGGCCTACGAGCAGGCAGCCGACTACCAGGTCGCCGAAATAACCACCGCGGCCACGTTCGAGAGCGCGGAGTTGTATCGCCAGTTGGGCAAGGACTTGATGAGCTCGGAGCGCCCGAAAAATCTATCCAAAGACGAATTGGAGCAGTACAACGTGCTGCTCGAGGAGCAGGCCTTCCCCTTCGAAGAGAAGGCGATCAAATTGCATGAAGTCAACATCGCGCGAACCAAGGACGGCACCGACGATGAATGGGTGCAAAAGAGCTTCGCGGCGCTGGCGCAACTCAATCCAGGCCGTTATGGCAAGGTGGAAATCGGTGAGCAGCCGGTCGAATCGATTGCCGGCACGCTAGCGGCGCCAAACACGGCAGCGCCTGCGGCGCCAAGCACGGCAGCGCCTGCGGCGCCAAGCACGGCAGCGACTCCAGCCGCGGGCACTTCCGCCGCCAACGCGGCCCCTGTCGAAGCGGCGCCTATCCCGGAGCGCGCGACTCAGCAATACGCGCAGGCTCTGCAGCTCATGAAATCGGGGCGCAGTACCGATGCGGAGCTGGAGTTCAAAGAGTTGGCCATCGGCTATCCGCAATTGGCGGGACCGCAATTGAACCTGGGGTTGCTGTACGTGCGCGATTCTCGTTTGCCCGAGGCAGAGGCCGCCTTTAAGACCGCACTCGAACTCAAGCCCAATAATGCGGTGGCGGGAAACGAGCTCGGGATCGTCGAGCGAAAGCTCGGCAAATTTGCAGAGGCCGAAGCGGCGTACCAGCGTACGATAGCGGCTGAACCTAATTACGCCCCGGCGCATCTGAACTTGGGCGTACTCTACGATTTGTACCTTGCACAGCCGCAAAAGGCGCTCGATGAATACGAGCGCTACATCGAGATTGCCGGCGAAAACAAACAGGTCGCCGGCTGGGTGGTGGAACTGCGCAAGCGCGTCGGAGCGCCGGCGCCCGCGCCCAAGAAGGAGCCTGTATGAACACTGCGATCAGAACCTTGAGCCTCATGGCGTTATGTTGCGCCGCGTCGGGTGCCGCCGTGGCGCAGCAGCAGCAGGCGACCCCCGCCGCGACTCCGCCGGCGCCGCCGCCGACCGCACCGGCGGTGAAGCCGGCCCAGGCGACGGCGCAATCCGAGGCCGGTGAGCCGCGCGCCGACACGTCGAATGAGCCGGCATCGGCTGCGGCCCCGTCCGCAGCGCCTGGGCCGTCGGCGGGCCGCGCGCAGGCCGCTCACGGGCCGGCCGGCCGCGCCGCGCCAACGGCCTCAGCATCGGGCCAGAAAGCCGCTCCTAAGACCGATCGGCTCGACCTGGGCACGGCCACCGTGACCGGCGACCGGGAGCAGCCCAAAGTCATGTATATCGTCCCCTGGAAACGCTCGGATATCGGCGATCTGGCGGGCAAGCCCATGAACAGCCTGGTTGATGAAATTTTGGCACCCGTCGACCGGGACGTGTTCAAACGCGAGGTCATTTACTACCACGCCGTGCAAGACGACACGTCTCAAAATGGTGCACCGCCGAAACCGGGGCAGCAGGGTGAGAAGTAAGTCATAGCCGATTTTACGGAATCTGGTTGAATCGCAAGTTCGGAAGCGGATGAGCATTATTTAGGAGCGCGCAGATGAATTTCATGAATTCAGTGGTCAATTTCTTCAAGGACGGCGGTTTGTTCCTATATCCGCTGGCCTTGATATTCGTGGTCGGCATATCGATCGCCATCGAACGATACGTGTATTTGACCCGCGAGACCTTTCGCAACCGCAGCCTGTGGGATGACTTGGTGCCCGCCTTGAGCGCCGGCAATTTCAAGCAGGTGGTCGGTCTGACGCAGAACTCCAAGGCGTCGATCGCCACGATTTTGAACTATGGCGTGGCCCGCGTCGCGAGCGCACGGCGGCGCGACGACATCGAAAAGGCCATGGACGAGAGTCTGCTCGAGGTCATTCCGCGCATCGAGAAACGCACTCACTATCTGGCGTCGCTGGCGAACGTCGGCCTGTTGATCGGCCTGCTCGGCACCATCACCGGCCTGATCGGCGCCTTCAGCGCCGTGGCGACCGCGAATCCGGCCGAGAAGGCCAGCCTGCTCGCGGCGGCCATTTCCGTGGCGATGAACAACACCGCATCGGGCTTGGCGGTGGCGATCACGCTGCTCACCTCGCACATGTTTCTCGAGTCGAAGACCACGTCGTTGATCGACAGCTTGGAGATCGCGTCCGTGAAATTCCTGAACTCCATCACCGAGCGGCAAACCGATAAGCCGGCGCATGAACCCGCGGCTCCGGCGGCACCCACCGCGCGGGCCCCGGCCGCTGCGCGCGGCAGCATCTAGGTACGGCACGCTCTAGGATGGTGCTCCAACCATGAAGTCAAAGTCCGCGCGCCTCGTCCGACGCAATCACGCCCGCTATCACCACGGCCGTGACGATCTCAACATCGTGCCGATGATCGACATGATGGTGATCTTGGTGTTCTTCTTGATCTTCACCGCGGTGTTCTCCAAGACGAATATCCTTCAGATGAACCTGCCCAACAGCAGCAACGCCACTCCGCTCGACTTGCCCAAGGACTTGAAGCTCGAAGTCATCATTCGCCCCGACGACATCGTGGTCAACGACCGCAACTCAGGTCCGCTCAAGGTCCTTGCCAATACGGCAAGCGGCTATGATCTGGATAATCTGTCGGAATTCATGCGCAGGATCAAATCGCAATATCCGCAAATGAGCGACGCCACCATTCTGTCCAGCCCCAATACCACCTACGACACCTTGGTCCAGGTCATGGACACGGTGCGCGTTTACCAGGTGCCCGTGGCGCCATTTTCGAAGGCGGAGCTGTTTCCGGATATCTCCATTGGGGATGCGCCCATATGACGTCTTACCGGATCAAACGCCATCGTCAGCGCCGCCATGGCGCGAATCATTTCGCACTCATTCCATTCATCGACATGATGACCATTCTGGTGGTGTTCCTGCTGGCGCACACGGCGGAGGTGGACATCCTGCCGAACACCAAGAACATTTCCATCCCGCAGTCGCTGTCCGAGCGCAAGCCCAGCGCCGCCGTGGTGGTCATGGTCACCAAGGATTCGGTGTACGTGGACGGGCAGCTGGTGGGGTCGGTGAGCGATATCGCCGCCAGCCAGGGGCCTTTTTTCGCGCCGCTCAAGAACGCCTTGATGGCGCAAAACGACAAGAGTCTCAAGACTGCGTCGCAAGCCGACATCGCCAAGCGCGAAGTCACCATCATGGGCGACAAGAGCACGCCTTACAGTCTGTTGAAGAAGATCATGCTCTCCTGCAGCGAAGCCGAATACGGCAAAGTGTCCTTCGCCGTGGTCGAGCGCGAAAGGGCGGCGACGTAAATGGCAGCCGCAAACCCCGCCGCGCAACGCGTTCCCACGGCACTGCCGCCGTACTACCGGCGCTACGAACTGCCATGGTCGCCGTCGGAGGAAATGGAGCGGCGCTTCCGCAGCATCCTGCGCAATCTCGCCATCGTGTTCGCCATTATCGCGGTCATCATGCCCTTTCTGCCGCGGCATCAGATCGTCGTGAACACCGAATCACTGCCCGAGAGAGTGGTGCAATTGGTCATGGAGCCGCCGCCTCCTCCACCGCCTCCGCCGCCGCCCAAGCCGGAGAAGCCCGTCGAGAAGGCGCCGGCCGTGCCCAAACCGGTCGTGCCCGTGGATCCGCGCGTCAAGGCGCAGAAGAGCCTGCAGGTGTTCGACCAGCTCGCCGCACTGCGCGATGTCGATATGGATAAATTCGCAAAGAACCAGCCAAAGACGACCGACCCGGGCGACGTGAGCGTGGTAAGCCGCGACATCATCTCCTCGAAGGTGGGCGGCACCAGCGGCGGCATCAGCGGGCCCACCAGCAGCGGCCTCGCGGCGGGTTCGGGCTCGCTGCGCGGCATCTACACGACGCAGGTGAAGGACCCTAACCTGGGCGCATCCGGCCAGGCCACGCGGGCCGGCGGCAGCGGCAAGGCGTCGCGCAGCGCGGACGAGATCGCCCTGGTGTTCACCAAGAACAAGGGCGCGATCGACGCCATGTACGCGCGCGCCCTGCGCGACAGCCCAGCCTTGCAGGGCAAGGTGGTGCTGGAGTTGACCATCGCCCCGTCGGGCGACATTACCGCAGCGCGCATCGTCTCGTCGGAACTCAACGACAAGGAGTTCGAGAGTAAATTGCTGGCGCGCATCCGCCTCTTCAAATTCGAGGCCAAGGATGTGGCGGCACTGACGGCCACCAAACCCATAGATTTTTTCCCCGCAGGATGAACATTCAATCGGAAATCGAGTTCTTCAGCGACTTAGGCCTGGTCGACAAGGCCCGGTTCGTCACGCGCCTGATCTTCGAGGTTGCCGAGGAGGCGAAAGTGGGCGCCGGCGACGGCAACGACGCGGTGCGGCTGCGATTCGCGAATGAGATGACGCAACGATTGGCGCGCTTCGCCTACCAGATATTGGGCGAGGATGTCACGCGGCCGCAGGATGACGTCATGATTCGCATGCTGCTCGGCACCCGCGCCGACAAGAACGCGGAACGCATCATGCACAACGCCTACCGGCGCGTGCTCACCGGTTTCGAGAGCTTCGATACGACGGTATTGCTCAATCCTCACTGAGAGCCCGCGGCCCGGCGCCGCGCGACGGGCTCCTCGGGCTGAGCTTCGTCGGTCTCGAACAAATGCAGCAATTGTTCGGCCGATTCGCGGGTGGTCTGCAGGAACTTGCTTTCGTCGTCCTTCACCGATTGCTGCTTCGCCATGGTCGCCTCGTCGTGAACGCGGAATCGGCGCACCGTTTCGATCGACTTGGACTTCGACAGTCCCAGGGTTTCGAGGACCTTTTCGGACATCTCGAGGCTGGATCCCAGGGTTTCGCGAATCGTGTAGCGCACCTCCAAATCCATCAGTCGAAACGCATGCTGGCGATTGCGTGCGCGAGCAAAGATCTTCAAATGCGGGAAATGCTTGCGGATCAATTCCGCCGTCCGCACCGAGGCCTCGACGTCGTCGATGGCGAGCACGAAGACTTCGGCGTTCTCGGCGTGCGCGGAGCGCAGCAGTTCCAAGCGGGACGCGTCTCCATAGAACACTTGGTTGCCGAAGCGGCGCAGAAAGTCGACTTGAGTTTGATTGGCCTCGAGCGCGGTGAAGGCGATTTTCTTGGCGGCGAGGATTCGGCCGACGATTTGCCCGAAACGGCCGAAACCCGCGATGATGACCTTGGGATAGAGCTCTTCCGGCGTATCGAACGGCCGGTCGTCCGATTCCTTTTTTCTGAACATGGCGTCGTGAAGCGTCAGCAGCAGCGGGCTCAAGATCATCGAACCGGTCACCACCAGAACCAGAAGTTCGGCAATTTCGGTGTCCATGATGCCGAGCGTCGCGCCGAGGCCGAACAGCACGAAGGCGAATTCGCCGCCCGACGGCAGACTGAAGGCCAGGCCGCGGCCGGCCGCGGGGGAGAGCCCCGCGAATAGCCCGATCGCGCGCAGCACGGCGACTTTCAACAGCATGAAGCCTAACGTAAGCCCGATGATGAGTCCCGGCTTCTCGAGCGCCAGCCCCAAGTTGGCCGACATTCCGACCGTGATGAAGAACAGCCCGAGCAGCAGGCCCTTGAACGGCTCGATGTCGGCCTCGAGTTCATGCCGGAATTCGCTGTCGGCGAGCAATACGCCGGCCAAAAACGCGCCCAACGACAGGGATAAGCCCACCTGACCGACGAGCAGCGCGGTTCCGATGACCACGAGCAGTCCTGCGGCCGTGAAGGCTTCGGCGACGCCGGTCGCGGCGACGATCCGCAGCATGGGGCGCAGCACGTAGCGGCCGCCGATGACGACTGCGCCGAGCACGGCGATGAACTTGAGCACCAGCCAGCCGCCCGGGCCCGCGGTTCTGGCCGCGGCGACGCCCAAGAGGGGCAGCAAGGCGAGGGCCGGCAAGACTGCAATGTCCTGAAACAGCAGGATACTGAATGCGGAGCGCCCGTATTGAGAATTGAGCTGCCCCCGTTCGGCCAATAATTGCAGCACCAGCGCCGTGGACGACATCGAGAGGCCGAAGCCGATGACGAGCGCGGAACCCGTGGGTTGGCCGAAGGCGAAGTATGCGATCGAACCGATCCCTACGGTGGTCGCCAGCACCTGCGCCAATCCCAATCCGAAGATCGGCTTGCGCATCACCCACAGACGCGAGGGCTGCAATTCGAGGCCGATGACAAACATCAGGAGTACGATGCCGAACTCCCCGACGTGTTGGGTGGTATCGATCTTGCTGATGAGGCCGAAACCCGCGGGGCCGATGATGATCCCGGCGGCCAGGTAGCCGAGAACCGAACCCAATTTGAAGTAGCGGAATATCGGGATCGCAATGACCGCCGCGGCAAGAAATATAGCGATCTGCGCCAACAAGCTCATAATATTTCTCCCTTGTGTCCTCGAGAGCCTAGCATTATGTATCGTCAAAGCATTCAATTTCCCATCAAGGACTCCGCGCTGCGCGAGGACGTGCATGCCCTCGGTGCCTTGATCGGCGAGATGCTGCGCGACCAAGGAGGCGAAGAATTCTTCAAGCTCGTGGAGGACGACCGGCTCGCGGCAATTCACCGGCGCGAAGGCGATGCCGGGGACCAGCCTAAGCTGCAGGAGCGCACGATGAACCGATCGCCGGCGGCCGCGACCGATTTGACGCGCGCGTTCTCGATTTGGTTCCAAGCGGTGAACACCGCGGAGAAGGTCCATCGAGTTCGCCGGCGGCGCCAATATCTCAACGATTCGAGCACCTCGCAGCCCGGCGGCATCGCGGATTGCATCGCGCGCTTGCAGCGCGACGGCGTGACGCTGGAGCAGGCGTTGCAATTGATCGCCTCGATGAGCATCGAGCCGGTGTTCACGGGGCACCCGACCGAATCGACCCGACGCACGATCTTGCGCAAACAGCAGCATATCGCGCAGGATTTGCTCGACCGGCTCAATCCGGCCTCGACCTCCACCGAATTGGATACCTTGTGGGCGCGCATCCGGCTCGAACTCACCAGCATCTGGCAGACCGAAGAGCATCCGCGCGAAGGCTTGACGGTGGTCGACGAGCGCGAGCACGTGCTCTTTTATTTGATCGACAT
>WNFL01387454.1_pt1 | contig 13071 bp, 11 predicted proteins | sample 5400361 | NCBI WGS metagenome assembly WNFL01 (sample SAMN13153351, study PRJNA577476) | soil metagenome | isolation source: 40 cm soil on Douglas fir-dominated hillslope | place: USA:California | collected 2013-09-17
GGCGATTGCCGCCGTAGGCCGGGCCGATCTGCACGACGCCCTCGCCGAGCTCCATCTCGGCGTGGATCACCGCGCCTTCGCCATTGGTGACGCACACGCGCGTGCTGAAGCCGAACGCCTTCGCGAGCCACTCGAGCGCGGCGCGCGGATCGTCGTAGAAGATGCCGGGCGTGATCTGCGGGAAGTCTTTCGGGGGCATGAGTCGTCTCCTGCGCAGGGGTTCAAGAGGTTCTGATAGTTAACTACCACGTGAACTATCGGTCTGGCAAGCGCGCTCGGTCGCGGTGTAGGATTGGGCGCTGGTGCAATTCCAGGTGCGGCGGCGACGGCCCGCCGGCTTCGCCCGCGACCGGCGGCGAAGCGATCCGGTGAAACTCCGGAGCCACGCGGTGAGACCCCGCCTCGAGGACCGCGGACGTCCTCCCTTCTCCAAACACTCATTTGAAGGAGGTTCCGATGTATCGCGGGTTCATCAGTGAAGTCGGACGGGTGATCGAGTCGAGCGCGGTCTCGCTGCGCGTGCACGCGCCCAAGGCCTGCGCGGGGCTCGAGCCCGGAGGCTCGGTCTCCGTGGCCGGGGTCTGTGTCTCGGCGGTGGACCTCGACGGCGAGGTGTTTCGCGCCGTGCTGTCAACGGAAACGGTGCGCCGCTCCACGCTGGCGGAGTTCGCGCCCGGCGCGGCCGTGAACGTGGAGCGGCCGCTGCGCGTGGGCGACGCGATCGAGGGCCATCTCGTGCAGGGGCATGTCGACGCGATCGCCAAGGTGCTGCGCGTGGACGAGGAGCCGAGCGGTCGGCGGCTCTGGCTGCGCCCGCCGACTCGCTTCCTCGAGTCGCTCGTCGCGAAGGGCTCGGTCACCGTCGACGGAGTGAGTCTCACCGTCGCAGACTTGCAGCGAGACCGCTTCGCGGTGGCGCTCGTGCCCGTGACGATCGAGTCGACCACGCTCGGCATGCTCGCCGAGGGCGACCGGGTGAATCTCGAGGGCGACCTCCTCGAGCGACTCGCCGCGCGCTACGAAGGTCGCACCCGCGCGGCGCTCTCTCGCGTCGTCTCCGCGATGCCCTGGAAGGGCTGCGTCTCGGGGCGGCTCGGGGTCGAGAAGGTGGTGGCGCAGATCGCCGCCGGCGGCTGCGCCGTCGTCTACGACCCCGCGCGCGAAGGCGAGGGCGACGTGATCGCGGCGGGTCATGCGTTGCGCGCGCAGACGTTCACGTTCCTGCTGACTCAGGCCTTCGGTCACACGACCGTGCCCTGCGAACGAGCGCTGCTCGAGCGACTCGAGATCCCCCCGATGCCGGGCGCCGGCGACCACCACGGCACCGCGATGCACACCGCCGTCGACCTCGCGGCGGCTCCAGGCACCGGAGTCTCTGCCGTCGAGCGCGCGGCGACCGTGCGGCGGCTCGCCGATCCCTCGGCGCGGCCCGAGGACTTCGTGCGCCCAGGGCACGTCTTCCCGCTCGGCGCGCGCCCGGGGTGGCTGCGCGAGCGCGCGGGGCACACCGAGGCGACCGTCGCGCTGTGTCGCGCTGCGAAGCTGCCGCCGGTCGGCGTGTGCTGCGAGATCATGTCACCCGACGGACTCATGGCCGGCCCCGCCGAGCTCGAGCGCTTCGCGCTTCACTGGGGCCTGCCCATGATCGAGATCGCGGAGCTCGCCTCGTTCCTCTGAACGAGGTCTGATTCAGTTCACTCACTCGTGCCGTAGCGCCTCGATCGGATCCAGGCGCGCCGCCTGACGCGCGGGGAAGAAGCCGAAGATCACCCCGACCGCGGCCGAGAACACGAAGGCGAGCACGACGATGCCGGGCTGGAACACGAACGGCGCGCCGATCGCGTGCGTCCCGGCGACGGCGGCGGCGAGGCCGATCCCGATTCCGACCACGCCGCCGACGGACGACAACACCACCGCCTCGACGAGAAACTGCGTCAGCACTTCGTGCTCGAGCGCGCCGATCGCCAGCCGGATCCCGATCTCGCGCGTTCGCTCGGTCACCGACACGAGCATGATGTTCATGATGCCGATCCCGCCGACCAGGAGACTCACGGCCGCCACCGCGCCGAGAAGCGAGGTCATGATCCTGGTCGTCGCCGTGAGCGCGGTCGCGATCTCCTTCATGTCGCGGATCGAGAAGTCGTCCTCGCCGCCCGCGCTGTGGCGGCGCTCGCGCAACAGGTTCTCGAGGTCCGTCTGCACCTTGGAAGTCGAGACGCCGTCGCGGGCCGACACGAAGATGGCCCCCACGTCGCTGTTGCCCGTGAGCGTGCGCTGCAGCCAGCGCAAGGGCACCAGAACGAGATCGTCCTGGTCCTGACCGAAGCTCGACTCACCCTTCGCCTCGAGCACGCCGATCACGAGACACGAGAGCTTCCCCAGCCGCATGCGCGTGCCCACCGGATCGGCGCGGGCGAAGAGCTCGCGCTTGACCGTCTTGCCGACGATGCAGACGGAGTTGCCCGCGCGCTCCTCGCTCTCGGTGAAGCTGCGCCCGCGAGCCAGGTTCCAGTTCCGCACGAGCAGGAAGGAGGCGGTCGAGCCGGTGGCCGTCGTCGACCAGTTCCGGCTCGCGGCGATCGCCTGCACCTGCTTCTGCGAGGTGGGTGCGACCCCGGCGATGCCCGGAACCTCGCGCTGCATCGCCTCCGCGTCCGCGATCTTGAGCGGCGCCGAGTCGGAGCGGGCGCCGCCGGGGCCCTGACCCTGCCCGGGGCGGACCAGGAGCAGATTTGTGCCCAGCGCCGCGATGTCGGCGCTGATCTTCGCGGTCGCGCCGGCGCCGATCGTCGTCATCGTGATCACGGCCGCGACGCCGATCACGATGCCGAGCACCGTGAGCGACGAGCGCAAGACGTTTCGGCGTATGGCGAGGAGGGCCAGCCGCACCATGCTCCACAGCATCAGGCGACCTCCCGCTCCGGGTCACCGGTCACGATGCGTCCGTCCAGGAAACGGACCGCGCGCTTGGTCCACTTCGCGATCGTCGTGTCGTGAGTCACGATCACGATCGTGAGCCCCTGTTCGCGGTTCAGCAGGGTCAGTAGCTCCAGGATCTCGCGGCCCTTCTCGGAGTCGAGGTTTCCGGTCGGCTCGTCGGCGAGCAACACCTCCGGGTGAGTCACGATCGCGCGCGCGATCGCCACGCGCTGTTGCTGCCCGCCGGAGAGCTCGTTCGGGCGGTGGCGCGCGCGATCCTCCAGGCCGACCCGCGCGAGCGCCTCGCCCGCGCGGCGGTGCCGTTCGGCGGCCGGGAGGCCGCGGTACACCAGCGGCAGCTCGACGTTTTCGAGAGCGGTGCTGCGGCCCAGCAGGTTAAAGCCCTGGAACACGAATCCCAGGTAGTTGCGGCGCAGCCGCGCGCGCTGGTCGCGCGAGAGGTTGCCCACCTCGACCCCGTCGAAGCGGTACGAGCCCGAGGTCGGTGAGTCGAGACAGCCGAGGATGTTCATGCAGGTCGACTTGCCCGAGCCGCTCGGCCCCATCACCGCGACGAAGTCTCCCCGGGAGATGACCAGGTCGATGCCGCGCAGCGCCGAGACCTGGGCTTGTCCCTCGCCGTAGATCTTGCTGACCTGGCGCAGCTCGATGACCGGGGGCCGACCGATGCTCACGAGCGAGTCACTTCTTCGCCGCGGAATCGTCGGTGACGAGCGCGGTCCCCGGCTCGATCTCGCCGCTCTTGATCTCGGTCCAGGTTCTGTCGGTCGCGCCAGTCGTGACCGGCACCGCATGCGGCCGGCCGTCCACGAGCACGTACACCTTCGCCCGCTTCGCGCTCGCCTTCTCGTCCTTCGGGCGATTGCTCCCGAAGCGGCGCATCGGCAGCAGCGCATTCAGCAGCCCGCCGCTCTGCGCCGCCTCGGCGCGCGCGGGCGGCGTGAAGCGGAGCGCGGCGTTCGGCACGAGCAGTGCGTTCGAGAGCTGATTCACCGTGACTTCGGCGGTCGCCGTCATGCCGGGCCGCAGCAGGCGCTCGCCGTTGTCGACCTCGAGCACCGTCTCGTAGGTGACGACACCTTCCAGTGTCGCGGCGCCGAAGCGCACCTGTTGCACCTTCGCGCTGAAGCGGCGGTCCGGCCAGGCGTCGACGGTGAACGCCGCCGACTGGCCTTCCTTCACCTGGCCGACGTCCGCTTCGTCGACGGAGACGTGCAGCTCCATGCGGGTCAGATCCTCGGCGAGCGTGAACAGGACGGGCGCCTGCAGGGAGGCCGCGACCGTGGCGCCGGGTTCGACGGTGCGCACGAGCACGATGCCGTTGATCGGCGACTTGATCGACGCCTTGCCCAGGTCGGTGAGCTGTCCGTCGAGGGTGGCCTGTGCCTGCGCGACCGAGGCCTTGTTGCTCGCGACGTCGGCGCGCGCGCGCAGCACCGCGGCGTTGGCCGTGTCGAAGTCCGCCTGCGAGGGAACCTTGCCGCCGGAGAGCTCGCGCACGTGCTGGAGCCGGGCGATCTGACTCTCCGCCTCCGCGAGACTCGCCTGTGCCTGCTGGACCTTCGCGCGCGCCGACTCGAGCGCCGCGCGCGACTGCAGCACCGAGGAGTCGAGCTTCGAGGTGTCGAGCTTCGCCAGCTCCTGACCGACCTTCACCTCGTCGTTGAAGTCCGCCGACACCGTGCGCACCGTGCCCGAGAGCTCGCTGCCGACGTCGACCTGGTTGGTCGGCTGCAGGGTGCCGGTCGCGGTCACGGTCACCGTGAGATCGCCGCGCCGCGCAGGCTCGGTGGTATAGCGAACGCCGTCGTCGCCGCTGCGCAGCGCCATCACGAGCAGCGCGATCACCGGGATCGCGGCCACGCCGCCGAGCGTCAGCCAGTGGCCGCGAACGCGCGCCGCGAGCGACCCGCCCACGCCGAGCGTGCGCGCGACGTCCGCGGTCGCCTCGTCTTCGCGCGTCTCGCTCACGAGGGGGCCCCACGGGTCCAACCGCCGCCGATCGCCTTGTAGAGCCGGACCAGGTTGGAGGTGACTTGTCCCTCGCTCGCTGCGAGCTGGTCCTGCAGCAAGTAGAGCGAGCGCTGTGAGTCCAGCACCACTTGAAAGTCGATCAAGCCCGAGCCGTACTGATGCTGCGCGAGCGCGAGCGCCTGCTCGGCCGCGGCCGCACCGTCGGCGAGCGCCTGGCGGCGGTTCTGCTCCTGCGCGTACGCGACGAGCGCGTTCTCGACCTCGCCCAGCGCCGCGAGCACCGTCGACTGATAGCTGGCCAGCACCTGGTCGCGCACCGCGTCCTGCGCTTCGATCGCGCCGACGATCTGGCCGCCCGCGAACAGCGTCTGAGTCGCGGTCGCGGCGAGTGACCCGGTCCAGGCCCCCGCGCGGAACAGTCCGCCGGGGGTCAGCGCGTCGAGACCGATCGAGCCGAGCGCGTTCAGACTGGGATAGGCATTGGCCGTCGCCACGCCGATGCGTGCGGTCTGCGCCGCGAGCGCACGTTCGGCGCGGCGCACGTCCGGCCGCTGGGCGAGCGCGTCGGCGGGCACGCCGACTGCGACCTCGAGCGGCGTCACCGGAATCGGCTGCGGCGTCTCGAGTAGCTCGGCCAGCGCGCCGGGCTGCTCACCGATCAGGATCGCGATCCCGTTCATGTCGGCGGCGAGGGCGGTGCGGAGCGCGGGGATCGTCGCCCTCGTCAGCGCGAGGCTGAAGCGTGCCTGCTCCACGTCCAGATCGGTGGTGAGTCCCGCCTGCGCGCGCCAATTGGTGATGTCGAAGGTCTCGATCTGCGAGGCGAGGGTTGCCTCGGCGATGTGCACCCGCTCCTGCAGCGCGCGCGTGTCGACGTAGGCGAGCGCAAGCTCGCCCACCAGAGAGACCTGCACGTCGCGCAGATCGTCCTCAGCCGCGTCGCGATCCGCGTTCGCGGCTTCCAGGTTGCGGCGCAGGCGCCCGAACAAGTCGATCTCCCAGCTCGCGTCCAGACCGGCGGAGTAGAGATCGACGTTGGCCGCGCTCCCGGGACTCTTCGTGTGCGCGCGCTGCGCGCTCGCCGAGGCGGAGATCGTCGGGAAGAACTCGCCGATCGCGATCTTGCGCAGCGCGCGAGCCTGGCGCAGGCGCGCCTCGGCGTCCGCCACGGCGTAGCTCCCGGCGAGCGAGCGCTCGACGAGCTGCGAGAGCAGCGGATCGTCGAGCGCGGTCCAGAAGCGCGCGAGCGCCGCTTGATCCGGGGCGAGCCCGGTGAGTCCACCCTCGAGCGGCGCGTGCCAGGTGACACCGGTCGGTGTCTCCGGGCGCACGTAGTCGGGCCCGACCGCGCAAGCGGCGAGACTCAACGACGCGACGAACGCGGCCGCTCGAGCGCTCAGACTTCAGCTCTCCGGCTTCGCTTCGGGCGCGTCGCCCGGCGAGCCTCCGCGGTGTTCGTGGCGCCAGTGACCGGAGCCGTGCTCGCGCATCGACGCCTTCAGCTTCGCGCGCTGGTCCGGGGTGAGCTCCGCGCGCACCGCGAGCAGGGTGGTCAGCATTCCCTTGTGCGCGGTCGTGGAGATCTGGCCGATGCGGTCTGCCTGCGCCAGCACCGCGGCCTGATCCGGGCTGTCCTGGTCGAGCAGCGCGCGCATGTCCTGGAACGCCTGGTGCATCTGCTCGCGGATCTGGGCGCGCTGCGGCTTCGCCGCGTCGAGGATCGCCTGCACCTTCTGTTGCTGGGTGGGGTCGAGCCCGAGCTTCGAGAGCTGTCTCTCGAGCCGGCCTTCCATTCCACCAGCTCCGCCGGGTCCACCGTGCGGGCCGGCCCAAGCCGGTGATACAAGAAACGCCAGTGCGGCGAGCAGGAACGGGGCCAGAGTGAGCCATCGTGTCGGTCGCATGATCGGACCTCCTTGTCCTGCCTGATTGGACCCGTCTTCGTGCGGCGCGGTTTACCGATCGGCAGTGTCGTCGTCGAGGAGAAGTGCGAGTCCCTGGTAGTCCGCCGGCAGGTAGTCGCCGCGCCCCGCGAGCTCGCTCGCGAAGGCGTCCGGGTCGACGTACTCGTCGAGCTCGGCGCTCGTGGCGCTGGCGTCCACTTCGATCGGCGCCGTCACGGGCCATGCGACCCAGAGCGCGAGCGCGGCGACCGCGGCGCTCGCCAGGGCGGGCAGCGCGAAGCGCCGCGCACCGGCGCGCCGCTCGATGCGCTCGTCCAACGCGCGCCGGAACCCGGCGGCGCGCTGCGGACTCATCGGCTCGGGCTGGAACTCGTCCCGCAGCGTCTCGAGCCAGCGATCCTCACTCATGATCTTCTCCATCCTTGGGGCCGTCACCGATCGGTGTCGGGCCGCGCAGATCCGCGAGCTCGACGCGCAGCGCCGCGAGCGCGCGGTGCAAGTGACTCTTCACGGTGCCCACCGCTTTGCCCAACACCTCCGCGGCTTCACTGATCGTGAGCTGCTCGAGGTGCACCAGCACGAAGGCCTCGCGCTGTCCCGCCGAGAGTTTCTCGAGCGCGGTCGAGATGCGCTTTCGCAGGCCGGGATCCCCGACGGGTCGCGGGTCGACCGCCGGCGGCGCGAGCTCGGGGTCGACCGCGAACCAGCCGCGCAGCGCCTGCCAGCGCCGCTGGCGCTGCACCTCGCGCACCAGGATCCGGTAGAACCAGGTGTCGAGGCTCGCGTCGCCGCGAAAGCCCGCGAGCGCGCGGTGCGCGCGAAAGAAGGCGTTCTGCACCACGTCCTCGGCGGTCGCCTGATCGCCCGCCAACAGCCGAAACGCGAGCCGGAGCGCGCGTTCCCGCCGCGCCTCGGCGAAGCGCGCGAATTCCTCGGCGCGGATCATGAGGGAGGGAGCGTCCGCCTTCGCGCGTTCGGCCGCAATTTCCACCGCCGCCGGCGCCACGCATGTGGTGCGAGGAGGCGAGGCGAGGGCCGTCCCGAGCCGAGCCCGCAAGCGCCGGCAGGCGCGCGCAGCGAGGCGCAGCCGAGCGTAGATCAAAGAGACCGGGCGGCGGCGACCCCCGAGGCGGCGGCGGCGGCGAAGGCGACGCCGTCGTAGCCGACACCGCAGAGTGTCGGGCCGCCGGCGTCGCGGAGCGCGGTGCGCAGCGAGCGCGTGCGCTCGGCGTGGTCGACGTCGTAGAGGGGGATGCCTTCCGGATAGCGCGCGACGTCGAGCAGCACCGGCTCGCGCGCGGCGCCCAGCAGGCGCTTCAAGACGGGTGCGAGCTCGCGGGCGAGCGCGGCGTCCGAGGCGGCGTGCAGCGAGCGTGCGGCGAACACGGACATCAGGAGGGAGCCCTTCGGCGCCCGGCCGGGAAACAGATTCGCGGGGAAGAGACAGCCGAGGAGCGGCAGGCGCTCGCGCGGTGGGGCCAGGAAGCCGAGGCCGGTCCAGCGCTCCGCGCACGCGGGCTCCTCGAGCGCGAACGCGGCGAGCACCTGCGGCACGGCGCGGTACTGCTCGAGCAGCGCAGTCACTCGGGGCAGCTCGAGCACGCGGGCCGCCGCTGCAGGTGGCAGCGCGAGCACGAGGCGGCGACAGGAGAGCTTCGTCTCGCTGCCGGAGGCGAGCTCGAGCTCGAAGCCCGTGCCGCTGCGCCGCGCGCGCGCGACCGGCGTCGACGTGCGAAGGCGCGGGCCGAGCCGCTCGGCTAGCCGGCGACAGAAGCCGCCAAGGCCGAGCTCCGTCGAGACGACACCGAGGCGTGTCGGCCCGGAACGCACGAACAGGCGCCGCAGCAGCAGGCCCGAGAAGCGGCCGCCCGCGCGGTCGAGCGCGGCCGCCAGGTCGGGGAACGCCGACTCGAAGCCCACGTCGTCTGCGGTCGTGCCGTACACGCCGAGCGTCAAGAGGTCGGCGAGTCGCTCGGCCGCGTTCGCGCCGAGGCGCTGCTCGATGAGCGCGCGCACGGTTCGCGGTCCCGCGCGCACCGGGCGCAACGGCTCGGCGAGAATGGCGAGGAGCGCGTTCCAGGGAAGCACCGAGCCGCCGAGCAGCGCGCCGAGCGTCGGGGGCAGTGACACGATCGCTCCGTCCGACACGAACCCCGGCGCGGCGCGGCGCGCGGCGACTGGAGTGAGTCCCGCGCGCTCGATCGCCTCGAGCAGCGCGGGATTCGCGCGCACGGTCATCGGCCCGCGCTCGACGAGATACTCGCTGATGCGCAGCGTCTCGGCGGGTCCGCCCGCGCGCGGCGCGGCCTCGAGCACGACCAGGTCGTCGCAGCCCCGCGCCACGAGCTCCGTCGCGCAGGCGAGGCCGGCGATTCCGGCGCCCACGACGACGGTGTCGACCCCGCTCAACCGCTCGCTTCCTGGGCGGTGCGCACGAAGGTGGCGACCGCTTCCACCGGCGTGGTCTGCAGCACTCCGTGACCCAGGTTCAGCACGTGACCACGTGCCTTGCGCCCCGCGCGCACCAGCTCGCGCACGCTGCGCGCGATCACCGGGAGCGGCGCGAGCAGCGCCGTCGGATCGAGATTGCCCTGCAGCGAAACGCGCTGACCCACGCGCGCCGCGGCTTCGGCCAGGTCGCTCCGCCAGTCGAGCGACACGACGTCCGCGCCGAGGTCGGCGAGCTCGTCGAGCAGGTGCGCGGCGCCGCGGGCGAACACGATCACCGGCGGGCGATCGCGGCCCAGGCGCGCGAGCACGTCGCGCAGCGCGCGGCCGGCGAACTTCTCGAAGCGCGGGCGATCGAGCACGCCCGCCCAGGTGTCGAAGATCTGCACGCAGTCGGCCCCCGCCTCGATCTGCAGGCGCAGTGTCTCCGCACAGATCTCCGCCATCCGCTCGAGGATACGCAGAACGGTGTCGGGCTCGCGCCAGGAGAGGGCGGACAGCACCTCGACGTCGCGCGAGAGCTTCGACTCGGTCGCGTACGCGGCGAGCGTCCAGGGCGCGCCCGCGAAGCCGATCAGCGCCGCGCGCGGGCCGAGCTCGCGGCGCAGCCGCCGGAGGGTCTCACAGGTCGCGGCGATCGCGGGCGCGACATCTCCCGTCAGTCGCTGCAGGTCCGCCAGCCCGCGCAGCGGGTTGGCGACCGTCGGACCCGGCGAGAACGTCAGCTCGAGATCCCCGGCGCGCAGCGGCAGGAGGATGTCCGAGAACACCACGACGCCGTCCATGCCGAAGCGGCGGTGCGGCTGCAGCGAGATCTCGGTGGCGAGCTCGGCTGAGTCGCACATGGCGAGAAAGCTCGATTTCTCGCGCAGCGCCCGGTACTCGGGCAGGTAGCGTCCCGCCTGGCGCATCAGCCAGACCGGCGGCCGATCGACCGGCTCGCCGCGACACGCGCGCCTGAAGCGCTCGCGCGGCTCGAGCGCTCCCTCGGGGTTCCCCACGTCTGCCACTGCGCACGCAGGATACGCGCCAGTCAGCGCCGCGTGCCAGCGCCGACGTCACGCGTCCACTCGCGGGCGCGGCCATTCTGCGCCGCGCGCGTCACGTGCGGACTGTCGCGCACGAAAAACCGGTAGAGTAGGTCGGGCGACTTCGTGAGCCCGATGCGCGGGCCGACCGAGATCGCGGGCGCGCGCGCGCCGCGTTCGCGCTCCAGGCGGAGCGCTCCGCGCAGCGCATCGCTGCCGTCGTGCGCGAGCTCGATCGCGAAGGCCTGCGCCAGCTTGCCGGGCCCACTGGCGAGCTCACGCCCCTGGCGGCCGCCGCGCAGCGCGCGCATCCGCGCCTCCCCCTCGAGCGGCTCCGCGGCGCGCAGCAGCACCGCGGCGGCGCGGCCCTCGGCGTCGCAGACGACGTTCGCGCAGCGGTGGAGGCCCATGCTGCGATACACATAAAAGTGTCCCGGCGGTCCGAACATGATGCGACTGCGGGGCGTGGGGCCGCGGTGCGCGTGCGAGGCCGCGTCGCTGCCGTCGCCGAGATAGGCCTCGACCTCGACGATCCGTCCGACGAGGCGCGCGCCGCCCGCGAGCTCGTGAATCAGGAGCAGCCCGAGCATCTCCGGGGCGACCTCGAGACACGGGCGCGCGAAGAACGCACGCGGAAGGCGCATCAGCGTTCCGGCGGCGCGAGCGTCACCCGCGAGGTCACGACCGCCTCGATCCCGCGCCAGTCGTAGCGCATGGGCAGGAGCCGCAGCTCCGCCCAGGCGAGCAGCTGGTCGGTGTGGTGAGGGCTCGCGGAGTCGCCCGAGACACCGTGCGGCACGACCCAGCCCGAGCGCTCCCAGTCGGCGAGATCGAAGGCGTAGCGCGCGACGGATACCGTGGTGGCGCGCAGGCTGAAGCCGGGCACCGTCGCACCACACAGAACGGTGTCACCGTCGCCGCCCATCGGCAGCGACGGCGGGACGCGCAGCCGGCGCGCCGGCTCGAGGTCGATCGCGGGCGGATGCCAGACGAACGTGCGGTGCACGCGCCCGTAGCGCCACTCGGCGAGCTTCGGTCCGAGGCGGGCTTCGAGAAACGCGAGCGCGCGCTCGAACGCTTCCGCGGCGAGCGCCTTCCACTCGAACGCGGCGCGCGCGTCGCGCGGGACGAAGCGCGCGGACAAGAGCGGGGGAATCGCGTTCCAGACCATCGTCAGGCGTTCGGGCGCGGGGGCGGCTTCGCCCAGGACGCCCAAGGTCGGGCCGCTGAGCCCCAGTGCTTCGCCGGCGACAAGAGTGAGCTGCTCGCGGAAGGCGAGGTACAGCGCCGCGCCGACGGACTCGGCGGCGAGCCGTGAGTCCCAGGCGCGCAGCCGCGCGAGCGCCTCTCGCGCCCGCTCGCTCGCGGGCTCGAAGCCGTCCAGCGCGTGGACGAACAGCGGCGCGACGAGCGAGAGATCGTCCGCATGGATCGCGGCCATGTCCGCCACCGTCGCCCCCTCGAGTGACTCGAGCCGCGCGAAGATCCGCCGCACCCGGCTCGGCCCCGAGAAGTCCACACCGAGATACGGCGTGGCTGCGCCCGCGGGCCGGTTGTTCGCCGCCGCGAGCATCCCGTGCGGGGGATCGGCCACCGCGGGCAGCGCCTCGAACGGCACGTAGCCGCGCCACGCGTGCGCGCTCGACGCGCCGGGAACGGGGCCCCAGCGGTTCGCTGCGGCGCGCACCGGCACCCGCCCGCGGAAGCGGTAGCGGATCGAGCCGGCGACGTCCGCGGCGATCAAGTTGTTGCACGGAGTCACCCAGGCGCGCATCGCCTCCTCGAGCTCCGCGGCGTTCGCCGCGCCGAGCATCGGCAGGAAGCAATCGAAGGTCGGGTCGGCCTCCACGAGCGTCGTCCAGCGCAGGGCGATGCCCAGCCCGACGTGCGTGCCGCCCAGCACCACCGGCCCGCGCGGCGTCGTGAGTATCTCGACCGTGGCCGGCGCCGCCCCGCGCACCGCCACCGTCTCGGTTCGCCGCTCCGTACTCGCGAGCTCGCGCGCGCGGAGTCGCTCGACGAACAGGTCCTGATCGTCGGCCATCCCGTGGGTGATGCACCAGGCGACCTTCGCGTTGTGACCGAAATGCGGAAACCCGGGCACGCCCGCGAACGACAGACCGATCGCGTCGAAGCCGACGCAACGCACGTGGTTCTGCCAGTACACGTTCGGCAGCTCGAGCGGGCGGTGCGGATCGCCCGCGACGAGCGGCTTCCCCGATGCCGTGCGGCTGCCCGCGAGCGCCCAGTGATTGCTCGCGCCGTCGCCCGGCTCCAAGGCGGCCAGCTCCGCCTCGAGCCGTGCCGCCTCGCGGTGGTCCGCTCCGGGCGGCACCGAGAGTGTCTCGCCGGAGCCCGCGTAGATCGCCGCCAGGAGCTCTGGTCCGCGCTCGCGCAGCACCGCGCCGCGCCACAGCTTGCGGTACAGCGGACCCATGAACGCGTGGCGCAGCTTGTAGATCGCGAGGCTGTGCCAGGCTTGCCACGGCTCGGGCGTCCGGCCAGTGAGGGCGTGCTCGACCGGAAGCGGCGCACCGCTGGCGAGATATGCGTTCACGCCTGCGGCGTACGCCTCGAGCATCTCGCGCGTGTCGGCGCGAAGCTCGGCCAGGTCGCGCTGCGCCGAGCGCGCGAGGCCGAGGCGACGCAGAAATGCGTCGCGCCCGACCGCGATCGGACCGGCGATCTCCGCCCAGCGGCCGCTCGCGCGCCGGCGGTCGTACTCCATCTGCCACAGGCGATCCTGCGCACACGCGTAGCCCTGGCCGAAGAACGCG
>WNFL01010025.1_pt1 | contig 13070 bp, 17 predicted proteins | sample 5400361 | NCBI WGS metagenome assembly WNFL01 (sample SAMN13153351, study PRJNA577476) | soil metagenome | isolation source: 40 cm soil on Douglas fir-dominated hillslope | place: USA:California | collected 2013-09-17
CTCTTAACTGTGATCGGCATGACGAGAAGAATACCGGGATTTTGGTCCTGAGTACAGTCCTGAATTATGCGGATAGGCTTAAATACTACAACCTAGTCAGTGCGCGGACCTGATCGGATTGACCGCAAACGAGGAGCCGTTGCGAGAGACTCAATAACTGCTGGCTATATTCGTGGCGAGTGGCCGGACAGCAAAGTCACGCCGTTGACCCCCATTCCGCATTTTCTGCTCTAGTACCCAATCGCGCAGCCATCCTTCCGGCTCTCGGAAGCGCAATAATACACGCCGGTCACGGGGTCGCGCATGATAGCCTGGTACGCGCCATACCCCCCTAGATCAAACCGCACATGGTGTCCCCGGTTCATCAATTCGCGGACGCTATCATACGACAGACCGGTTTCGACTTCGACGTACCTCCGTCGTTCATTGGCTCGGAGGATCCTTCATGTTGCCAGCGCGGCGCATCCCCCGCTTCTTGAAGGTTCATCCCGAAGTCGATCAGATTAGTAAGAACCTGGACATGGCCCTGTGGCTGCATGTCGCCTCCCATCACGCCAAAACCCAGCCATCGCGGAATAGCGGAGGCACGTCTTTTCGCAATGGGCCGCTACTCCGCAGTTCGCAATCCCATTCTCTGTCTCCCTTGGCAACCGGCAAACCAATGCGATGGTTAGAATGATTGTCGCCGTGAACGCCGAGACATTGATTATTAATGAAATTTATCAGTCAGTGCAGGGGGAAAGCACCTGGGCAGGCTTGCCTTGTGTCTTTGTACGGCTGACGTTTTGTGATCTACGCTGCACCTATTGCGATACCGCTTACGCGTTCTACAAGGGCGAGAAGACGAGTTTGTCAAAGATCATGGCGCAGGTCCTGGCTTATAAATGCCCTCTCGTTGAGATCACCGGAGGCGAGCCTTTGCTTCAAAAGAACGTGCTACCGCTAATGCGCGAGCTTTGTGACCACGGTTTAACCGTGCTGATCGAGACGAGCGGCGCGCATGATATCAGTCGAATTGATCCACGAGTGCATCGGATCATGGACTTGAAAACGCCGAGTAGCGGCGAATCGCAGCGTAATCGGCTGGAAAACATTCCTCATCTAAACCGGGGTGATGAGGTGAAATTTGTGCTCGGCTCTCGCGAAGACTATCTCTGGGCAAAAGCGCAGATCCAAACATACAATTTGGCGGAACGTTGCGGAACGATTCTTTTTTCTCCAGTTTTTGGAAAAATTGAGCCTCGCTCCATTGTTGAATGGCTGCTTGCAGATAAACTCCCCGTCCGGTTTCAGTTGCAGCTGCACAAGTTTATTTGGGCGCCAGAAACCAAAGGGGTATGAGAGCACGCCTTACGAAAGATTTTCGGTTCGAATCCGCACAAACTTTGCCCAAGGCGCCGGAGGGACACAAATGCCGGCAAATACACGGGCATAGTTTCAAGGTCGAAGTCTCCGTAGAAGGAGAGGTCGATCCGCAGACCGGCTGGATTTACGATCACGCCCAGATCAGTGTGGCAATGAAGCCGCTTTTGGAACAGCTGGACCACAGTTATCTAAACGAAATTCCGGGTTTGGATAACCCGACCATCGAGCTAATGGCGGCTTGGTTTTGGCAGCAGCTTGCGCCCAAATGCCCCGGCTTGTGCGAGATCGTGATTCATGAAACGCCATCGGCCCGCTGTGTGTACAGAGCGGAGTGAGAAGAAAATGCGGAATGTGGATTCCGGAACGCGGAATGACGGACACGGAAAGCAGAAATCGAAAGTCGAAAATAGAAGTGCGCCGATTCCAAGTATCGTTCAAAGCGAGGCGCATTCCGCAATTCGTGATCCAAAATCCGCGTTTTCCATACGAAGCAATCATCTTCGATCTGTTGAGTGCTCTCCTGAATTCGTGACCGTACTGCTCAGGAATTCACGACCATCGTTATCCGAAGGACTGCGTTGGAGCTGGAACTGGCTCCAAGATGCAATCTCGAAGTCGGAGCGGTGACCGTTTTTGCGAATCCAGGCCAGAACCTCGGAATCCGATTTTCCTTCTTTCAAGAGATGGAGGATATCCTCGGCCTTGAGCCCGGCAAACCCTAGGAAGCGCTGATCGAGCCCGCAGTTGAACTCATAGTCGCCGACCTTGCCGGCCAGTTGAGCGCGTCCTTTATCCAGCATACGTGGCAGAATCACGTATCCGCCAAGAGTTAAACGAGGACTGCGAGGAGGGCGTTGAGTGAGGTCGATCGTGTTCATGACGATTAGCGGAACATAGCTTATCGAAAAGTCAAAAAAGTGCGGGAATATCTGGGGAACTCAGCAGTCCTGGACGAAAAGAAAGCGAACCGAAATCACTTTTGCTCGGTCCGGAGCGAAGCCAAGACGCACTTTTTATTGTAACAAACTCGCCATTTTCTTGCTTGGATGCTCGAAGTTGCCTATGAACGAGGGCGTGTTTCGCCGCTGTTCGCTGATCGCTTTCGGTTCATGGTTTTTGATCGCGCCTCACCGTGGCGCGGCCGATACCTTTGTGTTCGATCCCATCACCAGTTCACGGCTCGATTTGCCGAGCTGGATGAGTGACCGCCCGGTCGCGGCGGCGAAAGATCGCGCAGAACTTTCCTTTCCGGTCACGCCCAGCACAGATGATAACGACATCGCATTAACGGTTGTTTTCAATGAGGAGCCGGGTGCTTATCTGAGCGTATTTTGGCAACCCGAACAGGGTGATAGAGAGCTGCTATGTCCTAACTTGATCGAAAATATCGGCTTACCGGATCAGAGGACGTTGCTGATCAACCGACCAACCATGGGCGGGCCCGGCAAGATCATTCTCCAATCGAGTACACAATTTCTGAACGTAATTCGCGTGCGGATCGATTGGGTACGTCCGGGAGTAGTTAGATTGGTGGACTCAGCGCCAAACGGAGCGCTGGTGATGACGGGAGGCAAAATTTTCGCTCCGGAGGAGGTCGATGGCAGCCAATTAACGGTGATTGCGGACAGCTGGGAGGGCAAAGTCTTGACCACTTCGATCACCGACGGAGCCGAAAGAATCGAGCATGGCGTGGCGTTTCCCGTCACAATCCCGACTCACTTAAAGCGAGCTCGAATGGAGGTGATGGTGAACGGTCTGCCACTCGACGGTTCCTTGAAAGTTTGGCTGAACGGTCAACCCGTCGGCACGCTTTCATTTGAAGTCCCGGACTTAACTGACCCGGGTTACGGAGAGAACAATGACCAGTTTGTCGGTTGGCGAAAAGGGGTATTGTGGCTACCGTCGAATCGATTGGCCGTCGGTGACAATCAATTCCAATTCGAAGGTCCCACCGGGACTGCAATCGCTATCCGGGATTTTTTGCTTCAGGTCCAGTATGCCACCGATTGACTTGAAACCCCTTTGGATTACGTTCGTCTGATTCAGTACGCTGTATGAAATCTTCCCCTCGGGCCGGCTGGGACTCTCAAAAAAAACGGAACCATCGGCAGGCGCATGCTGGCTATACTTTGATGGAGATCATGTTAGTCGTCGCGATCATTGCGGTGATCGCCGGCGGGGTGATCATCAAGATGACCGGAATCCTGGATGTCACTAAAATACAGCGCTCGGAGCAGGATATCGCCAATATTTATAGCGCCCTGAAGCTGTATGAAGCGCGCAATAACCAGATGCCGGATCAGAGTCAAGGCCTGGAGGCATTAGTGAATCCGCCGACCACCGGAACTGCACCGGCGAACTGGATTCGTTTGATGGACAGTTTGCCGGTTGATCCCTGGAACACGCCCTACCAGTACCGCAATCCCGGCAAGCGCGATCCTTCCGGTGTCGACGTTTATTCGCTTGGGCCTCAACGCAAAGAGGGAGAGGGTAACGTCTTTCGTCGTACCCAATAGGCGCCTCTATTCATGAGTCGGCGCATTAGCAGCGGGAGAATTGCGCGAGACATCGGTAAGGCCGTACGCACACGGGTAGAACCGGGATTCACGTTATTAGAGGTCTGTTTCGTTCTCTTCATCGTGGCCGTGTTGTTTGCGGTGGCCGCTCCTCCGACTGCCCGGCTTTTTCAGGAAGAGCAACTGCGCCGCCCGGTGCGAGAACTGCAAGGCTTCGCCAAGGAAGCGAGGCGATCGGCCATCGTAGAAAATCGATCTTACCAACTCTTACTGCTGAACGACCGGTTTGTTTTGCAACCAGCCGACCAGAAAATCGACGACCAAGGATCGGAAGCGAGCTATCGGTTAGCTTCGGATGTAACGTTTGCCATCAAACGGCTTAACGATACTGGCTTTAACGGCAGCGCTGACGCGCGTTGGATATTTTCGCCGAACGGCCTCTGTGAACCGATCACCTTCCTGTTTCAGCGTGGCCAGGGATGGATTAAGTTTCGAATCGATCCGTTGACTGGCCGGATTGCCGACGAGGAGTCGTATATTCCGTGAAAACCAGCTCGGGATATGGCCGACTCAGGGCACCGGAGCGAATTCGTGACGTGCGAGCCCGGAGCAAGAGCGGTTTCGTACTTTGGGAAATGCTTTTGGCTCTTTCTATTTTCTCCATTGTGGCGGTTTCGCTCACGACGGCACTGGAACAAGCGGCTAACACCGCCAGGTTGCTTCGTCAAGATTCGCAAGTTCGGCACGACCTGGAAAGCATTCTCGCCGAAAGCTCGGTAGCCAAACTCGCTGCCGGAAAGAATGCGATTCCATTGGGCGATCAACGGGTCCACTACGAGCGGGAAGTGGTGCCTGTGCTGGCAAAGAATTCGAAAGGTCAACCGCTCGACCATCTTTGGCGGATCACGGTGCGCGCACATTGGCAAGAGACCAATCAGTCGAGATCGAGCCAAGCCGAACTTGTCGTTTACCAGCCATGAGCAGCCCGGAGGAAATAGCCAATAGCCGATGGCCGATAACTGATCTTGGCGATCGGCTAATGGCAATCGGTCATTGCCACAGAGGGACCAGCGTCGCTACCCGAAGCGATGGTATGAATGTTACGGTCGCAGGCCCAAAACGCCGATCAGCGGCGGGCTATCTATTGCTAGAAGTTGTATTAGCTTTGGCGATTCTGACCATAGTCGTGATGCTGGTCTTCCGGATCATTCAAACGACGGTCCGCGTTACCACCGATGTCCAGTATCTGCAGTCCGAACAAGAGCATGCCGACGGTTTATACGAGCTGTTGCGGAAGCATTTCGGTGCGATGCCCCAAACGGCTGAGTTTCAGACCCGCCGCGTTCAAAATCAATTGGAGCTGGTCTTTCTCGAAGTCCCGTTTCATTTTTCGTGGACGCCGAGCGGTCCTCAGTTCGGGTCGACAGTGATCGCCACTCGCCGGCAGCCTGACGGCCGCTACACCCTGGCGGTGGTGCAAGAACCGGAAGATGCGTCAGTCAGTTATGCCGCGTCCGGAGAACCGACCAACGCCAAGTGGATCCCTATCGTGAGCGGCTTGCGGGAATGCAATTGGCGGTTTTTCGATGGGCACACCCGCGAGTGGAGGTCCGATTGGAAGGATCAGGCTGTGAAACCGTTGCTCTTCGAGTGTACATTTGAGGTAAGCGGTCAGATTGGTCCGACTCGGGCCATTTTTCGTTGGCCGATCGCCCCGATTCAGCAATGAAATGCCCGAAACATAGGCAGTGGTATCGGGGCTCCGTTCATCGCGGTAAGGAAAAAGCCTCAGCGCTTTTATTAGTTCTATTCACGATCTTGCTGGTCTCGAGTCTGGTGGTTTCGGTCCTCACATTTTTGAAATCGAGCGTAGACGAATACTCTGCGTTCAATCACCAATTTCGCGCCCGGCAATTAGCACAATCAGGGGTGGCATTTGGTCTGAATCCGCAAACCGACAACATCGATCGAAGCCTGCTAAATCAAAGGTCCGCTGACGGCGGCGAGTTTCAGGTAACAATCACCAGCGAGTCCACACGGTTGAATGCTAATTTTCTGCTCCAAAACGATCGCGACGACGTTTTGGAAACTCTCTTTCGGAGATGGGGCGTGGAGACCAATGCGGCTTTGGCCGCCGTCCAAGGGCTTCGAAATTGGGTAACAGCTGGCGGAACTGTGCCGGATCAGGGGAGCAACCAGGCCCAAGAAATGGAGCAGCAACAGCAGGACCAGCAGTCCGCCGCTGTGCAGAACGGAGGACAAACGCCCAATCCACAACAACCGCAGCTGCAACTCGTCCGACCTTTCCGTTCGGTGGAAGAGATGAGCCTGATACCGGAATTTGCGCCGGTAGCGGCAGCGCAACCGGACTGGACGAAGTACTTCACCGTCTGGAGCGATGGCACCATCAACGTGAATGCTGCGGATGCGGATGTGATCGCACTAGTGACCGGTGTTACCCCCGAACAAGCCAAACGTTTTGTCCAACATCGTTGGGGTCCCGACGGGATCCCCTACACCGCGGATGACACACCGTATGTCACGATGGATCAGGTGCGAACCGAGCTGGGAATGACGCCACAGCAATTTCAGCTCGTGCAAAACCTGCTCAGCATAAACAGCACGGTGGATCGGGTCGTCAGTAAAGGTATCATCAATGGGTACACAGATACTTTGACAGTGATCGCGAGACGCAACAGTGTGCCGATCGCATATATGGTATGGCAGGAAGATTAGCGCACTTTGCGCAGAGCATAAAAAAGGCTATTCGGTTAATGGAATTGCCGGCTGCCCACTCGGATTGCAAGGAACAAGAGGCGGTATGATAAAACAGAATCGGGACCGGTCTCAGCACTCATTCGTTCGTTGTACGTCGGCGGACGATTGGGAGCTCTGGACATTTTCTAATACCAAACGGCCTCAGTTTGGTCGTCGAATCAAGGAGCCGGCTGCGGCGCCCGGACGAATTATCGTGGGATTGCCAGTGCGGCAAACTGTGACCACGGCGACCTGGGTCGCTACGGGCGATCCCGCTTTGGTGCCCGAAATTGTGGAGCTGCAACTCGAGCAACAGGGATTGATGCAACGCAACGGGAAACGCTCCGCACCCGATATTCGAGTTCTCGAAACGCAGACCGACAAATCGCTCGCGCTGGCAACGGTCCTTTTGCCGGACCTGGACCCGGAGCTGGCATTCGAATCCGCGATTCGATTCGAGCCGGCTGGCTTTACTCTTCCGCTTCCGCAGGACCGCCTGTGCATTTGGCGTGAACAAGGCCGAATCGCTACGGCGGTCACACGCGGGAGGAAACCGGTTCACTTGCAAATCTTGGGAGAGAGAGAGATCGGCCCGGAAATGATTCACGAAGTCCGCTGTGCCTTGCTGCACTTGGAAATGCAACATCTCTGTCAATCTCTGCTTGGGATCGTACTGTGGGGCGATTTTTCCGATGAGGAAGTTCAACAGTTGCAGAAAGGGTTGGAGTTGCGGGTCTCGCGAGAAGCGTTTCCGCCTCCCATCTTCCCGGCTACGCCTTCGAAATTGCTTCCTAGTGAGGTGGAGGTACTCCATGCTCGACGCGCCCGACGCCGGAGAATTCAGCGCTTGCTCTTGGCAGGAGCCGCAGTCTATCTGGCAGCAATCGCGGCCCTGGTCGGCTATATCGGCTGGCAGAAATTCCAGCTCTCACAGATGCGCAAACAGTTGGCTACCGAATTCCCGACGGTACAGGCGATTCAAGCCACTTCCGATGAATGGAAAAAGGTGGAATGGGCGGTTGATCCGCAGTTGTATCCAGTCGAAATCCTGTACCAGGTCGCAGCGCTTATTCCCGCCCAGGGCATGCGTCTGACCGCGTTCGAGATCGTGAAAGGCAAACTCTCGATTCGCGGAGAGGCTAGCGGCGCGGCTGCCGCCTTCAAATTGGCGGAAGATATTAAAGCGAGTCGCAGCTTCAAACTCTTCCAATGGCAAATGCGAAGTCCGAGTTTGCGGCCGGATGGACGCGCTGAATTCACGATCGAAGGAGACCCGAAAATTGCGAAGATTGACTAAAAGCGAGCGGCGTTTGGTGATCCTCTTCGGCCTGGCCCTATTCGTAACGGCGAATTTCTACGTCATTAGCTACCTGCTGGACACCGAAACCGCACTGACTCAGCAGCTCAGCGAAGTCGCAGCCACAGCGAAGACCGATCAGATCTGGCTTCGAGAGAAGCAATTTTGGATGGCCAGAAAACAGTGGATTGATCGTCAGCAGCCCCGAGTACGTAGCGGGCAGGTTCCGCAATCTGAGCTTCTTCAGGCCCTAACCGCTAGTGCACAAGCGAACCAGCTTGCTATTCAGGAGCAAAGTTTCGCAGAATTGAAAAATACGGCCAACTATCAGTCGGTTGCGGTAAAACTGAAGCTGTCCGGCAATTTAGAGAATGTGGTAAAATGGTTGGCAGAACTTCAACAACCGGAAAAGTTTCAGGCCGTCACAAATCTTTCGCTAAAAAGTGAAGAGCAACCGCCCAAGGTCAATCTCGAACTGGAAGTGGCCCGTTGGTATACGCCCCATGCCTGATTCCTCACACTCGAGGACCTGTGGTGCCGCCCCCGGCTACGCTGGCCTTGGTTCTCGGGTTCGCGCTCGTTCTCGGCGGTTCCAGGTGGCATCATGCCTGCTCTATTTGGTTCTTTGGTGGGCAGCGACACCCGTGCGCGCCGATGATGCTTTGCCGACCGGCTACAAGGCGGATCGGTATCGGACTCTTTGGGAGCGAAATCCGTTTACGCTGGTCACCCCGGCGGTTCAGACTCAACCTCAAGCCTTTAGTAAGCTGGTGGTGGTCTCCTGGCTCAATGATGGGAAGGATTCATTGTTTGTCCAGGATACCGACACCAATGATGTCCAAAAAATCACGGATGTTCCAAACGAAAAGGGCCTTCGCATAGTGGCGGTCCACGCGAAAGGAGGGGCGGATTTCCAAATGATTCGAGATTTTGACGCCGTCATATCTAACGGGTCGGAGCAGGGTACGATTAAGTTCAAGCCCCAAGAATCCGCGCCGATGATCGCTAGCAACCCGATCAATCCGATGCAAATGACCCAAGAAGGTGGGCTGAACCCCCAGATTCAGTCGCAGATGAAGGGGCAGACACCAGGGGCAAACATGCAACCCAGTGCTCCTCCCTACGCGAACCAGAACGGCCCCCCGCAAACTCAGCAAACCCGTCGTAAGCGGGTTTTACCCTCGGCGGTCGCTAACGGAACACAGGGTCCCGTGCCGCAGCCGCAACCGCAGCAAAACCCCGGAATAAACCAAGGTCAATAACGGTCAGCAATTGAATCAAAACCTATGTTGTCACGGCTCCTCTTGGGTTGTTTGATATTTCCACTCGCGGTGCAGCTTTCGGCTCAACAAGCTCAGCTAAAGTCGGAGCCTGGTTCAGAGTCGGCCGATGAATTGATCTCGTACGAAGCCTCTAATGCGCCGATCACGGCCGTTTTACAGGAATACGAGAAATTAACCGGCAAGACACTGATTGAAGACAGCAACCTGATGGCGAATGCGGTGCCATTGACCATCTCGCTGCCGCATCCGGTCAAGAAAAGTCAGCTGATACGCCTGATTGAAGCCGCCCTGCTGCTGAACAATTACGCACTCATTCCCGGTCCGGGCGAGAATACGATGAAGGTGATCAATCTGAGCACCGGCAAGAACGCCCGGAGTGAAGGAGTACGGCTCTACACCAGTCCGGAGGATATGCCGATCGGCGAAGAAATCGTCAGTTACTACATGCCGTTAAGCCATATCTCGGCCAACGAAGCATTAACCGTCTTCAATACCCATATTTTGCCGCGGGCGTATACATCATTTGTTCCGATCAATAGCGCGCAGGCCGTCGTGATTACAGAAACCACTAATGTGATTCGGCAATTGATCGCGCTAAAAGATTTAATCGACGTTCCTCCGGCCGCTACTTCGACCTTATTTGTCCAGTTGATTCGGGCCGATGCAGAACGCGTAGCGGATACGCTCAGCAAAATTCTGGAGGGCGGTCAACAGAGGGGCCCGTCCCCGCAGCAAGGCCAAAATGTCGCAGTTGCCAACGTTGGAGCGAGTACGGTTATCGCTGGATTGCAAGCTCAACTTATTCCCGATACGCGTACTAATCGGATCCTAATCGTCACTCGACCGCAAAACATGGAGACGCTCCGAAGCTTGGTTGAGGCGTTCGATGAAGCGGTGCCGGCAGCGGAACCGCTGGAGTATAAGCTGCGCTACATCTCCGCGGGTGAAGCACTTCCGGTTTTGTCTGACGTATTGACTGAATATGAGCAACAAGCCGGCGGCGGGGCAAACCAGCAGCAATATCAACAACAACAACAACAACAACAGAACCAAAATCGATCTGTCAATCTGGGAGGTGGTTCACGGAGTTCCTCCAGTGGTATGGGAGGTTCCAACTTCGGCGGCGGTGGCGGTGGGTACAACTCGGTGAGTTCGCAGGCCGGATCGGTGGGAGCGGGGCAAGATCTGCTGCAAGAGCCAAATGAACAGCTTGGTCCGCAATCGGTGATTGTTGGAAAGACCCGAATTATCTCCGATGCCAAAGACAACAAGATTATCGTGATCGGACCACCGGAAAGCGTGCGGAAAGTTCGCACCATTCTCGAGCGCCTCGATCGTAGACCACAGCAGGTCTACCTTTCGACGGTCATCGGCCAGCTTTCGCTCACCAACGAGAACGATTTCGGTGTTGATTTCACGCAGACCTACAAAAAAATCTCTAATAACGCCGGTTTTGCCTCAAGCAATCTGAGCAGTACCGGGACGCAGGCCGGTATCTTTAATTCGAATGGCCAAATCACAATCGATCCGCGGCAAATTCTGGGCACTGGCCTCGTCCCGGGTACCCAAGGGCTTGCGATTTACGGCAGCATTACCGATGCGATCCGCGTCTTTATCCGAGCGGTCGACACGCGGGATAAACTCACGATCTTGGCGCGCCCGGCGGTTTATACCGCCAACAACAAACGAGCGGTTATTTCTTCCGGCCAACGGGTGCCGGTGCCGGGGACCACGCTTTCGAACGTAGTATCGAACGGCGTTCTGAACACGAGTAACACTGCCGCGGTTCAAGCAACCATTGAGTACGAGGATGTTGAGCTGCGCCTCGAGGTGATACCGCTGATCAATTCCAGTCGCGAAGTAACGCTGAAGATTGCGCAAATCAATGACAGCCTGGGCAATAACGTGAATATCGCTGGAAACACGGTGCCAATCGTGAATAGCCAACGTCTGACCACTACGGTGACCGTTCCAAGCGGTGCGACGGTGGTCCTGGGCGGACTAATCAATGATCAGATCGCAAAGAGTGAGTCCGGAATTCCAGTAGTCGATCAGTTACCTTATCTCGGTAATTTCTTCAAGTTTCAAACGCACACGCGCAAGCGAACCGAGCTGTTGGTCTTTATCCAGCCTACGGTCGTCGAGACTAACATCGAAACGCTGCGGGCCAGCCTGAAAGAAGAAAAGCGAACCAAGGTCGGATCCGACATGAATAGTCTGGCGAATCCGGAAGATTACGCTTCCCCGGCTCCGGATGAAAATGTTCGTGGGAAGAGGCCGGACAAATAAGACTCAGAAGCTAGAATTTAGAAGCGTGAATGGCTCGAGTACCGCGGGACCGGCTGAGCCGCGGGCGAGTTCTCAAAAAGGGTCAGTGAGACCGACGGTATCCAGGATCATCTGTTATCCCGCAAGAGATCCTCTGGAAGCATGTCGGTGGGAGTTTTTTCCAACTTCCAGAAAAACTTAGCCGACGGAGTGGCGTTCGGAGGCAGGCGATCAAAGAAGCCAAGGTCGACGATTTCTTCCCTAGGGAAGCGCATCAGGGTACTGTCCCGGTGCACCGAGACTTTGAACAAGATCGTGATCGCTCCGCGCTTGGGCCGGTCATACATCTGCTGATAGACGATGGCTCTAACGCGCAGTCCAGTTTCTTCTCTCACTTCGCGTTTCAGAGCCTGACCAAGAGATTCGTTGCGCCTAGCTTTGCCTCCCGGCAGCGTCCAAAATTTCTGCCCGGCAAATTGGCGAACGAGCAAAACGGAACCTCGGTCGTCCTCGATCCACGCCATGACAGAGACTTCCTTTTTTGGGTTAAATCTTGCGCGCCTCTTCTTCGCCATCTACGAAATACCACTCGTTGGAGCGATGATTAGAATGTTGACCAACCCGCTGTGTTAAGGAGGCTAGTCGGGCGGAGGCGCCAGTACGCATTGCGAACATTAAGCGGATCAACGTGGAGAGTAATGGCCAATGCGAAACCGACTTTGTGACTTCGGAAACGACAGACATTTAGTTCCAATTGTGGGATAAAGACAAGCCTGAGACCCAAGTTCAGGTTGAGCGTCAGCGGCAGATCTAATAGGTTCTATCCTACGAATAGCGGTCTTTTTGTCGGTCGCGAGAAGCTGCTCTTGCAGCTAGAGAAACTTTACCGGGAGGGTAAGCATGTGTTGATAACTGGGCGGGCGGGCATTGGAAAAACCGCCTTGCTCCGGCAAACTTGTGCACACCTTCGATTCCTGGTATGCGAAGAAAGCACGAGTTTGGGTCGAATCTGTGATGAACTTGAAGCGCAGGCAGGTTTCAGGGATCGCCAGCAAAAGGTAGTTCAGCGCAAGAATCGGCTATTAATCTACGCGTGTCGTCGAGGCGAGCCTATTGCTTTTGATCAGGTCGCGAAGGCAACACTACGCGTCACTCGGTTTATTGGTCAGCTGAGCGATCGAGTACCGGTTTGGATTGTATGCCGATCGCAATACGCTCAAGAGATCGGCCACCTCTGGGAGTTGGTTTACCGGTTTACTCAGATCGAATTGCCACCATTGACCGTCGGCGAGACCCGGACCGTGCTCGAAGCCGCGGTGGCCTCACAGTCGGTTCAGGCCGATGTCCTTGGTTACGTCACACCGTTGTACCACCTCTGCCGAGGGAATCCCCGTATGCTTGAAGAGTTGCTCGTTGAGCTATCGGCACGCAGATATCGAGTGAGCAATACCGCTGGCCGGCATCTGTTGGAGATCGACCGAGAAATTCATTCCTTTGAGCGGGCAATGGAGGAGTCCGCGCAAAAATTCCCGGACCGAGCCCCGCACCATGGTGCGACCGACGCTCCGTCCGAAAAATAGTGGC
>WNFL01072665.1_pt1 | contig 13070 bp, 16 predicted proteins | sample 5400361 | NCBI WGS metagenome assembly WNFL01 (sample SAMN13153351, study PRJNA577476) | soil metagenome | isolation source: 40 cm soil on Douglas fir-dominated hillslope | place: USA:California | collected 2013-09-17
CAATTCCGTGCAAAGGTCATAGGGATGACAGCACAAGCCTGTCTTCCATCCGCGTTCTTCCAAAATCGGGCGGAGCAACGGACGAAGGTCGGCCTGGAAGCTTACGGAAAATCGAAACGCTCAATACCGAGTATGGCGCTGGCACGATAGGTGTCGATCCAAAGACGCACAACCTTTTTCTGCCCACTGCGGATTTTGGTCCGATGCCGGGTCCCACGAAGGAGGATTCCCATCCGGAACGGAAGTCGATTCCTGGAACGTTTGCGTGCTGATTTATGGGCGCTAGAAAATCATCCTGCACAACGCGTCGCTGAAGATCGCCGTCGCGCCGCTTTCGGACCATACCGATATCCTTGCCCCTACGGTACGAAACCGCTTGGGTTGAACTCTTCGGGACTGGGACAGGATTCCTCCTTGAAACATTTTTCTTGCGTACCGTTACCGTTGAAGCCAGGTGACCTTATCATCGAAGAGATTGCGCTGAGATGAAATTGTAATCAGCTCCGCTCTCGGGCCTCAAACTTATGGATTTGCGCTAAGATTAATTAGCGCTCAACAATCAGCCACAGATGAGTTCTTTCCACCTGAAGTGGGAAGAATGACATCGGCCGACTGGTTTTTCATGAAGATGCCTGAGATCCCGTTGCGCCGCGTCGCCTTCGATACACACCCACCGTTACCACCAGGATCCGTCCCGAGGAAGCCCCCGTTTCCGAGCCGCTGAGCTACAGCCCCCTATTTGCGCGGAAGGCTTGAATCTTATGTCGGTTGCTGAGTCTTTCGATGATTCCATGCGCACATCCGAAGAAGTCGAAGCTGCTTCGTCCGTTCCTGCCCTTGCCGCCATTCCTCTAATTACGAGCAGATGGTTGCGTAATGGCCTGAAGAGCGGGAAGCATCAAGCGGGTTCGGGCGGCTTGGGCAGTATGGCGGCTCAGCGGCCCGCCTCTCTTCTGGCCGAATCCTACCGAGTGCTTTGCAACTCGTTGTTGCTCACCGCTGCCGACCGCCCTCCACAACTTCTGGTTGTTACCAGCGCCTTTCCCAGCGAGGGCAAGTCGGTTTCAAGTTGTAACCAGAGCCGACTTCCCGGTACTGATCGAGTATTGCGAGTCCTCGCTCCAACCTCAGCTACTGCGCCAAGCAACAGACTGAACTTCAACCTGGCGCTGAACCAAGGGACCGTGAAACTGACCGCCATAAATATCGGTGTCTTTTAGATCGCCTGAGAAGACCCGTCTTGGAATTGTTATCTTGACGGCGAGGAGTTTATCAATGCGGAAAAAGCGCACTTCGTGAGGGTTAGCACGATAGATCTCAGCAATCCTCTCCACGGATAGGGCTCCGCTCGCCAGCACTCGCTCAAAGCTATCGCGGTCCTTGAACATGATGTCGAACGTCAACTCAAACGGACCCGCGTTCTTGCTCCGAATGAGTTTTGTAAATTGCCACAGTTCTGGCATTTGTCTCCTCTCGTTAACTGGTCGTGGCATTCGCGCTATAGATCGAAAAGCGACATCTTGAACGGCATACATGGATCGTCCAATCGCCATACGTGGTTGGCACAGAACTGGTATACCGGGCCGGCGTCGATCCCGCCAGGTGAAAAAGGATAGGCGAAGTTGCTGATCAAACCATCATGCTCAGGAATCGGCGTGTGCAGTCCGGTATGCGACACAATCGGAATTATGTCGGCAGCCACCGCTTGAGAAGATGCGACCACATCAATAATTAGGCATACCTCGTGGCCCTCAACTTTCACGATCGGTTCCGCGTCGCCCATCGAGCCGTCGCGGCCATAAACGCGAAAAGTCAGGGTGTATTGATTGGCAGCCAATTTCAAACTGTCTTCAACTCTCCGCTGTACCACAGTGCGAACGTTGGAAAGAAAAGAGTCCAGTTGGCGCAGGACGAGAGGATCCCTGAGGCCGGCGACCACGATTGAGCGGTAGCCAACCAAAGCTGCTCCTTCCAGGCGCACCGTATATTCGGTCGCTGGTAAGAACCGGCTGCCGGTAACTCGTACGGCGCGATCACTCGCCGCATCAAACCTCGCCTCGGCAGTGTTCAGCGTTCCACCCGACTCCACGAGAAGATAAGGGTCCCCGGTTTCATACAGCGTATGAGCGGCAACGCTCTGTGGCGTGCAGCGAAGGGAAGGATTAGGAGGCTCCACCGTGAAACCGTCTTGGTCGAGCTCCGCCGACATACAGTCAGGGTAGAGTCGCTGCGCGGCGCTAGCCGCGCCGCACTCGAGAATTTTCCCGGCGTGAAACGCCACAGCTTTTGGAATTCCCTGCAGAACGGGCAGCGCCGCATAAATCGCCACGTCGCTGCATCGCCCTGCAATCACGACCTGGGCGCCGGCTTGCAGCGCACGCTGAATGGGCTCGATTCCCATCATTGCAACAAACCGCTCCGCTCCCAGAATGTCGTCTCGTTCCAAGCGAGGTGCGGGCGAGAGCGGAGCGATCTCGCCCCGACCGAGCGCCTGCTCGAGCACCTCTTTTTCGACTTCGCTATCGATGGCAGCGAGCTTAAAGTGCCAGTCATTTTCCTTTGCCAGATCTCGCACGATGTCGAGGGTCCATTCCAGATGAGGGCGGCCGCCAGCATGTCCGGCCGTGCCGACGATCACGGGAATACCGGCATTCAGCGCCTCACGGAGCATGAGGCGAAGGTTTCGCTTCACACCCTCGCGCGGCCCACGGGGTTTTCCGGAGCCCAGATAGTAGGGGCCTGAATCGGTCGTGCCGGCGTCACAACCCACGAAGCGTGCGCCATTTTTGACCGCGCGAATCAAAGTCTCTTCACGGAATCCCGTGCTGAGGTTGCCAGTGGCAGCCACTGCCATCAACTTTTGAGTCAACACTCCTCCTACTGCGCGATACGCCTGGTTGTTTGCGCCGGGCCACTCCGGAACGAGAGCGGCAAATCGAAACGTGTTTCCGAACTTCTAAAACACTCAGCCGTGGCGATTTAAGCAGCCGATGTCAGTGAACTTCTATTTAGAATGCCGCGAGCTTATTGAGAACGTGGGCTCGGATACTGTCGATGTGTCGCTCCATGGACGCCCGGGCTCGTTCGCCATCATTCTCCAAGAGAGCCTCAATCAACGCTATGTGCTCTTCGCAAACTTGTGTTCTACGTTCGGATATTGGCATGAACCGTCGAGTAAAGAGCCGCGTGCGCTTGCCCATGTCCGCGATCACAGAGGCCAGCATGCGGTTGCCGGCAGCCCGCGCAACGCACAGATGCAACTCGGGACCGAGGTCCTGCGCGGCAAGGCCGCCAGACTCTTCCTTGCGGGATAGCGCCACGATGCGCTCGCGAAAACCTAAAAGCTCTTGTTCCGAGACGCGTCCAGCGGCTTTTCGGGCCGCTTCCCCCTCCAGCAGTCGCCTTATGCTCAGGATGTTGAGGAAGTCCTCAACCGACATTGGACAGATGACAATCGCTCCATCTGCCTGCCGTTGCAAGAGCCCTTCACCTTCAAGACGTCGAATCGCCTCGCGAAGAGGTGTGCGCGAGATGCCAAGCTGCTCCGCGATGCGCCGTTCCATGATCACATCGTTGGGCCCCAGTTCTCCCGAAAGGAGGATGCCCAAGAGACCTTCGTAAGCCTTGTGCCCTAGTGAATGCAAGTGTGCCGATTCAGCCGGCGGGGCAGTCGGGTTGGTGTTGCGACGCCGCACAGTTCGGGCTTGATTCGAACGTTTGGCGATCCGATCACTGCCTGGTTTCCGCAGAAATCCTCCCTGTGCTTGTCCGGTGCAGCCATTCTTTATTGCCCGGAACGATTCCACTCTACACTAAAATACTTTTGTTGACCAGTTGGTGTACATGTGATATACCATGCGTCGCACGCAAGTATAACCCAACTGCGGCCGCTATGTCGCGTCGCTTGTTGTGGGAAAACAATCCACGGCCCTGAATTTCGAGGTCGAGACTTTAGTTTGCGATGCGAAGCCGCAAGGGATCTATGTCGTTAGGTTGAGGTATCTCAACCGCAACGAGTGGGTCTTGCATTGACGTGGGTGAACACGAGGAACCGAGCAAAGCGCAAAAACTTGAAGACTGAGGTGACGAATGCAAGACGCCAACGTTGCTGATCGGGCATTGTCGCAAACTGTAGTTGAGTTGGTTTTTCTGATATTGATAAGCGTTTTTTTTCTTCCACAGCTGCACGCTCAGGTTGTCGGTGGAACTATTCAGGGAACCGCTTCCGACGCGAGCGGCGCGGTCCTGACTGGAGTCAAAGTCTCCATCCTGAATTTGCAAACCAACACCAGTAATACGGTGCTCACAAATTCCAGCGGTTTCTATGCGCTGCCCAACTTGCTTCCGGGCACCTATGAGCTCTCCGCGTCAGCCGCAGGATTCTCTACGACCGTGCTGAAAAACATCGAAGTGACGGTGGGAGACCAGGTAGCTGTGAATCTGACTCTGAAAGTGGGCGCGATTTCGGAAACCGTGGAGGTCGCTGCCCTTTCGCCTCAGGTGGATTGGATTCGGTTACCGTGCGCGAACTCCCCCTGAACGGCCGGGACTGGACCCAGTTGGCCACCTTGGAAACAGGCGTCAATAGCATTCATAGCCAGTTTGCACTCACCAGCGGGGCAAATCGGGGAAACCGCGGATTTGGATCTCAGCTCACCATCAGCGGAGGACGGCCATCACAAAACAACTACCGTCTAGACGGTGTCAGTATCAACGACTATTCCAATGGCGCGCCCGGTAGCGTCCTGGGCTCCAATCTCGGAGTGGACGCAGTGGAAGAGTTTTCGGTTTTAACCAGCAACTATTCGGCGGAATACGGACGGACCTCCGGTGGTGTGATCAATGCAGTGACGAAGTCCGGCACTAATACATTCCATGGCACGGCATATGAGTTTCTTCGCAACAGTGCGCTGGATGCTCGCAATTACTTTGATTCTATTTCCAGTGTGGATCAGCACGGTAACGTGGTGACGACCTTCGGGAAACCTCCTTTCAAACGCAATCAATATGGGGCTTCGGCCGGCGGGGCGATCGTCAAGAATCGTACGTTCATCTTCGGCGATTACGAAGGCAATCGGCAGTCCACCAACATGAGTCAACCAATCCGGGTACCGACGAATGCATGGTGGAATGGCACTACAAACGGGGCGGTGGACACCAAAGTCCTAGCATTCCGAAAACTCTATCCAAGCGTCGATACGCCCTGTGCAGGGGCGACGCCGGATACCGGGTGTACGACCGCGATCATAAAAGAAGTAATCAACGAAGATTATTTCACGGTCCGCGGCGATCACAAGGTGACGACTAAGAACAGTTTGGTGGGCACCTACGTATTCGACAAGGCGATTCAAACCGTCCCCGATCAGTTCAACGATGTCGCGCACGGTAACAGCACAAAGAGGCAAATCGTCACCGCGGAAGATACTCACATTCTTAGTCCGAGCGTACTCAACACTGTGCGATTCGGCGTCAGTCGTATCGTGGCTTTCTCCGGACAAAATGCAGTCGCCATTAATCCGCTTGCCAAAGATACCAGCGAGACCTTCAGTGCCGTTCCAGGACAAGCTGCTCCTGGAATCAACATCGGCGGTCTTTTCACGGGTTTCCAAGGGGGGGTGGGCGGAACCCCGGTTTATCGCTTTCGATGGAACTCGTTTCAACTTTACGATGACGCGTTTGTAACGAAAGGCAAACACTTCCTTAAATTCGGTTTCGCCACGGAATACATCCAAGACAACATCCTGGCAAAGTCCGACGGAAGTGGAATCGTGCGTTTCGCGAACCTGGATCAGTTTCGCCAGAATCTGCCAACGAAATTTGATGCCGTGTTGCCGGGGCACCTAAGCGAGCGCCAAGTACGTCAACACATTTATTCAAGACGACATACACTGGAGACCCAACCTCACGCTGAATGCCGGCGTTCGCTACGAGATGTCCACCGTCCCAACAGAGACTAGAGGCCAACTCTCCACTCTGCGAAACCTGACGGATGCGCAACCCCATACGGGGAATCCGTTCTTCTCCAACCCCACGCGCCTTAATTTTGAACCTCGCGTAGGCTTCGCTTGGGATCCGTTCAAAAGCGGCAAAACGTCTGTGCGAGGCGGTTTTGGAATTTTTGATGTTCTGCCGCTGCCCTATCTTTTCGAGACCATTATTCCGTTGTCGGCCCCGTTCTTCGAGTTGGGCACCAGTTCCAATCTGGATCCCGGCTCCTTTCCAAACTGCGCCAGTCCCTGCACGCCGATGATTGACAAGGTCAGCGCTCCCAACAATCTGCGGCAGGGCTATGTGCAGCCTGACCCACGCCGGAATTATGCAATGCAGTGGAATTTTAATGTGCAGCGAGAGATTGTGAAGAATGTGACCGGCATGGTTGCTTATGTCGGCTCGCGCACCCTACACCCTTTGACCCCACTCAATGCGCTAGGTCCCGTGTATCCGGGTGTGAGCCCGGTCGATGGCAGCCCCTTGGTATCCTTGTTGAATCCTGCAGCCGGGCAAATTTCTTCTATGCTGTGGAATGGTGACGCACATTACAACGCGCTCCAGGCAAAGTTAACGGCCCGCATGGCTTCACGGCTACAGGGGCAGCTTTCGTACACCTGGAGCAAGGGAATCGATACCGGATCTGCAACTGTCGGCGGCGACACCTTCGCGAATTCGATTGGTAGCTTGCCTTATTTCAATACCCGATTGTCTCGAGGGCCGTCGGACTTTAATATCACTCACAACCTTACCGCCAGCTACACTTTATATTTACCCACCGGCGAAAAGCTTCCAAGCGTTGCCAAATGGGTCTTGGGCAACTGGCAAGTTGGCGGCGTTGTGAACTTAAGCACGGGAATTCCGTTTACAGCAATGATCGACCCCAACACCGATCCCCTTGGATTGGGCAGCTCCGACATTTGGGATTTCCCAGATCGCGTAGCTGGGGCGAATTGTAAGTCTCTGGTAAACCCCGGGAACGTGAACCATTACATCAAGACGGAGTGTTTGACTATTCCGACCGCACCTGCATCTTATTCGGCTATCTGCGCGCAGCAAACGATAGCGACTACCCCCGCATTTACTCCGCCTCCGCCGGGCCAGATCACTTGCACGAACCGCCGCGGTAACCTTGGTCGAAACGCGCTCGTTGGCCCTCGCTGCGCAACTTTGATTTGTCGTTCTTCAAGAACTTCCACCCGCGTGAGAAATTAAATCTCCAATTCCGCATGGAGGCTTTTAATATCTTCAATCATGCAAACTTTGGGCCTCCGCTAAATAACGCGTCTGTCTACACCCAGAATGGTACAGATTTTACCCAACTCGACGCGATCAGCGGCGCGGGCCAGCTCGACACTACCGTGACGACATCACGTCAGATTCAATTCGGGGTGAAGGTCGTTTGGTAGGCAATTGCACATCCCGCGGCTCAGCGGCGGCTTGTCCAGTCGTGGCTGGAGGGTGCGACCTTATCGAGTTTGCCGTCATAACGGTCAACGAGGTGAACCGCATTGCTTGATCAGCGTCCCACGCGTGTGCGATGGCAGATTCTTGCGGTCCTATCATTGGTAATGGTTGTCACCGCTCTTGGGCGCTTGAATCTGGGTATTGCCGCGAAGTTCATGCAGGATGAATTTAGATTTACGACGGATACAATGGGCTGGATTCTAGGGGCGTTTGCGTTTGGATACGCGCTGTTCCAGATTCCGTGTGGGTGGGCGGGTGACCGTTTTGGCCCGCGGACCACTCTCACCGTGGCACTTTTAGGATGGGGCGTCTGCACGGTTTTGATTGGCGTACTTCCCTCACTGAAGTGGGGTTCGCTGGGGAGTCTTGCGTGGAGCTTTGGGCTGATTCGGCTGTGTACGGGAGCGGGCGAGGCCGCCAGCTATCCGAACGCAAATAAAATTGTTGCGTGGTGGACGCCGCCCCGCGAACGCGGTTTGGGCAGCAGCTTCTTGCTCGGGGGAGTGGGTGCCGGCGGTGTTCTCGCGCCACTTCTGTTTGCGGGCATCATTCAGCGATGGGGGTGGCGATGGTCATTTGTCCTCACTGGCGCACTCGCAGCAATCGTCGCAGTAGTCTGGTTCTCGTGTTCGACAAACCGCCCTGAAGAACATCCCCGGGTCAACGCTGCGGAACTCGACATACTGGAATCATCGAAGCGTGCTCCCGGTAAGCATTCGTTTCGGCTTGCTGGAACCCCTTGGCGCAAAATGCTATCTAGCAGGTCGGTGTGGGCGCTGATCTTGGGTTATTTTTGCCACGGGTACACACCTTATATTTACTTCACCTGGTTTTTCATCTATCTCACGCGCGTTCGCGGCCTAACTATCGCAAAGGGTGCGTTTTGGGGAACCACGCCCTTTGTAACGATGACGCTGATGGCCTTGCTCGGAGGATGGTTGTCGGACAAGGCAGTGGCCCGATTCGGCCGGCGCCGCGGGCGTCAAAGCACTGCTTTCCTGGGAATGACCTGTTCAGCGCTGCTGCTCTGGGCGGGAAGCCACGCGGTCCATACCATCCCCGCAGTCCTTTTGTTGGCACTCGCCGCGGGTTTCAGCAGCTTTGCGGCTCCGAGCTGGTGGGCCACTTGTATCGACATGACTCCCAACTATTCGGGATCGCTGTCCGGACTGATGAATACTTGCGCCAATATTGCCGGAGGGATCGCTCCGGTGGTGACGGCGCGCATCGCAACACGTCTCGGCTGGTCGCAAGCACTGGACTTTGCCGCAATTGTGAGTTTTACCGCAGGACTCATTTGGCTATTCGTGAATGCTGACTCAAACCTGGAAAGTGAGACTTCCCCTGCCAGCGGTAGCCGCGAAATCCTGCTGGCCAGTGGTACCGGGGGGTAGCCAGTCAGGATCGTGCAACCGAGCCGGTCTGCCGGCCCGAAGGTATTTCACAGGACATTAGGCTTATCTACATTCATTAAGGAGACAGTAATGACCGCAATAAAAAGAATGACCACAGTTTTCCGTGAGATGTTAGCAAGTCCCGGGATCATTCACGCCCCAATTGCTCATGACCCGCTTACGGCCAAGATCGCAGAGCGTGTGGGGTTCCGTTGTTTGGACCTAGGTGGCTACGCTCTGGGCGCGAGTTCTTGCGTCCCGGAACCGTTACTCAGCCTGGAAGAAGTTATGATCGCCACCCGTCGGATCACCGCAGCAGTAAACATTCCCTTGATGGTGGACGGCGGGGCTGGCTTCGGAGATCCGACTTACGTCATTCGAGCGATCACGGAAATGGAGCGCAGCGGCGCCGCCGCCGTCCACATCGAAGATCAGGTTTATCCGAAGCGTGTTCACTACCACAAAGGAATTGAGCATGTAATCTCGGCTGAAGAAATGTGCGAGAAGATTCAATACGCAGTAAGAGCTCGACGTGATTCAGATTTTGTTGTCGCAGCCCGCACGGATGCGATGCGCACTCACGACTATGCCGAAGGCATCCGGCGGGCCAAGCTATACGTTGAAGCTGGAGCTGATATGGTCATGGTGTTTCCCAATACTGCGGAGGAAGCTCTCCGGGCGCCCAGCGAAGTGAAAGCCCCGTTGATATATGTGAACAGCGAGGGAAACCGGCTCGGCCGCCCGATACTTGGGCTCCAAGAGCTGGAAGCAGCCGGCTACAAGATGGTTAACGATGCGATCAGCGCGATCACTGTCATTTACGGAAGCGTTTTCGAATTGTTTTCCCGAATGAAGCAGACCGGGCGCACCGGACTGGATCCCGCCGCAGCTATTAAAGCTCGCAAAGATATCGAAGACACCATGGGCCTTGACGAATATTACCGAATCGAAGCGGAGACAGTGGAGGCCAGATCGGTCCCGCTGGCAACCGACGCGAGACGCTGATTTCCTGACTTGGTTCATTCGACTACTACTCAGGAGATTGGGAAATGAGGAAGCGCGTTTCGATCTGTCTGGCAACATTCTTACTCATTCCGGCATTCGCAAGCACGTCTGCCGCCGGGGACGACTCGTTTTTGCAACTGGTTGATAGGATCCCGTTGCCTGGACTGCGCGACGGAGATTTCGACCATTTTGCCAAGGGCGTTGACGGCCATCGTTTGTTTCTCACCGCTGGGCCTATACGTAGCAGGAGTTTGCACATTGGCTAATAGGTCTTCGCACCTCGAAGGCGGTTCGATAACTGCCAGGCCCGTGGGTCCGACTCGCGTGCGGTGGCGCGTTGTCTTTCTCCTGGCAATCACCGCCGGCCTCACCTACGTCGATCGCCTCAATCTTGGGCTAGCGGGCAAGTACATCCAGGATGAATTCAAGTTCGATACCCCAACCATGGGTTGGATTCTGGGGGCATTCAGTCTGGGCTATGCCTTGTTTCATGTGCCTGGAGGATGGCTGGCGGATCGCTTCGGAGCGCGCCGGGTTTTGGCAGCCGCCATCCTGTGGTTTTCCATCTTCACTGCGGCGACTGCGATTGCACCAAGCCTGCCGCTCCTGAAAGTTTTAGGAGCTGCGTGGGCGTTTGTGATCGTCCGCTTTGTCATGGGACTCGGTGAGGCCGCAGCTATGCCGGTAGGTAATAAGATGATGGCCTACTGGCTTTCAGAAAAGGAGCGCGCTTTCGGTACCAGCGTCTTCTTGGCCGGTGTTGGAGCCGGCGGAATCGCAGCTCCATTTCTCATTTCCTGGATCGTCAAAGGCTGGGGTTGGCGGCCCGCCTTTGTTTTCCTGGGAGTCATCGGCGTCGCGGTAGCCACGCTGTGGTACGTCTTGGTAAGGGATCGGCCAGAAGAACATCCCGACGTTAATACCGCTGAACTAGCGATGATCGGCCGCTCCAGTACCGCTGCATCGCGGACGCCTCAGTATGTCGTCAAAGTTCGCGTTCCGTGGCTTCGGTTGCTGTCCAGCCGCTCCATGTGGGGACTGATGATCAGTCACTTTTGCCTAGTTTATCCAGTATATATATTTTTTACATGGTTCTTTATCTACCTGGTCCGAGTTCGGGGCGTGACAATTTCTAAAGCCAGTCTCTGGACGTCAGCGCCGTTTGCCGCAAACCTGGTGATGGTTCCCCTGTGGGGCTGGCTCTCCGACCGCATCGCTGATCGAATAGGTAAGCGTCAAGGACGCCGGGTTGCGGCCTGGTTGGGAATCGCGTGCTCCGCCATTTTGCTGTTTTCAGGAAGTCACACCACCGGGGAAAATTTGGCGCTCCTGCAACTATCGATCGCAGCGGGATTTAACTTCGCTGCGTCGGCGGTTCTATGGACCGCGTGCAATGATATCTCCGCAAAATGCTCCGGATCTATTTCCGGCATTATGACAACTTTTGGGAGCCTGGGCGGGTTTCTGTCACCCGTCGTGACAGCCGCAATCGCAGCCCGTTTTGGCTGGAGCTACGGCCTGGACTTTGCGGCGCTCGTGACCGTGGTCAGCGGCCTTGCCTGGTTCCTGATCAATGCGGATCAGTGCCTGGAGTAGCGATTGTCGGGCAACTTGTCGAATGCGCTCCTGTATTTCCAGATATTGGTTTACGAGGTGCTGCCATAACGAGTCATGCGCGTCGGGCGGGCAGTATTAGGGCAAAAGAGTGTTGTATATCGAGAACTGACAGGAGAGAACAATGTCAATGCGTACCTTACTTGTTGCGATCGGCCTTTTTCTAATTGCACTTCCACCTTTGCTTATCGCCGAACAATACAAAGTCAGGACCAGAATGCATCTTCAAGGTGACAATGGTTGGGATTACCTGGCAGTTGACGCCGAGAGCCGAGAGCTTTTTGTGACCCACGGCACAGAACTCCAGATCGTGAATCTCGACTCCCAACAACCCGTTGCCAAGATCGCTGGAATGAAAAGGATCCATGGCGTCGCCATAGTTAAAGAACTGAATCGCGGGTTCGTCAGTGACGGCGGCGACAACGCCGTCGTCATTTTTGACCTGAAATCACATTCCATACTGAACAAGGTGACTGCGGGCAAGAATCCGGACGCTATTCTCTACGATCCCTTCAGTAAACGCATATTTGTGTTCAACGGAGCCAGCAATGACGTAACAGTCATTGACGCTGCTTCCGCGGGTGTTGTTGGCACAATTCCTCTGAACGGACATCCAGAATTCTCTGTCAGCGATGGCAAAGGCAACGTTTACGTCAATATTGAAAATCGGAGCGAGCTCCTCCAACTTGATCCACAGGCTCTGAAAGTGAAGAAAACATGGTCGCTCGCGCCTTGTGAGGAACCCTCCGGCTTGGCTTTCGATGGGCAAACACGACGGCTATTTTCGGTTTGCTCGAACCGGCAGATGGCGGTCGTGGACGCCGACTCTGGAAAGATTGTCGCGATGGTGCCAATTGGAAGTGGGCCCGATGCCGCCGTCTACGATCCAGATAACAAACTGGTATTCTCCTCGAATGGCGGTGATGGCACGCTCACCGTGGTGAAACAGGAAGGCGCCGACAAATATACAGTCCTGGAGAATATTCCTACCACCAAGAGCGCTCGAACCATGACTCTAGATCCCCAGACTCATAAGATCTATCTGTCTGCAGCCGAGTTCGGCCCTATCGCACCCGCTACAAGTGATAATCCGCACCCACGCCCGCCGATTGTTCCGGGCAGTTTTAATATTTTGGTTGTCTCAATCCAATGAACCGTACGATCAGGTTCGCACGTGTGGGGGCAACTCATGAGTTCCCCACACGGCCCCGGCCTTAGCGGCTCATCGGAGAGTCTTCAGACGCAAGCCCTTCCGGTAGAGGATAGCGCCAGCCTTCTAATGGAGATTGCTCATGTTGGTCTATCTCTCTAGCTGTCCGACATAGATCGTACAGTCCATGGGAACCAGGACTGTACCGCCTGACTGATATCGGGCAAAGTAGTCCCGGAGTGCGTGCTGCATCGCCGGGTAAACAGCATCCCCGGGTTGGGGCATCACAGAAAAAGACCGGGTCTGCCCTTCTAGCTCCTCATAATTCAACTTCTGGACGACTTGAAGCTCGGCGCTCTGAATTTCACCGTCCGCAAAGAACTTTCGGCAGGCAGCATCCATGTCGAACTTAGCGAGAGTGGTGGCATAGTCCAAGCCATACTTCATCCGTA
>WNFL01107998.1_pt1 | contig 13070 bp, 11 predicted proteins | sample 5400361 | NCBI WGS metagenome assembly WNFL01 (sample SAMN13153351, study PRJNA577476) | soil metagenome | isolation source: 40 cm soil on Douglas fir-dominated hillslope | place: USA:California | collected 2013-09-17
AGCTTCACTTGTCGGCGAGAGCCTTGATGACCTTGTCGGTGATGTCGATCTTGCCGCTCGCGAACACCGCCTCCTGCAGGATCAGGTCGAAGCGCTCCTGCTCGGCGATCTGGTTGATCACGCGGGTGGCACTTTCCTGCACGCCGGCCAGGGCCTCGTTGCGGCGCTGGTTCAGGTCCTCGCGCAGCTCGCGCTGCAGGCGCTGGAACGAGCGCGAGACGTCGGCGAGCTGGCGCTCTTTCTCGCGGCGCACGGCGTCGGTGATGGTCACGTTGTCGCGCTCGAGCTCCGTTTGCAGGTCGCGCCCCTGCTTCTCGAGCTTCGCGAGCTCGGCGTTGCGCGCGGCGAACTCGCGCTCGAGCTTCTGCTGCGCGCGCTTGGCGGGCGCCGCCTCGCGGAACACGCGCTCGGTGTTCACGAAGCCGATCTTCGGCGTCTGCGCCGAAGCGACCATCGCCCAACCGCACAGCACAGCCGCAAGCAGAGTCCTCATCGCATCACCCGCTAGAAGATCTTGCCCAGCTGGAACTGGAAGCGCTCGATGTGATCCTCCGGGCGCTGCTTGATCGGCTGGGCGAACGAGAAACGCAGCGGGCCCACCGGCGAGTCCCAGCTGATCGCGATGCCCACCGATGCCCGAAGATCTTGCCAGCGCACCCTCTCATCTTCGCCCCAAACGTTGCCCGCGTCGAGGAAGGTGGCCAGGCGGACGTTCTTCTCCTTGTATCCCGGCAACGGGAAGAGCGTCTCCCAGTTGAAGACCACGCGCCGGTTTCCGCCGAGCACATCGCCGTTGAGGTCGCGGGGACCCAGGGTCGCGGTCTCGAAGCCGCGCACGCTTCCGGTGCCACCGGCGTAGAAGTTCTTGAAGAACGGCAGCGGGTGGCCGCGATATCCGGCGGCGTAGCCGAGCTCGCCGTTCAGCATGAACGTGAGCCAGGGCGCGTAGCGCTCGTTGGTGTAGAAGAACTGGCTCTGGTAAGTGATGCGATAGTAGGTGAGGTCGCCCGGCGGGATGCCGACCTCCATGCCGATCTCGTTCAGCCAGCCGCGCGTGGGCCACGTGAGGCTGTCGCGGCTGTCGCGCGCGAACGAGGTGTTGATGCGGAAGGTGTTGGTCGTCTCGCCGAACTCCGCGATGAAGTCGAGGTAGCGCGGCGGGGACGAGGGATCGACCTGCAGCTTCGTGCGCTCCGCGGTGAAGCCCAGGTTCACCGAGTCGTATTCGCTCACCGGGATGCCGAAGCGCACGCCCGCGCCCGTCGAATACGTGTGGTACGCCGCGATGGACAAACTGCTCGTGTCCACGTCGCGGCGGAAGAGGTCGAAGCCGCGCGAGATGCCGTCCGCGGTCCAGTACGGGTTCAGGTAGCTCCACGAATAGACCTTGTTCACGGAGCCGCTGTTGATCTGGAAGGCCATCATGTTGCCGGTGCCGATGATGTTCGCCTGCGACACGGAAGCCTGGATCGTGAGCTTCTCCGCGGCGGAGTATCCCAGGCCGAAGTTGAGCGTGCCGGTGTTGCGCTCGGTCACGGTCACGTTCACGTCCACCTGGTCGGATGTGCCCGAGACCGCCGGCGTCTCGATGTTCACGTCCGAGAAGTAGCCCGTCCTTTGCAGCCGCTCCTTGGAGCGCGCGATCTTCTCGAGCGAATACCAGCCGCTTTCCATCTGGCGCAGCTCGCGGCGGATCACCTCGTCCTGGGTCTTCTGGTTGCCGACGATGTTCAGGCGGCGCACGTACACGCGCTTGCCGGGATCGACGAAGAACGTGAAGCCGGCCACGCGCTTCTCGCGGTCCAGGTCCGGGACCGGGTTCACGTTGGCGAACGAGTAGCCCTCGTTGCCCAGGCGGTCGCCGATCTTCTTGGTGGTGTCGATCACCTTCTCGCGCGAGAACACGTCGCCCTTCTTCACCTGGACGAGCGGTTGCAGCTCCGACTCCTTCACGATGAGGTCGCCGGAGAGCTTCACCTCGCCCATGCGGTACACCGGGCCCTCGGTGATCGCGACGGTGATGTAGATCTTCTCGCGGTCGGGCGTGATCGAGACCTGCGTGGAATCGATGTTGAATTCGAGGTAGCCGCGGTTGAGGTAGAAGGACCGCAGCTGCTCCAGGTCCGCCGTGAGCTGCTGCTTGGAGTACTGGTCGTCCTTCGTGAACCACGTGAACCAGCCCGGCGTCGTGAGCTTCATCTGGCGCAGGAGATCCTTCTCGGTGAACTCCTTGGCGCCGATGATGTTGATGTCCGCGATCTTGGTGACGTTGCCTTCCTCGATGTCGAAGCGAAGCGCAACGCGGTTGCGCTCGAGGGGCGTGACGGTGGTCTTCACCACCGCGCCGTAGAAGCCGCGGCTCGTGTACTGGCGCTTGAGCTCCTTCTCGGCGCGGTCGAGCAGCGACTTGTCGTAGATCTTGTTTTCCTGGATGCCCGCCTGCTTCAGGCCGTCCTTCAGGTTGTCCTTGGTGAATTCCTTCGCGCCCTCGATCTCGATCGCCGAGATGGCGGGCCGCTCCTGCACCGAGACGATGAGCACTTCGCCGTCGCGCTCGAGGCGCACATCCTGATAGAAGCCCGTCGCGTAGAGCGCCTTGATGGCCTGGGCGGCCTTCTCGTCGTCGATGCGCTCGCCCACCTTCACGGGCATGTACGTGAAGACGGTGCCCGCCTCCGTGCGCTGCACGCCTTCGACGCGAATGTCCTTGATGACGAACGAGTCGAAAGCCAGCGCAGGGAGGGAGGCGGTCAGTGCGCAGGCTGCTGCGAGGCGCAGACCGGGGAATCGAGGACGCTTCAAGAAGGATTCAGCCCGTGAACAGGCGATTGATGTCGTTGTAGAAGGCAAAGAACGTAAGGGCCAGGAGCAGCGCGAGCCCGAGTCTCTGCCCGATCTCCATCGTCCGTTCCGAAACGGCGCTGCCCTTCACGATTTCCGCGAAATAATACACCAGGTGCCCTCCATCCAGCAGCGGAATCGGCAGGAGATTCAGCACGCCCAGGCTCACGCTCACGAGGGCGAGGAAGCCCAGCCACGTGGCCCACCCCGCCTGCGCCGATTGTCCCGCATAGTCGGCGATCGTGATGGGACCGGAGAGGTTCTTCCACGAAATGTCGCCGATGATCATGCGGCCGAGCATCTTGATGCTGAATACCGAGAGGTCCCAGACCTTCGCCGCGGCCTGCGGGATTGCGGCGATCGCGTTGTAGCGCACGATGATCGTCAAGCGCTCGAACTCGCTCTTCAGCTCCGGCGCGACTTCCACCTTGAGGCGTCCGATGCGCCTGTCGCCTTCGGCGACAGGTTCCGGCGTGGCGCGCACCTGCATGCGCCGTCCCGCGCGCTCCACCTCGAGAGTGAGCGTGCGGCCCGGGTTGCCGGCCACCTCGGCGGTGAATTCGTACCAGCTGCCGATGGGCTTGTCGCCGATGGAGATCACGCGATCGCCCTGCGCGAGGCCCGCGCGCTCCGCGGCGCCGCCGGCGATGATCGGGCCCAGCACAGCGGGCGCGCGCGGCCGGAAGGTCCTCAAGCCGAGCTTGCCCAGGAAATCCTTGTCGAGGTCGTCCTTCGTGAGCCCCGACATGTCGAGCCGGCGCGCGCCCGAGGTGCCGCGCAGGCTCTGCACTTCCAGTTCCGTCGTCCCGCGCTTCACCGCTTCCTTGAGCAGCAGCCAGCGCACGTCGTTCCACGTCGCCACCGGCTCGTCCGCGACGGAAGTCACGGTATCGCCGTTCGCAAGGCCGGCATAGGCCGCGGCCGTGGCGGGCGGCGGATCGCCCACCACGGGCTTCAGTCCCGGCATGCCGACGATGAAAAGCACCCAGTACACGGCGAAGGCCAGGAGGAAATTCGCGGCCGGCCCGGCCAATACGATGCCGATGCGCGTCCAGACGTTCTGGCGGTTGAACGCACGCGACAGATCGAGCGGCTCCACCGGGCCCTCGCGCTCGTCCACCATCTTCACGTATCCGCCGAGCGGGATGGAGGCGAGCACCCATTCGGTGCGGTCGGGCCCGCGGCGCCGGATGACGAGTGGCCTGCCGAAGCCCACCGAGAAGCGAAGGATCTTCACGTTCGCCAGGCGCGCCGCGACGTAATGGCCGAACTCGTGGACCACCACGAGGACACCCACGGTGACGAGGAAGGAGACGATGGTGATGAGGAAGGTCATGAAACGATGCGGTCGGTGGTAGGCGGGAGGCGCTGGGCCATTCTCGAGACGTAGCGCGAGGCGAGAGCGCGCGCCTCCACATCCGCAGCATAGACCTGCTCGAGCGAGGTGAGCGCCTCTACGTTCGCCTCGCCCAGCACCTGGTCGATCACTTCGGCGATGCCGGTGAAGGGCAAGCGCCCGGCGAGGAACGCTTCCACCGCGATCTCGTTGGCGGCATTGAGCACCGCGGGCGCGGTGCCGCCCTGGCGGATCGCCTCGCGCGCGAGCGCGACACACGGGAAGCGCAGCGCATCCAGGCGCTCGAACTCGAGGCCGCCCAGCGTGGTGAAATCGAGCGGCGCAACGCCGGACTCGATGCGCTCGGGCCACCCCAGCGCGCATGCGATCGGCGTGCGCATGTCGGGCGCGCCGAGCTGCGCTACGACCGAGCCGTCGAGGTATTCGACCATCGAATGGATCACGCTCTGCGGATGCACGACGATCTGGATCGTCTCCAGCGCCGCGCCGAAGAGCCAGTGCGCCTCGATCACCTCGAGGCCCTTGTTCATCATCGTCCTGGCGCGGCGTGACGCCCGCGAGGCGCTCGAGCGGCGTCGTCCGGAAAGGCCCGCCCGAAGCGGTGAGGAGGATCCTGCGCACGCCGGCGCGCTCGATCTCGCCCTCGCGCCCGCAGGCGAAGCCGCGCGGCAGCGCCTGGAATATCGCGGAATGCTCGCTGTCGATGGGCAGCAGCGTCGCGTCGCCCTCCTGCACCGCCTTCATGAAGAGCGCGCCCGACATCACGAGCGCTTCCTTGTTGGCGAGATGCACTTCCTTTCCCGCCCGCGCCGCTGCAAGCGTGGCGGGCAGGCCCGCGGCGCCCACGATCGCGGCCATCACGGCGTCCACGTCGGATTGCGCGACGACCTGCTCGAGCGCGGCGCCGCCCCGGTGGACTTCGGTCTTCGATCCGGCGCTTCGCAAGGCGCGGCGCAGCCGCTCCGCGGCCGGCGCATCGGCCATCACCGCATGCGCGGGGCGATGCGCGATGCACTGCTCCGCGAGGAGCTTGTCGTTCTTGCCGGCGGCGAGCGCCGTCACCGAGAAGCGGTCCGGGTGGCGTGCGACGACGTCCAGCGTATTGGTGCCGATGGAGCCCGTGGAGCCGAGGATCGCGAGGCGCTTCACGAGAAGCTCCTCAACCCAATGGCCAGGGCCGCCACGGGAAGGGTCGAGGTGAGCGCATCGATGCGATCGAGGATGCCGCCGTGGCCCGGAAGGAGCGAGCTCGAATCCTTCAGGCCCGCGCCGCGCTTCATCCACGATTCCAGGAGGTCGCCCACGATGGAAAGTGCGGCGAGCACGAGCATCGCGATCACGACGGGCACGCCGTAGCCCGAATCGAAGATGGCGGAGATCGGCGTGGGTTGCGAGCGCGCCACCACGGCAAGCACGATGCCGTATACCGCGACGCCTGCGAGAGCGCCCATCACGCCTTCCCAGGTTTTCCCGGGGCTCACGGCGGGCGCGAGCTTGTGCTTGCCGAAGGCCCTGCCGGCGAAGTAGGCGGCGATGTCCGCGACCCAGATCACCGCCGCCACGGCGAGGAGCAGCCACGGGCTTGCGTCGCGCAATACGACGAAGGCGAACCACGTGGGCCACATGACGACCCATCCGGCGGCCGCGCAAGCCAGCGGCGACGGGCGACCCTTCTTCGCAAGCCACAGGGGCGCCAGCACGACCCAGAAGATCGCGGCCACCAGGAACGCGATGCTCGCCGCCGTCATGAAGAGCGTGCCCGGCGAACGCGCATAGAGGACCCAGAGCACACTCCCCACCGCACCCGACAGCACGAGGAAAACGGATTGGCCGGTCTTGCCCAGCCCGCTCATGCGCGACCACTCCCAGCATCCGAGGAGCGCGATCGCGAGGACGAAGACGGACCACGCGAGCGCGGGTGCGAAGAAGAGCATTCCCACGAGGAGCAGCAGGACGACCACCGCGGTGATCACGCGGGTGCGAAGCACGAGCTCAGCCGGCCTGGATGACCGGCTCCCCTTCCTTGATCTGCTCGCTGGTGCGGCCGAAGCGGCGCTCGCGCTGGCGGTAGGAGGCCATCGCGGCATCGAGGGACGCGGTGTCGAAGTCCGGCCACAACGCCTCGGTGAAGTAGAGCTCCGTGTACGCGAGCTGCCAGAGGAGGAAGTTGGAGACGCGCTGCTCGCCGCCGGTGCGGATGAAAAGGTCCGGCTCCGGCGCGTAGCCCATGGACAGGAAGCGCGACAGGCGCTCTTCCGTGAACGGCGCCACGGGATCCTCCACGCGGCAGCGTTCGGCGGCCTGCAGGATGTCCCAGCGCCCGCCATAGTTCGCGGCGACCGTGAGCGTGAGGCGCTTGTTGTCCTTCGTGAGGGTTTCGCCCTGGCGGATCAGCTCCACGATGCGGGGGTCGAAGGCCGAGAGATCGCCGACCGCCTTGAAGCGGATGTCGTTGTTGTGGAGCTTCCCGACTTCCTGCTCGAGCGCGCGCAGGAAGAGCTGCATGAGGACGGTCACTTCCTCCTGCGGGCGGCGCCAGTTCTCGCTCGAGAAGGCGAAGAGCGTGAGGTACTCCACGCCGCGCTCGATGCACGCCTTCACGATCTCGCGCACCGCCTCCACGCCCTTGCGGTGGCCGGCGACACGCGGCAGGAAGCGCTTCTTCGCCCAGCGCCCGTTGCCGTCCATGATGATCGCGACGTGCCGGGGCACGGAGCCCGCGTCGGGAACGGCCTGGGTCGAGGAGGCGAAGTCCGTCATACGGCCATCAGGTCCTTTTCCTTCTCCGCGACGATCCGGTCGATATCGGCGATGGACTTGTCGGTGAGCTGCTGGATTTCCTTCTCGGCGCGCTTGTCCTCGTCTTCGCCGACCTCGCCGTCCTTCAGCAGCTGCTTCACGTGGGTCATCGCGTCGCGGCGGATGTTGCGCACCGCCACCTTCGCGTTCTCGCCCTCGTGCTTCACGAGCTTCGCGAGCTCCCTGCGGCGCTCCTCGGTGAGAGCGGGCATCGGCACTCGCACGACGTCGCCGGAGGTGGCCGGGTTCACGCCCAGGTCCGAATCCCGGATGGCCTTCTCGACCACCTGGATCATCTTCTTCTCGAAGGGCTGGATCGAGATGGTGCGGGCATCCGAAAGGCTCACGCTCGCCACCTGGTTGATGGGCACATCACTTCCGTAGTAATCGACCTTCAGGTGGTCGATGAGGCCGGTGTGCGCGCGGCCGGTGCGGACCTTCTGCAGGTCGTGCTTCAGCGTGTCGACGGACTTGGCCATCTTCTCCGTCGCCTGCTTCTTGATGTCGGCAATGTTCATGGCGTCAATTGTGAACCAATGTGCCCTCGTCTTCACCCATGACGACGCGCTTGAGCGCGCCTTCCTTGAAGATCGAGAAGACGTTGATCGGCAGCTTCTGGTCGCGGCAAAGCGCGAGTGCGGTCGCGTCCATCACCTTGAGGTTCTTCACGAACGCCTCGTCGAAGGTGATCTTGTTGTAGCGGGTCGCCGTCTTGTCCTTCATCGGGTCGGCCGTGTAGACGCCATCCACCTTCGTCGCCTTGAGGACGATGTTCGCTTCGACCTCGCGCCCGCGCAGCGCCGCCGCGGTGTCCGTGGTGAAGAACGGGTTTCCGGTGCCGGCGCCGAAGATGACGATCTTGCCTTCCTCGAGGTAGCGGATCGCCTTGCCGCGGATGTAGGGCTCGACGACGGGCTCGATGGAAAGGGCCGACTGCACGCGCGCCACCAGGCCGCCGCGGTTCATCGCATCGGCGAGTGCCAGCGCGTTGATCACGGTGGCGAGCATGCCCATGTAGTCGGCCGTGGCGCGGTCCATGCCAGCCGCGCCCTGCGACACGCCGCGGAAGATGTTGCCCCCGCCGATCACGACACCCACCTGCACGCCGAGCTCCGAGACTTCCTTCACCTGTCCGACGATGCGATCGACCGCCTCGCGATTGATGCCGAACGAATCGCCGCCCATGAGCGCTTCCCCCGAGAGCTTGAGGAGGATGCGCTGGTATGCCGGCTTGGCCGGCGGATTCGGATCGCTCTGCGGGACGCCCGCCATCGTCACGCCGCGTTCTTTGTCATCGCCGCCACCTCGGCGGCAAAGTCACTCTGCTTTTTCTCGATGCCCTCGCCCACCACCAGCACCTTGTAGGCGTTCAGCTTCGTCTTCTTCGCCGCGAGCATCTTCTCGACCGTCTGCTTGTCGTCCTTCACGAACGGCTGGCCCATGAGGGTGTTCTCGGCGAGGAATTTGTTGATCCCGCCTTCGACCATCTTCGCCACGATCTCGGGCGGCTTGCCGCTTTCGGCCGCGCGCGCCTCGAGGATCTTGCGCTCGGCCGCGAGCGCGTCGGCCGGGAACTCGGCCTTCGTCATGTACCTGGGCTTCGCGAACGCGACGTGGTGCGTGAGGTCCTTGGCGACTTCGGCGTCGCCCTCGTAGTCGACGATGACCGCGACCTTCGCGCCCGGGTGCACGTAGTCGAGGAGCTTGCCTTTCGCCTCGACGCGCTCGAATCGGCGCACGGCGATGTTCTCGCCGATCTTCTGCACCAGCTTCTGGCGCGCGGACTCGACGGTCTCGCCGCCGATCTTCAGGTTCGACAGCGCCGCCACGTCGGCGGGGTTCTGCCTGGCGACGAGCTCTGCCACGTTCTTCGTGAACGCCACGAAGTCCGGGTTCGCCGCCACGAAATCGGTCTCGGCGTTCACTTCGACCAGCGCGCCCACCTTGCCGTCGAGGTACGTGCCGATCGCGCCGTCCGCGGCCACGCGCCCGGCGGCCTTCGAGGCCTTGGCGCCACTCTTGATGCGCAGGAGCTCTTCGGCTTTCTGCAGGTCCCCGCCCGCTTCCTCGAGCGCCTTCTTGCACTCCATCATGCCGAGCCCGGTGCGTTCGCGGAGCTCCTTGACCAATGCTGCGGTGATCTCAGCCATTACGATTCCTGGTTCCGCCCCGCACGCGCGGGGGCGTTGGTTACAAAAAAGGGGCTTTGCATCGCCCCTTTTTCGCTGGGTATGGTGCGACCCGTGATTATTTTTCCTGTTCCTGGACCTCGACGAAGTCCTCGGAGTTGGTCGCCGACACCATCTCGCTGATGACCTGGCTGCGTCCCTCGAGAATCGCGTCGGCCACGCCGCGCGCGTAAAGGCGGATGGCGCGCGTCGAGTCGTCGTTGCCGGGGATCACGTAGTCGATTCCGTCGAGCGAGTTGTTCGAGTCCACGACGCCCACGATGGGAATGCCCAGCGTGCGGGCCTCGGTGACCGCGATCTTGTGGAAGCCCACGTCGATCACGAAGAGCGCGTCGGGAATCCCGCCCATGTCCTTGATGCCGCCCAGCGAACGCTCGAGCTTCTCGCGCTCGCGCTGGTTCATGAGCTGCTCCTTCTTCGACAGGCGCTCCATGGAGCCGTCGGCGACCATCGCGTCCATCTCCTTCAGGCGCTTGATCGAGCCTTTCACCGTCTTGAAGTTGGTGAGCATGCCGCCCAGCCAGCGGTAATCGACGTACGGGGCGCCGGCGCGCTGGGCTTCTTCCTTCACGATTTCGCGGGCCTGGCGCTTGGTGCCCACGAAGAGGATCTGCCCCTTGTTGGACGAGAGCTGGCGCACGAACTTGAGCGCTTCCTGGTACATCGGAAGCGACTTCTCGAGATTGATGATGTGGATCTTGTTGCGGGCCCCGAAGATGAACGGAGCCATCTTGGGATTCCAGTAGCGCGTCTGGTGGCCGAAGTGAACGCCGGCCTCCAGCATCTGGCGCATGGTGACGGACATGCAATTACTCCTAGTCTAGGTTGGGCCTCCCCCGCACTCCTGGACCTCATTCGAGGCCACCTAGGGACTTCCGGCGGGGTGTGAATTTCCGGTGCCTTTTTGGGACTCCGGATAGCCCAAGATTATAGCAGGAAAAGGCCTAAAGGATCAAAGCTTTCCCGGGCTGTTCGCAGCGTTTCCGGACGGCCGAAGAGGGGGCGACGGGGCGTGCTAGAACGGCAGCCGCGAGACCGTCTTCGTCGTCGTTGTCAACGCTCCGTCGGCGGCCGAATAGACGAAACCATCGGTCGTCATCTGGAATGTTCCTACCGGGTTGTTGACAACGTCTCGCGCGCTGTAGGGACTGCCCTGCGCGCCTTGCGCTCGATAGAGAAACCCCTTGACGCCGAACTCGCCCAGGCGCGCGTCCGGGACCGTGAGCCACGTCGATTCACCCTGAGCGTCGAAGAGGAACCAGGTCACGAAGACGTTCGAATACTGCTGGTGAAGGGTCATTCCCCATCCGGATTCCGCCGGGTTCCACCACAGGTCCGCCAGGGACGGCTGGCGCTTGTCAACGGCCCCGAACGCCATCCGCTGGATGGGTTGGACGACACGCGCTCCGTCGTAGAAGGTGAATGTCGCGGTTCCGGAATCCGTGTCGGAGAACTGCAGGATCGCATCGCCGATCGCTGTCTTCACGACGGATGCCGGATCGAATGCAGACGCGAAGAAATTGCCGGGTGCCGTTCGCGCCGAGTAAAGCGTCGAGCGAAAAGTCGCGTTGTCGCTCCACGTCCCGCCCGGCATGAAGAACCATCGCGGTTTTCCGTTGGCATCGTACGTGTACCAGATCGCGAACATCTGGAAATTATCGTGCTGCGCGATGCTGAGCCCCCAACCGGGTTGCTGCGGATTCCACCAGAGATCGGTGCCGATCGCCGTGGGATGAGGCGCCGACACGTTCCGCGCGATGATCGTCCCGTTCATCACAGCGACGATGTTCCGTGACGCCCCATTCGCAGCGACCCGAAGGCCGCTGAAGTCGAGTGAATTGTTGCCGGGCGTCGCTCCTACGGAAACGCGCGTCCACGACCGGGCCGCATCTCGAGTCTCGAACACGTCCGCGTCCACGGAGACGAAGAATGCGCGAGCCGCATCATTGGAATCTACGACAAGCGACCACGCGTAGTAGGTCCCCGACGAACCGGGCAGCTGCGCCTGCCGCCAGTGGTCTCCTCCGTCCTCCGAGACCGACATTTCGGATTCGGACTTGACCAAGTAGACGATCATCGGATTGCGGCGGTCGACGCGGATGAGGCTCACATTCCCCTGATCCGCATTGGTCCATATGCGCTGCCAGGTGGCTCCTGCATCGCGGGTCCGGTAGTAGCCATCCTCTGTCCCGACGTACGCCGTCATCGGATCGGCCGGCGTCGCGCTCACAGAGCGCTTCTTCGCGGGAAGCTGTTCGGCAATGAATTTCCAGTTGAGCCCTCCGTCGACGGACCGCACGACGCTGGCTCCATAGGGTCTCGGATATCCGAATCCATCCGCTTCGAGTCTCAACAATTCCGCATAGATCACCCCGGGTTGCGGCCCCAGGGGCTGGAAATTGCCAAGGCCGACGTAGCTCGAGCCCGCCAGCGATGGAATCGCCACGGTTTCCCAGGTGAGTCCGGCATCCCGCGAAAACCACATCCGGTCGTTGAACTGGCCCGCGACACCATAGAGCTGAAGGGGCTGGTCGGACACCGGGATAATCGTCTCGATCGGCGGGGCGTCGCGCGGCATCGCCGACCAGGTGGCCCCACCATCGCCCGAGCGCAGCAGGGCTCGAAACGAGTCCGTCGTGAACAACACCTCCGACCGGGAGCCGGCGGTCTCGATTGTTCGCGCGCCGGCGAAGCGCTGCTCGAGCCCGGCTGCGGTCTTTCCGAAGGCGTTGTACCGCGAAATGCGACCCCATTCGTCCGTCCAGAGTGTGCCGTCGGGCCCCATTGCCATTGCGACCTCGTTTGCGGTCGTGACGGTCGACCATGTCTGACCCATGTCGGTGCTGGTCACGATACGACCGCCACCCGCGATCGCGACGCGTCGCGGTTGTTGTGGATCCGCAAGCACCTTCGACGTCCCCAGGAAGGTAATGCCCACGTCCGCAAGCGATCGAACCTCCCACGTCACTCCGCCATCTCGCGAGATTGCGACGCCGCAATCGGTCGTTGCGTACACGATCTGGCCGGAACGGTCCATATCGCGGGGAAAGCAGGGCGCCGACGTAGTCGTGTTCGTCGGCGCCACGACGCCGGTCAAGGACCAGCTGCTGCCCCAGTCGCTGCTCTCCACGAAGTCAAGGCGAGTCTGGCTGGACGACATTCGCAAGCCGAACAGGCGCGTGGTCCCATTCTGGAACTTGAACGGGAACGGCCATGGCTCCGTGTTCGTCGTGTAGTTCCAGGTGGCGCCGTCATTCGACGTGATCTCGATCAAGCTGGACTGGTATCCCCCGCCCGCGACGAGCGCTACACCGGCGATGCCAGGATGCAAAAAGATGTCCCCATACGTTCCGCCGCTCCGCACGGGGAAGCTGTATCTGGAGAACTGTTCCCAGGTCTCACCCCGATCGCGGGTATGCTTGATGACGTATCCGCAATTGAGGTAAAGGAAGTCGCCGCGAATCTTGAGTTGCTGCGGCGACGAGCAGGGAAGGTCGATTTGGCGCCACGTCGCCCCTCCGTCGCGAGTTTCCCGGATCGCGTCCGCAAGAACGGCGACATGTGCGGCGTCCACCGGATCCGCTTCGAGGGATATGAACTCTCCGCCGACCGGACCGACGTTCTCCCATCCGCGGGGTAATGCGGCATTCGCTGGCGGAAATGTCGCCAGCGTCACCGCAAGAGGGACAAGTGCGACAATTGCGCGGCGCATCCCGTAATTGTATTCCGCGGGGAACTTGCGATCTACCGGGGCGCCCTAACGTTATAATTTCCCCATGCTCCAACCTCTTCACCAGCCGCTCAAGACGCCCGAGGACATCGACGCGATGCATGTCGCGGGGCGTCTTGCGTCGGAAGTGCTCGACTACATCACGCCGTTCGTG
>WNFL01243612.1_pt1 | contig 13070 bp, 11 predicted proteins | sample 5400361 | NCBI WGS metagenome assembly WNFL01 (sample SAMN13153351, study PRJNA577476) | soil metagenome | isolation source: 40 cm soil on Douglas fir-dominated hillslope | place: USA:California | collected 2013-09-17
GCTGGTACAGGTCGGCGTACTCGGAGAGGTCGCTGGCCTCGAAGCCGGGCAGGTCGCGCTCGGGATGGAAAACGTGCTTGCCCTGCGCGGACGCGGGCGCTGCGAGAGCGAAGAGCAGTGCGAGGAGTGCGCCGATCCGCTGGACGTGCGGCATGCTTCCATCGTAGCGGCTGCCACTCCGCAGCAGCTACGATCCGCGCGTGGCCAAACCGAAGACTTCCAGCGCGCGCCTCGTCGTCGACGCGGCCCGGCGCGCGGACCGCAAGGCGCTGGAGGCGCTGCTCGCCAAGGGCGCCGACCTCAACGCGACCTGGCGCGGCTACCGTGCGCTGCACGCGCTGATCCAGGAGGACCCGCACGCGCAGGGCGTGCGCGCAGCGACGGCGCGCCTGCCCTGCCTCGAATGGCTGCTCGAGCACGGCGCGGATCCCGAGCTGCCCGGCGCCTGGCCGCCGGCGCGGGCGCTCCTGGTTGCGGCCTTCGCGGGCGAGCCGAGCTACGTCGGCGCGCTGTGCGAGCACGGGGCCAAGCTCGACTTCTTCGCGCGCTGCGCGCTGGGCGAGCTCGCGCCCGTGAAGAAGGAGCTCGCGCGCTCGCCCGCGCTCGCGCTGGATCGCGACGGCGGCGCCTTGACGGCCCTGCAGTGCGCCGCGGCCTCGCGCATGGGCGGAAGCGACCCGAAGATCGCCAAGAAGCTGCTCGAGATCGCCGCGCTGCTGCTCGAGGCGGGCGCGGACCCGAACGCGCGGACGAAGAGCTGGAGCCACGAGGTCGACGTGGCCTACTTCGCCTGCAACTCGGGCAACGCCGAGATGCTCGACCTCCTGCTCACGGGCGGGGCGGACGCGACCGCGGCGCTGCCCTCGGCCGTCTGGCGCAAGACGATGGAGCTGGCGGAGACCTGCCTGACGCACCGGGCGAAGATCGACGAGGCGATCGCGGAGGGCCGGCCGCTCCTGAACGAGCTCGTGCGCTGGGGCCAGGTGGGACCGGCGCTCTGGCTGCTCGAGAAGGGCGCGGACGCGAACCTCCCGGACGCGCGCGGCTGGACGGCGGTGCACCAGGCGGCCTCGCGCGGCAACGAGCGCCTGATGCGCGCGATCCTCGAGGCGGGCGGCGACCGGACCAGGCTCGACAAAGAGGGTCTCGCGCCGTGGAAGGTCGCGATGCTCGCGCGCAAGCCGAAGATGATGGAGCTGCTCGCGAGCCGCTAGCGGCGCTTGCCGCTCTTCCACACGCCGCGCACCTCTCCCAGCAGCGCGGGATCCTTCAGCGGATCGCCGGCCAGCGCGACGAGATCGGCCGTGCAGCCCTTCTCGATCCGACCCAGGTCCTTCTCGCGCCCCAGCACGCGCGCCGCGACGCTCGTCGCCGCGCGCAGCGCCTCGGCCGGGCTCATCCCGCAGGCCGCCAAGAGCTCGATCTCGCGCGCGTTCCGGCCGTGGGCGAAGACGCCCGCGTCGCTGCCGCAGGCGATGAGCACACCCAGCTCGCGCGCCTTGCGCACGGTCGCCTTGGCGTGCGCGAGCCGCGCGGGCTCGGGATCGCCCTCCTTCCAGCCGGCGTAGCGCGCGATGGCTTCCGCGGCCGCGAGCGTGGGAACGAGCACGGTACCGCGCTCCTGCATCAGCTTCAGCGTCCCCTCCGATGCGTCCGTGCCGTGCTCGATCGTCGTGACGCCCGCCTGAACCGCGCGCCGGATTCCCTCGTCGGTAGCGGCATGCGCGGCGACGGGCTTGCCCGCGCTGCGCGCCTCGTCGACGGCCGCCTTCAGCTCCTCGAGCGAGAACGTCGCCGTCGCCGGCTCGCCGCCCGCGCGCCGGTAGTCGGCGTAGACCTTGATCCAGTCGGCGCCCGCGGCGAGCTGCTCGCGCACGGCCTTGCGCACACCGTCGGCGCCGTCGGCCTCCTGCGCGCCTTTCGGCATGGCGAAGCGCGGGTCGAAGCCCGCAGGTCCGTAGCAGCCCGTCGCGACGATCGCGCGCGTCGCGGCGAGGATCGTCGGGCCCTCGACGATGCCCTTCCGGATCGCGTCGCGCAGCGCGACGTCGGCGAAGCCGGCGCCCTCCGTGCCCAGCTCGCGCACGGTCGTGAAGCCGGCCTGCAACGTGTCGAGGGCCTGCTTCGTGGCCCGGATCGTGCGCAGCTCGAGCGACTCCTTCAGCACCTGGTCGTCCCAGCTCGTCTCGTCGTAGGCGTGCAGCAGGAGGTGCGTGTGCAGGTCGATCAGGCCCGGCACGAGGTACAGGCCCTTCAGTTCCGGCGATTCCTCGCCGGCGCTCGCGCTCTCGACCGCGCTGATGCGGCCCGCCTCGATCGAGATGCGCGCGGGCACCCAATGCTCGCCGTCGGGTGCGAGCACGTGGGCACAGGTGAGTTGGAGCGCGCCGGCGAGCAAGAACTGCGGGAGTATCGGGCCCATGCCGAGGAGGATATCCTGCGCGGCCATGAACACCGCCCTGCTGCTCCTCGCGCTCGCTCTCCCCCTACCCCGCCAGGACAAGCCGATCACGATGGGTGACGGCCCGCAGAAGTACGAATGGGTGCGCAACTGGCTGCAACTGCCCGAGAAGCAGGACCAGCTCGGCAACACGCACGGCGGCATCGTCGTCGATTCACAGGGCCAGATCTACGTCAACACCGACACCACCAAGGCGGTCATGGTGTACGGGAAGGACGGCAAGTACCTGCGCAGCTTCGGCGAAGACCTCGCCGGCGGCGTGCACGGCATGCTGCTCGCGAAGGAGGACGGCAAGGAATACATCTACCTCGTCCACCACGGGAAGAACGAGGCGCGCAAGCTGACGCTGCAGGGCGAGACCGTCTGGACCATCCCCTGGCCACAGGAGTCGGGCAAGTACACCAAGGCCGACGAGTACCACCCGACCAGCATCGCGCTCGCGCCGAACGGCGACATCTTCATCGCCGACGGCTACGGCAAGTCCTGGGTGCACCGCTACGACAAGAACCGCAAGTACGTCTCGAGCTTCGGCGGCCCGGGCAGCGAACCCGGCCAGATGAACACGCCGCACGGCCTCGCGCTCGACACGCGCACGAACCCGCCCACGCTGCTCGTCGCCGACCGCGCCAACCACCGCCTGCAGGTCTTCGACCTCGAAGGCAAGTTCCAGAAGGTGATCGAGGGCTTCCGCATGCCCTGCAGCGTCGACATCCAGGGCGAGTACGTCGCCGTCGCCGACCTGCAGGGCCGCGTGACGATCCTCAACGGCAAGAACGAGGTCGTGACGCAGCTCGGCGACAACCCCAACGAGGCGCTGCGCGGCAACCACGACGCGACGAAGGAGCAGTGGCAGGATGGCCTGTTCACCGCGCCGCACTCGGCCAGGTGGGATGCCGAGGGCAACCTCTACGTGATGGACTGGAACGTGCTCGGGCGGATCAACAAGTTGAAGCGCGTGAAGTGAAGGAACCAGCCCGCCTGGTTTTTTCACCCTAGCGGCAAGAGCTCGCTCGCGTCGCCCAGTCGCGCTTCCTGCACGCCCATCTTCTCCAGCAGTGCGAGGTGCAGGCGGTTGAGCGAGGTCTCCTTCTCCAGCACCAGCTCGCGCCCGCCCTTCACGCCCAGCGCGCTGCCGCCGACGAGCACGATCGGGAGGTCCTCGTGGTTGTGCTTGTTGCCGTCGGAAATTCCCGAGCCGAACACAGCCAGCGTGCGCGCGAGCACCGTCTGCTCGGCTTCCTTCGCGGCGCGCAGCTTCTCGACGAAGGCCGCGAACTGCGCGGAGTGGAAGCCGCAGATCCTCTCGTACTGCGCGAGCTTCGTCTCGTCGCCGCCGTGGTGCGACATCTCGTGGTGGCCCTCGGGCACGCCGGCGAAGGGGTAGCTGCGGTTCGAGCCCTCGTTGGTGACGAGGAAGGTGCCCACGCGCGTCACGTCGCTGATCAGCGCGAACGCGGCGAGCTCGTACATCACACTCACGTGCTCGGTGAAGTCCTCGGGCTCGGCGGCGGGCTCGGGCGGCAGGCCGGCCTTGGTGTCCTTGTCCGTGCCCGCCAGCAGGCGCGCGATGCGCCGCTCGAGCTCGCGCACGCCGCTCTCGTACTCGTCGAGCTTGTGCCGGTCGTCGGCGCCGAGCTGCTTGCCGAGCCTGCGCGCGTCCTCGCGCACGAAGTCGAGCACGCTCTTGCGCCGCACCGCGCGCTGCTCGCGCGTCTCGCCGAAGGCCGGCTCGCCCTCGTCGAGGAACAGGCGCTCGAAGACCGCGCGCGGGTCGTGCTCCTTGCCGGCGGGGGTGCGCGGGCCCGACCAGGAGAGGTGCGTGGTGTAGGCGCAGGCGTAGCCCGAATCGCAGTTGCCCGAGGTCGCGGCGCCATCGCAGCCGAGCTGCAGCGAGCGCAGGCGCGTGCGTTCGCCGATGTGCTGCGCGGCGAGCTGGTCGGCCGAGATGCCGGCGAGCACCTGGCCGTCGCTCTTGAGCGGGTGCACGCCGGTCAGGAAGGCTGCGGCGGCGCGCGCGTGGTCGCCCGGGCCGTCCTGGTAGGGTCGCGCGGCGTCCTGCGCCAGTCCGCGGATCACGAGCACCTCGTCGCGCGCGGGGGCGAGCGGCGCGAGCAGACGCTCGAGCCGGAAGCCCTCGGCCGGGCGCCAGGCGTCCATGCGCATGCCGTTCGGCGCGTAGGCGTAGAACAGGCGCCGCGGCGCGTCCTGCACGGCGCCCGCGGCGCGCGCACGCGGCAGCATCGCTTCGAGATACGGGAGCGCGAGCGCGACGGCGGCGCCGCGCAGCAGCGTGCGGCGATCGAGGGCTTCCCTCACGGGTGCTCCTCCGCCGCGCGCGTCGTGCGGAAGGGCTCGCTCTTCACGACCGCGAGGAGCACGTCGGCCAGCGTCGTCCTCGGGCCCGGCAGGCCGCGCACGAGCTCGCGCAGCGCGTGCTCGTCGTCCGAGCCGAGTTCGCGGCCGAGCGCGTAGACCATCAGGCGCCGCGCGATCGAGCGCGGCAGCGCGTCGTCCGCCAGCAGCGCCGCGACGAGGCCCGCGCGGCCCTGGATCCGGCGGCCATCGGGCAGCACGCCGCTGGCGTCGATCGGGTGGCGGCCCTCGCTGTCGCGCCAGGCGCCGGTCGCGTCGTAGTTCTCGAGCGCCAGACCCAGCGGGTCGAGCCGGTCGTGGCACACGGCGCACTCGGGCTTGGCGCGGTGCAGCTCGAGCCGCTCGCGCAGCGTGGCGTCGGCCAGGGTCCGGGTCGTGTCCTCGAGCACGCCCACGCCCGGCGGCGGGGGCGGCGGCGGCGCGTCGAGCAGCACCTCGAGGATCCACTTGCCGCGCTTGACCGGCGAGGTGCGCGTGGGATTGCTCGTGACCGTCAGCACGCTCGCCTGGCCGAGCAGGCCGCCGCGCCGCGCGCGGTCGACGCGCACGCGCCGCAGCTCGGGCCCGCGAACGCCCGGGATGCCGTAGAGCTGCGCCAGGCGTTCGTCGACGAAGCTGAAGTCCGCGTCGACGAGCTCGGAGAGCGGACGGCGCTCGCGCAGCAGCGCGTCGAAGAAGGCGATCGTCTCGGCGCGCATCGAGGCGCGCAGCCCGTCGTCGAACCGCGGGAAGCGCACCGGGTCCGGCGCGGCGCGCGCGAGCGGCCCGAGCTCGAGCCACTGCAGCGCGAAGCCGCGCGCGAGCTCGTTCGAGCGCGGGTCGTCGAGCAGGCGCGCGAGCTCGCGCTCGAGCGTGGCGTCGGAAGCCAGGGCGCCGCTCGCGGCCAGCTCCTCGAGGCGCGCATCGGGCGTGCTGCTCCAGAGGAGATAGGACAGGCGCGCGGCCAGCTCGAAGCCGTCGAGCCGGCGCAGGCTGGCCGGGACGAGGCCGGGCGGATCGGGCTCGAAGCGGAAGAGGAAGCGCGGCGAGGCGAGCATCGCGACCAGCGCCGCGCGCACGCGCAGGAAGGGCGGCGCCTTGGGCGAGCTCTGGGCGAGCAGTTGGGCGACCTCGGCCTGGCCCGCGGGCCGGCGCCAGACGCGCCCGGCGATGCGCTCGACCGCGGCGGGCACGCCGGCGTCCGAGAGCCCGCCGAGCTCCGCGCGCTGGAAGGACGAGACCGGCGCCGGGTCGAGCGGTCCCTCGACCTCGATCCACTCGACGTAGAGGTTGCGGTCGCGCTGGTGCGGGTCCTGGTCCTCGGGCATGTAGTAGTCGTTGAGGAAGGCGGCGCCGAGGCGCTGCGAGCCGCCCGCCAGACGCGTGCGCGCCTCGTACACGCCCGGCTCCTTGCGCACGGCCGGGACGTCGAAGCGCCCGAGCTCGAGCGCGCCGGCGAGCAGCGCCATGCGCGCGGGATCGGGGCCGGCCTGCATGCCGTAGGCGCGCGCGCGCACGAGGTACTCGCCCTCGCGCGGCAGTACGACCTCGCAGCGCACGTCGCCGTCGGAGTAGAGCGCGCGGAACGGATTGCCCGGCTCCTTCGAGCCGCCCGTCAGCTGCGTCGGCCCGCAGCGCTTGCGCGGCGGGTGCTCGGGATCCTCGGCGATCACGGCGGCGGCGGCGATCTCCTCCGCGGCGCGCACGTACTTCTCGAGCGCGGAGTCGGGCAGCGAGAGCACGCTGCCGAGCACGTCGAAGCCCGCGCCCACGTCGTCGGCCGGCAGTCGCTCGCGCCCGTCGAAGTCGACGCCGAAGAGGTCGCGCACGCTGTTCTCGTACTCGCGCCGGTTCAGCCGCCGCAGGACGGTCCGGCCGGGCGGCTTGCCCGCGCCGGGCACGCCGTCGATCCAGCCGAGCAGCGCGTCGAGCTCGGCCTCCGCGAGACGCGCTTTCTTCCTGGGCGGCATCTCGCCGGCTGCGACGCGCGCGCGCACGAGCTTCCAGGTCTCCGGCTGGGCGCGCGCCGCGGCCTCGTCGCGCAGGAGATCCAGCCCGAGCTCGCCCTTGGGTGACGGCCCGGAGTGACACTCGAAGCAGTGCGCCTTCAGGACCGGCACGACGCGCTCCTCGAAGCCCGCAGGCTCCGCTCCCGCAGCGCGGAGCGCGAGGCCCAGTAGGAGAGGCAGCAGCATCTCCTCCAGCCTAACGCGCCGGTCGATCGAGCGCCGCAGGGCCGGGTCGGATAGACTCGCCTCTCCCGCCGGGTGCTCGCCCGGCGCGCCCGCTCCCCACCGGCCCTTCTCCCGGAGTACCGCTCCATGGACGCTCCCAAGTCCTGGGACGATTCCTCGACCATCGCTCGCCTCGAGTCGGAGCTCGAGGATGCGCTCGCGGCGCTCGCCGAACTCGGGCGCAGTTCCGAGCTCCCGTCCGAGCTTCGGCCGCTGCTCGCCCTGGTTCCACCCGAAGGCGCCAGCGTGCACGTCTCGCTGCGCTCACGCGATTCCGGCCGCCAGTTGCGCCGCAGCGCGCAGCGCTCGGAGTGGCAGCCGCGCTCGTGCGCCGCCTGGATCGTGTTCGAGCTGCCGCAGGCCGGCCGCGCGCCGCGGACGGAGTCCTCGGGCGATCCGCTGACGGACTTCGTGGTCGCCCTCGACCACGCCGAGCGCGATCCGCAGCTCTCGTTCATCTCGCTCAAGTGGTTCCGCGACGTCTACCTGCTGAAGCACGGCTTCGCCTGGGCCGAGGATCCGGACCTGCCCCGGCGTCTCGTCCAGCAGGCGACGGAAGCGGGACTGCTGCTCCTGCACAAGGTCCCCAATCCCAAGCAGCCCGAGTTCCCGGTGACCAGCATCCGCCTCGACCGCCAGCACCCCGAGGTGCAGCGCCTGCTCGGGAGCAGTCCTCAGAGCGCGCGCGAGACGACCCAGTAGGAGCCGAGCAGCGCGACCGTCAGCGAGGCCGGAAGCCGCACCCAGCGCGGGGCCAGCCTGCCCGAGGCCTCGGTCCGCGCGCCGCGGCGCGCGACGGCGAGCAGCGCGACCGCCAGCAGGACCAGCGCGAGCTGGCCGATCTCGACGCCCAGGTTGAAGCCGAAGAGCGCGCGCAGACGCTGGGATTCCGCCGAGAGCGTCGCGCTCAGCGCGCCGGCGAAGCCCAGGCCGTGCACCAGCCCGAAGCCGAAGGCCTCGGGCCAGAGCCGGCGCGGGCGGTCCTCGAACAGGTTGCGCAGCGCGACGAAGACGATCGAGAGCGCGATCGCGACCTCCACCAGGCGCGCCGGCGGCACGACCCAGCCGAGCGAGGCAGCCCCGAGCGCGAGCGAATGCGCCAGCGTGAAGCTGGTCACGACACCCACCAGCGCGCGCAGGCTGCGCGAGGCGACCACCAGCGCGACCAGGAAGGCCAGGTGGTCGAAGCCCCCGAGGATGTGGTGCACGCCGAGGGCCACGAACTCCCCCACCACGCTCGGTCGCTCGGAGGAGTGCGCGCGGAAGGTCCAGCTCGGGTCCTCCGACCAGAGCAGCTTGGTGGCCGGCGGGCCGCCGTTCCAGACGATCTCGCACTGGTCGCGGTGGAGCGGGTTCGATTCGACGAAGAGCCCCGAGCTGACCACGAGCCCCGTGCAGCCGCGCGGCAGCGTGAGTTCGAACTCGAGCTCCAGCGCGCGCTTGCCGGCCAGGAGGCCGCTGCCCGACTGGAGCGCGCGTGCGTCCACGAAGCGCGCTGCGAGCGGCGGCAGCGCCTCCGCCCCGCACAGCGGCGCCAGCCGGTAGCGGCTCGCGACGTAGTCCGCGAGCGTCCACGAGCCCGCGCGCAGCTCAGCCTCGTCGAGCTTTCCGTCGCCGTCGCGGTCCAGCGGCAGGGCCTCGAGGAAGGTGCGCTCCTCGGAGCGCAGCAGCAGCTGCGCGTGCTCCGCCCGGACCACGATGCGCGTGCTCGAGACGGAGTCCGGGTGGACGAGGGTCGAGAGCAGGAGGGCGATCAGCATCCGCCGCGCCGTGTTCAGCGCAGCTGGATGGTAGCGTCGTGGGCCGGGCCCAGGTCGAGTTCCTGGCGCGAGACCAGACTGCCCTCGCGTTGGACCTCTACGGTGTAGTGGCCCGGCAGCAGCCGCAGCTCGTGCACTTCCTGCTCGAGACTGTCACCCTTCCAGACGCACAGCTTGCGCCCGTCGAGGACGCGCAGGCGCGCGGCGCCGGCAGCCGAGTACGGCCCGACGAGGCGCAGGATCGTCCCCTTGCGGGCCACGACGCTCTCGTTCTGCACGGAACCGCGGCCGAGGTCCACCTCGACGGGATTGAGGGCCCAGCGCGGGTCGTCGATGCCGACGAGGACGGTCGCGCGCGGCAGGCCGTAGATCGCGAACCAGTCGGCGTCCTCCGGCGTGTCGCTCGCCTGGCCCGCCGGGTGCTCCGCTCCGTCGCGCATGCTGCTCCAGACGCGCGCGCGGACGGCCTCGCCCGTCTCCGTGACCACGTGGCCGGCGACGCAGGCGCCCGCGTGCACGCGCAGCTCGCCGATGTCGTTGCGCTCGCCGGCGTGCAGGTCGACGCGGCGCACTTCGTGCTCGTAGCCGCCGAGCCGCAGGTACAGCTCGACCGAGCCCGCGGGCGCGTCCTTGATCAGGACGCGGCCGTCCTCGTCGAGGTCGGCGGCGAGTTCGGAGGCCGGGCCGCCGAGCATGCCGAGCCACAGGCCGTGGCGCGCGGCGGGCGGCAGGCCCGTGTCCGCGTCCACCACGCGCAGCGACATGTCCGCGTGCAGATCCTGGAGCTCGGCCGGATCGACGACGAGGCTGATCTGCCGTTCGTGCCCGTCGAGCACGATCGTCTGCAGCACGCGCGATCCGACCAGCAGGCTGCAGCTCGCGGGCGGGGCCTGGAAGAGTTGCACGTAGCCCACGCAGCACTCGGGTGAACCGGGCCGCAGCTGCACATCGCCGTGCACGCTCGAGAGGCAGCGTCCGACGCGCGTCGTCAGCAGCGGATCGGGGGCGCCTTCCGAGGGCCGGCCGGTCGGGGGCGCCTGGGTGATCAGGATCGTGGGCCAGGTCTCGCGCGCCCAGGGCCCCTGCGGCCGCACGACCTCGGCCAGCGGGCGTCCGTCGGGTGTGCGCAGCAGGACGGGCAGGTCGCGGCGCGGCTCGAGCTTGAGCGTCAGGCTCGGCGTCGGACCCCCGAGATCGAGCACCCGCACCAGACCGAAGTGGTTCTCGGTGCGCGGGATCGCGAGCGTGGCGTGGACCGGTATCGGGCAGACGACCTCGAAGATGCCGTCCGCGCCGGCCTGGGCCTGGCGTTCCGCTGCCTGGGCGCAGATCACCGTGACGAGCGCTGCGACGGGCTCGCCCGTCTGCGCGTCGACGACCCGGCCGCGCAGGAGCGCCTGGTGCGCGCCCTCGGCTCCCGTTTTCGACGGATCGTGCGCCGGGGCCGGACTCGTGCGCGAACGCGCCAAGCGCCGGGTCGCGGCATCGCCGAAATCGTTTCCGCCGGTCATCTGCCAGAGCGCCGCGATCAGGACGAACGCGACGCAGGCGAGGAACAGCGGCAGGAGTGCCTGGGCGCTGATGCGCATCGCGAAGTGCAGCCAACACCCCGTCGCGAACGAACTGCGGGGTTGGACTGATTCCTTCGCGCCCGGGTGTGGCGCATGCCGGATCCATACGGCAGCGAAAGTTCTTCCTCCTGCGCTCGCCGGCCGGTTGCCGCGCAGCGCCGGGGGGGTAGTGGAACGCGCGCGGTTGCCGTTTCGGCCCGGATCGGGAAGATGGGGCACGCCGCACTCGTCCCCTACCGCCCCCGGAGTCCCATGAGCCAGATCGCCGCTCCCGCCGCGAAGCCCTCCTTCGCCGAGACCGAAGCCTTCATCCGCGCCGTCCGCGCACGCGTGGCCACCGTCGTCGTCGGCCAGGACATCGTCGTCGAGCGCCTGCTGATCGCGCTCTTCAGCGGCGGCCACCTGCTGCTGCAGGGCGTGCCCGGACTGGCCAAGACGCTGCTCGTCTCGGTGCTCTCGAAGTCGGTCGACCTCGACTTCGCGCGGATCCAGTTCACGATCGACCTCCTGCCCTCGGACATCCTGGGCTCGGAGGTGCTCGACCAGCGCACGAACGAGTTCCGCGTGCGCAAGGGCCCGGTCTTCACCAACCTGCTCCTGGCGGACGAGATCAACCGCGCCGCGCCCAAGGTCCAAGGGGCGCTGCTCGAGGCGATGCAGGAGCGCAAGGTCACGATCGGCAACGAGACCTTCCGCCTGCCGGCGCCGTTCCTGGTCATCGCCACGCAGAACCCGGTCGAGCAGGCCGGCACCTTCGAGCTGCCCGAGGCGCAGCTCGACCGCTTCATGCTGGTGCACCGCCTGGACTACCCCAGCACCGACGAGGAGCGCCAGATCCTGGTCCGCAACGCCGCGCTCGGCATCCAGCGCCAGGACAAGGGCGCGATCGTCCAGACCGAGTTCGACGTGCTCGAGAAGGAGCCCGTCGGCTCGTCCGAGGAGCTGGTGCGCGCGATGGAGGCGGTGCACCACGTGCACGTCAGCGAGACCTTCGTCGAGCACGTCGTCGGCCTGGTCGAGCGCTCGCGCCGCCACCCGGCCGTCGAGCTGGGCTGCAGCCCGCGCGCCGGCATCTCGCTGATCAAGGCCTCGCGCGCGCGTGCGCTGATGCACGGGCGGCACTACGCCATCCCCGAGGACCTCTTCGCGCTGGCCGAGGACGTCATGCTGCACCGCATGCGCCTCAAGTACGAGGCCATCGCCGAGGGCGTCACCGGCCGCGCCGTGCTGCAGGAGCTGCTGCGCTCGCTGGGCGGCAGCGCGACACGAGCGTGAAGAGCCCGGGCGAGCGGACGGGCGGCCTGCAGGGCTTCATCGAGGACCTGGAGACCCTCGACGCGCGCCAGTTCGTGCTGGCCGTGCGCAAGCTGGCCAATGGCCTCTCCTACGGCACCGACCACTCGCCCTTCGTCGGCAGCGGCGTCGAGTACGTGCAGTCGCGGCCCTACCAGGAGGGCGACTCGGTGCGCGCGATCGACTGGCGCGTCACGGCGCGCACGCGGCGCGTGTTCGTCAAGGAGTACGAATCGCCGAAGAGCATGCCGGTCTACCTCCTGATCGACACCTCGGCCTCGATGGCGGTCTCCTCAGTGGCGCGCAGCAAGTACGCCACCGCGCTGTACATCGCCGGAGGCCTGGCGCTGGCCGCGCTGGACCGGGTCAGCCCGGTGGGCGTCGTGGGCGTGGGCGAGCGCGCGTTGCGCGTGCGGCCGAGCCTCTCGAAGCGGCGCATCCTGGAATGGGTGCTGGCGCTGCGGCGCTACCGCTTCGACGAGGGCACGCAGCTCGGCCGGCGCCTGCGCGAGCTCGCGCCGACGCTCGCGCAACGCTCGTTGTTGATCGTGATCAGCGACCTGCACGACCCGGGCGCGATCCCGGTGCTGAAGCACATCGCGCAGCTGCACGACTGCGTCGTGCTGCAACTGTTCGACCCGGCCGAGCACTCCTGCAGGGGCGCGGGCTTCCTGCGCGCCTCCGAGGCCGAGACCGGCCGCGAATTCAGCACGCGCGGCGGCCGGCACTGGAGCGACCCGGAGGCGCTGGCCGCGCAGTGGCGCCGGGCCGGCATCGACCACCTGCTGATCCGCACGGACCAGCCCTTCGCTCACGCGCTGCGGCACCTCTTCCGCGCGCGCGGCTGGGTGGGGAGGGGCACGCGATGACGGCCCAGCAGTCGGCCACGCCGCCGGAGACGAACATCGGCATGAGCGGGCGCATCCTGCAGCTCGTGCTGCCCGCGCCGGAGCTCGAGGCCGTGCCGCTCGATTCGACCAGCCCGGTCGTGCTGCGCGTGCTCGCCACCTGGCCGCACGGCACGGACTTCCGCTACGACCTCGAGTACTACGGACTCGAGGCCGGAAACTACGACCTCGCGAAGTACCTGAAGCACAAGGACGGCACGCCGGTCACGAACCTGCCCGGGATCCCGATCCACGTGCTGGCCCTGCTGCACGAGGGACAGGTGCAGCCCAACACGCTCGAGCCCACCGCGCTGCCCCAGCTCGGCGGCTACCAGACGACGCTGATCGCGCTGGGCGCCGTGTGGGTGCTGGGCCTGGTCGCGCTGCTCTTCCTGGGCCGCCGCCGCGCGCAGGCCGTGCGCGAGAGCGCCCGTCCGCGCACGCTGGCCGAGGAGCTGCGCCCGCTGGTCGAGGACGCGCTCGCCGGCCGGCTCTCGCGCTCCGACCGCGCG
>WNFL01358418.1_pt2 | contig 13070 bp, 10 predicted proteins | sample 5400361 | NCBI WGS metagenome assembly WNFL01 (sample SAMN13153351, study PRJNA577476) | soil metagenome | isolation source: 40 cm soil on Douglas fir-dominated hillslope | place: USA:California | collected 2013-09-17
CGACGTGTTATCGCGCATCCTCGCAGGCGCCCGGATCTCGTTTCTCGTTGGACTCGTCGTCGTCAGCATCTCGGCTGCCGTGGGCACGCTGCTCGGCGCCGTCGCGGGCTATTTCGGCGGCGCGACCGACGACATCATCAGTCGAGTCATCGATACCCTGCTCGCGTTTCCGGGACTGCTGCTGGCCATTGCCCTGGTGGCTGTGCTCGGGCCGAGCATCGGCAGCGTCCTGTTTGCGCTGACGATCATCGGATGGGTAGGCTATGCGCGTCTCGTCAGGGGACAGGTTCTGCGGGCTCGCGAGCTCGAGTATGTCCAGGCGGCAAGAGCCCTGGGGGCAGCCGCGCCGCGGGTTCTATTTCGTCACGTCGTGCCCACGGCGATTCCCGCCGTGGTCGTTCAGGCTACGCTCGGCATGGCGGGCGCGGTGATCAGCGAAGCGGCGCTGAGCTTTCTCGGCCTGGGTGTACAGCCGCCCACGCCCAGCTGGGGCACGATGCTCAGCGGGGGCCGAACGCATCTCCTCGATGCGCCCCACCTGACGCTGTTCCCGGGGCTCGCCATCGCCCTCCTGGTTCTCGGGTTCAATTTCCTCGGCGACGGATTGCGAGACGCCACCGATCCGAAGGGACGAGCAGGGCCGGTTAGTCCGGGCGACGGGAAAGCTTGAGGAGCGCGACGTTTTCGGGATCGAGTTGCAGGCCACGGGCAACCGTCTTGCGCGCACCATCGACGTCGCCCGCTCTGAATTGCGCGTCCGCCAGCGAGAACAGCACCTTTCCGTCGGACGGGTTGGCGTCGCTGGCTTTCTGCAGCCAGCGAATCGCTGAAGCCGGGTCATTCAGCCGCATCGAGAGCGCCGCGATTCGGGTCGCGCGCGCCAGCGACTGGGCGTCGTCTCCTGCCAGCGCTCCGTAGTCGATGAGCGCCTGCCGGGCGGCGTCCAGGTGATTCAGTCGCTCAGCCGCGGTCGCGTATTGCACGAAAGACGACGGATCCAGCGGGTAGCGGGTGGTCGCCTGCTGAAGCATCTGCTCGGCGCGTTCGGTTTGTCCGTCCCGCAGCAAGGCGCGGCCATACAGCGCGAGGGCGTCGCTTGACGCTCGCTGGTCGGTCCCGAAGCGGTCCAGCGCTTCAATGGCCTTCTTCAGGGCGAGGCGATCGTCGCGCGCCTCCGCGATTTGCAACCACACCCGGCCGAGCGCTTCATACACCTTCGGATTGTCCGGCGTGCGATCCAGCGCTGTGCTCAGCGTGGCCACCGCCGACTCCGTCTTGCCGGCTCGCGCTTGCGCCAGCGCGACGGCGAGGCGTCGTTCGACGTGTTCGGGATCAAAGATCGCGAGCGCCTGAAGCTGGTCGAGTTCGTCGGCGCGCCTGTTTCGCGTGGCAAACACATCCGCCAATTCTTCTCTTGCTGCCTCAAACGTCGGCGGCGACAACGCGACAGCCCGCTCGAAGGCCTGCTGCGCATCCGCAATCCGGTGCGCGTCGCGCAGGCACAGTCCCAGCAGGTAGTAGGACTCGGCGGTCATGTCGTTTGCCGGACTCGTGCGCGTGAGCAGAGCGATGGCGGCGTTGACGTCGCCGTTGCGATAGCGGGCGAGCGCCAGCTTGAAATGAATCCGACTCAGGCCATCGTCGAGCGCGAGGGCGGTCTCGAACGCCTCCGCGGCCTGCTGATACCGCTGCAGCTGGTAGAGCACGTTGCCGAGGTCTTCGCGCGGGCGGACGCTGGTGGCGTCGAGGTCGGCGGCCGTGCGGTAGTCGTGAACGGCCGCTTCGAGGTCTCCACGACGCTGGTAGGCTTCGCCGCGCCGGAGGTGGGCCAGCATCGAGTCGGACCGAAGCGCGACCGCGCCGCTGTAGGCCTCGATGGCGCCGAAAGTCTGGTCTTCTGCAAGGGCCCGTTCGCCGCGGGCGAGGGCAGCCTGGTAATCGCGTTCCCGGGCGACTGCCTCGTAGGCAACCGCGCCCAGAACGGCCAGACCGACGACGAGGGTTGCCAGAAGTGCCCGTCGCATCCTGCCGTATCCTAACGGAACTTTCGGCCCAAGCCAGTGTCTAAGTTGGTTATCATGGAGGAGGTTACTGGAGATCTCCTGGTGAAACAGGCCCGGGTGGCAGGTTGGTCTGAGCTGGGCGTTCGGGAATCAGCCCTGGTTCAGCGGTGTGTCTCGAAGGACGAGACGGCCTGCGCCGAACTTGTCGGCGAGCATCAGCGCATGGTCGTGCAGCTGGCCACCAACCTGCTGGGCGACCGCGACGAGGCCCTCGACCTGTCGCAGGACGTGTTCCTGCGGGTCTTCCGCACGATCCATCGCTTCCGCGGACAATCAAGCCTTCGCACCTGGATCTACCGCATCGCCGTCAACCAGGCGCGCAACCGTCATCGGTTCTGGCGCCGGCGGCGTCGGGCCGATCAGGTTTCGTTCGATGCGCATGTCGCCACCCACGGCGAATTCGCGTCGAGCCGCCAGTGGACGCCCGAGCATCAGCTTGAACAAAAGGAGCTGGCCGCGCGTCTGACATGTGCGTTGAACCATTTGCCATTCGATCAAAGGACCGTCGTTGTGCTTCGTGAGATAGACGGATTGAGCTACGAGGACATCGCGTTTTCCCTGGGTGTCGCGATTGGCACGGTCAAGTCGCGGTTGACACGCGCCCGACAGGCCCTGCGGCTGGAACTTCGCCCCGAGAGGAAATCATGACGTCTCTCTCATGTGCAGCGGTGCTCGACCAGCTGGAAGCCTTCTACGACGGCGAACTCCCCGTGGCGGGGCAGATTGACGTGTCGTCGCATCTGGATCGATGCGAGTCGTGCGGAGCGGCGCTCGAGGATCTCGAGGCGCTCGGCTCGATGGTGCGCGCCGGGGCGCCGGGGCGCGTGCCCCTGGCGTGCGATGACGCGGCCAGCCACATCTCCGCCCTGGTGAACCGCATCAAAGTGGAGAACGATGCGTCACTGGCCATGCGCGTCCGCGAGCTGTTCGACGATCGCCACATCCTATATGCGGGCCTCGGGGCCGCAGGGGCCACCGTCGCTTGTCTCGTCATCATGCTCAGCATGATGCGGTTCGGCACCAGCGAGCGCAGCGATTCTCTCGCCGGGATGATGAACGTGCTGTCGGTTCCCAGCCCGGAGGAACATCTGCTGGTCATTCGCCCGGTTGTCGTCGATGCACGTGTGATGATGCCGAGGGCGCTTGATTCGACCTTTGCAGACGGCGACTTCGGCGACGGGGTACTGGCGCTTTCCGGCGTCGTGACGGCCGAGGGTCGCGTGTCCAATCTGGCGGTGCTCGACGCCAGCGGCAACAGCGATGTCGCGATGGCCGCGAGCGATGCCAAACGCTACGAGAGCCTGGTCGACATGGTGTCGCGAGCGCGCTTCGAGCCCGTGATGAAAGAAGGCAGCCCGGTTGCCGTCAACATGGTGTGGTTTGTCGCGAACACGACCGTTCGCGGTCAGGACCGCAAGCACATGCGAGGCGCGGACCGTCCCCTCCGCAAACAGATCGCCTAGGCACGCAGTTCTCACAAGAACTTGTGCAAGAGGGACCAGAAACCGCGCAAAACGGACTGCCCGGCCGCCTCACAGCTCGAAACACGCGAAAGAAAAAGGGGACCAGCGACCTCACGGAATTCCTGCAGCGCTCACGGAGCGAGCGACGTCGATTACGAGGCGCCGGGGCCCCAAATCCGATCAACCGCCGTACCAAATGGGGTGACTGGACGCCTCACGGATTTCCGGGGCGCCAGGAAAAGTCGTCGAAGTTATCGTCGGGCGGGCGCCGGCGCGCCGACGTGGGTCGTGTCGGCGTTGTTCATCGAGTCGAACGCGCGGATCGTGATTCCGCTCTCGCCAATCGAACCATCCACGACCAGTTCATAGTGCTCCGTCTTCGAATTGGCGATCCCGTCTGCCGGAAAAATCGCCGTCCACCGCAACCCGCCGTCGCGCGAGTACTCAACACGCGCGACTGATGAATCGGCGTCGGTGACGTCGAACACGATAGTGGTCCGTCCGCCGGCTGCACGCACGGGGCCGATCGCAATCGAGGGCGGCGTATGGTCGATCTGAATCGCCGAGCTGTCCCGCTCGCCGGCGAGCGCCGTCCCGGCTGGATTTGACGGCCCATCGGAGGCGATCACACGGATGAAATAAGTCCCATTTGGAACCGTGGTCGTATCCCAGACGAGGACGGCCTCGTCCAGCCCGCGGCGGAGCGGCGTCCATTCGGTTTCGCCTTCGCGGCGATAGAGCACGTCGTAGCTCAACTCGTCGTCGTTCTCATCGTCGGCTCTCCAGATCAGAGTCTGGAGGTTCTTCTGGTATGTCCGTCGGCCGAGCGTCGGCGCTCCCGAGGTACTTTGCGGCGTCTGGGCGACCGAACTGGCCTTGCGCTCTGGTGTCGTCTGGTCGCCGAACCCCGCGAGGTCCGGCTCGCCCGTCGTGAACGGCTTCTGGAACACGATTCCCGGAGGGTGAACGGTGATCGAGCGAACCGTGGGGCGCAGGTTTCGCTGGAGATACGCGACCGTCACCGATGTGAGAACGGGTCCGTCGCTCTTGCCGCTCAGCACCGCGCGCCACTGGAGGTAACGTGCCTTCGGGCTGGTGATCGGCGAGCTCTCGCCCGGCCCGGAGGCAGAAGTCCACGCGCTCCACGCTTCGTCCGGTGTTTCTGTATTTCCGCTTCGCGTGAACAGTTCCAGCTGGCTATTCTTCGGCACTGTTCCACGCCAGCGAATCGATCCCCACGTCGCCAGCATCTGTGCGTCGCGCGGTTCCGACTCGTACGTGCCGCGCGGGGCCCGCTCCGAGGAGAGGCGGAACAGCTTGCCCGGATTCGCAGTGGCGAAGTACAGACGGCCGCGCGGATCCTTGTAGAACGCCGTCACCTGCTGTGCACCGGCTCGCGTGAGTAGCGTGGGCCGCAGCGGATCGCCCTCCAGCCGATAGAGCTTGCCCTTCGTTCCGGTGGCGATGATCGGCGCGCCGTTCGGCTCGAACGCGATGTCGTACGGCAGGTCGTCGCGAGATTCCCACACCTGATCCCAGAGGCCGTCCGGCGACACGCGGTACACGCCTCCCTTCGCACTGCGTCGATCATCGCGGCCTCCGCTGGAGCCGGTGGCCGATTCCGGGACATCGACGATGGCGATGGAGGTGATTTCGGCGGAGACAGTGACGACAGGGACGGGGGCGCGCCCGCCCGTGGAGAGCGGTTCCGGAGCAGAAGCGACGATCGGTCCGGCGCCACTCGACGGCCGGCCACTCATGTCGAGCAGCACGAATCCTTTTCCGCTCGCGTCGATTCTCAACACTTTCCCCGGAGACTCCGTGCCGACGAGGAGGTTGCCGGTCTTGTCAAAGACGAGCGCCGTGGCGTGCGTGGATTTCGTCCTGTAGAAGGGCGCACCCTTGCCGTCGGGCGCGATCTTATAGACCACGCCCTTGTCGCCGGTCGCGGCATAGACCGTCCCGCGTGGATCCACGGCCAGCGCCCAGATGTACTTGTCCTGACCATCAAAAAAGGTCGTCGCCGTCCCGTTGCGATCAACCTTGTAGATCTTGCCGTCGGGCGACGTCCCGACATAGAGCGCGCCGTCCGGTGCGACGGCGAGCGCGTGCACTTCGAGCTCGGCGCTGTCGAAAAACACCGTCCCTTTGCCGTCCGCGCCGACGCGGTAGACCTTGCCTTCGTTGCCCGTGCCCAGGAACAACGTGCCGTCCGGGGCGGCCGCGATCGTCCAGACGAACGGCGCGGCGGTTTCGAACACCTGTTCGATGGCCGGGCCGAGCACGAGCTGTCCACGCGCGTCGATCGAGAGATTCTCGACTTCGCCTTTGAGGAAGTCGGCCTGCGTGGCGGCTTGAAAGAATTTCGGTGACGAGGCGTGTACGGGCAGAGCAACGAGCGCGGCGAATAGTACATACGCGGCGCCCGCCTGAACAATCCGAAGTTTCATGATGTGGGGCTAATCCGGAGAGACGGAAATCGAAAGGACCCGTGAACCGCTGATCGCGCGATCGGTCGGCACCTGCCACTCGCCGAGCGTCGCGTTCGACAACGCGTTGAAGCTACCGCCGCTGCGATCCGCTTCGAAGACGCCCAGCACGGAGGGAGGCAGTGACGTCAGCGCTTCGCCCTTGACGACAGCGCCGGGCTCGGAGCCGAGCAGCTTCACGTAGAGCGTGTTGCCGCGCCGGGTCTTGTTCAGCGTGCGGATCATCTGATCGACGCTGCGCGGCTGCGCCGTCCTCGTCTCGCGCTGTTCGATCTGGGCGAGGCGCCCGCCGTCCGCGACCAGGACGGACGCGATGCCGACGAGGTTGGCCGGAATCTCCAGCGGCACGGTCTGGATGATCTCTTCGCCTCGATACGTGCGCAGCAGAATCTTCAGCGGAACCGTCCGGCCCGCCCGCGGACGCGGATCGTCGAGCCAGACGCGCTCGAGCGTCGCCGTACGGGTTTCTTCCACCGACGAAATGGCCAGGTCAATGCCGTCGATCTCGACCTTCTCGAAGTCGTTGCCGAGCAGGGCGGCGATCGGCGCCGCCACATAAGTTGCCGCGTACACAGACGGCTGATCGCCGGCAAACACGTTGTCGAACGTGACGGCTTCGTGTTTGTTGAGCCTGGCCGTGCCGCGGAGATAGAACGTCGACGTGCCGTACTGCCGTTCGTACGCCGCCAGCGTGCTGGTCATCGCCGCGGCCGCCATCAGCGGCGTAAACATCTGGTCGTTCGAGAGCTCGAAATGAAATGTTCGCTTCGGGGCTCTCGCCGACTCCAGCGTCATCGTCACGGGAATCATCTTCGGCCCGGGGCCGAGGCGCCCGGCGATCGCGACGGCGCGATCCTGGAGGAACGATCCGATTACCTCGCCGGTGGTCGATAGCTTCATCGACGAGGCAAGGCTCGGCAAAACGGTGTAGACGTACGCGCGGGTCATCGGGAACGACGTCGGTCCCAGGTTGTAAAGCGGATGTCCAAACGCGTACACGCGATCCTTGTCGACGTGAGTGACCGTGCCCGTCGCGCCAAGCTCGAGGTCGCCGCGCACGAGCGCGACGCCGATCGCGTCGCCAGGCTTCAGCGGGCCCTCGAATGGCTTCTCTCCCGCGCGCCCCGCGGCGACGCCGCGTCCCGTGGGAACGAAACCCTGTTCGCGGAATGCGCCGGCAAGCATGTCGGCGAGATCCGGTTCGAAGCCCGACATCATCAGCGGCGTTGCAATCGGCCGCAGCCGCATGCCGACTTCAGGGCCGGCAACGCCACCGATCGACCGCGCGCCGACAAGCTCGGCGTCACCGGGCCGCTCGGCAAATGGACGGTTCCAGTTGAGCGCGCGCTGGAATGCCGCGGTCAGGTTCTCGCGCGTCAGCGGAAATTCCACGCGCACGCGGGCGGCCGCCGGACGCACCTCCGAGAACTGCGTGGCGTCGGTCATCTCCGCGATTGGAGTGATGCCCGCGATCGCCTCTTTCGAGAACTGTCCGAGCGAATACGACACGGCGCCAATCAGCTTGCCGTCGATGTAGACGGGGCTGCCGCTCATGCCGGCGATGACGCCGGTCGTCGCGAGTGGGCCGCCTTCGAGTTTCGCGAGAATGAGATTGCGATGGGTGCCGATCACGTTCTCGAGCACGCCAAGGATGTTCGCCTTGAACTCCTCGACGCGAGTGCCGTCGAACACGGTTCGACCAATGCCCACCATGCCTGGCCGGATCTCGTCGATGCCCATCTGGCTCGTCTGGGCAGGCAGACGGATCAGGACGAGCGAGGCCAGAAGGGAGCCAAGCGCGAGTCGGCGCAGCAGCATGACTTTGATCCCGTTATACGGGAGAAGTGCTTATCGGTCAAGGAGAAATGGGCACTGAAGATTGACACGCGCTGTCGCGTCTGGTATCGTTTCCGCTCCCGTGGCTGGTCAATCACCCGCGAGCCGTACCGCCGTTTCGTCCTCGAACGCCGCGTTCGAGACGTTCGCCGTGTACGCGTTTGCGTGGCGGTATTGGGTGACTCCTGAAGAGGCATCCGCCTTGGCCTGACCGCCCTGAGCGCGAACGAAGTTATCCAAGCCTCTTCAGCCCGCCGGTTGAAGAGGCTTTTTTTATGCCTGTGAAGATTTGACGAGATGACTGCGCAACTGTGCGTCACCGTGACCGCGCCGACGATGGCCGAATTGCGCCGCCGGCGCGACGAGGTCGTCGGGGCCGACATGGTGGAACTGCGTCTCGACACCGTGAGCGATCCCGACGTCGCGGCAGCCCTTGCTGGACGCCGGCTGCCGGCCATCATCACATGCCGCGCTTCGTGGGAGGGTGGCCAGTTCAAAGGATCGGAAGAGGAGCGCCGGCAGATCCTTCGCGAGGCGCTTGCCTCCGACGCCGAGTACGTCGACATCGAATGGCGCGCGAACTTCACCGATCTGCTCGCGCAGACGGCGGGGCGCCGGGTCGTGCTGTCGATGCACGACTTCGCCGGCGTTCCCGACGACCTCACGGAAATGGCGCAGGCCATGCGCGCCACCGGCGCGGACGTGATCAAGCTGGCCGTCGCGACCTCGCGGCTCAGCGACTGTCTACCGTTGCTCGACCTGGGCGCCCAGATCGGCCGGCGTGGCACGGTGCTGATCGGCATGGGCCCATGCGGCCTGCCGACGCGGCTCCTGGCGCGGCAATTCGGTTCGGCCTGGACGTACGCGGGCGGCGAGCGGCAAGTGGGACAGGTCACGGCCGCAGAGCTCATGAGCTATCGGTTCCGCACCGTCACCGAGACGACGAAGGTCTACGGGCTCGTCGGATCGCCGATCGCGCATTCTGTGTCGCCGGCGATGCACAACGCCGCGTTCGCCGCCGACGATTTCAACGCCGTGTATCTGCCGTTGCCCGCCGCCGACGTGGACGATTTCGTGACGTTCGGGCGCGCCATCGGCCTGTGCGGCGCGAGCGTAACGATTCCCTTCAAAGTCTCGCTGTGCGATCGGATGGACGAGGTGTACGCAGTGGCCCGCCGCATCGGCGCCATCAACACTGTTCGCGCCCTCGACGGAAAATGGGTCGGCGGTAACACGGACGCCTCCGGATTTCTAACGCCGCTCAAGGACCGCGTGTCTCTGCGTGGGACGCGCGTCGCCGTGCTCGGGGCCGGAGGATCGGCGCGGGCCGTTGTCACGGCGTTGAGCGCGAGCCAGGCGCAGGTCACGGTCTACGCACGGAATCCGCTCCGGGCGCAGGAAATTGCCGAGATCACGTCGTGCGCCACAGGTTCGTTGCCGCCCGAACCAAATAGTTGGGATCTGCTGGTCAACTGCACGCCGGTCGGCATGCACCCGCGCGTGGACGAGACACCGCTCGATGCGGCGCTGCTGACCGGTCGCTACGTGTACGACCTCGTCTACAACCCGACGAGCACACGACTGCTGCGCGAGGCAAAGACGGCGGGCTGTCAGGCGATCGGCGGTCTTGAAATGCTCGTCGCGCAGGCCACGGAACAGTACGAATGGTGGACGGGACGAAAGCCGGCGGCCGGCATCATGCGAGAAGCGGCCCTCAGGCGGCTCGCGGAGTTCATGCGTTATGAAAACCACGTCGTTTGATCAATTCAAGGAACTTGCGCGGCGCGGCACGTTCGTGCCGGTCTGGAAGGAGCTCGTTGCCGACCTGCTGACACCGGTGTCCGCCTTTCTGAAAATCGCCGAGCACGCCGACTACGCGTTCCTCCTCGAGAGCGTCGAAGGCGGCGAGCATGTCGGCCGCTATTCGTTTCTGGGCAAGGATCCGTTCCTGATTCTGTCCTCGCGCGGCGGCCGCACCATCATCGAGCGCGGCGGATCGACAACTGAAAGCGATCGTCCGTTTGTCGAGACGCTTCGCGGACTGATGGCCGACTACCGATCGCCGTTCGTCCCGGATCTTCCGCGATTCACGGGCGGCGCCGTCGGCTACTTCGGCTACGGCGCGTCAACATGGTTCGAGCCGGTGCTGGGCAATCTCGGCGCGATCGACGACGGGTCGGATCAGGCGGGATTCATGTTGTTCGACACGGTGCTCGCGTTCGACCACGTGCAGCATCGCATTCTGATCGTCGCGAACGCGCGCATCACACCGGATGACGATCTGGAGTCGCTCTACCACTCGAGCGCGAGCTCGAACGGAGTCTGTCGCACGGGCGTCCTCCCGGCGGGGCCGCGCTCGAGCTGCGATCGAATTACACGCGGGAGGGATTCGAGGCGCACGTCCGCACGGCGAAGGAGCACATCGCGGCCGGCGACATCTATCAGGTGGTCCTCTCGCAGCGATTCGAGACCGACCTGGCGGCCGATCCCTTCACGGTGTATCGAGCGCTGCGCCACGTGAACCCGTCGCCGTACATGTATTTCATCCGGATGAATGGCCTCTCCGTCGCTGGATCGTCTCCCGAGATGCTCGTCCGCGTGGAGGGGTCGCGCGTCGAAACGCACCCCATTGCCGGCACGAGGCCGCGAGGCAGGAACCAGGAAGAAGATCTGCGGCTGGCGGAGGAGCTCAAGCGCAACGAGAAAGAAAAGGCCGAGCACGTCATGCTGGTCGACCTCGGCCGCAACGACGTCGGTCGCGTGTCGAAGTACGGCAGCGTGCGCGTGCCACAGTTCATGGGCCTCGAGCGCTTCTCGCACGTCATGCACCTGACCTCAATCGTGGAAGGGCAGTTGTCCGAGGAGCACGACCGGCTGGACGCGCTCGTCTCGTGCTTTCCAGCCCGCGCGATGCAGATCATCCACGACCTCGAGCCGATCGCGCGCGGCCTCTACGCGGGCGCCATCGGCTACGTCGACTTCGCGGGCAACCTGGACTTCTGCATCGCGATTCGCACGGTGATCATGTCGGCGGGCAAGGCCTATGTGCAGGCGGGGGCGGGCATCGTCATCGACTCGAACCCGACGGCTGAATACGAAGAGACGCGCGCCAAAGCGCAGGCGCTTCTCCGGGCGCTCGAACTGGCGCAACAGGGACTGTAATGGCGACCGTCTGCGTTATCGACAACTACGATTCGTTTACATACAACCTCGTCCAGTACCTCGGCGAGCTGGGCGCCGCCGTTCGCGTGGTCCGCAACGACGCGGCGTCGGTGGGAGAGGTGGAAGCCCTGCGCGCAGAGCGCATCGTGATCTCACCTGGCCCGGGGCGTCCCGAGGACGCCGGCATCACGATGGCGGTCATCAGCGCGCTGGGCCGGAAGACGCCGATTTTCGGTGTCTGTCTCGGCCACCAGGCAATCGGCGCGGCTTTCGGCGGCAACGTCGTGCGGGCGCAGGTGCCGATGCACGGGAAGACATCCACCATCGAGCACGACAGCCGCGGCGTTTTCAGCGGCATCAGCGGGCCGTTCGTCGCCTCGCGCTACCACTCGCTGGTCGTGTCGGAGGCCGGGCTGCCCGACACACTCGAAGTGACGGCGAGGACGCGCGACGACAAGGTGATCATGGGCCTGCGGCATCGCGAATGGCCGGTGCAAGGCGTCCAGTTTCATCCCGAGTCGATTCTGACGGGCGAAGGCCACAAGATTCTTCGGAATTTCCTCGAGGGGCGGTCTTGAGATGATCGCCGGGCTGATCGACAAGCTCACGCGCCACGAAGATCTGACGAGCGAGGAAGCCGCGGCGGCGATGGGCGAGGTCATGGAAGGCCACTCGGCGCCGGCCCACATCGCGGGCTTGCTGATCGGGCTCCTGATGAAGGGCGAACGGCCGGCCGAGATCGTCGGCCTGGCGCGGGCCATGCGGGCGCACGCGGTGCCGCTCTCGCGGCCCTACGACGATGTGTTCGATACGTGTGGCACTGGCGGCGACCGATCCGGAACGTTCAATATCTCGTCCTGCGCGGCGCTGGTCGTCGCAGCCTGCGGTGTGCGGGTCGCCAAGCACGGGAATCGATCGGTGTCGAGCCTCTCGGGCAGCGCCGACGTGTTCGAGGCGCTCGGCGTCCGCGTCACCGCACCGCCCGCGGTCGTCGAGCACTGCCTGTCGGAGGCCGGCGTCGGCTTCTTCTTCGCGCCGACGTTTCATCCGTCGATGCGGCATGCGGGCCAGGTGCGAAAAGACCTCGGCGTCCGGACCGCGTTCAATCTCCTCGGCCCGCTCACGAACCCGGCCGGCGCGACGCGACAGATCGTCGGCGTCCCGCGGCCGGAGCTGACGGAGCTGCTGGCGCGGTCGCTGCTGCTGCTCGGTTCGACGCGAGCGTGGGTGGTGCACGGCGCGGACGGGATCGACGAGATTTCGACGGCGGGGTACACCAAGGTGTCTGAGTGCCGAAACGGGGCGGTCAACACGTTTTACCTGCACCCGGCGGACGCGGGCCTGCCGAAAGCGAGCCTGTCGGCGCTGAAGGGCGGCGACGCGAAGGAAAACGCCCGACTGATCCGGGGCATCCTCGACGGAGAGCGCGGTGCGCCACGCGATGTCGTCCTGCTGAACGCCGGGGCCGGACTCCTGATTGCCGGACAAGCGGCATCGGTCCAGGACGGCATCAGCCGCGCCGCGGCGGCTATCGACCGCGGCGATGCGAGGAGAACGCTCGATCGGTTGATCGCGACGTCGGCTGAGGAGATGACGGAAGGGGCGAAGGCGTGAGCGCGGATCTGCTCGCCACGATCGTCGCATCGACCCGCCGGATTGTCGAGGTGCGCGAGGCCCGCGAGCCGTTCGACGTGCTTCGTGCGAAGGTCGAGCAGCTGGAATCACGGCCGGCGCAGCGCTTTCGTTCGGCGCTGGAGCGCACCGAGCGGCTGAACGTCATCGCCGAGTGCAAGCGGCGATCGCCGTCGCGGGGCATCCTGCGACAGGAGTACGATCCCGCGGTGATTGCCGCTGGCTATGCAGCGGCCGGCGCGGCGGCGATTTCGGTGCTGACGGAGCCGACGTTCTTCGATGGGTCGCTTGATCATCTGCGTGCTGTTCGAGCATCTGTGCCGGTTCCTGTCCTGCGTAAGGACTTTATCGTCTCGGAGTATCAGCTGCTCGAAGCGAGAGCTCACGGCGCCGATGCCGTGCTGTTGATTGTCGCCGCGCTCACG